>WNGR01005106.1_pt1 | contig 36621 bp, 25 predicted proteins | sample 5407581 | NCBI WGS metagenome assembly WNGR01 (sample SAMN13153383, study PRJNA577476) | soil metagenome | isolation source: 80 cm soil or saprolite under Garry oak tree replicate 2 | place: USA:California | collected 2016-06-15 | reverse complement strand
CTCTCTTTGCGCGGCGCCGTGTTGCGTGCCTCGATGTTCGGATTTAGGTCGCTCTCTTTCCCCGTTTCCCCGTACTTGCGCACGCGCGCCGTGCGCTCGAACTGTCTGCCGAGCAAATCGATTTCTTTGAAGTCCTGGCCGTCTTTCTTGTCCTTTGCAATGAGTACCGCAAGCCGCGTTTCGAGCGACGACTCGATGCGCTCGATCGGCGTCGCCTCGGCTCCGTGTACTGCGGCAGGCCGGTCTACCAGACCGTTCGCCGCGTGGACAAAAGCGCTGAAACGCGCCGGCATCCGTGATTTCCGCTGGCACGACCTGCGCCACACGTGGGCAAGCTGGCATGTGCAGCGCGGCACGCCGTTGCAGGTACTCAAGGAGCTGGGAGGATGGGAAACACTGGAGATGGTGCAACGCTACGCGCACCTGTCAGCCGATCACCTGGCACGCTGGGTTCAGCCGCACACACAGGTCGTCGACCTGCAGACGGCCGCCGACTGACTGTACTAACTGTATTTTCACTGTACCGGGGAGAAACGACGAAGCAGAGAAACCGCTGAAAGCCTTACGGCTATTGGTGCGCCCGGCTGGGATCGAACCAGCAACCCCTGCCTTCGGAGGGCAGTACTCTATCCATTGAGCTACGGGCGCTTCAACACGAAAGCGCGGCAACCTGAACGGATGCGACGCCAAAGCGAGACCGAAAGGATACCCGGTTTCGTCCAAACCGTCCACCGGACGGGCTGGACGGCCGTCTCCGACACTTTCCGGCCGTCCGTCGAAATGCGGGTAAACGCCTGCTGAACACCGCGCCGCGCCGCTCGCCGCCGTCGAAATGTTCCGTCTATAATCGTCCGTGGCTGATTTAAGAACAAGAAGTTGCCGTCACGCTGTACCGCTCACATACCCACGGAGACGAGACAAGCATGAGCGAAGCACCACACGGAGCCCCGATCAAAACCCCCGCGCAACTCGTCGCCGCGATCATCGCCGGGTTTGCCGTACCGATCGTCATCATCGTTTTGCTCGCGTACTACGTCGATAATTCGACGCGCACCGGCGCCGGCACCGACAGTCTCTCCGAAGCCGAGGTCGCTGCCCGCATCAAGCCGATTGCCCGAGTCGACATTCGCGACGCCAATGCGCCGCGCGTCTACAAGTCAGGCGAGGAAGTCTACAAAGCCGTCTGCTCCGCGTGTCACGCGTCGGGCACGGCGGGCGCGCCGAAGTTCACCAATACCGCCGACTGGGCGCCGCGCATCGCGCAGGGCTTCGACACGCTGTTGCATACGGCGCTCGCCGGCAAGGGCGCGATGCCCGCGCGCGGCGGCACGAGCCCGGACGACTATAGCGACTTCGAAATAGCCCGCGCGGTGACTTACATGGCGAACAATTCCGGCGCAAGCTTCCCCGAACCGGCGCAACCAGCAGCGGGTGCGGCTGCGTCCTCTGGCGCGGCAGCCGCCTCGGGTGCCGCCGCCGCAGTTCCGGCAGGCGCTTCGGATGCGGCCGCCACACAGGCCGCCGCCGCGATGGCGGCCATGGCCAGCGTGCCGCAAACCGCGGCACCAGCCGCAGGCGGGACGCAAAGCGCCGACGCATCGCAAGCGGGCAAGGCGCTCTATCAGCAGGTTTGCCAGGCGTGTCACGCGGCCGGCGTGCTGAACGCACCGAAGTTCGGCGACAAGGACGCGTGGGCGCCGCGCCTGAAAGAGCCGATGGACACCGTCTACAACTACGCGCTGCACGGCAAGGGCGCGATGCCGCCCAAAGGCGGCTCGACCGCTTCCGACGCCGACGTCAAAGCCGCCGTCGACTACATGGTCAGCGCGGTGAAATAAACGCGCTTTCAGCGCTTGTCGCAGATCGAAACAGCCCTGCTCCGTGGCGACACGGGCAGGGATTTTTTTATCCGCGAGGCGTTTTAAATTGAGCGCCGTTATGTGAGGCAGCCGGCGCAGCCGCGGGAACGCTGAACGCCTCGACGAAAGCCAATGCCCGCGTACTTCGAGCAAGCGCCGTGAAACGCGCGTGCAGTTCGGCGGGCGCGAGCCACGGATAGCTCAACCCTTCTTGCAACGCATCGAGCAAAGCGCCATCGGCATCCGGCACGACGTCCATGCGCGCAATGTGGATGTGAAAGCCCGTGCCAACCGGCGTCTGATCGAAGCTCCACCGATACACGCCATGGCCGACGCGCAATGCGCCGGTCGCCCGTTCGCGCATCACGACGAGCCAGGGCAACGCGTCGATCGCGCCGCCGTCCACCGCGATGGCATCGCAGACGTTATTCGAAGTGGCGAGCGAAATGGTGAGCGCCGCGTCCGGCGCAAAGGCCTCCGCGATGCGATGAGCACGCGTGTTATCTTTCGCGTCGATGTAGGTTTCGAGGGCGCGGCGATAGGGCGCGAGCGGCGGCGTCATGCGAACGGTCTCCAGGTAACGTTCGTCAACGGTCCATTGACGAGCCGTGCCACTGTAGCGCGAGCGCCCGGCAAAACCGCCGAAGCACCTGCCGCGCGCGAGGTCTTGCGAACGAACGGAACGCGCCTGGGTTCGCGTTCGCCGCGGCGCTCAAGGCTTCTGCAACAGCGCCTTCAAACTCGCGAGCCGGTCTTTCGGCGACATCGGCGCTTCTTCGGCGGTGGGCGGCGGAGCGTCGTCGAGCAGCATTTCGGGGATGAAGCGCGACGGCTCGCACACCACCGTTTCGCGCGCGCGCTTGCGCTTCTTGCACCAGTTCAAATGCAGGCTGCGCTGCGCGCGCGTGATCGCGACGTACATCAGCCGGCGTTCTTCCTCGATGCGCGCGTCGTCGATCGGCTCGTCCTCGGCGCCGCCACGGTGCGGCATGATGCCCTCTTCCACGCCGACCAGAAACACGTGCGGATACTCCAGCCCCTTCGACGCGTGCACCGTCGAGAGCCGCACCGCGTCCGGGTCTTCCTCGCGGCCTTCGAGCATCGACATCAGCGCGACGGTCTGGATCAGGCCGAGCAGATTCTTGCCGGTGTCGCCGAGACCGTCGGCAGTGTCGTAGCCTGTGGCTTCGCCTTGTGCCGCGCCGTCAGGCTCGGCCTTGGTGCCCTTGCGCTTCAGCCACTCCATGAACTCGAGCACGTTCTGCCACTTGGCCTGCGCCTGACGTTCGTCGAAGGCGTCGTACAGATAGGCCTCGTAATGGATCGCGTCCATCAGTTCATCGAGCAGCGGGCCGGCCGGGTCTTTCTCGGCGCGATCGGTAAGCCGCTGCATGAAATCGCAGAACACGCGCATCGGTTCGATCTGACGCGGCGACAGACGCGCCTCGATACCGCCCATGTACACGGCCTCGAACAGCGACACCTTGGCCTGGCCCGCGAACGCGCCGAGCGCTTCGAGCGTCGTATTGCCGACGCCGCGCCGCGGCGTGGTGATCGCGCGAATGAATGCCGGGTCGTCGTTCGCGTTGGCGATCAGACGCAGATACGCGCAGATGTCCTTGATCTCGGCTTTGTCGAAGAACGACTGGCCGCCGGACAGCACATACGGAATGCGCTCGCGCCGCAGCACCTGTTCGAAAATGCGCGCCTGGAAATTGCCGCGATACAGGATCGCGTAGTCGCGGAAATTCGTGCGCCGCTCGAACTTGTGCGCGGACAAACGAAACACCACGGACTCGGCTTCGTGTTCTTCGTCATTGCAGGGCGTGACGGTGATCGTGTCGCCCATGCCGTGTTCGGACCACAGCTTCTTTTCGAACAGCTTGGGGTTGTTGGCGATCACGTTGTTCGCGGCGGTGAGAATACGTACCGTCGAACGGTAATTCTGCTCGAGCTTCACCAGATGCAGCTTCGGGAAATCCTTGCCGAGCTGCGCGAGGTTTTCCAGCGTCGCGCCGCGCCAGCCGTAAATGGCCTGGTCGTCGTCGCCCACCGCCGTGAATGCCGCGCGCGGTCCGGCCAGTTGCTTGAGCAATTCGTACTGGCACGCGTTGGTGTCCTGGTACTCGTCGATCAGCAGGTAACGCAGCTTGTTCTGCCAGCGGTCGCGCACCTGTTCGTTCTTCGCGAAGAGCTCGGCGGGCAGGCGGATCAGATCGTCGAAATCGACCGCCTGATACGCGTGCAGCGTCGCCACGTAGTTGCGATAGACGATCGCGGCCTGATGCTCGTCCTCGTTCGCGGCGATCGCGATCGCTTCTTCCGGCATGATCAGGCCGTTTTTCCACAGCGAAATGATCGACTGGATCTTGCGGATGAAGCCCTTGTCCGTCGAGCCGACCTGTTCCTGGACCATGCCGAAGCAGTCGTCCGAATCCATGATCGAGAACTGCGGCTTCAGGCCGACGTGTTCCGCTTCCTGCCGCAGGATCTGCACGCCGAGCGAGTGGAAGGTGCACACCGTCAACTGGTTGACCGGCACTTTGCGGCCTTCCTTGCCGGGCGTGGTGAGCGTCTTGCCTTCGAGCAGCTTGCCGACACGCTCGCGCATTTCCGCCGCGGCCTTGTTCGTGAACGTGACAGCGGCGATATGGCGCGGCTCGAAGCCCTTGGCTTCGATCAGGTGCGCGATTTTCTGCGTGATCACGCGCGTCTTGCCGCTGCCTGCGCCGGCGAGCACGAGACACGGGCCGTCGAGATAACGGACCGCTTCATTTTGAGCGGGGTTCAGGCCTGCGGACATCGTCTGTGGATGGGTAATGCGGTTGAGGGCGCTTGGCTGCGGAGTCGCTAGACCGAAGGCCCGGGGGCATGCTACGCGGCATCGGCGGCTGGAACGGGCGCCTCGTGTGGTGAGAGGGCGTTCCGGCTCGCAGCGATTCGCGCGAGAGGAGCGATGTTAACACGGATGCCCTCGGCGGCTGAGCGCGATGACAACAGCGAACCGGCACGCCGACGCGTACGCTCATCATCGCGCTCGGCAAGGTGCGTCTGCGCACCATATCGAACGTGGTAGAGCGGCATCCAGACCGCCAGTACGACCTTGACCTGGAGCTCGCTCTGCACCACACGGGTACGGGTGCAGGGCGAACGGAATTTCGGGTACGCCAGGCTGCAGCGCCAGTGATCGGAAACCATTCGGAATGCATCTTGTTGGTTTGTTAAACGTCAACGTCCTACAGCACGCCCAGACTTCTCCTACGCAATTTCAAAATTAGCTGATAGCGTTCGCCCCTCAAAAAAGTCAGGCTCTACGGATAGGTTTTTCCACTCTGTAGGAGACTGACCCATGAAAAAAACGCAATGAATGAAACGACCTATCTGTTTGCCACTATCCGCACGGAAAGCGGCAGGAGTTAGGCGGCGATGCCAGCCGAGCCCCATTCGTTACGAACCCTGCTGTCTCGACCGGCGTATCTGCTGCGACCTTTGATGAACAGGTGAAAACCATCGTTCGCGGCGCATCGCTAGACGGCTATCCGTTCTTTGTCGAAACAGTCGACGGGCGGATATTTTCGGGGCGCGTCGATTCGGATCGACTTCTGCCGCGCGTCAACACCAGCGCCGAAAAACAATTACTCGATCTATTGGGGCGATGAAGCCCTCGCAAGACAGCAGGAAATCTGAGAATGCCAAACAAGAAAACAGTAGTTAGAACGAACTCGACTCCTGGGTCCATCACGGTAGTGGAACTGAAGGCACTGACCTTTCAGGAACTGTGGGACAACTATCCCATGGGAGACCCTTACGATAATCCGGCTTACGAAAATCAATGCGCAATCCGTATGAGCGTAATGTTCCACCGCGTTGGGATCGAGATGAAATCGTTTTCCGAAAAGCTAATCAGGCCGCTTTCAGGCCAGAAGAGCATTGGGCGCATTTTCCTTGTCGATAAGGCGACGGCTACGCGTGCTGATGAACTCGCAGAGTGGCTAAAATTGCGGCCATTCGCTGGACTACCTGTTCCTGAGAATGTGACCGGACCGGATTGGGAGTCGAAAGTGAAGGGGCGTACTGGAATCATCGCCTTTAAGAATTATTGGGCGCGCAGCGTTTCGGAGAAAAACCCGAGCGGTGGACATATCGACCTGTGGAATGGTCATCGCTTGACGATTTCCAGCGGCGAAGGACTCCTGGGCGTAGTCGGTCGTGGACTCGGTTTGGCGAGTGCCCATTTTCCGGGCACGACTTACGGCTACTCCGACTTGGGCCGTGCAACGGAGATATTGTTTTGGGAAATACATTGAGGCGCGGCAGCATCGCAACGGCCTTTCTGTTGGCCGGCTTATTCGCAACGTGGGCTGCGTGCTGGATATGTAGCCGCATGTCGTTTAGGTTCCCCATCAAGACTCTGTACCACGGCTCAGGAAATTGCGACGAGATAGATGTGTGCTCCCAGCCTTGGTGGGTCACAGCGGCATTTCTCGCTTACCTGCTTGGGCCTTCGGCAGTGTTCGCTGTGACAGGCTGGATAAGCGCCCGTGTCGGGACATCGCGACGGACCGTCGCACTGCGGCTTCTGATCTTGATCGTACTTACGGCGCTGTTCTATTTCGTTGGATACGCAATGGGGCCGTAACCTCGACGGACTGGTGATCGATATCCACATAAGAAAGAGCGCGAGTTATCGCGCCCTTTCGTTATTCGCGCCATCAGGACTTCAATCAGGCAGCGGCCTGCTACGGCCCGCCCATAGAAAAGGCGCATGCGCGTGGGCACTACCTACTTTCGTAGGTCGTGCGGTTTGTTACTGCAGGCCGTCAAACCCGCGCCGTTTTGTCTAACGGCAAATGAAAATCTACACTATCCCTTTTTCGAGACGAACAACCAAACGGGATAAAGGCCGAGATTGTATCCATTTTTTGCTTTCGGTCGTTACGTCGGTACGTACTTCACTTCCCGGTCCACTAGCCCGATCCGAAAGCACCGTTGTGCGCCGAACCGATCGAGAGCATGGTCGGATCCAGTTGAGATCGGCCACCTTCCAAACCCGCCGCCGACAGCCATCCCCGGCCCATGCCACAATTACGTTGTTGCGCGCCGCCGCCGCGGTGGCAAAGCGGCGCGCCGTTTTTGCAGGAAGACACGCATGTCCGCATCGCTGAAGATTGGATTGATGGGTTACGGTTTTGCCGGCGCGACCTTTCATGCGCCGGTGATCGATCACTGCGGCCGCGCGAGCGTCGCGGCCATCGCGACGGGGCAGCCCGAGCGCGCGCTCGCCGATTATCCGCACGCAAAAGTGGTGGCCGATCTCGACGCGCTGCTGGCGCTCGATGAAATCGAGTGCGTCGTGATCGCGACGCCCAACGACACGCACTTCGACCTCGCGCGCCGCACGCTGGAAGCGGGCAAGCACGTGGTGGTCGACAAGCCGGTCACGCTGAGCGCCGCAGACGCGCACACGCTCGCCAACATCGCACTCGCTCACTGCAAGCTGTTTGTGCCGTTCCACAACCGCCGCTGGGACGGTGATTTTCTGACCGTACGCGAGCTGCTCGCCAGCGGGAAGCTGGGCCGCGTCACGCAATACGAATCGCATTTCGACCGTTTCCGGCCGGAGGTGAGGCAGCGCTGGCGCGAGGAGGCTTCGCGCGGCGGCGGCCTGCTGTTCGACCTTGGGCCGCATCTGATCGACCAGGCGCTGGCGCTGTTCGGCACGCCGCAAACCGTGTCGGCCACGGTGCGCACGCATCGCGATCAAGCCAGCGCGCCGGACTACGTGCACATTCAGTTGGGCTACGGCGGGTTCGAGGTGGTGTTGCACGCGAGCGCGTTGACCGCGCTGATCGCGCCGAGGTTCGCGATCCACGGCACGCGCGGCAGTTACGTGAAATACGAACTGGACACGCAGGAAGATCAGTTGAAGGCGGGACTGCGGCCGGGCGACGACGGCTTCGGCGCCGGCAACGCGGCGGGCGTTTTGCGTGTGCTGGAAGGCGATCAGGAAGTCGAGCGCGAAGTGCCGACGCGCAATGGCGATTACGTCGGCTTCTATATCGCGTTGGCCGACGCGATCCAGAACGGCGTGAAGTTTCCCGTCAGCGCTCAGGACGCGGTCGACGTGATGACGATCATCGAGCTTGCGGCGCGCAGTTCGGAAGAAGGCATCCGGTTGCCGTTCGAGCGCATTCGCTGATCGGTTGCCTGTTTCTTTGCCCGCTCAGCGCTGATGGAGAGTGCGGCCCGAGCCGCATCGACCGCCGGCGCCGCGCCGACAAAAAACCTGACAAGCCGGAAAGGAACATAACGTTACAAATAACGCGGCATCCCCGGTCAGCGCGAACCTTCAGTAAGCCGTTGCTACTCCAGCAGCACAAGAAACGACAACGACTTCTGGAGAGCCCATGCCCCGTATCATCCGCGCACTTGCCGCATGCGCCTTGCTCAGTTTGCTCGCCGCCTGCGTGGTGGCTCCGCAGCCCGCTGCGACGCCTCGTCCCAGCCCGCAGCAAATCGCGGATCAGCGCCTGCGTCAGGTCGAAGGCCGCATCGACAACCTGAGCCGCCGCATCGACAACCGCGTGAATCAGGGCTACTACCCGCCACCGCAAGGCGGCGCGCTGCATCACCGCCTGGAAGTGATCCGCCAGGAAGCGCGCGACATGGCTGCGCAACACGGCGGCGGCCTGTCCGGCGACGAACAGCGCGTGCTGAATCAGGAATTGGACAACGCGGCGCGCGCCGTGGGCGAATAATCGGGCCAATCGCGCTAACCACGCCGATCGCACCAGTTCAGGTTCGCGCACCAAAGCAGCAGCAAGCGCGCGCGGCGTCATGTCCCGCGCGCTTTTTTTGACGCGTAGTTCGCGCGCGTCAACCACCACGCCCCTCGCGGGCCTTTATTTGACAAGCCCCCGGCCCTCGCGTACATTCGCCGCACGCGTCGGGAGAGCGCGCCGTCCGCTGTCGTTTTCAGAACGCCCAGCAGCCAGCGCCGCCGAAGGGGCACACCCGCAAACTCTCAGGCAAAAGGACCGACCGCGTCGAAAAACCCGCCTCACGGCCCAGGTTTTTCGCACTCTGGAGAGCGGCAGTAGCCGTCTGCAAATGCAGATTTACGGCAAGCTGCCCACCGAAGGGGCGCGCGTTTCACCGTGATCCGGCAAGCCGGTCGCGGCAGCGCAATCTCTCAGGTATCGAGGACAGAGGGGTCATGCAGAACCACGCTCGCAGGCACACGCCGCGAGGCGTTGCGCCGCATGGCCTTTTTTGTTTCGCGAGATGCCCGAGGCCCCATGACCGAACTCAAACACACCCCGCTCAACGCCACCCATCGTGCGCTCAACGCCCGCATGGTCGATTTCGGCGGCTGGGACATGCCCGTCAACTACGGCTCGCAAATCGACGAACACCGCGCCGTGCGCACCGACGCCGGCATGTTCGACGTCTCGCACATGTGCGTCGTCGATTTCACCGGCGAGCGCGTGCGCGCGTTCTTCGAATATGCGTTGGCGAACAACGTCGCCAAACTGCAAACGCCGGGCCGCGCGCTTTACTCCTGTCTGCTGAATCCGAACGGCGGCGTGATCGACGATCTGATCGTCTATTACTTCGGCGAGGATCACTTCCGCGTGGTCGTCAACGCCGGCACCGCCGACAAGGACATTGCCTGGTTCGGCCAGCTCAACGCCGAAGGCGGCTTCGGCCTGACTATCACGCCGCGCCGCGATTACGCGATCGTCGCCGCGCAAGGCCCGAACGCGCGTGAAAAAGTCTGGCAAACCGTGCCGGCCGCGCGCGCCGCCACTGAAGCGCTGAAGCCCTTCAACGCCGCGCGCATCCTGGAGACGCCGTTCGGCGAATTGACCGTCGCGCGCACCGGCTACACCGGCGAAGACGGCTTCGAAATCATCGTCCCGGCCGATCATGTAATCGCGTTGTGGAACGCGCTGCAAGCGCAAGGCGTGCGCCCGGCCGGTCTCGGCGCGCGCGACACGCTGCGCCTCGAAGCCGGCATGAACCTGTACGGCCAGGACATGGACGACAACGTCTCGCCGCTCGACGCCGGCCTCGCCTGGACCGTCGACCTCACCTCGCCGCGCGACTTCGTCGGCAAAGGCAAGCTGGAAGCCGACGGCTCGAAGTCGGCGTTCGTCGGCCTGATCCTGCAGAAGGACAACGGCAAGGCGGCGGGCGTGCTGCGCGCTCATCAAAAAGTCGTCACGCCGCACGGCGAAGGCGAAATCACCAGCGGCACTTTTTCCCCGACCATGCAGGAATCGATCGCCTTCGCGCGCGTGCCGAAAGGCGTGCAGCCGGGCGACACCGTTCACGTGCAGATTCGTGACAAAGCCCTTCCCGCAAGCGTGGTAAAACTGCCGTTCGTGCGCAACGGCAAAGTGCTCGCGGTTTAAGCAGCCAGCGTGCGACATCCTTTTTAAGCTAATACCGAATCACACCGCATAGGAGCATCCGATGAGCATCCCGGCCGATCTGAAATACACCGAATCGCACGAATGGGTCCGTACCGAAGCGGACGGCACGCTGACGGTCGGCATCACCGACCACGCGCAGGAAGCACTCGGCGACATCGTCTTTTTCGAAGTCCAGGAACTGGGCAAGACCGTGACCGCGGGCGACACCGTCGCCGTGATCGAATCGGTGAAGGCCGCTTCCGATATCTACGCGCCGGTCTCGGGCGAAATCATCGAAGCGAACACGGCCGTGGCCGACACGCCGGATTCGGTCAACACCGCGCCGTACGAAAGCTGGCTCTTCAAGATCAAACCGGCCTCGGACGCCGCGTTGGATCGTCTGATCGACGCCGACGCGTACTCGAAGTCGATCGGCGCCTGATTCGCCTTACTCGTTAAACCGTCAGGTGCGGCGGCCATCAGGCATGGCGCGCCGCATCGCCAGGAACACCCATGAAGCTCGAACACCCGGATCGTCTGATGAACCGCACTCCTCTCTCGCTCGCCGCGCTCGAAGTGCATGACGCCTTCGCCGAACGGCACATCGGCCCGGATTCGGCCGACCAGCAGTCGATGCTCGAAGCCCTCGGCTTCGCGTCGCGCGCCGCGCTGATCGACGCCGTCATCCCGAAGACGATCCGCCGCACCGAATCGCTGCCGCTCGGCCCCTTCGCGCAACCGAAAAGCGAAGCCGAAGCGCTCGCCGCGCTGCGCGAACTCGCGGACAAGAACCAGGTGTTCCGCTCGTACATCGGGCAGGGCTATTACAACGCTCACACGCCGACGGTAATCCTGCGCAACGTGCTGGAAAATCCGGCGTGGTACACCGCGTACACGCCGTATCAGCCGGAAATCTCGCAGGGCCGTCTGGAAGCGCTCCTGAACTTCCAGCAGATGATCGTCGACCTGACGGGTCTGACGATCTCGAACGCGTCGCTGCTCGACGAAGCAACCGCCGCCGCCGAAGCGATGACGCTCCTGCAACGCATCGGCAAGCCGAAGTCGAACGTGTTCTTTGTCGCCGACGACGTGCTGCCGCAAACCATCGAAGTGGTGAAGACGCGTGCCACGCCGGTCGGCATCGAAGTGAAAGTAGGCCCGGCTGCGCAAGCCGCGAACGCGAATGCGTTCGGCGTGCTGCTGCAATACCCTGGCGTGAACGGCGATGTGCGCGACTACCGCGCGCTCACCGAAGCCATTCACGCGGCAGGCGGCCACGTGGTGGCCGCCGCCGATCTGCTCGCGCTCACCGTGCTCACGCCGCCGGGCGAATGGGGCGCGGACGTGGCCGTCGGCAATACGCAGCGCTTCGGCGTGCCGGTCGGCTTCGGCGGCCCGCATGCGGCTTACCTCGCCGTGCGCGACGAGTTCAAGCGTCAGATGCCGGGGCGTCTGGTCGGCGTGACGATCGACGCGCAAGGCAATCCCGCGCTGCGTCTCGCGCTGCAAACACGTGAGCAACATATCCGCCGCGAGAAGGCGACCTCGAACGTCTGCACCGCGCAAGCGCTGCTCGCGATCATGGCCAGCATGTATGCGGTGTATCACGGCCCGCACGGTCTGAAGACGATCGCGCTGCGCGTGAACCGTATCGCCGCGTTGCTGGCTGAAGGCGCGAAGCAACTCGGCTATACGCTCGTCAACGAAACTTTCTTCGATACGCTGACATTCGAAACCGGCGCGCGCACTCGAGCGCTGCATGACGCGGCGAAGACGAAGCGCATCAACCTGCGCCGCGTGAGCGACACGCAAGTCGGCTTGTCGATCGACGAGACCACGTCGCGCCGCGATCTGGCCGATCTGCTCGCCGTGTTCGCCGAAGCCGCTGGCGCGAAGGACGTGCCGCAAGTCGACGCGCTCGACGCCGCGTTTGCCGCGTCGAACACCGCATCGGTGCCGGCCGCGCTGGAACGCACCAGCGCGTACCTCACGCATCACGTGTTCAACCGTCATCATTCGGAAACGGAAATGCTGCGCTATCTGCGCAGCCTGTCGGACAAAGACCTCGCGCTCGACCGTTCGATGATTCCGCTCGGCTCGTGCACGATGAAGCTGAACGCGACCTCGGAAATGCTGCCGGTCACGTGGCCCGAATTCGGTCAGATCCATCCATTCGCGCCGGCTGAGCAAACCGTCGGCTACCGTGAAATGATCGATCAGCTCGAAGCGATGCTGGTCGCGGCCACCGGTTATGCAGCGGTGTCGCTGCAACCGAACGCAGGCTCGCAAGGCGAATACGCGGGTCTGCTGATCATTCATGCGTATCACGCGTCACGCGGCGAAGCGCATCGCAACGTGTGCCTGATTCCCGCTTCGGCGCACGGCACGAATCCGGCATCGGCGCAAATGGCCGGCATGCAGGTCGTGGTCGTTGCCTGCGACGCGCAAGGCAACGTCGATATCGAAGACCTGAAGAAGAAGGCCGATCAACACGCCGACAAACTCGCGGCGATCATGATCACGTATCCGTCCACGCACGGCGTGTTCGAGCAGAACGTGCGTGAAATCTGCGAGATCGTGCATGCGCACGGCGGCCAGGTTTACGTGGACGGCGCGAATATGAACGCAATGGTCGGTTTGACCGCGCCGGGCCAATTCGGCGGCGACGTCTCGCACCTGAACCTGCACAAGACGTTCTGCATTCCGCACGGCGGCGGCGGACCGGGCGTGGGTCCGGTCGCGGTCGGCGCGCATCTCGCGCAGTTCCTGCCGAACCAGATTTCGTCGGGCTACGAGCGCGCGCCGAACGGCATTGGCGCGGTGTCGGGCGCGCCGTACGGTTCGGCGTCGATCCTGCCGATCTCGTGGATGTATATCGCGATGATGGGTGCGAAGAATCTCACGGCCGCCACCGAAACCGCGATCCTCAACGCGAACTACGTCGCGAAGAAACTCGCGCCGCATTATCCGGTGCTGTATTCGGGCCCGGGCGGACTGGTCGCGCACGAGTGCATTCTCGATCTGCGTCCGCTCAAGGAAACGAGCGGCATCACCGTCGACGACGTCGCCAAGCGCCTCGCCGACTACGGCTTCCACGCGCCGACCATGAGCTTCCCGGTGCCGGGCACGCTGATGGTCGAGCCGACTGAATCGGAATCGAAGGAAGAGCTCGACCGTTTCATCGAAGCGATGATCGCGATCCGCGAGGAAATCCGCGCGGTCGAAGATGGCCGCTTTGATCGCGAAGACAATCCGCTCAAGCACGCGCCGCATACGGCGGCGGTGGTCATCGCCAACGACTGGAAGCATGGGTATGCACGCGAAACCGCCGCGTATCCGCTGCCCACGCTGATCGCGAAGAAGTACTGGCCGCCGGTGGGCCGCGCGGACAACGTGTACGGCGACCGCAATCTGTTCTGTTCGTGCGTGCCGGTCGCGGACTACGAGTAAGCGGGAACGCTGCCCGCGCGCTGCCCGCAGGTCGTAAGCGGGCGGTGCGCGGTCCTGTCGTTCATGGCCGCAAACGGCTAACATCACACACCGAATCAGCCTAACGAGGAGTTTCGCATGGCGCGAAAGGTGCGATTGATGCAAAGCCGGGCCGAAGCAAGCCGAGCCCAGACGCGGCAACGGACGTGGGCGCTATTGCTGGCTGGCGCAGCCGTGCTGCTGCCGCTGCGGCAAGCGCAGGCCGCGATGAATTTTTGTGCGGCGCCCGCGCTGCAAACCAGCGAACGCACGAACGCCGATCCCGGCGTGAAGGCACTGGTGAGCAACGTGCAGGCGCATCTGAACGACCCGCCGCATGCGCTGGCGAAGCTGCATACCGAAGGCACGCTGCCGCACGAGGGCATCTACGACCAGAGCGTCGACGCGGAGAAAGATCTTGATCTGCTGCGCGACGCCGCGCTTGCCTGGCGCGCCACCAGTGACGACCGTTATCTGAAGCTGGTGGACCGGTTGCTTTACGCCTGGGTCACGACGTATCAACCGAGTTTCAATCCAATCGACGAAACGCGTTTCGAAGGCCTGATTCTCGCGTACGACATGACGGCGAGCGCGTTGCCGGTGAAAACGCGCAACGCGTCGATGGCCTTTCTGACGAAACTCGCGAACGGCTACATCGAGCAGATCGACGCGCAGCCGCGTCCGTTGAAGGGCACCTACCGGAACAACTGGCAGAGCCACCGGATCAAACTGATTGCAATGGCCGCGTTCACGCTCGATAACCGCAAGATGATCAACGCGGCCCAGCGTCTGTTCGTCGAGCATATCGGCGACAACATCACGCCGGACGGATCAACCGTCGATTTCAGCGAACGCGACGCGCTGCATTACGTCACCTACGATTTACAGCCGCTCGTCACGGCAGCGCTCTCCGCCCGCCGCCACAACCGCAACTGGCTGCCGGAGAAGGGGGCCAACGGCGCGTCGCTGCAAGCCGCGCTCAACTGGCTCACGCCGTATGCGGACGGCAGCAAGACGCATGAGGAATTCGTGCATTCGAACGTTCCGTTCGATGCCAAACGTCGCGAAGCCGGCTTGCCGGGCTATTCGGGTCAGTGGAATCCGAAGAACGCGACGGAACTGTTTCACCTGGCGGCGCGTCTCGACGGACGCTATACGCCGATCGCGCTGCAGCTCGCACCGACGCCGCCCGCATGGCTCGCCGTGTGTTTGCCGCTATCGGCGCGCTAAACCAACTTTTTATCAGCAGGAGCAGTAATGGCAGTCAGCGTGTTCGACCTCTTCAAAATCGGCATTGGTCCGTCCAGTTCGCATACGGTCGGGCCGATGCGCGCGGCGCTGATGTTCGTTCAAGGGCTCGAACGCGATGGGCTGCTCGGTGCGACTGCCTCGGTGAAAGTGGATCTGTATGGTTCGCTCGGCGCGACGGGCAAGGGCCACGGCACGGACCGCGGCGTGATGCTCGGCCTGATGGGCGATGCGCCTGACACCGTCGACCCGGACACGATCGCGCAGCGGCTCGAAGCGGCGCGGGTGTCGCGCAAGCTCGCCTTGCTCGGCACGCACGAGGTGCCGTTCGTGCAGAAAGATCACATTTCGTTTTATCGGCAGGCGCTGGCCGAGCATCCGAACGGCCTGAAGCTTCGCGCGTTCGATGCGCAAGGCGAGACGTTGCGCGAGTCGACCTATCTGTCGGTGGGCGGCGGCTTCGTGGTGACGGCCGGCGCGCCGAACACGAAGGTGCTGAGCGCCGTCGATCAATTGCCGCATTCGTTTCGCAGCGGCAACGAGTTGCTCGCGCTGTGCGAATCGACCGGCAAGAGCATCGCGCAACTGATGTGGGAAAACGAACGCGTCTGGCACACGGAAGAGGAAACGCGCGCGGGCTTGCTGAAAATCTGGGACGTGATGCAGTCATGCGTGGCGCGCGGTTGCGGCATCAACAATCCGGACGCCGATGGCAACCTGCCTGGCCCGTTCCAGGTGAAGCGCCGCGCGCCGCAGTTGTATCGCGCGCTGTCCGGCAATCCTGAGCTTGCGCTGCGCGATCCGCTGTCGATGGTCGACTGGATCAATCTGTATGCGATCGCCGTCAACGAAGAAAATGCCGCAGGCGGGCGTGTCGTCACCGCGCCGACCAACGGCGCGGCCGGCATCATTCCGGCGGTGCTGCATTACTACACGCGCTTCATGCCTGGCTCGAATCAGCAGGGCGTGATCGACTTTCTGATGACGGCGGCGGCGATCGGCATTCTGTACAAACTGAACGCGTCGATTTCCGGCGCGGAAGTGGGATGCCAGGGTGAGGTCGGCGTCGCCTGTTCGATGGCGGCCGGCGCGCTTGCGGCAGTGATGGGCGGCACGCCGAAGCAGGTCGAGAACGCGGCGGAAATCGGCATGGAGCACAACCTCGGGCTGACGTGCGATCCAGTCGGCGGCATGGTGCAGATTCCGTGTATCGAACGCAATGCGATGGCCTCGGTGGCTTTGCGCGGCGACGGCAGTCATTACGTGTCGCTCGATTCGGTGATCAAGACCATGCGCGAAACCGGCGCGGATATGAAGACCAAGTACAAGGAAACGTCGCGGGGCGGGCTGGCGGTGAATATCGTCGAGTGTTGAGTGCTGCGCTTTACGACAAATGACGACGCGGGCTACGGCCCGCGTTTTTGTTTTCGCGGTTGCGGTTGCGGTTGCGGTTGCGGTTGCGCTGCATCGTGACATCGCACGCGCGCTCGGCGTAAGCTGTCGCTTTGCGCATTGGCTTTTATCAAGTCCAATGCGGCAAGCACCCGACCGCACCGATCGCACCCATCGCAATGCCTGGAGGCTTCATCGCAATGCCGCTCGCTTCTGAATCTTCTTCCGCCGCCGCGCAAACCACCGGCGCGCGTCTCGTAGTCGATGCCTTGCTGACGCACGGCGTCGAACGTGTTTTCTGCGTTCCAGGTGAGAGCTTTCTCGCTGTTCTCGATTCACTGCACGACGAAACGGAGCGCATTCAAACCATCGTCTGCCGTCATGAAGCGGCCGCGGCAAACATGGCCGAGGCTGTCGGCAAATTGACCGGACGCCCAGGCGTCGCGATCGTCACGCGCGGACCTGGCGCGACGCATGCATCGATCGGCGTGCACACCGCGTTTCAGGATTCCACGCCGATGATCCTGCTGATCGGCCAGTGCGCGCGCGAGCATCTCGATCGCGAGGCCTTTCAGGAAATCGACTACCGGCGCATGTTCGGTCAGATGGCGAAGTGGGTCGCGCAAATCGACGACCCCAAGCGCATTCCCGAATACCTGAGTCACGCGTTTCATACCGCGACATCGGGGCGTCCGGGGCCGGTCGTGTTGTCGTTGCCGGAAGATGTATTGAGCGATGCCTGCGAGCTCGTCTCCGGCGCGCCTGCCTATCATCGCGTGGCGGCGTCGCCGTCGGCCGCGCAGATCGAGAGGTTGCGTCAACTGCTCGAAGGCGCGCAACGGCCGATGGTGATCGCTGGCGGCAGCGGTTGGACGCCTGAAGGTTGCGCGGATCTGCAACGCTTCGTCGAGAACTGGCAGTTGCCGATCGGCCTCGCGTTCCGCTTCCAGGACACGCTCGACAACGAACATCCGAACTATGCCGGCGACATCGGCCTCGGCATCAATCCGGCGCTGGCTCAGCGTATCCGCGATGCCGATCTGCTGCTCACGTTCGGGCCGCGTTTAGGCGAGGCAACGACGAACGGCTACACACTGCTCGACATCCCGAAGACGAAGCAAACGCTGGTGCACGTGCATCAAGGCGCGGAAGAACTAGGGCGTGTGTATGCAGCCGACTTGCCGATCGTCTCGGGCATGCCGGAACTGGCGGCGCTGCTTGCAGCGTTGAAGCCTTCGTCATCGGACGCGCTGGCGTGGAGCGGGGCAGCGGAGGAAGCGCATCGCGCGTATCTCGAGTGGCGCAAGCCGCGCCCGATTCCGGGCGACGTGCAAATGGGCGAAGTGATCCAGCAGTTGCGCGCGCATCTGCCGGAAGACGCGATTCTCACGAACGGCGCGGGCAATTACGCGACGTGGCTGCATCGGCATTTCTCGTATCGCCACTATCGCTCGCAACTCGCGCCGACGAGTGGCGCGATGGGCTACGGCGTGCCGGCGGCGATTGCGGCGAAGTCGATGTATCCGCAGCGTGCCGTCGTGGCGCTGGCGGGCGACGGCTGCTTCATGATGTCCGCGCAAGAATTGGCCACTGCGATGCAGTATGACCTGCATGTGATTTTCATCGTCGTGAACAATGGCCACTTCGGCACGATCCGGATGCATCAGGAACGGCACTACCCGAATCGCGTGCACGGCACGGGGCTGACGAACCCGGATTTCGCGGCGTTCGCGCGCTCGTTCGGCGCGCACGGCGAAACGGTAACGCGCACCGACGAATTCGTTCCGGCGCTCCAGCGTGCGATGGAGGCGAAACGCGCGGCGGTAATCGAGATTCGGATGCCACAGGAGGCGAGCACGCCGGGTGCGACCTTGGAGCAGATTCGGGAGCAGGGGAGGAAGCTGCGAGGGGAGTGATGAGCTTGGGCGGCTCTTCAGGCATAGCGGATTTAAAAGAAAAAACGGTCAGCATAAAAAAACCCCGCCGAAGCGGGGTTCCCTGAACGTCACAAGCAGGCAGCAAAAAATGGCTTACTTCCCGCCCACGCTTTGCAGCGTCGCCCACTTGCCGTCGACAACCTTGTACAGCGTGATGCCGCCGTTCTTGAGGTCGCCCTTGCTGTCGTACGCAAGGTTCGCCGACGTCACCGCCGGCATCGAGGTCTTTGCAAGCAGCGGCAGGTACTTGGCCGGATCGGTCGAGTTCGCCTTCTTCATCGCGTCGAACATCGCCATTGCGCCGTCGTAGGCGTACGGCGAGTACGTTTGCACGTCTTCGTTGAAACGCTTCTTGTACTTCGCGACGTAGTCCTTGCCGCCCGGCATTTCTTCCAGCGGCAGGCCGGCGAGCGATGCCACCGTGCCGTTAGCCGCGTCGCCCGCGATCTTCAGGAAGGTCGGCGTGTGGACCATTTCGCCGCCCATCAGCGGCGCCTTGATGCCCAGCGTCTTCATCTGCTTGACCATCGGTGCCGCTTGCGAATCCGCGCCGCCGTAATAGATCAGGTCCGGGTTGGCCGACTTCAGCTTGGTCAGGATCGACTTGAAGTCCACGGCCTTGTCGTTCGTGTATTCGCGATCGACGATCGTGCCGCCCGCAGCCTTCGCCGCCTTTTCGAACTGATCGGCCAGACCCTGGCCGTAAGCCGTGCGGTCGTCGACGATCACGATCTTCTTCATGCCGAGGGTCTTCACCGCGAAGGTGCCGGCGACCGAACCTTGCTGCGTGTCGGACGTCATCATGCGGAAGGTGGTCTTGAAGCCCTGCTGCGTGTATTCCGGCGCCGTCGCCATGGCGATTTCGGGGATGCCCGCGTTCGCGTAGATGCGCGAGGCCGGAATCGTGGTGCCCGAGTTGAAGTGGCCGAGCATGCCCTTGATGCCATCATCCACCAGCTTCTGCGCGACGGTCGTGCCGGTGCGCGGGTCGGCCTGGTCGTCGGCCGAATCCAGCACGAAGCGGACTTGCTTGCCGCCGATCACCGGCTTGGTTGCGTTCATGTCTTCCACCGCCAGCGTGATGCCGTTCTGGAAGTCCTTGCCATAGTGCGCCTGCGCGCCCGTCATCGGACCGGCGAAGCCGATCTTCACGTCTTCCGTCGATTGAGCGTTGGCCGTCCCCGCCAGCGACATCGCCGCAACCAGTGCTGCGCCTGCCAGCTGTTTCATCTTGTGTTGCATAGCTTCTCCTTGGTACCAGGTGTGGATGGAGCGGTTTTTCGGGGTCGCCGTACCGCTTCCTTTTTTGAGGGGATCGACGAGGTTCGCTCAGCCGATCGTCATCAAATTCGCATTACCGCCGGCTGCCGCCGTATTCACGCTGACCGAGCGTTCCGTCAACAGACGCTCGAGCGCGTAGTCCTCGTCGCCGCTTTCCAGCGCGCGCGCCGCAACGCCCTGCACCGAAACGATCGGCCCCGGACGCTTGGCGACTTCCTTCACCAGCGTCAGCAGTTCGTCGCTATCGCCTTCGAACAGCACGGCGTCGAAAGGCGTATCGGCGCTCTTCTTCACGCTCGCATACGGCTTGAGCGACGCGGGCAGCTGCGACACTAATTGTTCACCAGCCGCGCCTTCGAACAACGCGCGATTTCCCGTAGCCAGCGCCGCGGCGAACTGCACGCGCGCACCGCTCGCCGTCGACGCGACGCACAGCACCGTGCCGCGCGCGCCCAGCGTGTAGGTGTTGCGCTCGCCGGTCGGCCCCGACAATACCGCAGTTGCGCCCGCGGGCACATGCGACAGATAACCGTCGCAGCGCGCGGCCAGTTGCGGCTCGCGTTCGGCGATCAGCCAGTCGCGCAGCGCCGTCAACGCGGCGGACGGATTGTCGCTGTTTTCGGCCGCTTTCGGTACATCCGCGACCAGCGCCTGCGCCAGCGACTTCGGCAAGCCGGCCGGGCGCGTGGCGAGAAGCCGCTGCAAATACAGAGCGCCGCCCGCCTTCGGTCCCGTGCCCGACAGCCCTTCTCCGCCGAACGGCTGCACGCCGACCACCGCGCCGATCACGTTACGGTTCACGTAGATGTTGCCGACATGCGCGCGGCTGATCACGTGAGCGATAGTTTCGTCGATGCGCGTATGAATGCCGAGTGTGAGGCCATAACCCGTCGTGCGGATCTGTTCGAGCAGTTTGTCCAACTGGCTGCGGCGGTAACGCACCACGTGCAGCACCGGGCCGAACACTTCGCGCTTCAGTTCGTCGATGCTGTCGAGTTCGATCAGCGTCGGCGGAACGAAGGTGCCTTGCGCGCCGCCTTCCGGCATCGGCAGTTGCTCGACCTTGCGGCCTTTCTCGCGCATCGCCGCGACATGCGCGTCGATGCCGCGCTTCGCGTCGAGGTCGATCACCGGACCGACGTCGATCGACAGGCGATCCGGATTGCCCACGGCCAGCTCGCGCATCGCGCCCGTCAGCATCTCGAGCGTGCGGTCCGCGACGTCGTCCTGTAGACAAAGAACGCGCAGCGCGGAACACCGTTGACCGGCGGAGTCGAACGATGATTGCAGCACGTCCGCGACCACCTGTTCGGCGAGCGCCGACGAGTCGACGATCATCGCGTTCTGGCCGCCGGTTTCGGCGATCAGCGGAATCGGCTTGCCTTCGGGATCGAGGCGATTCGACAGCGTCTTGTTGATCAGGCGCGCGACTTCAGTCGAGCCGGTGAACATCACGGCGCGGGTGCGCGGATCGGCCACCAATGCCGCACCCACCGTTTCACCGTCGCCCGGCAGCAGTTGCACCGCGCCCGCCGGCACGCCGGCTTCGCGCAGAATGCGCACGGCTTGCGCGGCGATCAGCGGCGTTTGTTCGGCCGGCTTGGCGAGCACGGTGTTGCCGGCGGCGAGCGCCGCGGCCACCTGGCCCATGAAAATCGCCAGCGGGAAATTCCACGGGCTGATACAGACGACCGGACCGAGCGGACGGTGCGTGTCGTTGGAAAATTCGCTGCGAATCTGCGTCGAGTAATAGCGCAGGAAATCGATCGCTTCACGGATTTCCGACACCGCGTTCGCCAGCGATTTGCCGGCTTCGCGCACCACCAGGCCCATCAACGTGTGCATCTGTGCTTCGAGCAAATCAGCGGCGCGAGCGAGGCAATCGGCGCGCGCATCGACCGGCGTGGCTTGCCAGATCGGCGCGGCGGCAACCGCGTGTGCCAATGCGGCGCTCACGTGTTCCGAAGTCGCTTCGATCACCGTCCCGACGAGGTCGCGGTGATCCGCCGGGTTGCGCACGTCGCGTGCGGTGCCCACGGCGATTTCGTTGTCTTCGAGCATCGGCGCGGCGCGCCACGGATGATGCGCGCTCGCCAGCAACGCCGACGACAGCGACGCCAGCCGATGCTCGTTCGACAGATCGAGGCCCATCGAATTAAGACGCTCCGAACCGTACAGATTGCGCGGCAGCGGAATCTTCGCGTGCGGCGCGCCGAGCGGGACGATCTTCGACGCTTCGTCGGCCGGGTCGGCGATCAGGTCCCTGATCGCAACGCTTTCGTCGGCGATGCGGTTCACGAACGACGTGTTCGCGCCATTCTCCAGCAGACGGCGCACGAGGTACGCGAGCAGCGTTTCGTGCGTGCCGACCGGCGCATACACGCGGCACGGACGGTTCAGCTTGTCGCGGCCAGTGACTTCTTCGTACAGCGGCTCGCCCATGCCGTGCAGGCATTGGAACTCGTACTGTCCGGGATAGTAGTTGTTGCCGGCGAGGTGATAGATCGCCGACAGCGTGTGCGCGTTGTGCGTGGCGAATTGCGGATAGACCGCGTCCGGCGCGCCGAGCAGCTTCTTCGCGCAGGCGAGATACGACACGTCCGTATAGATCTTGCGCGTATAGACCGGATAGCCTTCGAGGCCGTCCACTTGCGCGCGCTTGATTTCGGTGTCCCAGTACGCACCCTTTACGAGGCGCACCATGATCCGGTGACGGCTGCGGCGCGCGAGATCGACGATGTAGTCGATCACGAACGGGCAGCGCTTCTGGTACGCCTGCACCACGAAACCGATGCCGTTCCAGCCGGCCAGTTCGGGATCGAAGCACAGCGCCTCGAGCAGATCGAGTGAGATTTCGAGGCGGTCGGCTTCTTCGGCGTCGATATTCAGGCCGATGTCGTAGCGGCGCGCGAGGATCGCCAAAGAGCGCACGCGCGGCAGCAATTCGCTCATCGTGCGCTCCTGCTGCGAACGCGAATAGCGTGCGTGCAGCGCGGAGAGCTTGATCGAGATGCCCGGGCCTTCGTAGATGCCGCGGCCGCCGGCGGCCTTGCCGATCGCGTGACGCGTAGTAGCGCTGCGCGTCGGCTTCGGTGGTGGCGGCTTCGCCGAGCATGTCGTACGAGTAGCGGAAACCGCGTGCTTCGTACTTGCGGCTGTTGGCGAGCGCTTCGGAAATGTTCTCGCCGGTGACGAACTGCTTGCCCATCAGGCGCATCGCCATGTCGACGCCCTTGCGGATCAGCGGTTCGCCGCCCTTGCCGATCAGACGCGTAAGCGCCGACGAGAGGCTCGTTTCGCTATTGGTCGTCACCAGCTTGCCGGTGATCATCAAGCCCCAGGTCGCGGCGTTGACGAACAGCGACGGCGCCTGGCCGACGTGCGATTTCCAGTCGCCCTTGCTGATCTTGTCGCGGATCAGAATGCGCAGCAGCGCTTCGGCGAGGCACATCAGCGCCACGCCTTCCTGGCTCGACAGCGAGAATTCGTGGATCAGCCCTTCGACGCCGCCGCCCTTGCTCTTGGTGCGCAGCGTTTCGACCAGCTTGCCGGCCATCGCCTCTACGTCGGCCGCGAGATTGGCCGGCACGCGCGCCTGACCAAGCAGGAACGGCACGCATTCCGGCTCCGGACGGCGGTAGGCGGCGGTGATCGCCGCGCGCAGCACCGATTGCGGCTGCACGTTTTGCGCGAACTCGAGGAACGGGTGCGATGCACCGTCTTCCTCGCTTTCGACCGCCGCGCCGTCGGCCAGATCGGCCGAACCGGTTGCGCCCGACAGTTCAGGAGGCAACTGGCCGTGCTCGATCTTTTCGAGGTACGCGAAGATCGCCTGCTTGATCAGCCAGTGCGGAGTGCGTTCGAGGCGGGTGGCGGCATCTTTCAGCCGGGAACGCAGGAGGTCGTCGACCTTGACGCCAAGGGTGGTGCTAGCCATGTTTCCTTCTTCGGATACCAGACGATTGCGCTGGCGAAAGACTAAAAGTTGAGCGAATCCTACGCTTCCCAATAAAAAGGTGCAACCATGCTTCACGCATGGTTGCACCTCGTTGAAAGCCTTGTATGACACGGGTTTCCGGCCGATGGCGCGACGCGTGACGGCGGCGGTTGCGATCAGTACTTTCCCTGGCGTGATTCTTTTTGCATTTACCCTTATCAGAATCACTTCGCGCGCCGTTATATAGGACACGGCGCAGGACAGCGCGGAACACAGCGGTATGCTGCCTCACGGCAAGCACACAAAAACAGTACGGGGTTTCAGAGGACCATTCGAAATGGAAAAGTGGTTGGTGGTATTGGGCATCTGGGCGATGTGCGCGACTTGCGCGGTGCTGTTCATCCGCGGCGCGACGGGTGGCTCCGGCAAGCGGGTCTCCACCGGACGCACGCGCCCGGCTTCGCGTGCGTCGGCCGGCGATGCGCGGGCTGCGTTGAACGATTAACGATTAAGTGGCAAAGCCGTCCGGCGACTCGCGATTGAAATAACAACGCCGGTCTTCCCGACTGACAGTAAGTATGGAGCGTGCACCGCCGGGTTCGGCCCGGCGGCGAAGCGTACGCGCGCGCCTCAGTGCGGAAAGACCGGCTCGAACTGCGCGCACGCGTCGCCAGGCGATACGAGCTGGTCATGCAGACGGCAACGCCGGCTGTCAGCCACGCTCGCGCCAGATCCCAAACCTGAAACGGCGAGACCCGGAATGCTCTGCTCGAGTGAATATCGATCTTCGGCGCGATACCGGCAGCTTGCGCAACGCGGCGTGCACGCTTCGTCGCGTGCGTGCGCAGTGCTGGCGAGGCGGACGGCCACGTCCGTCACGAGCCCTGCCCCAAGCTATTCCAATACGGTGCGAACACGTGCGCGGACAGCGCGCAGCCGATGGCGATATTGACGACGCCCGCCGGAAGGCGTCAGATGTCGAGCGGGTCGACTTCGAGATTCCAGCGCAACACGCCTTTCGTGCCGCGCAGCAGCGGCTGCCATGCGCGCAAGGTGGCTTGCAACGCGGCCCGCGACGCGCTTTCGATCAACAACTGCGCGCGATGCACGTGCATCACCTTGACGATGGTGAGCGGCACGGCGTCGTAGACGGTCACGCGTTCGGCCGCCGGAATCTCCGTCAGCGCCGCCGCGGCCAGCTGGAGAAAGGCGAGCGCCGCTTCGAGCGTGCGCCCCTCGGCGCGCAGCAAGGCCTGATAGACGAACGGCGGCAAGTGCGCGTCGCGCCGCTCGGCCAGCGTGGAATTGGCAAAGCCGACGTAATCGTGCCGCCCGAGCGCGTGGTACAGCGCGTGGCGCGGATAGCGCGTTTGCACCAGCACCTCACCGGGCAAACCGGCGCGGCCCGCGCGGCCGCTCACCTGCATCAACTGCGCGAAGAGGCGCTCGCTCGCGCGGAAGTCGTGTGAAAACAGCGCGGTGTCGGCGTTCAACACACCGACCAGCGACACGCGCTGGAAGTCGTGGCCCTTCGCGATCATCTGCGTGCCGACGAGGATGTCGACCTCGCCCGCGTGTACGTCGGAAAACAACGCCTGGGCGCTGCCTTTGCGGCGCGTGCTGTCGGCGTCGATACGCAGCACGCGGGCGCCGGGCACCGCGCTCGCCAGCGTTTCCTCGACGCGTTGCGTGCCGCGTCCCATCGGCGCGATGTCGACATTGCCGCAATCCGGGCACGAGCGCGGAATGCGCGACTCCCAGCCGCAATGGTGGCAGCGCAGCGCGCGCTCCGGCTTGTGCAACACGACGTAAGCACTGCAACGCGGACAACCGGCGACCCAGCCGCAGGCGTCGCAGGCGAGTTGCGGCGCGTAACCGCGCCGGTTCAGGAACACAAGGCTTTGCTCGCCGCGCTCGAGCCGCGCCTTTAACGCGGCAATCAGCGGGCCGGACAATCCCTCCATCGAAGCTCGCCCGCGGCGCCGCTCTTCTTCCAGATCGATCAGCTTGACGGTTGGCAGCACGGCGTCGGCAACGGCGCGACGCGACAAGGTGAGGCGCTTGTAGCGGCCCTGGTCGGCCTGCCACCAGCTTTCCAGCGACGGCGTGGCCGAACCGAGCACGACCGGTAAACCGAGTTGCTTGGCGCGATAGACCGCCAGATCGCGCGCCGAATAGCGCAAACCTTCCTGTTGCTTGTAGGCCGGATCGTGCTCCTCGTCGACGACGATGATCGCGAGCTTCGGCAACGACGCGAGCACCGCCAGCCGCGTGCCGAGCACGATGCGCGCGCGCCCAATGTGCGCGGCGAACCAGTTGCGCGCGCGTTCGCCCTCGGCGAGGCCGCTGTGCAGCGTGACGATCGACGTGCCTTCCAGTGCGGCAAAGCGCGCGCGGAAGGCCGCCTCGAACTGCGGCGTCAGATTGATTTCGGGCACGAGGACGAGCGCCTGCGCGTCGGGCTTCGCGGCAAGAATCTCGGCGAGCGCGCGCAGATACACCTCGGTCTTGCCGCTGCCCGTCACGCCGTGCAGCAGGAACGGCGCAAATCCGTTCGCGTCGCGGATCGCTTCGACCGCGGCGGCCTGCTCGTCGGTGAGCGTCGGCAGCGTGGGCGCCGGCGCGTTCGCGGAGGGCGGCGCAAGCACCGCGGCGGCTTCGATGACGTCCAGTGCTACCCAGCCTTCCGCTTGCCAGGCGTCCAGCGTTGCAATCGCCTTCGGGTGAAGCGCGCGTGCGTCGGCGGCGAGCAGAAAGTCGGTGCCGGCCAGTGCCTGCGCCAGCTTTCTCAGTGCGCTGGCGCGCGCGGGCAGCGTATCGGGCAACGCGCCACGGCCCTCGGACGTCAGACGGTAACGCTCTTCCGGCGCGAACAGGCGCGTCCAGCGCGAGGCGTCGCGCAAAGCCTGGGGCAGTGCCGGCAGCGCCACTTCCCCGAGCCCGCGCTGGTAGTAGTCGGCGGCGAAGGCAGTCAACCTCAGCCATTGCGCCGACAACGGCGGGCAAGTGGTGCAAACGCCATTCATAGCCCGCAGACGGTCGGCGGGCACCTCGCTGTGAGCAGTCACTTCGCAAACGAGCCCCACCACATGACGCTTGCCGAACGGCACGCTCACCAGCATGCCCGGCGCGACCGCCTCGGGCGTGTCGCAGCGATAGTCGAACAAGGTCGGCAGCGGATGATCCAGCGCGACGCGGACGAAAACTTCGCTCACGCGCTACGCGAATTGAGTGAAATGAAGCGACGCGACACGATGCCGCGTCGTGGCGTCGCCCAGGCAGACAGTGAGCCTCTCGAAGTTAAAGTAAAACTTCAATTTCGACGCTAAGTTTTGGATTCCGCTGAACAATTGCACTCGGCTCGCTTGCCTGTGGATAACTTTGTTGAGAACTTTGCCCGGAAGGGCCGCAAACCGCGCCGCAGCGGCCTTTTGTGGGATTCCGCACACTTCGTTATGGACCCGTGAAACCCTTGCCAGACAAGGCTTAGATCAAATGCGCCCGCAATGCGCAAGGGCCAGGGTGCGACGAAAGCTTCTACCGCGCCGCAGCGTGATGAATGTGCATAAGTCAAGTCTTGACAATCACAAGACCGCCATCTGACGGCCTCGGGCCCGCAAATTTCCCCTTAGACCGAGAGCCCAGTTCGCTGCGCCGCAACATAAATGGTAACGATTACGGCTTCATGCTGGTGCATGAGCGCCACTGCGAATTGCACGGCTATGACGGTGCACTTCGTCCACGAGTTCGGCGACGTTTTCCGGCGGCGTGAACTGCGAAATACCATGGCCGAGATTGAAAACGTGGCCGGGATGATTGCCGAAACTGTCGAGCACGGCGCGCGCTTCCATGCGGATCGAAGCCGGCGGCGCAAACAGCACCGACGGATCGATATTGCCTTGCAGCGCGACCTTGCTGCCCACGCGCTCGCGTGCCTTGCGCAGGTTCACGGTCCAATCGAGGCCGACCGCGTCCACGCCGGTATCCGCGATTTCGTCGAGCCAAAGGCCGCCGCCCTTCGTGAAGGTGATCACCGGCACTTTTTCGCCGTTGTGCTCGCGCTTCAACTGGCTCACCACCTGCTGGATGTAGTGCAGCGAAAAACGTTGATAGACGCCGTCCGCCAGCGCTCCGCCCCACGTATCGAAAATCATCACGGCCTGCGCGCCGGCTTCGATCTGCGCGTTCAGATACGCCGCAACCGACTTCGCGTTGATGTCGAGAATGCGATGCATCAGGTCCGGGCGCGCATATAGCATCGACTTGACTGTGCGGAAATCCGCCGAGCCGCCACCTTCGACCATGTAGCACGCGAGCGTCCACGGGCTGCCCGAAAAGCCGATTAACGGCACGCGCTGACGGCCTTGCGCGTCGGTGAGCGCGGTGCGAATTTCGCGCACGGCATCGGTGACGTAGCGCAGCGTGGCGTCGATATCCGGTACCGCGAGGCGCGCCACGTCGTCTTCCGTGCGCACCGGCCGGGCGAATTGAGGCCCCTCGCCGGTCACGAATTCGAGGCCGAGGCCCATTGCGTCGGGCACCGTGAGAATGTCGGAGAACAGAATCGCGGCGTCGAGCGGATAGCGCTCGAGCGGCTGCAGCGTGACTTCCGTCGCGAACGCCGGATTCTTGGCGAGACCCAGAAAACTGCCCGCGCGGCCGCGCGTGGCGTTGTATTCCGGCAGATAGCGACCGGCTTGCCGCATCAGCCAGACAGGCGTGTAGTCGGTCGGCTGGCGCAGCAGCGCGCGCAGGAAAGTGTCGTTCAGGAGTTTATGAGCCACGTTGCGTACGACTGAGAGCAAAGGGGCATTTTACCGGAGCCGGCTCGCCGCATCGTGCTCGATGCGGGTAATAACTCCCGTGTGCATCGGTCACGACCGCTTTTCCGGGCTGCCGGCTGCCGCGCCATGACCTGGCTGAACGGCCGATGTTCAAGCGCAAATTGCCTGGCTATCATCAGACGGTCTTACCAAACAATGACGAACAACCAAGGAGACTCGATGAACAAGGCAGCAATCGCATTGCTCGGCGTTTTGGCCGGCGTTCTGGTACACGCAGGTGCGGCCACCGCGCAGGCCAGTGCACCCAACGCGGCGCCTTCGCGGCTCGACGACATTCTCGTCCGCGGCACCTTGCGCGCATGCACGACCGGCGACTACAAACCGTACTCCTTCTACAAGGCGGACGGGCAGTTCGAAGGTATCGACATCGACATGACGGAGGCGTTAGCCAAATCGCTTGGCGTGAAGGTGGAGTATGTCAAAACGTCGTGGCCGAACCTGATGAACGACTTCGTGGCGAAATGCGACGTCGGCGTAGGTGGTGTCTCGCCAACGCTCGAGCGGCAAAAGCGCGCGTTCTTCACGCAGGCCTATATGGTCGACGGCAAGACGCCGATCGTTCGGTGCGACGACGTCAGCAAATATCAAACGGTGGCGCAGATCGATCAGCCGGCAACGCGCGTGATCGTCAACCCGGGCGGCACCAACGAGCGTTTCGCGAAGCAGTACTTCTCGCATGCGAACCTCACTGTCTATCCGGATAATGTGACGATCTTCAAGCAGATTCTCGCAGGCAAGGCGGATGTCATGGTGACGGATGCGTCGGAGACCCTGTTGCAGCAAAAGCTCAATCCGGGCCTTTGCTCGGTGCACCCGGACAAGCCGTTCCAGTATGGCGAGAAAGCCTGGCTGCTGCCGCGTGGCGATGTCGCGTTCCAGCAGTACGTGGACCAGTGGTTGCACCTTGCCCGGGCGACTGGCGAATATCAGGCGGTTTCGGATAAGTGGCTGAAATAAGGCTGTTGCACCCGGCCGCCCGTTTCCCATTCTGACGGGAAATGCAGGCGGCCGGGGAGCGCTAATGGTTCGATATTGCTCGCACAATCATGTAACGGCCCCCAAGGAGGCGAAACGAACGCCGAACAGCGCGCACGCTTGCACCTCCAACGAACCGACCCTTAGCACCAGCATGCCGCTGTATTCGGTGTTGCAATGCAACATCGTTGTCGGCGCGGACGCGATGATTTTTCGCGGTCCCGAAAAGCACCTGTAACAAAGGCGATCCGTGGCAAAAAAGGTGAGCGTGCAACCACTTCATGCGGAATCGACTTAACGATTTACGCCGCAATATGCTCCACGAATAGCATCAATCAGGTGTATGAAATTGCGGGGCAGTCATAGGTAAAAATTACGTTTTAAATGCGCTGTTTTGGCAATAAATCCCGGAGCGCCTTATCTGGCGGGCGTTACAACCTGAAACACTTTGTTACCGCGCTCGTAGGTTAATTCGCCCACAATGCCCTCAACGGTTTCAACACGGATGTGGCTGGGTGCGTGGTGTGAGCGGATACTTTGCACTTGCCGGTCGGCGTATGCCGAAGCCCTGTGAAGGGGCATCCCTGCTGGGGCCGTAGTCGACGCCGGGTCGTCGTCTCAGTCGGTTCCTACTTTGGTCTCCTCGCGCTAACCCCGTAGCGTGTGGTTTTTAGCGGGCTCCAGGCCCGCTTTTTTTTCGCCTAGCCAAACGTTTGCGAGCTTTTTTGCGAGCGTATGCGCCGGGTCGATCCGGCGCTGCTTTTGCCGCTCACCGTATTGTCGAGATTCCGGCCGGCGCCGCGCGAATTTCGCCCAGCGCCCGGGCCGTCAAGCCGTCTTGTCCTCCTTCACCTTCAGTTCGCTGATCATGCGTTCGCGCATGATGAACTTCTGCACCTTGCCGGTTACCGTCATCGGCAGTTCGTCGACGAAACGGATGTACTTCGGCACCTTGTAGTGCGCGATCTGGCCTTGGCAGAACTGCTGGATCTCTTCAGCGGTGGCCTGCTCGCCAGTGCGCAGGACGATCCACGCGCACACTTCCTCGCCGTATTTCGCGTCGGGCACACCAAACACCTGCACGCTTTGAATTTGCGGATGACGGAACAGGAACTCTTCGATTTCGCGCGGATAGATGTTTTCGCCGCCGCGAATCAGCATGTCCTTGAGGCGGCCGACGATGTTGCAATAGCCGTCGGCGTCGAGTGTCGCCAGATCGCCGGTATGCATCCAGCCGTCCACGATGCTTTCCCGCGTCTTCTCCTCGTCGCCCCAATAACCTTGCATCACCGAATAGCCCAGCGTGCATAGCTCGCCGGCCTCGCCCACAGGCACGATCGCGCCGAGCGGATCGATGATCTTCACCTCGAGGTGCGGCTGAATGCGGCCAACGGTCGTAGTGCGTTTGTCGAGCGGATCGGTGGTCGAACTCTGGAACGATACCGGGCTTGTTTCCGTCATGCCGTAGGCGATCGTGATTTCGTTCAGATGCATCTTCGAGACGACCTTCTTCATCGTCTCGATCGGGCACGGCGAGCCTGCCATGATGCCGGTGCGCAAATGCGAAAAGTCATAACTGGCGAAGTCCGGATGGTCGAGCTCGGCGATGAACATGGTCGGCACGCCGTGCAGCGCGGTGCACTTTTCTTCGGCGACCGCGGCGAGCGTCGCCGCCGGGTCGAAGGCCTCGCCCGGAAACACCATGTTCGCGCCGACCGACACGCACGCCAGCACCGCGAGCACCATGCCGAAACAGTGATACAGCGGAACGGGAATGCACAGGCTGTCCTGCTCGGTCAGCCGCATCGCCATCGCGATATAGCGCGCGTTGTTGACGACGTTGCTGTGGGTCAGCGTCGCACCCTTCGGATTACCGGTCGTGCCGCTGGTGAACTGGATGTTGATCGGCTCGTGGCACGAGAGCGTGGCGCCGATGGCGTCGAGCTTCGCGACGTCCAGCGTCGCGCGGCCTTGTTCGATCACGTCGGAAAAGCTCAGCATGCCGGGCGTTTCGGTGTCGCACATGCGGATCACGTAGCGCAACTCGGGCAGCTTTGCGGCGTGGAGGTCGCCCGGCGCGTGCGTGGCCAACTCCGGCGCGAGCGCCTGCAGCATCTCGAGATACATCGACGTCTTGAAACGCTCGGCCGCGATAATCGCCTTGCAGCCGACCTTGTTCAACGCGTATTCGAGTTCGGCGAGCCGATAGGCCGGGTTGATGTTGACGAGCACGACGCCGATGCGCGCGGTCGCGAACTGCGTGAGCACCCACTCGACCCGGTTCGGCGACCAGATGCCGACGCGGTCGCCCTTCTCGATGCCAAGTGCGAGCAGTCCGGCCGCCAGCACGTCGACTTCTTCCGCGAACTCCTTCCAGGTCCAGCGAATGCGCTGCTCGCGAAACACCACGGCCGGGCGATCAGGAAAACGCGTGGCGGTGTCACGCAGGAACTGGCCGATCGTCGCTTCGCTCAACGGGATATCGGTCGATCCACGGACGTACGACAGTCCGTCTTTAGGTTCGATGAGTGCGCCTTCGCCTGACACGTGCGTTGCCATGGTGTTGTCTCCGTGAGCGGAAGCTCGCCCTATTGAAATGGATTTGAAATCGATTGTGCCACCGGCGCATGTCCATACGGCATCAAGTCTTACCCGCAGCGCATCCGTGGACCGGCACAGCCGGACATCAACCGGTTCGATTACACGATTCTGCTGACCTTTCCGTAAACGTCAAGTGGAGGTCAAAAAAAAGCAGCCGCGAAGGCTGCTTTCTCTCTGATACGTATTGCCTAGTTCTGACCGCGCAGCTTGCGCAGACGCTGAATCGCAGCGAGTTGAGCCGTCGCGTACGCCAGTTCCGCTTGCGCGGTGGCGTATTCGAGGTTCGAGCCCGTGTTCTGCAGCGCTTCTTCCGCACGCTTGCGTGCATCTTCAGCCTTGGCTTCGTCGAGATCCTTGCCACGGATCGCGGTGTCGGCGAGAACCGTCACGGCGCCCGGCTGGACTTCGAGAATGCCGCCGGCGACGAACACAAACTCTTCTTCGCCGTTTTCAGCTTCGATGCGCACCGCACCCGGACGAATCCGCGTGATGAGCGGCGTGTGACCCGGCAGAATGCCCAGTTCACCCGCCTCGCCCGGCAGCGCGACGAACTTCGCCTGGCCCGAGAAGATCTGCTCTTCCGCGCTGACGACGTCTACCTTGATAGTTGCCATAAGTGTCGACTCCTGGGTTGAGCGTAGTAAGAGGCGCCGGCTTTGCATTGCGCTACCGCGAAGGTAGCGATACGCGCGAGGCCGGCGCCCGCTTCGTTACACCCGACCTTTACTGGATCTTCTTGGCCTTTTCGAAGGCTTCGTCGATCGTGCCGACCATGTAGAACGCTTGTTCCGGCAGATGGTCGCATTCGCCTTCAACGATCATCTTGAAGCCACGGATCGTTTCTTTCAGCGGCACGTACTTGCCCGGGGAACCCGTGAACACTTCGGCGACGTGGAACGGCTGCGACAGGAAACGCTGGATCTTACGAGCGCGCGCCACGGCGAGCTTGTCTTCCGGCGCCAGTTCGTCCATGCCCAGAATCGCGATAATGTCGCGCAGTTCCTTGTAGCGCTGCAGCGTTTGCTGCACGCCGCGCGTGATCGAGTAGTGCTCTTCGCCGATCACGTTCGGGTCGATCTGACGCGAGGTCGAATCGAGCGGGTCGACTGCCGGGTAGATACCCAGCGAAGCGATGTCACGCGACAACACGACGGTTGCGTCCAGGTGGCCGAAGGTCGTAGCCGGCGACGGGTCGGTCAAGTCATCCGCAGGGACGTACACGGCCTGAACCGACGTGATCGAGCCGGTCTTGGTCGACGTAATACGCTCTTGCAGCTTACCCATTTCTTCAGCCAGCGTCGGCTGATAGCCCACTGCCGACGGCATACGGCCGAGCAGTGCCGACACTTCGGTACCGGCCAGCGTGAAACGGTAGATGTTGTCGACGAAGAACAGCACGTCGAGGCCTTCGTCACGGAAGTGCTCAGCCATCGTCAGACCGGTCAGCGCGACGCGCAGACGGTTGCCCGGCGGCTCGTTCATCTGGCCGTACACCAGCGCGACCTTGTCGAGAACGTTCGAGTCCTTCATTTCATGATAGAAGTCGTTCCCTTCGCGGGTACGCTCGCCAACACCGGCGAACACGGAGTAACCACCGTGTTCCTTAGCGATGTTGTTGATCAGTTCCATCATGTTCACGGTCTTGCCCACACCGGCGCCACCGAACAGACCCACCTTGCCGCCCTTAGCGAACGGGCAGATCAGGTCGATAACCTTGATGCCGGTTTCGAGCAGTTCCGTCGACGGCGACAGTTCGTCGAACGCCGGAGCCTTCTGGTGAATGCCGCGAACCACGTCCGAGTTGATCGGGCCGGCTTCGTCGATCGGGCGACCCAGCACGTCCATGATCCGGCCGAGGGTCGGCTTGCCGACCGGCACGCTGATCGGCTTGCCGGTGTTCTTCACCGTCGTGCCGCGGCGCAGACCGTCCGATGCACCCAGACAGATGGTACGGACGACGCCGTCGCCCAGCTGCTGCTGGACTTCGAGGGTCAGTTCCGAACCTTCGAGAATGAGCGCGTCGTAAATCTTCGGCATGTCCGAACGCGGAAATTCCACGTCGATCACCGCGCCGATGCACTGTACGATCTTGCCTTCTACCAAAGCAGTAGTACTCATCGCTTTTCCTTTAGATACTCAATTCTTCACTCGCGCAAAGGCGCAGTTTCGGGGTGCCGCTCAGGTGGGCCCGCCTCGCGGCGTAGGCCTGCCTGTCGTCTTGACGATCAGACCGCAGCGGCGCCACCGACGATTTCCGACAGTTCTTTCGTGATCGCGGCCTGGCGGCTCTTGTTGTACACGAGCTGCAGTTCGTTGATGACCGTCTTCGCATTATCAGAAGCGGCCTTCATCGCCACCATCCGTGCCGACTGTTCCGATGCCATGTTTTCCGCGACGGCCTGATAGACCAGCGCTTCGACATAACGCACCAGCAGTTCGTCCACCACTGCCTGCGCATCCGGCTCGTAGATGTAGTCCCACTGCGTGCTCGGCGTCGCGCCGTCTTCTTCCTTGCGCTCGAACTGGTCTGCCGACAGCGGCAGCAGTTGCTCGATCACCGGCTCCTGCTTCATCGTGTTGACGAAGCGCGTGTACGCCAGGTACACCGCCGAAACCTTGCCTTCCGAGTACAGGTCGAGCTGCACCTTCACCGCGCCGATCAGTTTTTCCAGGTGCGGCGTGTCGCCCAGATGCGCGACGTTCGACACCACCTTGGCGCGCAGACGGTTCAGGAAACCCAGACCCTTGGCGCCGATCGCGGTTGCTTCGATCGTCTTGCCCTGGCCTTCCAGTTCCTTGAACTTCTGCAGCGACGCACGCAGCACGTTGGTGTTCATGCCGCCGCACAGACCTTTATCAGTCGTGACGAGGATGATGCCTGCCGTCTTCGCGCCTTCGTTCGACACCATGAACGGGTGACGATACTCAGGGTTCGCACGGCTCATGTGTGCAGCGATATCGCGGACCTTGTCGAGCAGCGCGCATGCGCTCCTGAGCGCGGCGCATCTTCGATGCGGCCACCATCTCCATCGCTTTCGTGATCTTGCGCGTGTTTTGCACGCTCTTGATCTTGCCGCGAATTTCCTTCATTCCAGCCATTGCTTGCTCCTTGTCGGCCCGAGTTAGCGCTTTAGCGCTTACTCGGGTCCCATGCAAAGCGATCGAAGCAGCGCGGGTTCAGTTGCCTGCGGCCCGCGCCGCTTCAAGGTCCGTTTATGCCTTGCGGGTCACTCGCGGATCAATAAGCGCCGGACTTCTTGAAGTCTTTGACGGCCGTGTGCAGCAGGCCTTCGTCGTCCTTCGAGAGTTCCTTGGTGTCTTCGATGCGCTTGATCAGGTCAGCGTGGCTCGACTTCAGATATTCGCGCAGGCCCTTTTCGAACGGCAGGACTTGTGCGACTTCCAGATCGTCGAGGTAGCCGTTGTTCGCGGCGAACAGCGAGATTGCCAGTTCCCACACTTGCAGCGGTTGATACTGCGGCTGCTTGAGCAGTTCCGTCACGCGGCGGCCGCGCTCCAGCTGCTTGCGGGTGGCTTCGTCGAGGTCCGAGGCGAACTGCGCGAACGCAGCCAGTTCACGGTACTGCGCGAGGTCGGTACGAATACCGCCCGACAGCTTCTTCACGACCTTGGTTTGAGCCGCACCACCGACGCGCGACACCGACACGCCGGCGTTGATTGCCGGGCGGATACCTGCGTTGAAGAGGTCGGTTTCCAGGAAGATCTGGCCGTCGGTAATCGAGATCACGTTCGTCGGAACGAATGCGGTCACGTCGCCTGCTTGCGTTTCAATGACCGGCAGCGCCGTCAGCGAACCGCTCTTGCCCTTCACTTCACCGTTGGTGAACTTCTCGACGTACTCTTCCGAGACGCGAGCAGCCCGCTCCAGCAGACGCGAGTGCAGATAGAACACGTCGCCCGGGTACGCTTCACGGCCCGGCGGGCGGCGCAGCAGCAGCGAGATCTGACGGTATGCCCACGCTTGCTTGGTCAAGTCGTCATACACGATCAGCGCATCTTGACCGCGGTCGCGGAAGTATTCGCCCATCGTGCAGCCGGCGTACGGTGCGAGGTATTGCATCGCAGCCGATTCCGAAGCCGAAGCGGCCACGACGATCGTGTATTCCAGCGCGCCGGTTTCTTCCAGCTTGCGCACCACGTTCATGATCGACGAAGCCTTCTGGCCGATCGCGACGTAGATACAGAAGAGGTTCTTGCCCTTCTGATTGATGATCGCGTCGACTGCGACCGCGGTTTTGCCGCACTGGCGGTCGCCGATGATCAGCTCACGCTGGCCACGGCCAACCGGCACCATCGCGTCGATCGACTTCAGACCGGTTTGGACCGGCTCCGAAACCGACTTACGCCAGATCACGCCCGGAGCAATCTTTTCGATTGCGTCGGTTTTCTTCGCGTTGATCGGACCCTTGCCGTCGATCGGGTTGCCGAGTGCGTCGACCACGCGGCCGAGCAGTTCCGGACCCACCGGCACTTCCAGAATGCGGCCCGTCGTCTTGACGACGTCGCCTTCCGAAATGTGTTCGTACTCACCCAGAATCACGGCGCCGACCGAGTCGCGCTCGAGGTTCAGTGCGAGACCGAAGGTGTTGCCCGGGAATTCGAGCATTTCGCCCTGCATCACTTCCGACAGGCCGTGGATAC
>WNGR01000727.1_pt1 | contig 36654 bp, 35 predicted proteins | sample 5407581 | NCBI WGS metagenome assembly WNGR01 (sample SAMN13153383, study PRJNA577476) | soil metagenome | isolation source: 80 cm soil or saprolite under Garry oak tree replicate 2 | place: USA:California | collected 2016-06-15 | reverse complement strand
AGGCCGGCGTGGCGGGCGAGCAGGTAGATCACCGCCTGCGCGGCGGTCAGGGCGACGAACACGCAGGCCACCGGCAGCAGCCACAGCCCCGGGCTGCGGTAGGTGAACAGCAGGATCACGATGACGATCGCCGCGGTGATGTACAGCAGCTTGGAGTCGAACCCCTGGAACACGTTGCTGAAGTCGGCGGCATAGCCGGCCGGCCCGGTGACGTACGCCCGCAACCCCCCGGTGCTGGAGTCGGCGACCGAGCGCATCTGCTTGACCGCGGGGGCGATGTCGTTCCAGCCGTTGGCGCCGACCCTGATCGGCACGATCACCTCGAGCGCCCTGCCGTCCCGAGCGGGAATCGGACCGACGACCTTGCCGCTGACGTGCGGGACGCTGGCGAAACGCCGAGCGTCGGCGACGACCTTGGCCTGGTCGGCGGGGGTGATCGCGCCGGCGGGCTGGTACACCACCACCGCCGGGAAGGTGTCACTCGGCGTGAACCGCTTGGCCAGGTCGACGACCTGGGTGGACTCCGCGTTCTTCGGCAGCCAGGCGGACGCGTCGTTCTTCTGGGCGCTGTTCAGCTTGCCCGCAAGCGGCCACGCGACCACCACCACCACGATCCAGAACGCGAGCACCGCAAATTTCGTCCAACGCCCACACGGGAGACCCGCAACCCCTCGCGCTCCGCTCATGACACCCCCCGGCCTCCGACGCCAGCCGCCGATCGGCCCTCGACCTCACCATCCATCGCCAGACATGGCAGGTCAAATACATTACCGTGGGCGTGCGACAGCGGCCGCCGGTGATCTGGCGGCCGGCGTCAGAAACCCTCCTCGGGGTCCAGGCCGATGGGTCCCTCGGCGAGCGCCCAGTTGACGAACTGCGCCTCGCCCTCGCCGACGTGGTCGTTCACGAAGGCGAAGGCGAGCTCGTCGATCCGCTGGTCGCTGAAGCCCTCCGCCCCCAGGGTCGGGCGCGCCTGCTCGGCGAGCCGAAGCGCGACCACCTCCATGTCGTCAGACGCCACGGCGGACGACCCGGCGGGCGGTTCGCCGTCCAACCCGCCGGCCGGTGCCACGGGCGATTCGACGGTTCTGTCCAAGCATGGTGGTCCTCCTCTGCTTCCTGTCGAGGTCAGATCGCGCCGCGGTCAGCGGTCGCCATCGCCTCGGCCTCCTCGGCCCGCACCAGACCGAGCGAGACCAGGTCGAGCGGGCTGATGAACTCCGACGCCAGCCGGAACCCGCCCGCCCGCGCGATCGCGTCGCGCAGCGGGATCGCCCAGCGGTGCTCGAGCAGGATCAGCGCCGCCGCGGTGTCCGGCGGGATCTCCGCGACCACGTCCCAGGCCTCGTCCTCGCTGAGCGGGCCGTCGCCCTGCTCCGCGACGCTCGCGCCCATCTCGGCGCCCGCCCGCATGCCCTCCTCGCCGCCCGCACCGAGCCCGACCAGCGCGCCGACCGTGGCGCCCAGCTCCGCTCGCTCCTCGGAGCTCAGTTGGCTTTCCTTCAGTGCTGCCACGTTGCCCTGGGCGTCCTTGTAGACGGCCAGCGCGTCGATCACCCGCACCAGGTCGTTCTCCCGGAGCCGATCCAGTTCCGCCTGGATCTCGCCCTGGAAATCGGGTTGGTTGAAGCCTAGCACCAGTAGCTGCACAGGCCCGATCGCCATGTCGCCCCCCTCGCTCGCCCGCTGAACGGACTCGTGTGTTGACCAACAGCACTCTTTCCGCGATCGAGGGGAACCGTCATCACCTGATTCGGGTGATACAAGTCCGGGAAACACGCCACGCACGGGCCGGCGGCCCCTTCGGGCACAATCGACCCGGTGCAGTGGGATGGACGGCGCCGTGCGAGGGGATCCGACATGCACGAGCACACCGCCGGCCGGGCGACGCTCGCGGTCCTCGGCGCCGGCCCGAAGGGGCTCGCGATCGCGGCCAAGCGCGTGGCGCTGGCCCGGACCGGCCGGGACGTGCCTGACCTCCTGGTGGTCGACCGCCGGGGCGTCGCCGCCAACTGGACGGGCGATGTCGGGTACACCGACGGCCGCCAGTTGCTCAGCACCGAACCGGAGAAGGACGTCGGCTTCCCCTACGCTCACACCTGGGGCGCGGACTCCGAGCGAGTCGGCCATGAGATGGACCGCTGGTCCTGGCGGAGCTACCTCGTCTACCAGGAGGGTTTCGCGAACTGGGTCGACCGCGGGCGGCCTCGCCCCAGCCACCGCGAGTGGAGCCGGTACCTGCGCTGGGTCGCCGCACGGGTACCCGTCGAGCCGATCCTCGCCGCGGTCGACGGCATCGACCTCGCCGACGGCCGCTGGCGCCTTTCCGCCCGCTCGCCGGCGGGCGACCGGGTCCATTTCGACTGCGACGGCCTGGTGCTCACCGGGCCAGGGAGGCCGCTCCGCCTGCCCGGCCAGCCCGACGACCATCCGCGCATCCTCGACGGCCGGACCTTCTGGACCAGCGAGGACCCGCTGGAGCGCGGCGGCCCGGTCGAGGTGTGCGTGATCGGCAACGGCGAGACCGCCGGGTCGATCACCACCGTGCTGCTCGGCCTGCTCCCCGAGGGCTCGACCATCGAGCTCGTCTCCGACCATGGCGTGCTGTACACGCGTGGTGAGAGCTTCACCGAGAACCGCTTCTACTCCGACCCCACCGTGGGCTGGCAGCAGCTCGCCGAGCGTCACCGCCGCGAGTTCCTCAAGCGCACCGACCGCGGCGTGTTCTCCGTCCAGGTCGAGCAGGTGCTCAACCGGGCCGAGGCGGTCCGCACGCTGGCCGGCCGCGTCGTCCGCCTCGAACCGGTCGAGGCCAAGGTCGTCGTCGAGGTGGACTACGAGCAGGAACGCGAGCGGATCGCGTTCGACTGGGTGATCGTCGCGATCGGCTTCGATCCGCTGTGGTTCTCGCATCTGCTCGGCGAGCGCGCCCGGACGGCCCTGGCCGACGCCGTCCCCACTGGGCCAGCGGGCCGGTTGCCCTCCCGCGCGATGGTCGAACGCGCGATCGGTCACGACCTGGCCGTCACGGGGCTCTCCCCCAAGCTCCACCTGCCGGTACTTGCCGGCGTCGCCGAGGGGCCAGGCTTCCCGAACCTATCCTGCCTGGGCCTGCTCTCCGACCGCGTGCTCGGCGCCTACACCGCACCCGTGACGGGAGTGGGCGCCCCAGCGACCGACGCGGCCGCCACTGGTTCTGGGAGGTAGCGATGTTCGGAACATCCTGGCGTCTGGCACGGATCGCGGGGATCGAGGTCCGCATCGACAGCTCGTGGACCGTCATCGCCCTGCTCGTCACCTACAGCCTCTACCTGCGCTTCTCGTCCTTGTACGGCAACCTGTCGACCGCGGGGGCGGTCGGGCTCGCCATCCTGGCGGCCGTGCTGTTCTTCGGCTCGGTGCTCGGCCACGAGATGGCCCACGCGCTGGTCTCCCAGGCGCGCGGGATCCGGGTCCAGGACATCACCTTGTTCCTGTTCGGCGGGGCGACCCGGGCAAGGGTCGAGTCCCGCGGGCCGGGCGACGAGTTCATCATCGCTGTGGTCGGACCGCTCACCAGCGCGCTCCTGGCCGTGCTGTTCGGGATTATTGATGTCTTCGGCCGTGACGCCTTGGGGAGACCGCTGGCCGGCGCCTTTGGCTACCTTGCGTGGGTCAATCTGCTCTTGGCCGGGTTCAACCTGGTCCCCGGATTCCCCCTGGACGGCGGGCGGCTGCTTCGCTCGGCCATCTGGAAGGCCACGGGCAGCATCAACCTGGCCACCCGGATCGCCTCCCTGGCCGGCCAGGCGGTGGGATGGCTACTGGTGGCCGGCGGCGTGGCCTTCTTGCTGACGGGGAACCTCGCCGGCGGCATCTGGTTCGCCTTCATCGGCTGGTTCCTGGTCCAGGGCGCCCGGGCCTCCTACGAGGAGCTCCAGCTCCGGCACATGCTCCGCGGCGTCCAGGCGCAGGACGTGATGGCCAGCGATCTGCTGCGGATCCCGCCGGAGCTGACCCTCCAGGAGGCGGTGGACCGGTATTTCATGCGCTACGACCACGGCGCGTTCCCGGTCGAGGAGCTGGGGCGCACGATCGGTCTGCTGACCATGCGGGGAGTGCGGCGCGTCCCCCGGGATCAGTGGTCCAGCCGTCGGGTGCGGGACTCGATGGTCTCGCTCAGCGACCAGATCGTGGTTGCACCGGACGCTCGCATGGACCAGGTGATGGGCAAGCTGGAGGACAGCGATGCCAACCGGGTGCTCGTGGTCACCGACGGCGAGGTGGTGGGGATCATCACCTCGTCGGACCTGACCCGGTGGCTGCAGCGCTGGCGAGCCGCCGAGGGCAGATCGCGCTGAGCGGGTGGGGAGGGCTGCGCGCGCTCGGGGCACGGGACCCGGGTTGGACGTCGCTGCGGCGCGCGCTGCGCGTGGCCATCGTGGTGCCGCCGCTGGCCGCCTTCGCCGGGACCATCCTCGGGGATCCGGCGGCGTCGACCTTCGCGGTGTTCGGCGCCTTCTCGCTGCTGGGCCTGGCGGACTTCGGCGGGCCGACGATCCCGCGGGCGCGCGCCTACAGCGGCGCCGCGCTGGTGGGGATGGTGCTCGTCCTGCTCGGAACGCTCGCGTCGCAGACCGCCTGGTCAGCGGTTGCCGGCACGATCCTGGTGGTGTTCGCGGTCCAGTTGCTGGGGGTGTTCGGCGGCTACGTGGTCGCGGCGCAGACCGCCGTGCTGCTCGCGTTCGTGGTCGCCGTGTCCATTCCCGCTCCCGTGGGCGAGGTGTGGGCCCGCATGGCGGGCTGGGCACTGGCGGGCGGCATCTCCTTGGCCGCCGGCGTCCTGCTGTGGCCCCGGCACGCGCGCACGCAGGTGCGGCAGCGAGCCGGCGACGCCTGCCAGGCGCTGGCCGCGATGCTGGCCGATGCGCGGACAGCGTCGACCGCCGCGGATCAGGCCCGCGCCCGGGTCGAGGCGACCCGCCAGGCCTATGACCAGGCGCCGTTGCGGCCGGCCGGGCCCGCCAGGCGGGACCGGGCCCTGGTCGACCTGGTCATCCAGCTCGACCGGGCGCAAGAGTTCGCCAGCCGCACCACCCGCGCCGGCCGGCGGCGCGTGACGGTCCCGGAGGAGCGGCGCCTGCTCCGGACGATCGGCCAGGTCCTGGAGGCCAGCGCTGGCGTCCTGCACGGCGGGGCGGCCGGGCCGGCGGGCGGGCCGGGCCAGGCGTCCGGCGGGCCGGGCCAGGCGTCCGCCGCGGCGGGCGGGCCGGGCCAGGCGTCCGGCGGGCCGGACCTGGCCGCCCTGGACCGGGATCGGGTCGCCTACCGGGTGGCGCTGGACCGCCGGGCGGGCGAGCGCCTGCGGGCCGGGGAGGAGGCCGAGTCGGTCCTCGAGGGGCTGAGCGCCGGCGTCGAGCCGCGCCTGCTGGCTCACGCCGCGCTGGCCCTTGCCGTCGACGCGGCCGTGGTGGCTGGCCTGCCCGTCCACGACGCGCCACTGCCGCTGCCGCACTGGAACGTGCCACGCGCCGGCCCCCAGCCGTGGGTCCAGCGCGTGCGCGCCACGCTCCGCACGCACCTGCACCCCGGCAGCGTCTGGTCCCGCAACAGCCTTCGCGCCGCGCTGGCGCTGGGCCTGGCGGTCCTGCTCGCCAGGATCACCAGGGTGGACCACAGCTTCTGGGTAGTGCTGGGAACCCTGTCGGTGCTGCGCTCCAACGCGCTGGCCACCGGCAGGACCGCTCTGCTGGCGATCGCGGGAACGGTGGCGGGGTTCGTGGTCGCGGCCCTGCTCACGCTGGCGCTCGGGACCAACAGGGTCGGGCTGTGGGTCACGCTGCCGATCGCCGTGTTCCTGGCCGCCTACGTGCCGACCGTCGTGTCCTTCCTGGTGGGCCAGGCGGCGTTCACGCTGTTCGTGGTGGTGCTCTTCGACCTCCTGCAGCCGCAGGGCTGGCGGCTCGGGTTGATCCGTCTGGAGGACGTGGCGCTGGGGATCGCGGTGAGCCTGGTCGTCGCCGCGCTGCTGTGGCCGCGCGGCGCCAGGGGTCAGCTCCGGACCGCGCTCGCCGCCCTCTACCGCGCCGACGCCACCTGCCTGGACGCCGCGTTCGGATACCTGCTGGGTCGTCGCGCCAAATGGGAGGTGGACGCCAGCCGCCAGGCCGCCGGCGCCGAGGTGGACCGGGCCGGCGAGGCGTTCGACGTGTTCCTGACCGAACGGGGCTCGCGGACGCTGCCGATGGTGACCTGGGGACGGATCGCCGCCGCCGGCAACGACGTCCTGCTGGCCGCCGACGCGATGGAGGCGATGCGCCTGCTCGGCTACCGGACCGACGGGTGCGAGCGCTGCGCCGACAGGGTCCGTGCCGACGCCGCCGAGGTGGTGGCCGTGCTCACCGGCTTCGCCAGTCGGCTCGAGCAGCAACGCAGCATCCCGCCTGGCTCGCGCGTTGGGGCGGCGGCCGAGACCCGCGACGCCGTCGTCGGCTGCCTGCGGGCCTGGCACGGAGCGCCGGACTCGCCACTGGGCCCGACCGCGATCGCGCTGGCCACGGCGTGGTTCTGGAACCTGGAGATCGCTCGGCTGGGCACCGAGCTCGCCGAGCCGCTGGCCGCGGTGGCCGCCACCGCCCGAACCCCCTGGTGGCGATGACGGGCACGGTCATCTGGACTGCCTGGCGCGCGAGGCGGCCGCATCGACCTTCGCGCGGTGCCGGGCGAGCCGCACGGCGGCGGCGAGCGTCTCGGTGTCGTAGGCGCCCTCGTGGCGGAGGCCGTTGACGAAGAAGGTCGGCGTGCCGGCCACGCCGCTCTCGTCGGCGCTGCGAACGTCCTCGGCGACGCGGCGCGCATAGGTCCTGGAGCGAGCCTCGTCCCAGAACCGGTCGACGTCCAGTCCCAGTCGCGCCGCGTAGCCGCGCAGGTCGGCGGGCTCGAGCGCGTTCTGGTTGGCGAACAGCAGGTCGTGCATCTCCCAGAAGCTCCCCTGGGCGCCGGCGGCCTCGGCGGCCTCGGCCGCCAGTTCGGCGTGGGGGTGCACGTCGACCAGCGGCAGGTGGCGAAAGACGTAGCGCAGCTCCTCGCTGAACTCCTGGAGCAGCTCGCGGACGGTCGGCTCGGCCCTGCCGCAGTACGGGCACTCGTAGTCGCCGTACTCGACCAGGGTGACCGGCGCCTCCTCCGGCCCGCGGACGTGGTCGCGCTCGGCGTCGACGGCCGCCGCGAGCTCGTCGGGGAGCGGCGCCGTGGCCGCGGCGGTGCGGACCAGCAGCGGTCGCGGGAGCCGCGCGATCGCCCGGAACGTCCCCCAGCCGAGCAGCGACGCCACGATGGAGGCGCCCAGGATGCCGATCTTGGCCTCCTCGAGCCGCGGGCCGTCCAGCGAGAGGTCGGCGATGAACAGCGACACCGTGAAGCCGATGCCCGCGACCGTCGAGGCCCCCACCAGCTGCGGGAAGGGGACTGTCAGCGGCAGCCCGCCGAGGCGCGGCCGGGTGGCCAGCCAGGAGACGCCGCTGATGCCGATCAATTTGCCGACCACCAGCCCCGCCACCACGCCCATGGTGATCGGGGAGGCGATCGCGGAGCGCAGCAGGTCGCCGCGCAGCACCACGCCGACGTTGGCGAGCGCGAACAGCGGGACGATCACGTAGCTGGTCCAAGGGTGCAGCAGGTACTGGAGCCGCTCGTTGGTCGAGATGGCCGCGTCGACGCTCAGGCGCGCGGAGCGGGCGAATTCCGGCGTCGGTTGCTCGCGGAACATCCTGGTCAGCGAGACGGCCCGCTCCAGGCGCTGCCGTCGCGGGGGGTAGGCCGTGGCCAGCAGGCCCATCGCCACCCCGGCGACGGCGGGGTGCACGCCCGACTCGAGCATCGCCGCCCACAGCGCCACGCCGACCACGAAATAGGCCGGACCGCGCCAGAACCGCAGGAAGCGGAGCATGCAGACCACTCCGAAGAGCAGGATCGCGATGGCCAGCGCGAGCAGCGAGAGGTCCCGCGTGTAGGCCACGCCGATGACCACCAGCGAGGCGATGTCGTCGACCACCACCAGGGTGAGCACGAACACCCGCAGCCGCTGCGGGAAGCGCGGGCCGACCAGCGCGAGCACCCCCAGCGCCAGCGCGGTGTCGGTCGGCATCGGCACGCCCCACGCGCGCGCCCCTGGTCCGCCGGCGTTGATCGCCAGGTAGATGAGCGCGGGAGCGACCATGCCACCGAGCGCGGCGAGGACGGGGACGGCCACGCGCCGCCGCTCTCGCAATTCGCCCATGTCGAGCTCGCGCCGCACCTCCAGACCGACGACGAAGAAGAAGAAGGTCATCAGGCCGTCGTTGACCCAGCGACGCAGCTCCTCGGTGATCCCCCAGCCCCCCAGGCGGACGGAGAGCCGCGTGGTCCACACGGTCTCGTAGGAGCCGCCGGGCAGGTTGGCCCAGATCAGGCCGACCACGGCAGCCGCGAGCAGGACGACCGCGCTGCCCACCTCGGTCTGGAGGTAGGCGCGCAGCGCCGCCGCCATGTCGCGGGCCCATGCCGTCCTGCCGGTGAAGGCCTCGGCGCTCCCGGCTTCGGGGATGCCGCTCATCGCCGCTCAGAAGCCGAGGTCACTGAGCGGGAGCGGAGGACGGTCGGCCATGCTTCCCCCCCATCGGGTCTGGTCGGGAACCGCGAGACGGCTGTCGTCCACTCGATTATCGTCGCAGCGACGCTCCACGCCGAGCGCTCAGGCCGCGGCGGGGACCGGCGTGGGGATCTGGCTGACCAGGTCACGGCCCAGTTTGTCGATCAGCTCACCGAGCTCCGGGTGCTCGTCGGGGTTCCAGCCGTCGAGCAGCTCCCGCAGGCCGGCGCATCGTGCCGTGACGAGCCGCTCGTAGTCCGCTCGGCCTGACGGGGTCAGGGTGATCAGCTCGTCCCCGTCGGCGACCAGCGACCGCTCCCGAAGGCGCTGGAGCGCCGCGGTGAGAGGGCCGGCGTCGACCCCGAGCTGCTCGAGCAGCCGCTCCTGGGTGGTCGGCGCCCGCTCGCCCAGCCGGGCCAGCAGCCAGAGCTGCGGCGGGGGCAGGTCGACGCCCGCCCTGGCGGCGAGGCGCTCATACAGGCTCCCAGCGCTCTCCAGCGGCAGGATCGGCTCCGCTGCCTGCCGCTCGGCGAACACGAACCCGGCCAGCAGCAGGACTCCGATCACGATCAGCACGATGAGCTGCGTCGAACCCCACGGATAGGTGGTGCCTCCAAGGTAGGCGGTCACGACCCAGGAGAGCCTGGAGACGTTGCCGAGGTCGCCGACGATCGTCGGCAACGCCGTCGCCACGATGGTCTGGTCCAGCGCCGCCAGCAACAGCACCAGCATCAGCGCGCCGAAGACCAGCCGCACCCGCCGCGGCTGCTCCTGCACCGCGGCGGCGGCGGTGCCCGCGGCCTGGCTCATCGGCAGGCGGTCACCACGATGGCGATCCGCATGCCGCCACCCCCCGGTCGTCCCAGCGCCGTGTCGCTGGCGACCATATACCCCAGGAAGGACTCGCGACCCCGATCGAGTGCTCCAGCCGTCCCCATAGCCTCTCCCCGTCGCGCCGGCGACCCGGCCATCGTCGGCCGGGGCCTCGGCGCCCACCTGGCACCTTAGCGCGTGGCCAGCCGGCCGAGCGCGGCCCGGGCGAACGGGATCGCCCCGCGGCGGGGCGCGATCACCAGCGAGACGGCGAACAGCGCCGCCGCCACCAGGACGATGGTGGCGCCGGCCGCGACGTTCAGGTTGCGCGACACCACCAGGCCGATGACGCCGCTGATGGCGCCAAGCGCACCCGAGAGCACCATGGTCGGGGCGAGCCGGTCCGTCCACAGGCGGGCGGTCGCCGCGGGCGCGGCGATCAGCGCCACCGACAGGATGGTCCCCACCGCGGGGACCGAGGTCACCACGACCAGCTCGATCAGCAGCAGCATCACGACGTCGAGCAGCACGGCGGGGTACCCGAGGGCGGCGAGCCCGTCGGGGTCGAACGCCCCCAGCACCAGCTCCTTGTGCAGGGCCGCGAGCGCTCCGAGCACCACCACGCCGGTGATCGCGGTGATCACCAGGTCCGAGGGCTGCACCGTCACGATCGAGCCGACCAGGTAGGCGCTCAGGTCCTTGGTGAACCCGGACTGCGCCGACAGCAGCAGCACGCCGAGCGCGAACGTGCCCGCCAGCACCACGCCGATCGCGCTGGTGTCGTCGATCCGCTGCCGCGCGCCGAGCAGCGCCACCGAGACGACCACCGCCAGGCCGAAGACGCCAGAGCCCAGCAGCAGGTTCACGCCGGCCAGCGCGGCCAGGACCACCCCTGGGAAGGTCGCGTGCCCCATCGCGAGCGTGAAGAACGGCAGGCGGCGCAGGAGCACGTGCACGCCGATGACCCCGGAGACGATCCCGACCATGACCGCTTCGAGCAGGGCCCGCTGCGCGAACGCCCCGGAGAACGCGTCGGTCAGCCAGCTCATCCGGCGCCTCGGGGCGAAGAGGCGGCGGGCGCGCCGCCGACCACGCGGGCCAGCGCTCGGCGAGCGGGCCTGACCGCCAGTGCGAGGACGAAGCCGGCGACCAGGACGACCACGATGGTGGCGCCGGACGCCAGCCGGACCCCGCGCTCGAGCGAGACGTCGTAGCTGATGGCCAGCCCGAGCCAGCCGCCCACCGCGCCCAGGCCACAGGAGATCGCGGTCATGGTCGCGACCCGGTCGACGAGCAGCCTGGCGGTGGCGGCGGGGACGATGATCAGCGCGATCACCAGCACCGTCCCGACCGCTTTGACGGCGGCCACCACCACCAGGGCGATCAGCACGTTGAGGACCAGGTCGAGCAGGTCCACGCGATAGCCCATGGCGGCGGCCCCGTCGGGGTCGAAGGCGCGCAGCAGCAGCTCCTTGCGGAGCGCCACCAGGGTGGTGAGCACGATCGATGAGACCGCCAGCGTCTGGATCAGCACCGCCCAGTCGACCGCGAGGATGCGGCCGAACAGGAAGGCGCTGAGGTCGGACGTGTAGGACTGCTCGCGCGAAACGAGCACCACCCCGACCGCGAAGAAGGAGGTCAGCAGGATCGCCAGGCCGGCGTCGGGGGTCACCCGCCGGGTCGAGGTCAGGGTGGTGAGCAGCAGCGCCGACAGCAGCGCCGCGGCGAGCGCGCCGAGGAAGATCGACTGGCCGATCAGGAAGGCGACGACCACGCCGGGGAAGACCGTGTGCGTCAGGGCGTCGCCGACGAACGCCAGCCGTCGCAGCACCACGAAAACCCCGACCGCGCCGGCGAGCACTCCCAGGACCAGCACCGCCAGCAGCGCGCGCTGCATGAACGCCACCTGGAACGGCTCGATGAGCAGGTGGGTCATGGCTGCGTCAGGATCACGTTGTCGCCGCGCAACTGGAGGGCATGGCCCCCGTAGGTGGCCCGCAGCAGGTCCGGGGTGAGCGTGGTGGCGACCGGGCCGAACCCGAACTGGTGCCGGTTGAGCAGGCAGACCTCGTCGCAGAACAGGTGCGCCAGCGCGAGGTCGTGGGTGGAGACGACCACGGCGGCGCCGTCGGCGCGCAGGCGCCGCAACGCCGCCAGCAGCAGCTCCTCGGAGGCCGCGTCGATGCCGTTGAACGGCTCGTCCAGCAGCAGCAGGCTGGCCTGCTGCGCGATCGCGCGGGCGAGCAGCACCCGCTGCCGCTGCCCGCCCGACAGCGCCCCGAAGCGCTTGCCGGCGTGGTCGGCCAGGCCGACCTCCTCCAGGGCCGCGGCCGCCGCCCGCCGGTCGGCGCGGCCGGGCCAGCGCACCCAGCCCACGCGGGGGTAGCGGCCCATCAGCACGACCTGACCGGCGGTCACCGGGAACTCGGTGTCGAGGGTGTCGGCCTGCGGGACGTAGGCCACCTGGCGGCGGGCGGCGAACGGCGAACGGCCGAGCACGGTGATCGATCCGCCGACCACCGGCACCAGGCCGAGGATCGCCTTGAGCAGGGTGGACTTGCCGGCGCCGTTGGGGCCGATCAGCGCCACGGACTCGCCGGCGTGGACGACGCCATCGATGCCCTCCAGCACCGGCGTCCGCTCGTAGGCCACCGCCGCCTGGCGGATGACCAGCGCCTCGGTCCTGGCCCCGTCCGTCGGCTCCGCCTCCCGCGTCCTGGCCTCCTCCGTCGGCCCCGCGCCCTCCTTCATCACGTCGAGGCGAGGTTGGAGACGATCGTCCTGGTGTTGTGCTCCACCATCTGCAGGTAGGTCGCCCCCTCGGATCCGGGTGGGCCCAGGGTGTCGCCGTAGAGGGCGTTCTCACCCTCGACGACCTTCACGTGGGCCTCGTTGGCGATGGTCTCGGCGGTCTTGGGGGGCAGCGAGCTCTCGGAGAAGACCGCCTTGACCCCGGTGGCCTTGATCTTGGCGACGATGTCGGCGACGTCCTTGGCCGACAGCTCGGCCGAGGTGTCGAAGCTGGGGATGATCGAGCCGACGAAGTCGAGGTGGTAGCGGTCGATGTAGTAGCCGAAGGCGTCGTGGTTGGTGACCAGCTTCTTGTTGGCCAGGCTGTCGATCTGCCGGGCGACCTCGCTGTCCAGGGCGTCCAGCTTGGCGTCGTAGGCGTCGAGGTTGCCCTTGAAGTAGGCGGCGTCGGCGGCGTCGGCACTCGCCAGCGACTGCTCGATGTTGGCGACCATCAGCTTGGCGTTCCGTGGATTCTGCCAGATGTGCGGATCGCCGGCCGGTTCCTCCCGGGCGTCGCTGCCCTCACGGATCCGCACGCCCTTGCTGGTGTCCACGGTCGTCCCGTGGAACCCGGCGCTCTTGACGGTGTCGTCGAGCCACTTCTCCATGCCGACGCCGTTCTTGACCAGGATGTCCGCCTTGGCGATGGCGTCGAGGTCCGCCGGTGACGGCTCGTAGTCGTGCGGGTCGACGTTGGGCTTGAGGATCCCGGTGAGCTTGATCCTGTCCCCGCCGATGACGCGGGTGAAGTCCTGGACCTGCGTCGTGGTGGCGACCACCTTGAGCGTCCTGCCGCCCGAGGCGCCCGCCGACGACCCACCGCTCCCGGGCGACCCGCCGCACCCGGCCAGTAGGACCGCCACCGAAGCGGCGCCGAGCAAAATGCGAAGCCTGCGCAAGTCCACTCCCCGCCTGGAGGTTGGTAACCAAAATGACAATCGTTCTCAGAAGGCAGTCAGAGTGAAGCAGAAGCGCCCTCCACGCGCAAGTTGACGCCGCCACGCGGGGCTCGCGCCGGTGGATCGCGGATGACGGTGGCCGTGCAGTCGGCGACTGCACCCGTGATCGTCGGGACGATCAGGCAGGGTAGACGCTGACCTCGGTGGCCTTGACGGCGGCCCAGACCGGGCCACCGTCGGCCAGGTGAAGCTCCGCGGCGGCGGCGGGGGTCACCTCCGCGACGATCGAGACCTGGCCGGTGACCCGTACGCGGACGCGGTCGCCGACGACCTCCAGCGCCTCGGCGGTCCCTGCCCAGACGTTTCTGGGGGTTCCCTCGGGCGCGCGTCGGTGCAGCGCGACCGCGTGGGGGTGCACCGCGGCGAAGACCTCGCCCCGATGGTCGTCGGCGGCGACCAGGGCGCCACCGTCGGCGAGCTGGACGGTGTGGCCGGCGGCGTGGCCGCGGAACAGGTTCACGCCAACCAGCTCGGCGACGTAGCGGGACCGTGGCCGGCTGCTGACCTGGGCGGCGGTGCCGGTCTGGGTGACCAGGCCGTTCTCCAGGACGACCAGGCGGTCGGCCATGGTCATGGCCTCCAGCGGGTCGTGGGTGACCAGCAGGCGGGTGCCGTCGAACGAGGCCAGGTGGCGGCGCAGGTCGCGGCGGACCTCGCCGCGGGTGGCCGCGTCCAGCGCCGCCAGCGGCTCGTCCAGCAGCAGCAGCCGCGGGTCGGCGACCATTGCCCGGGCCAGCGCGACCCGCTGGGCCTGGCCGCCGGACAGCGCCCCAGGCCGTGACCTGGCCTGATCGCCCAGGCCGACCCGCTCCAGCCAGGCGCCGGCGCCGCGTCGGGCCTCGGCGCGCGGCACCCCACGGGCGCGCAGCCCGAACGCCACGTTCTCGAGCGCGGACAGGTGCGGGAACAGCAGGTAGTCCTGGAACACGAACCCGATGGGCCGCCGCTCGGTCGGCACCCGCACGCCCGCTCCAGTGTCGTCGAGGACGACCTCGTCGAGCACGACCCGGCCGTCCTCGAGCGCGACCAGTCCGGCGAGCGCGCGCAGCAGGGTGGTCTTGCCGGCGCCGTTGGGGCCGAGCAGCACGACCAGCTCGCCGGTGGCGACGGCGATCTCGACGTCGAGGTGGAGCTGGCCGAGGGTGAGCTCGACCCGCGCCTGGAGGCTCATCCGGTCGGGAACCAGCGGTCCCGCATGGCGATCAGCACGGCCAGGGAGACGACCAGCAGCACCAGGCTGAGCGCGACGGCGGCCTGCAGGTCGTTCTCCAGCGCCAGATAGACCGCCAGCGGCATCGTCTGGGTGGTCCCCGGCAGGTTGCCGGCGAAGGTGATGGTGGCGCCGAACTCGCCGAGCGCCCGCGCCCAGCACAGCGCGGCGCCCGCCCCCAGCGACGGGGCGATCAGCGGCACGGTCACCCGCCGGAAGGTCGTCCAACGGCCCGCGCCGAGGGTGGCGGCGGCGTCCTCGTAGCGCCGGTCCATCGCCCGCAGGCCCGCCTCGGTGGTGATGATCAGGAAGGGCATGGCCACGAACGCCTCGGCCAGGATCGCGCCCGCGGTGGTGAAGGGCAGCGTGATCCCGAAGGCCCGGTCCAGCCACTGGCCGGCCAGCCCTCGCCGCCCGAACGCCAGCAGCAGCGCCACGCCCCCGACCACCGGGGGCAGCACCATCGGCAGGGTCGTCAGCGCCCGGACCAGGTTGCGGCCAGGGAACGGGACCCTTGCCAGGAGGAACGCCAGCGGCACGCCGATCACCAGCGAGATGGCGACCGCTCCCAGCGAACACACCAGCGACAGCCGCAGGGCCACCAGGACCTGCGGCTGCGCCAGCTCGTGGAGCAGGTTCCGCCAGGACGTCTGCTCCAGCAGGCCGAGCAGCGGGATGGCCAGGAACCCGACAGCCAGCAGGGCCGGGACGACGAGCAGGATCGGCGCCCCGGCCCTGACCCCGTCAGTGGCCGCCCGGCGGTGCCGACGCCGAGCGGTGACGGTCATGACGCCGGCGGCGGCAGGAACCCGAAGCTCTTGAGGACCTGCTGACCCTGGTCGGAGACGACCATGTTCATGAACGCCTGCGCCTGCGACTGATGGCTGCTGGCCTTCACGGTCGCGATCGGGTAGGTGGCCGGGACGTTCTGGTGGTTGGGGATGTCGACGCCCTGGACCTTGTCGCCCCCTGCGGTGACGTCGGTCACGTAGACGATCCCGGCGTCGGCTTCGCCGAGGGAGACCTTGGTCACCACCGCCTTGACGTTGTCCTCCAGCGAGACCGGCTTGACGGTGACGTGCTGGGCGGCCAGCGCCTGGCCGGCGTACTTGCCGGCCGGCACGTCGGGGGCGGCCAGCACGACCTTGAGGTCGGGGTTGGACAGGTCCGACAGCCCCTTGATGCCCTTGGGGTTGCCCTTGGCGACGATGATCTGCAACAGGTTGCTGGCGAAGTTCTGGGGTGTGCCCACCAGGTCCTTGACCTTGTCCAAGTTGGTGGTGTCGGCCGAGGCGAACACGTCGGCGGGGGCGCTCTGCTGGATCTGGGTGGCCAGCGCCTGGCTGCCCGCGAAGTTGAAGGTGACCTTGGTGCTCGGATTGGCCGCGGTGTAGTCCTGGCCGATCTTGTTGAACGCGGCGGTCAGCGATGCGGCCGCGAACACCTTGATCTCGGTCGGCGACCCCGAGCCCGAGCTGCCACCCGAGGAGGAGTTGTTCCCGCCGCAGGCGGCGGCGAGCAACGCCACCACCGCAAGCAGGGCGGCCGAGCGGATCCAGGACCGAAGCATGGGCGGCTCCTCGAGCGTCTAGGGTTGGGAAGGAAGCTCGACGACCACGTTGGTCGCCTTGACCGCGGCGACGGCCAGCATCCCGGGGACGAGGCCGAGCTCGTCGGCGGCCTCGCGGGTCATCAGCGACACCACCCGGTGCGGACCCGCCTGCAGCTCGACCTGGGCGACGATCTGGTCCTTGACGACCCTGGTGACGATCCCGGTGAACCGGTTGCGGGCCGATTGGGCCATCGCCGCCTCGGGCTCAGCGGCGTGGCGGAGGCTGGTCACGAACTCGGCGAGCGTGGCGCCGTCGACCACCCGCTGCCCGCCGTGGGTACGCCGAGCGCCGAGCCGGCCGGCATCCGCCCAGCGGCGCACCGTGTCGACGCTGACCCCGAGCAGCTCCGCGACCTGCCCGATACGGTAGCTCATCATATGCCAGCGATTTTATCATGATGCTGGCATGCGCACGGTTCATGCTTCCTGAGAGCCGCAGCTGCGAGTCCGCAGCCGACGCCCCGACCGCTTCCTCGCCCTCGCCATCCGCACGGTGGACGTCTAAAGGCCGGGTCGCTGCGAATCGATACACATCCCGACCAGCCGGTTGGCTTGGAGCGCCTCGCGCAAGAGGGAAAAGGAGCGGCCGCAATGCCCACGTACGTCTCCCTCATCAGCTGGACCGACCAAGGCGTCAAGAACTATCGCGACACGATGGCCCGGGCGGATGCCTTCCGGGACCTGCTCCGGCAGGCCGGTGGCCAGGTCCGCGAGCTGCTGTGGACCTTCGGCGAATACGACATCGTGACGGTGATCGAAGCGCCCGACGACGAGACCGCCATGGGCCTGCTGCTGCAAACCGCCGCGCTGGGCAACGTTCGCACCAGGACCATGCGGGCGATGGGCCCCGACGAGATCAGCGGTGTCATCGCCCGAATGAGCTGATCCACTCGCGGCGCGGCTGGCAGGGTGGCGTCCACGACCTCTCGATACCGACCGAGGTGGATACGCCGGCACGCGCCGCCGGCTCGGATTGGTTAGAGTAGGGCCGTGGCCGAGGTCGTGGACGAGGGCACCTTCGATCCGGCGGAGTTCGGGAGCGAGCTGGCGACCGCCGAGAGCAATCTCGAGGTGGGCACGCGGCTCCGCTTCCAGAACGAATGGATCAAGGTATGGGAGATCCGGCTCGCTCCCGGCGAGCGGGGACCATTCCATGCCCACACGCGGCGGTACTTCTGGACCGTGGTGGAGGCCGGGACCGGCCGGCAGCGGTTGCCCGACGGCACCTTCACGGTCAGGCGCTACGAGGTGGGCGACACCCAGTTCCTCGACCTCTCGCCGGCGAACCCGATGATCCACGACCTCGAGAACGTCGGCGACAGCACGCTGCGGTTCGTCACTGTGGAGCTGCTTCGCTGATCGGAGGTGCCTCGTGTCCTTCACCGTCGCCAAGGTCCTGGACGTCGCCCAAGGGGTCCAGAAGGATCAGTTCATGGTCGGGTCGAGGGACGAGCACGACTCCCTCGAGGACCTCGACCCGACCTACCGGCAGTTGCTGGACGAGCCGGTGACCGCCGTCATCGCGGTGATGGGCGGGGACGGCCGCCCCTGGCTGACCCCGGTGTGGTTCAACTACACGGGCGACAAGGTGCTGCTCAACCTGGCCGAGCACCGCAGGAAGACCGAGTGGATCCGCCGCAACCCGCAGATCACCGTGCTGCTGATGAACCCGGAGAACCCGTACCACTGGCTGAGCATCAAGGCCACCGCCGAGCGCGAGATCCACGAGGACGACCCCGCCGAGGGCCGGCGCGCGACCGAGACCATCGACCAGGCCTGGACGAAGTACACCGGTAGCGCGCCGCCGTACGGCCTCCGCGACCCGGCCATGGACGAGCGGCGGGTGCTGTTCGAATGCCGTGTCGACCGGGTCGCCACCTTCGGGCAGCCCTAGCGCTGGGGCGCGGGTGGGCGCCTGGCCGCGGGTCGCCGTGGTCGGCGGCTCCCTCGGCGGGCTCACCGCGGCGCTCGTGCTCCGCGACCTCGGCTGCCAGGTGGCGGTGTTCGAGCGGTCGACCGCCGAGCTGGAGAGCCGGGGCGCTGGCATCGTGGTGCTGGACACGACCCTGCGGTACTTCCGCGAGCGCACCGACCTCGACGTCGACCGGATCACCACCTCGACCGGCTTCCTGCGCTATCTCGACCAGGGGGGCGCCGTGGTCTACCAGGAGCCGCGGCGCTACCGCTACTCGGGGTGGCACACCATCTACCGCGCCCTGCTGCGCTGCCTCGACCCGGACGCCTACCGCCTCGGCAGCGAGATGGTCGGCTTCGAGCAGGCAGGCGGCCGGGTCGTGGTGCGCTTTGCCGACGGCTCATCGAGCCGCCACGACCTGCTGATCTGCGCCGACGGGATCGCCTCGATCGGCCGCGCCGCGCTGCAGCCGTCGACCCGGCCCGCCTACGCGGGCTACGTGGCCTGGCGCGGCACCGTCCCGGAGGCCGGGCTCAGCGCAGCCGTGCGGGAGCTGCTCGCCGACTCGATCGTCTACCAGGTGATGCCCAACAGCCATATCCTGCTCTACCCGATCCCCGCGCTCGACGGGTCGGTCGAGCCGGGACGCCGGCTCGCCAACTTCGTCTGGTACCGCAACTACGCCGCCGGAGACGAGCTCGGCGACCTGATGACCGACAGTGACGGGGTGCGCCACGACCTCAGCCTGCCGCCCGGCGGCGCACGGGAGCCGCACCTGCGGGTGCTGCGCGCGGCGGCGAGCGAGCTGCTCGCCGGCCAGCTCGCCGAGGTGGTGCACCGTACCGAGCGGCCCTTCGTCCAGGTGATCTTCGACATCGAGGTGGCCCGGATGGCGTTCGGCCGCGTCTGCCTGATCGGCGATGCGGCCTTCGCGCTGCGGCCGCACGCCGCCGCGGGGACGGCCAAAGCCGCCGCCGACGCCTGGGCGCTGGCGGCGGCCCTCGAAGCCGCGCGGGGCGACGTCGAGGAGGCGCTGCCGCGCTGGGAGCGGCGGCAGCTCGCGCTCGGGCGCGCCGTCCTCCAACGGGCCCGCCGCAACGGCGACAAGTCCCAGTTCGAGGGCACCTGGCGCCCCGGGGACCCGGAGCTCGTCTTCGGCCTCTACGAACCGGGCCGCTGACGGTCCTCGGGCTCGCGGCGCAGCTCAGCTGTCGGGAGGATCTCGCCACGGGCGCTCCGGCGGGCTGGCCCGGATGCTCTGCACCCACTGCTCGAGGGTGTCGACCGCCTGCCAGACCCGCTGCGGGATGGGCAGGCCCGCCGTCCGATAGTCAGCGTCCCGCTCGAGCGCCTCGGCGGCGTGGCGAATCTCGGTGACATTGCCCCGGAGACGGCGGATGGCCTGCAGGAGACGCCGGCGGGGTTCGATTGCCATCGGGCGCCTCCTCCGCGGTGCCGAGTTGGCACGCCACGGTCGTTTGGGACCCTCGGCGCTCACTTAATTCACCGTTCGATCGTGTCGAGTTGTTACTCGACACGAACAGCGGAATTTCTACGACGGTGCCAGGGACATTCCAGCAGGGAACGTCCTCGCAGCGAAATTGCAGTTTCAGCGAGTGATCGGGGCGCCGTCGCGTGCGCGCCGCGCGGTGCCCTGGTGATGACGGCAAAATAGGGGTCTTCCTTGACGAATTCTCGAGGCCTGAGGCGCCGGTTTCTGCGCCGATTGGCGATTCCCAGCACCGCGGCGGTCGTACCTGCACTCGCGCTCGTGGTCCCGCGTCTGGCCGAGGCGCGGCGAGCAGAGCGGCCCGACGGCGACGGGCCGCCTCTGCAATACGGAGCATCACAACGCCAGCTGCCGCAGGCGCCGCCAGTTGATCGGCGGTTTGGGCAGCGGAACGCCCGGGCGATTGCGAGGCACCCTGACCCGCAGGGCCTTGGGCCGCACGCGACAGCGCACCGGGGTCGGGAGCGACAGCGCCTCGCCGTCGATGCCCACAGGGATGCTGGAGGAGTCCGCGTCGATGACGACCTCGCCGGTGGAGAGCCTGGCGAGGCCACGCGCGTTCCTTCCTCGCAGCAAGCCCGCGGCCTGCACCGCGCTATCGATGCTGACAGCGACGACGCCGAGCACTCCCCCGTCCAGCCGCCCGCGGCGTCCGAGACCCGCGACATCGCCCAGGCCGTAGGTGTTGTTGCTCACCAGCACGGCCTGCGGGGCATCGATGGTCACGTTGCCCACGCGCGTCCGCAGGCGCGCTCCGCGGTGACCGGCAAGGAACTCGGGAAGCATGTCCAGCGTCGTGCGGGCCTTGTCAGCACGGTAGGCGGGGCTCTGCACCACCGCGCCCAGCGCCTTGGCCTTGGCCTCCAGGTCGAATTCGCCACCTTGCCGCCGCCCGACCGCGGATTCATGATCAGGAACGCCCGCTTCGGCGGCGGGACCGGGTATTCCGGCATGGGCGTAGGGCCGGGCTCGCGGCTCAGGGCGGCACGGCCCCAGGCGACGGCCAGGACCATCAGCCCGAGCGACAGCAGGACCGCCCAGGTCAGGCTGGTAAGGATATAGAAGACGAGCACGGCGATCGGCGCGAGTATCATGAGCGCGACCGCCAGTAGTCGTAGAACCCCCCGTTGGCTGATCGTCCACCACAGACCGGCAGCGGTCAGGAGGAGACCAGCCGCCCCGACCGCCAGCAGCACCAGGCTTCTTGCTCCGGCCGCGATCAGCAGCACGAGCGCTGCCGCCGCGACGGTCGCCAGGGTCAGCCGGGCGAACCACCGCTGGGCGAGGGACGCGCGCCTCGACGCTCCGGCCACCCTGCGCACCCTCGGTGATGGACGCCTACAGCGAGGGGATGGCCCGCGGCGGGGGCCGCTCGGCCTCCTCAGCCGCGGCGGCCGGCGCCTTCGCCAGTGCCGACAGTTTGTCGGCCGCCTGCCGCCGCGCCAGCGACTCCTTCAATTCCGCCTTCAGTTCCGACATGGGGGCCCCTCCCGTTCCTGACGTCGGCCGCCACTGTGGTGCGCGGCTGTGCCGTCGTCATCATCCGGAGGGGATGATCTGGCCAGCAGAATTCCCGCCAGCGGTCATGCCGAGTTCTTCTCGTGCCGAGTGAAATGGGTGTGAATGACCACGCCGGCGACACGGCGACGGGGACCGAGGACGGCCAGCACGAGTCTCGCGCCCTCCGACGCCTGCTCCGCTCGTTCCTCTCGCCCACCAGCTACGGGCTGGTCCTGGTGATGATCGTCGTGACCTACGTGCTGGCGGCGACGCTGTCGGGACGCTGGGCTGCGACGATTTTGCTTTTCACGCAGATCGCCACCGTCTGGCAGGCGCTGCGAATTTCGGTGGCGCGGCGAGGCCTCCGGATCGCCGCCACCGTGCTCTTCGTCCTGTCCACGATCGCCGCTGTGGCGAATCTATTCGCCGCCAAGAATTCGGCGTTCGTGACCTTCGTGTTCTTGGCCGCCGCCGTCCTGTATTTCGTGGCTCCGTTCTCGATCGTCCGGAATGTCGGCTACCGCCGGACCGTGGACCAGGAGACGATGCTCGGCGCCCTGGCCGCCTATCTGTTCATCGGGATGGCCTTCGCGTTCGCCTACCGGCTCGTTGGTGCGGCGCAGGCCTCGCCGTTCTTCGGCGCCGGCGGTGACGGCACGGTGAGCCAGGACCTGTTCTTCAGCTTCATCACGCTCACGACCACTGGCTACGGCAACCTCGTCCCGGCCACCAATCCGGGCCAGAGCCTGGCGGTGCTCGAAGCACTCACCGGCCAACTGTTCCTGGTGACCGCCGTCGCGAAGGTCGTGAGCGCCTGGCGGCCACGAGGCTGGCGGCAGCCTGACCCGGTCTCCGAGCGGAAGCCCGACCGCTCCCCATGAAGAGCCTGAGGGGCCGGAAGGGCCTCAGGGGCCGCTCGGGCCTGAGGGGCGGGTCGGGCCTCAGGGGCCGGTCGGGCCTTAGGGGCGGGGCGGGCCGGGCGGGGCGGGCGGGCCGGGCCATCGAGCCGCGGGACCGCGTCTTCGTGACCTTGAGCAGCGCGGCCGACCGCGGGCGACTGTGGATGGCGATCGCGGGCGCCCTGGCCATCCCTGGCGGGCGGAGCCGTCGCGCCGCCGCCAGGGGGCTGGCCTCGCTCGCCGTCTCCAGCTCCTGGCAAACGTCGTCATCAAGTCGCTGTTCCGGAGAGCGCGACCGAGGGTCGTGCCCGGCTCCCTGACGGACCGCGTCCGGGCTCCGCGGACCAGCTCGTTCCCGTCGGGTCACGCCGCGTCCGCCGCGGCGTTCGCCACCGGCGCCGCGCTGGAAGCGCCGGTCCTGGCTCCGCCACTAGCCATCCTGGCCCTCGGAGTCGGCTGGTCCCGCGTGCGGGTGGGCGTGCACCGCCCGGTCGAAGTCCTCGCGGGAGCCGGCCTCGGCCTCACCGTGGCGCTGGCCGGCGGTGCGTGGCCGACCGGCCGTGCTAGCGGTCGGTGCCGGCGCGCCATTCGACCAGCAGCACGCCGGCATCGTCGCTGAGCCTGCCATCGTGGTAGGCCAGGATCGCCTGGATCAGGCGGCGCAGGGTCTCCGGCGCGGACAGCCCGTCAGCCTCGCCACGGATGACAAAGTCGGCGAAGCGGTCCAGCCCGAACCACTCGACGCCGCGAGGGCTGCGCGCCTCGGTGACACCGTCGGTGTACAGCAGCAGCCGATCGCCCGGCTCGAGCTGATCGTGGCACAGCACCGGCGCCTCCCCCAAACCCAGGCCCATCGGCGGCGCGGGCTGGCCCTCGAGCGAGGTGATCCAGCGCCCTTGCCGTATCAGCAATGGCGCGGGATGGGCCCGGTCGACCCAACGCAGCGCCCCGGTGCGGGTGTCGAGTTCGGCGAGGATGCCGGTGGCGAACCGCTCCCGGTCGAACTGGGCGGCGACCGCGGCGTCGATCGCCTCGCTGGTTTCGACCAGACCAGCTCCCTGGCGGCGGCTGTTGCGGCTGCTGGCCACGGCGATGCTGGCGGTCAGCCCCGCCGACAGGTCGTGGCCCATCGCGTCGAAGATGGCCAGGTGCACCACCGGCCCGGCCAGCGCGTAGTCGAGGGCGTCTCCGGCGACCTCGTAGGCGGGCTCCAGCGCGGCGCTGATCACCACGTCCTCGTTGGCGAAGGTCAGCGGCGGCAGCAGCGTCCACTGCATCTCCGCGGCCAGGGTCATCTCCTTGGTCCGGGTCAACCGGGCGTAGGTGTCGCTCTGGGACCGCTTGCTCACCACCAGCAGGGCCACCAGCGCCGCCAGTCGCCGGGCCCGTGCCAGCACCGCCTCGTCCAGGGCCTGGACTCGCACGCCGAGCACCCCGAGTCGTTCCATGCCATTCAGCAGCGGGACCCACAGCCGGTGATCCGCCGGCCCAGCCGGCCCGCCCGCCTCGGCCGTTTCCAGGTTCCGGAAGGCCCGACCGGCCAGCGTGGAGTCGATCCCGAGCTCCCCGACGACCGGCCCGCCCTTGGCGCCGTCGCCCCGCAGCGGTCGCAGCACCTCCTGCTGCCGGTCGGCCAGGTAGATCACCGGGTCATCGAGACCGGCGAGCCCACCATGCTCGCTGACCAGGCCCGCCAGCTCGTCGAGCGAGCAACTCTGGCTCGCGAGCAGCAACCCGCCCAGCATCCGCTCGCCATCATCGAAGCCCGCCACGATCCGATCCCATCCTGGTCCGCCTCTCTACCGCCATGGGTGTAGCCGACCGGGCGCTTCCACGCAAGCGCGGACCGGAAAATACGCCGCCCGGGTTTTGATCGTATGCCATATCCGTGTCTTGCCCAATTGCCGGATGCAGGCGGGCATGACCGAGCTGTGAATCGGCATCCAACGGCAGAAAAATTATTTCCTTCGAGGCCGCGCGGATCCTTGCGTCGACCTCGTCGCTGATGCGCTCGGCCAGCGGCCGCCGGTCGGCGGGTCAGATCCGGCCGACGAGCGTCTCGCCGACCGAGGCGATCAGCTCGTCCATGGCAGAGCCGTCCATGGTGTGCGGCTGGATGGCCAGCCGATGCACACCCAGATCGGCATACCGGCGGGCCGTCTCGACGTCGACCGAGCCCGGCGGGGTGATGGTGATCTCCAGCTCGCCCAGCCCTGGCGGCCGCTGGTACCGGCTCGCGGTCTGGCGCAACGCCGCCAGCGCCCGGGCGGTCTGCTCGACATCCAGGTCCCAGCCATACCAACCATTCCCGCCCTGGACCGCGCGGCGATACGCGGAAGGCGATTCCCCGCCGATCACGATCGGCGGATGCGGTCGCTGCACCGGCCGCGGGCGCTCGATGACGTCGGCGAAGCCGACGAAGCGTCCCTCAAACGACGGGGTCGGCTCGTCCCACAGCGCCCGCATGACCGCCAGGTACTCGTCGGTCCGGGCGCCACGATCGGCCAGCGACACCCCGAGCGCGCGCAGCTCCGGCTCGAGATAGCCGACCCCGACGCCGACGGTCAGCCGCCCCTTGGACAGCACGTCGATCGATGCCAGCTGTTTTGCCAGCAGGACCGGCTGCCGCTGCGGCAGCACGATCACCCCCAAGCACAGCTGCACCCTGCTGGTCACCGCCGCCATGTGGGCCAGGGCCACGACCGCCTCGATGCGCGGCTGCTCCGGCGGATCGCCCAGACCCGATGGCAGGGCGATGTGGTCGCCGACCCACAGCGACTCGAAGCCCGCCTCCTCGGCCAGCCGCGCCCGCCGGACCATCGTGTCCGGGTCGGCGCTGCCGCCCCGGTGCAGCCCGTACAACCCCAGCTTCAGCCCATCCGCCATCGCTCACCCCTGTCGACCCGGCTGGGGGCAAGCTACACCGGCGGGAGCGGATCGTACTGGAAGCCTCCACCCTCGGTCCCTGCGCGCGTCGAGGTCACCCGTCGCTCGAGGCGAGGCGCCGCTAGGGCAGGGTGACGAAGCGGCCGATGAAGTCCCGCGCCGACGCCGTGTCGAGGCGGTAGGTCTTGTCGGTCGCCCGGCACACATTGTCGCCGGTCACTGTCAGCGACACCTGGAGGTTGCTGCTGACCCCGCCGAGGAAATGCGGCCCGCCCGAGTCCCCGAAGCAGGTTCCCCCGTTGCCGGTCGAGGGGTTCTCCGACAAGTTCAGCCAGGCCGGCTCCAACGACAAAAACGACTGCAACGCGAAACGCCGGGTGGAGTCGAAGAAGAACGCGTTGGGACCGCCGGTCTTGCCGGTCCGCACGGTCCCGTAGCCGACCGCGGTGAAGGTCTGGTCCTGGAGCTCGGTGGCACCGAGCAGCCCAGCGGTGGGCAGTTGCACTGGGGTGATCCCCGCCGCCGCCTTGTCGAGCAGGACCACCGCCAGGTCGTGCGGGTCGGCCGACCCGCCGGGGCCGGCGTAGGCGTTGTAGTCGGGATCGGTCACGTAGCTGCCATGGATCAGCGGCGAGGAGCTGGTGACCTGCGAGTCGAAGCTCACCCACACGTCGGTGATCCCGATCGAGTCCAGGAAATCGGTGCAGTGCGCCGCGGTCAGGAACACCGTGGGCGAGATCAGCGAACCGGAGCAGAGCACGTCCTTCTGCCCCGCCTGGCGGAACTCGGCGATCAGCGCGCCGACCTGGGGATGCAAATTGTCGTCGAGCTGGCCATTGACAATCGCGCCGGCTGGAGCCGCGGCGAGCACCCCAGCGGCCAGTACCGTCATCGTCAGCGTCAGCACAACCGCGAGTCGTCGCATCCTTGCCCTCCTCCTGTCGTGTGGCGCGGAGCGGCAGCCGCACCTCCAATTTGAAAGCGCCCTGGCGACGCGAAGGGTTACATCAGGTGCGCAAGCACGCTGGGACCAACCGTCAGCGCGAAGCTGCCCGGCTCGATATGCCAATCCCTGGAATTCATGTCCCAGTGGGCGAGGCGGCGCCCCGGGATAACGATATCGACGGTCGCGGTCTTCCGGGGGTCGGCGTCGGCGACCGCGAAACCGATCAGCCAGCGAGGCGGTCGTGGGATCGCGCTGTCAGGGCGGGAGGCATACACCTGGACGATTTCGCGACCGGGGCGGGACCCGGTGTTGCGGACGGTCGCGCGAACCGTGATGACGTCGTCCAGGCTGGCTTGCCCGGTGGCCGTGACGTCGAGGTACTCCCAGGTGGTGTAGCCGAGGCCGTGCCCGAAGGGGTAGCGCACCCGCGGTCCACGGTGGCCTCCGGTCTCGGCGCGGTAGCCGATGCGCATCGCCTCGTCGTAGGCCAGGCCTCCGCCGGCCGGCAGCGTCGAGGGGAGACCTTCGGTGGAGGCCGGCCAGGTGGTGGGCAGCCGGCCGCCAGGCTCGGCGGCGCCGAGGAGGACATCGGCGAGGGCGCTGCCGAATTCCTGCCCGGGAAACCAGGCGAGCAGCACCGCTGGCACCTCCTCGGCCCAGGGCAGCAGCACGGGCGCGCCGGCGTTGACGACCACCACCGTGCGCGGGTTGGCGCCGGCGACCGCACGCACCAGATCGTCCTGTCGCCCTGGGAGCGCCAGCGAGTCGCGGTCGAACCCCTCGCTTTCGACCTCCTCGGTGGTGCCGACCACGACCACGGCGACGTCGGCGTCTCGGGCCAGCGCGGCGGCACGTTCCAGCTCCACCTCGTCGCTGGCGTGCGGTTGCTCGACGTTGAGCTGGACGGCGGGGATGAACCTGCTCGAGCCGACCCTGTAGCGCAGGGCGATGGGGATCTCCTCGCCAGCCCGCAGCGGAACCTGGACCACGCGCTGCGGCGGCCTCGCCAGGGCGTCGACCGCTTCCGCGTTGTCTGGAGGGTCCAGCCGCCCGGCGAACCGGGTCGTGCCGGCGACCGCGAGCTCGAAGTGCCCAATGCCCGAGCATCCCACCATGTAGCTGCCGGTGGCCTCGGCGACCAGCCGGGTGTGCAGCTCGATCGCGGCGACCCGCTCGGCCGGGAGGTCGCCGAACGATCCCAGCCAGGTGAACGCGGCGGCACGGCGATGCTCGCGGCGCAGCACGGCGCCGTCCGCGGCGACGAAGCGCACCTCGACCCCGGCGCCCCCGGCCTCCCCGGCCTCCCCGGTGGAACGGCCGTCCTGCGCGGGCCACCGCAACAGCCGCGGGTCGGCGGCCGGGACCCGGGCGGTGCCCCGCACTCCCGGAGCGAGCGTGACCTGGACATCCGGTCCCAGGGCGGCGCGGAGCCCATCGAGTGGCGAGACAGTGTAGGGCGGGAAGACCGTCGCGCTGCCGCCGCCGAGCGTGCGCGGGACCACGGCGTTCGGCCCCAGCACGGCCACCCGGCGCAGCCTGGTCGCCTCCAGGGGAAGTACGGCGTCCCCGTCCTCACCGATGTGCTCGTTGCGGACCAGGACGAACCCCGCCGCGGCGGCGGCGCGAAGCTCGGCCGCGACCGTGGCCGCTGGCCACGCCTCCGGCTCCACCATTGCCGGCTCCCCCGCGTCGACATCGAGGACACCGACGCGCGCAGCCAGACGGAGCACCCGCAGCACCTTGTCGTCGATCGCCGCCTGGCCGACCCTGCCGGCGCGGACCGCGCCGACGAGATCCTCGCCCCAGGGTCCCGAGGGGCCGGGCATGACCAGGTCCAGCCCGCCGTTGGCGCTCGGTTCCGTCGACCGGGTCGCGAACCAGTCGGACATCACCACGCCGTCGAAGCCCCACTCCTCCTTGAGCACTTCGCCGAGCAGAGGATGCTCGGTCATGGTGGTCCCATTGACGCTGTTGTAGGCGGCCATCACCACCCACACGCCAGCCTCCCGGACGAGCGCCTCGAAGGGAGCGAGGTACAGCTCGCGGAGGGTCCGCTCGTCCACCCGGACGTCGACGGTGTGCCGCTCGGTCTCCGAGTCGTTGGCGACGAAGTGCTTCGCCGTCGCGGCGACGCCTCCGGACTGGACCCCGCGCACGTAGGCGGCGCCGATCCGCGCGGTCAGCAGCGGGTCCTCGCTGAAGCACTCGAAGTGGCGGCCGGCGTAGGGGCTGCGGTGCAGGTTGACCGTCGGGGCGAGCAGCACCTGCACCCCCTTGCGCCTGGCCTCGGCCGCCAGCAGGCGTCCCAGCCGCTCGACCCGAGCCTCGTCCCAGGTCGCGGCGAGCGCGCTGGGCGACGGCACGTTCGCCGACGGGTCCCGCTCATCCCAGGTCTCGCCCCGCACGCCGGCGGGGCCGTCGGACACCACGCACCGCCGCAGCCCGATCGCCGGCTCGGAGTGCAGCGACCAGAAATCCGCGCCGGTGAGCAGCAGCACCTTCTGCTCCAGCGTGAGCGCCGCCAACCGGCGCCGCAGCCCCGCCTCCACCTCGGCGTAGCCCTTCACCGCTCCGGCGCTTGGATCGGCCACGATTTCCGGTTGAAGAGGAACATCACCAGCGGCGGGATGGTGATCAGCAGGATATTCATGAAGAGCAGATTGTACTGAGTGTTGAATTGGCTCTGGAAGTTGCAGCGGGATGAGGCCCGGGACGAGCGAGCAGCCTGGTCATGTTGGCGACGTAGCCCGAGCTCTCCCGGTCGGCGGCGAACAGCTCGCTGACCGGGTCGTCGGCTTCCTGATCGGGTAGCGGCTGGATGAATGCCACAGGTCACCTCCCGCCGGATGTCAGTAGCTGAAGGTGACGGCGCCGTCGTCGCCGATCCACTGCCACATCGGAACGGTGCCGCCCAGTTCGGCGGTCTCGAGCAACTGGTCCTTGTCGAGTTTCCTGGCGTCGAAGCAGATCGGGCAGACCAGGTAGCGTCCGCCCGCCTTGGCATACCGGTCGACCAGTTCGTTCAGGGGCGGGCAGCCGTCGCAGGCGACCGCGGTCGCGACCCCGTTCAACGCCAGGCGCGCCGCCTCCTTGGTCAGGAACATCAGCGTCGGGCGGCCCTGCTCGGCCGCGCCGACGGCGACCAGGAACGCGACGGTGACCCGCTCGGGGTCCTCCAGCCCGGTGACCAGGCTGATGACAGCCTTTCCGGCCATAGCTCCTCCGATCGTGGATTGGCCTCGACGCAGGCAGGCTATGGAGCGGCGGCGTCGCGAACATGCGGGGATCTACGGGGTTTCCGCCGGCCCGGACCCCGTATGTTCGCGTCCGTCGCCAGGGAGTATGTTGCCGCCAGGGGACGTCGATCTCGTTCCAGGCACTCCACCGGTATGGACGAGGAACTCATCGGCCGCGAGCCTGAACGGGCGCAGCTCGATGCGTGGGTGGCCGAGGCTCGGGCCGGTCGCGGGTCGCTGGTGCTGCTGGCCGGCGAGGCCGGGGTCGGCAAGACCGCACTGGCGCGGCTCGTGCTCGGCGGCTCTGGCCTGACCGTCCTGGAGGGCGTCGCGGCCGAGCGGGGCGCCAGCGCATACGGCCCGGTCATCGCGGCGCTGGGCCGTTCGATCGGGCGGCAGCCGTTGCTGATCGTCGGGGCCTACCGCAGCGACGAGCTTCCCAGACCGCACCCGATCCGGCGGATGCGCGGCGAGCTGCGCCGGGCGCGCCGGCTACGGGAGATCGCGGTGGCACCGCTCGACCCCGAGGCCGCCGCCCTGCTGGAGCGGGTTCTGGGAGCGGTGGCGGCTCCCTCGCTGCGCCGTGCCGTCTTCGAGCGGACCGATGGCGTCCCCTTCTTCATCGAGGAGCTCGGGTCGGCGCTGGCCGCCGGCCGGCGGCTCCAGCAGGGCTCATCGGGTCTGGAGCTGCTGGAGGGGAAGGATCTCCCGCTGCCCGGCGGACGCGGCCGGGGAACGGGTCGCCGCGGCGGCGCACCTGCGGTCGGGTGGCGGACTCGCTGGAGCACGCCGGCGACTATCACGGCGCTGAGGAGACCTACCAGGCGGCCTCCAGCTTCTGCGTCACCAACGCGCTCCAGCCCACGGCCCAGCTCTGCCTGGCCTGCCTGACGGTGGTCGTGCGGCAGTCCGGCGACTGGGACCGCGCGGCCGCCCCGTGCCGGCAGGTCATCGCCTCGCCGGAGGCGACGGTGCACGCGCGGGCCGTCGCCACGGGGACGCTCGGCTCGATTCTCGGCCTCCGCGGCCAGACGCGACGGGCCAGGCCGTTGCTGCTGGAGGCGGGCTCCCTGGCCCGGCATATCGAGCTTGCGGCGATGGAGCTGCTGGCCTCGTGGGGTCTCGCCGTGGTGGAGCAGGTGGCGGGAACGCCGGGGTCCGCTGCCGAGCGTTGCCTGTCGATCCTCGAGCGGTGGCAGCGGACCGAGGAGCGGCACTACGCGATCCCGCCGCTCCGTTGGGCGACGAGCCTGCTCGCCGAAGCGGGGAACGACCGTGGCGTCCGCGCCTGCGCCGCGGCGCTGGCGCAGATCGCGACCGACGCCGGGCACGACGAGGCCATGTCCGCGCTCTCCCACGCGCTCGGCGAGCTGGCGCTGCTGGAAGGCAACCCCGAGCAGGCCGCGGCCCACTTCGGCCGGGCGCTGCAGCTGCTGCGCAGCGTCGGCGCCCCCTTCGAGCGGGCGGAGCGGCGCCTCGGCCGGCGTGCGGCGGCCCAGCAGGCGCACGGCGGCCTGACCCGCCGGGAGGTTGAAGTCGTCCGCCTGGTCGCCGCCGGGCTCACCAACCGGGAGATCGCCCGGGAGCTGTTCCTGAGCCCGCGGACCGTCGAGATGCACGTTCAGAGCATCCTTGCCAAGCTCGACTGCCGGTCGCGCGCCGACGCCTCCCGCCGCGCCAGCGAGCTCGGCCTGCTGAACCCCGCGCCCTCGTGAGCGTCAGGTTTCGTCGACGCCGAGCCGCTGCCAGTCCGCTGAACAGCCGCGTGATCCGCTCCCATGCCAACGCCGGCACGCGGTGGCCACAGAAGCCGACCATCTCGTCGCGGGATGCCGGACGGCTTCAGCGACGGGTGCGGCCTGCTCGCTCCCGGAACCAGGCGACCGTCGTGGCAACGGCCTGGTGCTGCGGTGTGGGCTCGAAGGGGCCGAAGGCGCGCTGGAACTTCGAGGCGTCAAGCACGAATGGGCGCTCCCACTGGTACAGCATCTCGGTGGTCTCCCGGGCCCGGGGATCGAAGATGCCAGCGATCCGCAGCGCGAGGCGGGAGGTCGCCGTGACCTTGACGGGTCGGCCGAGCGCGGCGGCGATGAGCTCGACGAACGCTCGGCCGGTCAGGGGTTCGGCGGCGGGGAGGTGCCAGACCTCGCCAGGCGCTTCCTGTCGCGCTCCCAGGGTGACCAGCGCCCTGGCCACGTCCTGGAGGTAGTTCAGGCTGTGCGGCACGTCCAGGCGACCCAGCCAGCGGGCTCGGTTGCCCTTGGCGGCCGCGCCGAACAGGATGTCTCCGACGAAGCTGTTGGCCCCGCCCGGTCCGTAGTAGTCCGACGAGCGTCCGATGGCCACCTGGAGCGTTCCCGAACGGTGGGCGGCCAGCAGCCGCTCGGCCATCAGCGTGCGGATCCGGCCCTTCTTGGTGGTCGCCAGCGCGGGCAGGTCCTCGGTGAGGGGCCCGTGCACCGGCCCGTAGGTGTAGGGGTTGTCCGCGTAGACGAGCCTGGCCCCGGCGCCGGCGGCCGCGTCGGCGATGCTTTGGGTCAGCGGGGGGAACTCCGCCGCCCACCGCTGGTAGGGCGGCTGCACGCAGTGGTAGACGACCGTGGCGCCCTCGCAGGCCTTGCGGGTCTGGGCCGGGTCGGCGGCGTCGGCGGCCCGCTGCTCCACTCCTTCGGGAAGGTCTGCGGCCGGCTTGCGGCTGACCGCCCGGACCCGATGGCCGCGGCCGGCCAGCTCGCTGACAAGGGCGCCCCCCGCGCCTCCGGTCGCGCCGAGGACAACGTGCAGCTGGTCATGAACGCTCATGGGTGGCTCCTTTCACGTCGCCTGCCCATCAATCGGGTATCCGTGATGTGACAATGAGACCGGATCTCCTTGGAAGCTTGGACGCCCTCCTATGGTCCGGTCTCCCCATGTCCGACGCACCAAACATCACCGACACCCTCAGTTTGCCGCGTGGATGAGGAGACGGGCACGGCCTCGACTTCCCCCACGCCGCCCAGGCAAGCGCCGTCGCCAGCCTGCGCAATCTCGCCATCGGCATCCTGCGCGCCCGGGGCCACCGCAACATCGCCGCCGCGCTGCGCCGCAACGTCCGCGACGCCACCCGGGTCCTGCCACTGCTCGGCATCACAAGCCCGTGAACCGGACACTCCGGCACTTTGCCGAGGCCCTGCAGGCCCAGCAGAGGCTAGCCTGGAGGACATGGTCGAGGCACAGGCTGACACGGTCCTACCGGTCTCCGCTTCGCGGGCGTTCGAGGAAGCCACGGATTTCACACGGGCGGACTGGCTGCCGGCGGTGCGGAGCCTGCGGCACATCGGCGGACCGGCCAGCGGGGTCAGCGCCCGCTACGAGGCAGAGGTGGGCGTGGCCGGCCAACACCTGCACGGCGTGCTGGTCTGCGAGGAGCTGGAGACGCCGCGGCGGGCGGTCTACCGGTTGGAGGGCGGCCTGGACCTCACCATTGTCGTGGAGGTCTCCCCCGCCAGCCCGGGCTGCCGCCTGGAGTTGCGGGTCAGCTACAAGATCGGCGGCTTCGCCGGCGGGGCGCTGGAGCGGGCGACGATCGGTCCGGTGCGCCGGGAGATCGTGCAGGCGCTCGCCAACCTCGCCGGCCGGATCGAGGGTGGTCCATCCGAGCCGCAGGGGTAGCGGATCACGTCCCCGCCAGCTCGTCGAGGCAGGCGGCGAGCACCTGGACGTGCAGGTCGATGGCCCGCGCGCCGAGCTGCACCACCGACCAGGGCAGGCCGCCTGCGCCCAGCACGCCCCGCAGGCCCGCACCACCGGCTCGGGCGAGTGACCGGCCATGGCAGCGGTGTCACCAAGACAGCCAGGCGGTCGCGATCGATCACATTGCCCTCCCTCCAAGCCCGGGTCCGGTGCAGCCCCGTTCTGGCGCTTGGACGTGCAAGCGCTCCGTCGGCTGATCAGCCTTGCACCGTGGTCGGGTCACGAACTTGTCGCACCGCCACGCGCGTGCCGTCTCGGATGATGATCAGCCGACGGAGCGCCGGTCGCGACCGCCGCGGACAGCGGCCGCTCAGGCAGTCGGGTGGCATGTCGATCCGCATCGCCTCCTACGAGTCCCATCCGGTGAACCGAGCCAGAGCACACTCCCATCCTTGCCAGTTTGGCCTGGCGCGCCTGGTGTCAGCTGGTGTGAGCTGACCGATGGGCAGAGCCTGCCATCCCGGCGCGCTGCGGTCATGGGCCATTGGTCTCTAGCTTCACTGACCCACCGGCCCTGCCCGCCGCACCGATGGAACTCCAGGACCGCCCACGGCCCGGTTCCGAAGTGCTACGTTTGATCGCTCCGACACTAGGAGGCGCCATGCCATCTGAGCGCATCGACCCCTCCCGATATGGCGTGACCGAGGATTCCGACCCGGCGATGCTGGCCGGCGCGCCCGACGACGAGCGGAGGGGCCTGGACGAGGAGCCCGACGCCGTGTCGAACAACGGGACCGACATCGCCGAGTGAGGAGCTGCGATGGCACCGCCGCGACAGAAGGTGGCGACGGTCAACCGCCTCATGGCAGTCCTCGACACCGCGGAGGCGGCCACCACGGCAACCCGCGAGCTGGCCAGCGCCGGCTTCGAGCCGGAGGCAATCACGGTCCTGCAGGGCGACGAGGACGCTGACCGGATCGACAGCCTGGGCAACGTCCACGGGCGCTGGAGGCGAGTCTGGCGCCTCCTGCAGTTCACGCAGGCGGACCAGATGGTCGATCTGGTGGTCTACGAGGCCGCCCTCCGAGACGGCCGCACCGTCATCGCGGTGCACGCGCCGCGCATGAAGGACAGGGATCGGGCCAAACGGGCGCTGGCTGCCGCGGGCGCGCACTTCATGAACTTCTTCGGGCGGATCGCGACCGAGGACATCTCGCGCTGGCGCGGCGAGGAACTGCGGATTCCCCGGTACCTGCGCCGCTGAGCGTTCGCGGGTCGCCCCGCTACCACCGCCGGCGCCTATGCGGGACCCACCCCAGCTCCGCCCGTTCATGCCCAGCGGTCACGTCACGGCAGCCTCATCGCGGTCTCACCGCGGGTGGCTGACGCTGCGCTCGCGGCCACCTCAGGGAGGCGAATCGTGCGGAGCTCTCGTGACGCGGACCGCCGCGCCAGGACCCTTCGCCGCGTGCGCCGCGCGGCGCTGGTGGCGGTGCTGCTGGCCGCGGGCCTGGTGGTGGCGGCCGTGATCGCGGGAGCGGTGTTGCTGGCGGCGGTGCCGGGCGTTGGCGACGCGCAGGGGCGGGTGGCGGCGATCCTGCGGGAGCACCAGGCCCGGAGCGTGGGGGGTCCGGTGCCGAGCAGGGTGGCCGAGTCGGTGGTGGCGGTGGAGGACCGGCGCTTCTACGCCCACCACGGCGTCGACCCACAGAGTGTCGTCAGGGTGGTGTGGGCCGGGCTGCGGGGCAGGGGCTGGCAGGGTCAGGGGGGCGCCACGATCACCCAGCAGCTCGCCAAGCGGCTGTACACCGGCGATCGCGGTGGGCTGTGGGGCACGCTGGACCAGGTGGGGCTGGCCATCAAGCTGGAGCGGCGCTACTCCAAGGCGCAGATCCTGCGGATGTACCTGGATTCGGTGTACTTCGGCGACGGGCACTGGGGCGTCGTGCAGGCCAGCGAGGGCTATTTCGGCGAGCCGCCCGCCCGGCTGGGCTGGGGAGAGGCAAGCCTGCTCGCCGGACTGGTGCAGGCACCGTCCGCGTACGATCCGAAGGCGCACCTTGCCGCCGCGGAGTATCGCCAACGGCACGTGCTGGACCGGCTGGTCGCGGCCGGGATACTCCGCCGGGCGCAGGCCGACTCCGCCAGCCGGCGACTGGCCGCCGAAGCGGGCAGGCTCGGGTTCGCCACCGCCACGGCCGGCTAGAGCGCGTCTTGTGAGGGGCAAGGCCGGTCGCGCTGTTGGTCACGCGTTGACGACGAGGACGACGCGGGCGCCGCCGCCCTCGGAGTTGGCCACGCTGACGTGCCCGCCGTGCGCCTCGGCGACGGCGCTCACCATGGCCAGGCCCAGGCCGGCTCCGATCCCGCCGTCGGCGCTCACCGGACTGCTCGAGAACGGCTCGAAGGCGCGGCCGAGGACCTCGGCGGGGAAACCCCGCCCACGGTCCTCGACGGTGATCCGGACCGCCTCGCCGTCCCGTTGCCCGGTCACCACGATCGGCTGTCCCCCGCCGCCGTGGCGGATGGCGTTGTCGAGCAGGTTCTGCACGGCTTGGCGGAGCCGGACCGGGTCGAGCTCGACCTGCTCGTCGGGCGCCACCACCTCGATCCGCGACCGGGCCGCCCGTGCACGCGCCTGGAATGGAGCGGCCGTGTCCATCAGCAACCCCGCGAGCGAGACCGGCATCCGCCGCAGGGGAAGCCGGCCGCCGTTGGTCCGGGCGAGGACCAGCAGGTCCTCGGCGAGCTGGACGAGCTGGTCGGTCTCGACGGAGGCCGAGCGCACGGTGGCCTCGAGCTCGGCCTGGCTTCTGGGGCGGGCAAGCGCAAGGTCGAGCTCGGCCTTCAGGATCGCCAGCGGCGTCCGCAGCTCATGGCTCGCTTCGTCGACGAACCGGTGCTCCCGCTCCAGCGCCTCCTGGAGGCGTCCGAGCATCGCGTTGAGCGTTCGCGCCAAGCGGGCCAGCTCGTCGCCGGTTTCGGGCACCGGTAGGCGCCGGTCGGGCTCGGACTCGGAGATGGCCGCCGCCTCCATCCGGATCCGCTCGACCGGCCGGAGCGCCGCCCCGGCGACCGCCCACCCCGCCATCGAGGACAGCCCCAGCGCGACCGGCCCTCCGACGACCAGCAGGAGCAGCAGGCGGTCCAGCGCCTCGCCCCGGTCCCCCAGCGTCGCGCCCACCGCGACCACCACCTGGCGGCCCTGCCACGCCGCCGGAACGCCGAGGAGACGGGCCGGGTCGTCCACCCCGGTCACCCGGCGCGTCAGGAAGGTGGGGCCCGAGAGCGAGCGCAGCTCGCCAACCGGCAGCATCGGCGCCGCCCTCACCCCGGGAGTGGTGGCGACGATGGCTCCGGAGGTGTCGAGGATCTGGGCGAACGCCTCGTCCGGATCGATCAGGGTGCGCCCGGCGTCGATGTGCAGCGGTCCCCGCTCGTCCAGGGCTGAGACGATCACCCCGGCTCGCGAACGCAGCTCCAGGTCGGTTCCCCGGAGCAGCTCCGCGCCCAGCCGGGTGTAGAGGAAGCCGCCCAGCGCGGCCAGCACCGTGGCCATGACCAGGGCGAAGACCAGCGTCAGCCGGGACCTAAGGGGCAGGCGCGTCCAGGTCCGCACGGTCGTCCCGCAAGCGGTAGCCGGCACCGCGCACCGTCTCCAGTGAGCGCCGCCCGAAGGGTCGATCGATCTTCTGGCGCAGGTATCCCACGTAGACCTCCACCACGTTGGAATCCGCGTCGAAGGCGAAGTCCCAAGTGTGCTCGATCAGGTCGCGCTTGGACAGCACCTGCTCCGGCTGGCGCATGAAGCACTCCAGCAGCGCGAACTCCTTGGCGGTCAGCGCGATCGAGGTCGCTCCACGCCGCACCGCGTGCGCGGCCGGGTCCAGCGTGAGGTCTCCCACCGCCAGGACCGCCGGTCGCTCGCGCGTGCCGCGTCGCAGCAGGGCCCGGAGCCTGGCCAGGAGCTCGGGGAACGCGAACGGCTTGGTCAGGTAGTCGTCGGCGCCGAGATCGAGCCCCTTGACCCGATCGCCGACCCCGTCCCGGGCGGTCAGCAGGAGCACCGGGGCCCAGCGCCCGGCGGTCCGGAGG
>WNGR01000725.1_pt1 | contig 36696 bp, 33 predicted proteins | sample 5407581 | NCBI WGS metagenome assembly WNGR01 (sample SAMN13153383, study PRJNA577476) | soil metagenome | isolation source: 80 cm soil or saprolite under Garry oak tree replicate 2 | place: USA:California | collected 2016-06-15 | reverse complement strand
ACGCGGTATCGCCGGGCAACGTCTATTTCGAAGGCGGCGTGTGGGATCACATCGAACACAACGATCCGGCGCTGTTCGCGCAAGCGCTTGCGTTGAATCCCAGCGGACGCATGGCGCAGCCGCAGGAGATCGCGAACGCCGTCGCGTTCGTCGCGAGTCCGGCGGCGAGTTTCGTGAGCGGGGCGAATCTTGTAGTGGATGGCGCGCTCACGCGCGGGGTGCAGCTTTAAGTGTTGCCGAGCTGCGTCAGCTTTCAACGAAGGGGGCGAAGTTCAGCGAACGAATCGAAGTGATTGGCCTGAGTTCGTCCCATGCCGCAGTCTTTCACCTGTCCCCCGCCACACGTTAGTTTCGAATGACTTATGGTTTCATTCCTTCCGGGCCGATACCCAGAACCCGAATGCGATAGTTGAGCTGGCTCAGCGTCAATCCGAGTTGTTGTGCTGCTCTTGATTTTACGCCCCCAGCCCGCGCCAATGCCGTGACGATGCGTTGGCGCTGATCGAGGCTGACGTGACGTGATAGTTCGACGCGGTCGACACCGTCTACCGGAGGTGATTCCGTTGCCGGCGCCAACGAGTTGCCTTCCGTTTCCAGAACCGGCAGAACCTCGCGCGCATCGATGAGCGGCAATTCGGTCAATAACGTCAAGCGGTCAATCACGTTTTGTACCTGGCGTACGTTTCCAGGCCATGGATAGCGGATCAAGGCGGCCAGCGCTTCACCGGAGAGCCGTGCGTTACGTTTGAACCTGGTGTTGGCTTCCTGCAAGAAATATTGGACCAGTGAGGCAATGTCTTCGGGGCGCTCGCGCAGCGGCGCAAGATGAATGGGTACGACATAGAGTCGGTAGAACAGGTCGAGACGAAATTTTCCTTCGCTTACGCGTTGTCGCAGATCCTGATTGGTTGCAGCCACGATGCGTACGTCCACGCGTTGCTCGCGGCGCGCGCCGACGCGCAGGACAGTTCGTTCCTGCAGCGTGCGCAACAGCTTGACCTGCATGTTAAATGGCAGGTCGCCGATCTCGTCGAGAAACAGCGTACCGCCGTTTGCTTCCTCGATGCGGCCGGGACGGGCACTGGTGGCGCCGGTGAAGGCCCCTTTCTCGTGTCCAAACAGTTCCGACTCGAACAGCGCCTCGGGTACCGCGCCGCAGTTGAGCCTGACAAATGGAGAGTCGCGGCGCGGACTGGCGAGATGAACTGCATGGGCGAACAGCTCCTTTCCTGTGCCGGACTCACCCAGTAGCAGGACGGTAGCGTCGCTGGGGGCGACCTGCTCGATCTGCCTGATGGCTGTGCGAATCTTCGCCGACTCGCCGATCACCCCGTAGCTGCGTGCTTGCCGGTCCAACGCCTGCTTGAGCGTGTGGTTTTCGTATTCGAGCGCCGCGGTGCGGGTCTGAATGCGTTCGGCGATGAGGTCGTCGAGCCGCAACAACTGTCCGATCTGAGCCGCGACTTCACGCAGTATTTCGAGGTCGGCCGTCAGGCTGCGCGAGATGCCCCGGAACCGGTTGACGCTGAAGACGCCTCGCGTATGCCCGCTTACCTGGACCGGGAAAAAGAACATCGATGTCGTGCCGTTCGGCAACGCGCTGCGCGGCACCGTACGCCACAGATAACGTGGTTCGGCGTCGATGTCCTGCACGATGGTCAGCTGGCCGGACTCGAACACTTTGCCCGTAATGCCTTCGCCGGGCGCGAATACGCCGCGTGCCATCTCGTCGCGGGTCAGGCCGTAAGCGCACCGGAGCGTCAATCTGCCGGTGGCCGGATCGGACAGGAACAGCCGTCCTCGATTGAGCCCGAGGATCTCCGAGAGCAGGTGGAATACCTCGCGCAGGTTTTCGGCGGAGTTCGAGAACCGTCCCACCACCTTGGCGAGTTCGCGCCGGAAGAACAGTTCGTGCAATGACCAGTTGACGTCGACGTGGACTTCGAGCGCGAGGTCCGCGCGCGCGGACGAACGGTTGATTGCGTTGACAGTGCCGTCACAGGGCGAACTGGCAGACAGGGGAGTGGACATGACGGTGTTCCGCAGATTGATTGAGGGCGCATCCCGGCAGCGTTCAGGAACAGCCGCGAACGGGATGATGCATTGCACAATTTATGTTAACAAAATATGCGTTTGTTAATAAATCGACGGCTCACGAACGATCTGGTTCACGAGACATGAATAGCAATGCCGTGTGGCGCTTCGCCCCACCTGACAGGCGTGGCGTACAGATGAAGGCACATCACGGCGCGCCTAGCACGGATATTGCCTATAGCGTCACTCATCAACGGGCACTCCCTTACAGCCGATCGATTCAGAGGGATAGCGAATGCATGCAAGCGTAGAAGCGATATATCCAACGCCGATGGCCGTGGCGCCAAAGCGTCCTGCGGTCACAGTGAAGGGTCTAAGTAAGATTTTTGGCGCACAGCCGCTCTATGACGGATTCGATCTGGAGATTCCAGCGGGTAGCTTCACGTCGATATTCGGCCCGAACGGCTGCGGCAAGTCCACGCTGATCAACATGATGGCGGGTCTCGCACCCTACGATGCAGGCCAGATCCTGTTCGACGGACGAGACGTGCGCGATGTCACGATCGGCTATGTCTTCCAGAACTATCGCGAGGCGCTGTTTCCGTGGCGGCGCGCGTTCGAGAACATCGAGTATCCGTTGAAGATCCAGGGCATGAACGCGAAGCAGCGGCGTGAGCGCGTGCACGAACTCGTCGAGCAGTTCGACGTACGGTTCGATCTGAACCGCTATCCGTACGAGTTCTCCGGCGGGCAGCAGCAATTGATTTCGATTCTGCGTGCACTCGCACCCCGTCCCGAAGTTGTCTTTCTCGACGAGCCGTTTTCCGCGCTCGACTACGAGATGACCCTGTTCATCCGTGAGAAGCTGCAGTCCGTGTTTGTCCAGAGCGGGGTGACGATGATCCTCGTGTCTCACGATCTCGAAGATGCCGTGTATCTGGCCGATCGCGTTCTGATGTTGACCCGGCGACCAACCCGGGTGGCGGCGGTCGTACCGTTCGAGTTGCCCTATCCCCGGACCGACGCGACCCTGCATCATCCGCAATTCATTGCCGCCAAGCGCCGCAGCCTGGAAGTCTTTCAGCGCGAGGTGCGTCGATGATGGCGATCCGTTCGGTCTGGCGGGCGCGCATCGTCCGTCCTGGCCTGATCGGTCCGATTGGACTGATTCTGCTCTGGAGCATCGCACATTCGGCGCATTGGGTGACGCCGCGCCTGCTGCCCGGGCCCCTCGAGACTTTCGGCACGCTGTGGTCGAGCGTCGTGCAAGGCACGCTGTGGCCGGACCTGGCCGCCACCGCGCTACGTACCGGTTATGCCTTCGTCATTGCGGCGGTGGCGGGCATTCCGGTTGGCGTCGTGCTGGGTTCGAGCCCGGTGATTTACCGCTCCACCGAATTCGTCATCGACTTTTTCCGTTCGACGCCGGCCACCGCCATGTTTCCGCTGTTTCTGCTGGTGTTTGGCATAGGCGAGGAATCCAAGGTCGCGGTGGCGGCATTTTCCGCCTGGCTCGTGATCGTGTTCAACACGGCCTATGGCGTGATGAACGCGCGCAAGACACGCATCCTCGCGGCGCGCGTGATGGGAGCATCGAACTGGCGAGTGCTGCGCGACGTGATGTTCTACGAGTCCTTGCCGCAAACGTTCGTCGGGCTGCGACTCGGCGTGTCGTATGCGCTCGTGGTCATCATCGTCGCCGAAATGTTCATTGGTTCATCCGACGGGATGGGACGGCGGATTATCGACGCCGAGCAGATCTATGACCTCGGGCAGATGTACGGAACGATCATTGCCACCGGTTGCATTGGATATGCGGTCAATCTGGGCTTCCTGGCTCTGGAACGGTTCTTTGTGAAGTGGTCCGGCAAATAGCTTTCCTTAAGAAATCAGATTTCCTTAGAAACGTCCTCACGGGATCAACATGAGATTGGCAAATATTCTGGCCGCGGCCTCCGCGGCCATCGCTCTGCTCGCCACGACTTCGGCGCACGCAGCGGAAAAGATGGAAAAGGTGACCATCGCGTGGTTGCCGATCATGCAGACGACGGCCTTCTACGTTGCGATGGAAAACAAGCTGTTCGAGAAGGCCGGCATCGAGCTCAAGGCGGTCCGCTTTGAAAACCCGAACCAGATCGTCGACGCACTCGTGTCCGGACAGGCTGACGTCGGCGCACCCGGCACGGCGGCGGGCATCACAGCACTTGCCGAATCGCGTTTTCCAGGCAGCTTCAGGATATTCGGGCTGGAGGGTGGCGGAAACAAGGCTGGCCGCATCAATGACGGACTGATCGTCGCGAAGAACTCGTCCATCCACTCCTTCAGGGATCTGAAGGGCAAAAGTCTTGGGCACCTGCCGGGCATCCAGTGGCGCACTATCGCCCGCTACATGGTGAGGCAGGCGGGCCTCGACCCGGACAAGGATGTCCGCTTACAGGACATTGCCACTGGCCTGCAGGTGCCTTCCGTGGTGTCCGGCAGCATCGACGCGACGTTGTCGCTGGAACCGGTCGGCTCGATCGCCGTGGCCTCCGGCGACGCGAAGCGCGCGATGACCAACCCGGCCGAAACCATGGTGGCCGACCCGTTCTATTCCGGCGTTTCGGTGCTGACCACCCGTTTCATCAAGGAGCGGCCTGAGACCGCCCGCAAGGTCGTAGCCGTGCTTGACGAGGCCACCCGCATGGCCAACCAGTCATTCGATACCTATCGCCCGGTGATTTCCAGATACACCGCTATCAAGCCTGACCAGGTGGGCGTCGTGGCCCAGCCGTATCTGCGTGCCTGGAACGAGATCGACCCAACCGACATCGCTTCCTATCAGGCTCTGGTCGATGTGTTTCAGAAGGAAGGTGTTCTGAAGAAGCGCGTCGACGTCTCATCCCTCATTCTGACCAGCAAGGACTTTGCGAAATGAGCAGTTCAAACATGATCAAGACCTTCCGCGCAGCGGTCGTACAGACCCTCGCCGAACTCGGCGATGTGCAGGCCAACATCGCGCTCGTGAAACGATACGTCGAGGAGGCCATGCGGCAGGGGGCACGACTCGTGGTGTTCCCCGAGTGCATGAACTCGGGCTACCTGTTCGATTCGGCCGAGCACTGCCGGAAGCTGGCCGAACCGCTCGACGGCGCCTACTGCGAAGCACTCAAGGCCCTTTGTCGCCAACATGACATCTACATCGCTTCGGGATTCACGGAAAAGGGCGCCGACGGCAAGGCCTATAACACGGCGCTGCTGTTCGATCCGCACGGCGAGCTGATCTGCCACTACCAGAAGCAGTTCCTTGCTACTCACGACCAGAACTGGTTCGAGGTGGGCACCAAGGGCAATCCCGTGGTGGACACGGAACTGGGGCGCATCGGTCTGCTGATCTGCTTCGACGGCCGGATTCCTGAAATTGCCCGTTGCCTCGCCGCGCAGGGCGCCGAAGTGGTGCTCGACATGGCGAATTTCTTTGCCATGGACCAGGCCGAAATGTGGGTGCCGGCGCGGGCCTACGAGAACGGCGTGTGGTTCATCGCGGCGACCAAGGCGGGCGTCGAGCGCAGCATTTACTATCCAGGCGGCAGCATGATCGTCGCCCCCGATGGCCAGGTGCAGGCAAGGATTCCGTACGATATGCACGGGGTCGTGTCAGCGGATATCGTGGTAGGCGGTCAAGGGGCGGGCAGGTGGCAATTCGGCGGTGACAAGATGCAGGACCGCCGTCCGGAGACCTATCGGATATTGTCAGTGGACTTTGAGCGCACGCCGTTGAACGCAATGCTCGACGAGTCCGTCGTGCCCGAAACCCGTACTACCAAGGTCGCTGCGGTGCAGGCGCATGTTACGCGGGGCCGCTCGCTGGACGATGCGGTCGACATGGTCGAGCATGCGTGCCGCCTCGGGGTGAAAGTCATTGCGCTTCCGCTCTATTTCGGCACGGCGGACTGGACCTTGCCCGCCGCGGCGGCACGTGAACAGGCGGAGAGGGCGCCCGAACTGATCGGGCGGCTGGCCGAAATGTGTGACCGCTACGATGCGCTGGTGGTCCTGCCGGGCGTCGGGCAACATGAGGGCGAACTGTATCCGGATGCGGTGCTGGTGGACAGGTCCGGCGTGGTGGGCCGTCAACGTCAGGTGCACGTTGGGCCGCGCGAGCGAGCATGGGCGCAGCCGGGCACGGACGGCTTCGCTGTCTTCGAGACACGCTATGGACGGCTCGGCATATTGGTTGGCTATGACGGCATGTTCCCTGAGTCGAGCCGCGTGCTGGCGCTCATGGGAGCGGAAATCATTGTCTGGTGTTGCGCGTGGGAGCACGTGAACCAGCGCCGCCTGCTGGCGGTGCCCAAGGCCGAGGACAATCGCGTGTATGTGGTGTGCGCAAATCGCATGGACGCCCCTTATTCCGGAGGTTCGTTCGTCGTGCCGCCAGATGGATTCCCTACCTGGGACTTTGAGCAGGTCGCCATCCCGACAGCCCGCTGGGGAGCGGTGATGCCGGGCTACGCGAATCTGACGCTGGCGCGCCAGAAGCGGATGATCCCGGGGGTGGACATGGTGCGTAATCGCCTGGTTAAAACGTATGCCATCCTGACGGACGCGGCATAGCGGCGAGGGCACGCGTCACACGGTCCGTGTGACGCGGGACGATGAAAAGAAAGAGTTGACATGGTCATCGGCGATATTGATCTGCGGTTGCTGCGGGTATTCCGGGCAGTGGTCGAGTCGGGGGGATTTTCGAACGCGCAGGTGGTACTGAACGTCAGTCAGTCCACGATTAGCACGCAGATGGCGCAGCTGGAGTCAAGGCTCGGCGTCACGTTGTGCCACCGTGGCCGAAGCGGCTTCAGTCTCACTGCGGAGGGCGAGACCTGCTATCGGCACGTCGTCGATCTGTTCAAGTCGATCCATGCATTCCAGATGCACGCGGACGAATTGCGCGGCGAACTCAGCGGCGTTCTGCGCGTCGCTTTCCTCGACAATGTCGTCACAGACCCGGACTCGCCGCTGCACGAATTGTTCACGGGCTTCGTCAAGCACCCGGGCAATCGCGTCCGGCTCGCGCTGGATGTGCTTTCGCCGCAGGAGATGGAGCGTCGATTGCAGGATCACACGCTCGATGTGGCGGTCGGTATCTTCTATGGCCGTTTGCCCTCTCTCGTGTACAGGCCGCTCTATCGGGAGACGGACAGCCTGGTGTGCGCGCGGTGCCATCCGCTTGCGGCGGGGCTCGAGCCGGAAGTCTTGCGAGAGGCAATTCCATCGGCGCGTAAAGTGGTGCGCGGTTTTCTCGGCGCGCTCGAATTTCCCCAGCCCGATGCTCTCGCGGACGATACCAGTGCCGTGGTGACGAATGTCGAGGCGGCCGTCCATCTGATTCTTACGGGCGCATACATCGGATTTCTGCCACGACATTATTCGCGGGCGTGGGTCGAGCGTGGCGAACTGGTCGAACTGCTGCCCGGACATTTCGTGCGGCACTCCGATTTCTTCCTGGTGACACACGCGAGCGGGATGCGCCAACGAGCGATCCAGGCGTTCATCGACTGCCTCGATCCGATGCGTCGAGACAGATCATCTGCGAGTTCGCGATAAGCAACATCGGCGAAGAGAGTGAGGATGTCTCGCACGTCCACATTGCCTGCGTCGATGCAAACATTGAAACACCACTATTTTTCAACGATTTTGTGCTCGCTACGATCGGCTCCGTTATTTCACCCATTGTCCGTTACCCAACAGAACAAGTCGGAGAATCTTTGATGCGAACTCTCGTCGCAGCGCTATTGTCAGTCACGCTTCTGCTCGTCGCCGGAGTCGGCGAGGCCAATGCCGGGCAGGCGTTGACGAAGGTAAAGGTCGGTCACCTGGTCGCGCTCGATATGGCGCCTCTTTTCGTCGCGAAGGAGAGCGGCTGTTTTGCGCAAAACGGACTGGACGTCGACACGGTATTTTTCGCGAATCCAGGCGATAACAACGCCGCGCTCGCGGGCGGCAAGATCGACTTCAGCATCAATCCGTTCACGCTGCCGTTCTTTGCAGCGAACAGCGGCGTGCCGATTCGCGTGATTTCAGCCGCCGGCGGATGGGGCGTGATGGAAGTGATTGCCAGCCACCAGTTGGGCTTCAGGTCGTTCGGCGATCTGAAAGCGTATATCAAGGCAGGTAAGCCGAAACTGAAGATCGCGACGCTGCAGGGCGACACGCTGGAGTTGATTCTCACGCGCGAGTTTGCACGCTATGGTATTGACAGCAAAGACGTCGACTTTGTCTATTTCAACGACCTTCTCGCGATGGTCGAAGCGTTCCGTACAGGTCAGGTCGACATGCTGAGTCACATCAAGCCCTATACGACCGAAATGGTCGCGACGAAGGGCGCGACCGTGCTCGCGAACAATGCGCAGGCCTGGTCATTGCACACGCCGAATACGGTCGTCAGTGTGCTCGACGGAACATTGACTGGTCGTCCGCAGGTCGTGCGCGCCTTTTTGAAGGGACTCGTCTGTGGTGCGGACCTGATCAACCACTCCCCTGACAAGGCGGTGGCGTTGCTATCCAAAGGAAACTACTTCAGGGTTTCGCCCGCGGTTCTGCTGTCCTCGTTCAGGTCCGCGCCGGCGCCCATCTCGTTCGTCCCTGATGTAGACGCGATCCAGAGCGTCGTGACGGACCTGACAAAGCTCGGCTACATCAAGGGCAACGTGACCGCGAACGACATCTTCAGGCTTGACATGATCAAGTCGATCGAGCAATGAGCACGCGTCGACTCTCCAGTGCGCCGCGTGCGTGGCTGCCCCTCGTGACGGGATGGTTGTCGGTTGGCTGCATGCTCGCGGTGTGGGAATGGGCAGGGCGTTCGGGCGATTCGGCGCTTGCCGTGATCCTGCCGCCACCGAGCCAGTTCTTGCGGGCGATCGCGCAGAGCGATTTCAAGGTCGGACTCGGGTCGCAGGCCGAGTCGATCTACGCGTCGGTGCTCTCGACGTTCGCGCGCGTGTTCGCCGGGATGGCGTTGGCCTTCGTCGCCGCGGTGCTGACAGGGGCGCTGCTGAGCCTGTCGCGCGTTGCAACCTGGAGTCTTGGCCCGATTCTGCGGCTGTTGGCGCCGATCGCCCCGATTGCGTGGATTCCCACCGCGATTGTCGTGTTCGGGATCGGCAATACGACGGCGGTGTTCATCGTCTTCATGGGCGTGTATTTCATCCTGACCATTGCGACGCTCGCGGAGATCGAACGGGTGCCGCGGGAATTTCTCACGGTCGCCGGCAACCTCGGCGCCAACGCGCCCCAGCGCTGGCTATGGGTTGTCCTGCCAGCGATCTTGCCGGGCGTGTTTACGCTCTTGCGCACGAATTTCATTGCCGCCTGGATGGCGGTGCTGGTGGCGGAAATGGTAGGGCTGCGCGACGGTCTCGGCGCGATCATCATGATGGGGCGCAACCTCTTCAACAACGACCTCATCATGTTCGGCATGGTGGTGATCGGCCTGTCCGGTTTCCTGGTGGACAAGCTGCTGGGCTTCATCGCACGCTACGTTCTTTGGTGGAGAGTCTGAATGTTGACGCATACGCAGTCAGGACACGCGTTCCGCGTCGAGCATCTGGGCGTGGACTATGGTGGCCGTCCGTCCCCGATAGAAGATCTGAGCCTCGATCTACGCGCGGGCGAGATTACCTGCGTGCTCGGCAAATCGGGCTGCGGGAAAACGACCCTGCTCAAGGCGCTGGGCGGGTTTGTCCAACCCGAGCCGAGTGGCGGCGTGCTGTTCCGCGGACACTATCTGAGCGGTCCGACGCCGGACATCGTGATGATCTTTCAGGAGAACAACCTGTTCCCATGGTTAACCGTGCGCCAGAACATTGGCTTCGCGCTCAAGTTCCGGCCTTCGCCGAGCGTGGGCAAGGATACCGCGATCAGGCTGATGCTCGATACCGTGGGTCTCGCCGACGCGGCGCATGTCTATCCGCACCAGCTTTCCGGCGGCATGCGCCAGCGTGCGGCGATTGCGCGTGCGCTCATCACCGAACCGCAGGTGCTGCTGCTCGACGAGCCGTTCAGCGCGCTCGACATCGGCTTGCGACGGCGCATGCACGTCCTCATGCGCGACCTGTGGCAGCGTACCGGCAAGACGATGGTGATGGTGACGCACAACATCGAAGAAGCAATCCAGGTCGGTCATCGCGTCATCGTTCTGGGCGGTCGTCCGGCCCGCGTGCTGTTCGATGTCGATACGCGCGCGCCCGGCATGAGCGACCGCTATGAGCCCGCGTTTCTCGAGCTTCAGAAACGGCTCGAAAGCTATATTGACTGAGAGGACGGCGATGAACGGGATTCACGACATGGGCGGCCTGCACGGATTCGGCGCGATGGAAGTGGAGTGCGACGAGCCTGTTTTTCACGCCCGGTGGGAAAGCCGGGTTTTTTGCATGACCCAGGTGCTCGATACCACGGGCATCTGGAACCTCGACGAGCATCGTCATGAGATCGAGCTGATGAATGCGGCGGACTATCTCACGGTTGGCTACTACGGCCGCTGGCTGTTTGCCATGGAACGGCTGCTGGACCGCAAGAATATTCTTCGGCGTGACGAGGTGGAGCGGCGCGTCGTGGAATATCTCGATGACGCGTGCGGCCGTACCCCACCCGAACCCCACGCGCGAAACTGGCCGCTGCCTGACGCGATGAAAATTCGTTGGGGCGCGTGGCGCAGGGAAGTCGAGGTGAGGCCGCGCTACAGCGTCGGCGAGCGTGTTCGCGTGCGCAACATTCATCCTGAAGGCCATACGCGTGTCACGGCGTATACCCGTGGCAGGACCGGCACGATCACGATTGTCAACGCTCAGGCCTGGGTCTTTCCGGACACGCGCGCGCATCATCGCGGCGAAAACCTGCAGCCTGTCTATAACGTGCGGTTCGACGCGCGCGAATTGTGGGGGCCCCAGGCCGAACCCAACGTTTTCACGCAGATCGACCTGAGCGAGGATCATCTTGAACCCGTTGACGGAGAGCCATCATGACGCATCAACCGAGCAAGGAAAAGCCATGGCAGGCGGTTCGTACGGAGGCGATCGAAAGCTTGCTGAACGAGATCGGCGTGCTCGAATCCGCGCGGGTCGATCAGATTGTCAGGCACTACGAAGAAACCGTGGGTCCGAAAAATGGCGCTCGTGTGGTGGCGAAAGCCTGGACGGATCCGGCTTTCAAGGCGCGCTTGCTTGCAGACGGCCTTGCCGCATGCGCGGAACTCGGCATCGGCGGCCCTGAAACCGAAATGCTGCACGTAGTCGAGAACACGCCGGCGGTTCATAACGTGGTGGTATGTACGCTGTGCTCGTGCTACCCATGGCCGATCCTCGGATTGCCCCCGGCCTGGTACAAGTCGAGCGCATACCGTTCGCGGCTCGTACGCGAGCCCCGCCGCGTTCTGGACGAGATGGGGCTCCTGCTTGGCGCGGAGGTCGAGATTCGCGTCTGGGACTCAGTGTCGGAGATCCGCTACCTGGTCCTGCCCGAGCGGCCGCCCGGGACGGATTCGCTCGGCGAGGAAGCGCTTGCGGCGCTCGTCACGCGCGACGCCATGATCGGTGTAGCCCATGTCGTTGCGTAGGCCGGCGATCGTAAAGCCTGGTTATCAAGGAAAACCGATGAAACCGGAAGATGTACTGGCGTGCGAATCGCTCGCCGAGTTTCGCGAGATCGAGGCGCTCAGCTTTCCGACGCCGTGGTCGGCGCGTGCATTCGGTATTGTTCTGGCCGCGGCGGAGCGCAAATTATTTTCGCTGACGGACTTTCAGCGGCAGTTGATCAAGGACATCGCGGTCTACGAACGGCATGCCGGTCCTATCGACAGCGACGAAGCATATTACTCGTGCTGGATCGTTGCGCTCAGTGGGTTGCTCGAAGCAAAAGGCCTGCTTGGGAAGCCCCGCTTGCTGGCAGCCGAGGAAGTGATCCGTGCCGCGCCTGCTGCCAATGCGCACGATCATGACCATGACCATGGGCACGGCATCGACCACGGCGGCACGAGGTTTTCGCCTGCGCCGATCTATCGGGAGTATGGGCAATGAGGGTGTGTGGCATGCCTTACGATTTCCCCATCACGGGTGATTTCGATCCGGCGGCGACGGCGCTCGTGGTGATCGACATGCAGCGCGACTTCTGCGATCCACTCGGCTATATGGCCGCGCGCGGAGGCGATGTGTCGGCCGCCAAGGAGATCGTTCCACGCATCCAGGCGCTCCGCGACCGAGCGGCCGCGGCGGGCCTCAAGATCATCCATACGCGCGAAGGTCACCGCCCGGATCTTTCCGATCTGCCAGAGAGCAAGCGGCTGAAAACCGCGCGTGCCGGCGCGGAAATCGGCAGTTATGGGCCGCTCGGACGGCTGTTGATACGTGGCGAAGCAGGCTGGCAATTCATTTCCGAACTGGAACCCCGGCCCGGCGAGATTGTGATCGACAAGCCCGGCACCGGAGCTTTCCATGGAACGGACCTGTATCACCTGCTGACCACGTCGGGAATCTCGAACCTCGTGCTGGTGGGCGTTACGACGGGCGTGTGCGTAACGTCGACCGCGCGCGAAGCGAGTGACCGAGGATTCAATGTGCTGGTGCTCGCCGATTGCTGTGCGGAACCTGACCCGCGAGAGCATGAGATCGCCTTGCGCCTGTTGCAGATCGAAGGGGGTTATCTGGCGACCACCGCTTCAATGCAGGATATCCTGATCTGTCTGAGCGGGCATGAGCTGGCCATTGGCAAATCGGCACAATGAACTGGGCAAGCGGTTTGCCACATTGACGGGTTGTCGGAGCGACTTTGTCACCTTGCCGGAGCTGTCGCGTAAGATCGTGTGATGAAGAATTCTAAATCGCTTTATCACGGCAACCGCTTTCCGGCTTCCGTCAGCAGTTGCACTGCACGCTGGTATTTTCGCTTTCAGTTGAGCTTGCGCGACATTGCAGAGTTGCTGTTTGAGCGCGGAGTGATCGTCAGTTACGAACGATCCGACGCTGGGCCGACAAGTTCGGCGAGCTATGCGTGAACGCGAGCGCCGCATGCGTGGTTTTCGTGACCCCGAGCGCACGCAAGCGTTCTTGTCGAGCTTCCGACCGATCCGGCAACGCTTCGCACTGAAGCGACATCTACTGCGTGCGTCGCTTTACCGAAAACAGCTCGGCGAACGCTTTGCCACGTGGCATTGTTTCACCGAGCTTAGCCAAAATCCATCCGGTTTTTGAGGAAAGGTTAGTCTATCGAACTACGCCGAGCCCAACGCTTTTAACGTGACAAAGTCGCGCCGCCGCCCGCGCATCCGGCCGACGCGCGTGTCATGTGTGCTCGCTGGCGAGCCATGCTCGCCAGCCGCCAAACTCCGTGATATCGGCTCCGGACTCCAGCCCATAAGATTCGCACACAAAGCCGGTCACCCATGCGCCATTCGCCAGTTCGACCTTTCCTAGCGCAAGCGGAGAGGGAATCGTCGTGATGAACGAACCCAATTCCACACTGGGCATCTCCCAGACCTCAATCGCGATCGCCGTGCCGCCGTCCGACACTCGCCGCATGCCGGGCCGCCTCGTGCCATCCGGCGTGGATGCCAGCACAGACAACCGATAATGCGGTGCAGTTTGCGTAGCCTCCACCAGGCGTGCGCCGCGGCAAACCAAATCACGATTGAGCGGCAAGCCCTGCATATGGGCGCCGCACACTGCGACCAGTACCCGATCGCTGACCGCCTTCGGTCGGTCGCCCGCATCGGGCTTGCCGCCCCCGACGCATTCGATACCGCTCATCCGTTGCAACGTATCCGCCACGCTCAGCAGATACTGATCCGTGAACGCACGGCCGAACACGGTGACGCCCCACGGCAGACCATTCACCATGAACGCGGTCGGCGTCGCGACGGCAGCATAGTCGAGCAGATTCATGAAGTTCGTGTAGTAGCCGAGCAACGAGTTCGGCCGGATGGGATCGCGTTCCAGCTCTGCCAGCGTAACGGGACGCGGATACGTCGGCGTAAGAACGAAGTCGAGTGACTCAAGAGCCGCGTCGCAGATCGCTTTCAACGCTTGCAGGTCATATTGTGCACGGAAGAGTTCGACTGCGGTCGCCCCTGGCGCCTTCGCCAGCACGTCGCGAATCACCGGCAATACGGTCTCCGGGTTCGCTTCCATCAACTCGCCCGCGACGCTGTAGCGCTCTGCGACCCAAGGGCCTTCATAAAGCAGTTTCGCCGCGCCGACGAACGGCGTGAAGTCGATTTCGACTGCTTCACCGCCCGCCGCTTCGAGCATCGCGCGAGCCTTCGCAAACAACGTGGGGCTTTCAGCACAGCCCGCGAATTCGAGTTGCGACGGCACGCCGAACCGGAATGTGGAGAGCTTGCCGAACGCGCGTGCGTCGTTCCATTGCGGGTTCTTGCGACTGTATGCATCGCGAGGATCGGCCCGCGCGGTTAGTGCGAGCAGTTCGCTGGCTTCGCGCGCGGTTGCAGTGAAGTACGTCACGCAATCGAGCGTGCGGCAGGCCGGCACGACGCCCGCAGTCGAAAGCAGACCTTTGCTCGCCTTGAGACCAACGAGGTTGTTCAATCCTGCCGGCACGCGACCCGAGCCCGCAGTGTCAGTGCCGAGCCCGAAGCTCGCGACGCCCAGTGCGACGGCCAGCGAAGAACCTGCGCTCGATCCGCCCGACGGATAGTCAGGATGCACGCTGTTTCGGCACTTCCCGTACGGTGAACGCGTGCCGTTAAGGCCCGTGGCGAACTGGTCGAGATTGGTCTTGCCGAGCGGCACGGCGCCTAGCGCGATCAACTGCGCGACGAGCGTTGCCGACTCCGCTGGCGTATAGGCGAATGCGCGACAGGCAGCAGTTGTCGGAATGCCGGCCAGATCAATATTATCCTTGATCGCGAACGGAATGCCATACAGCGGCAATGCTTCGATATCCTGTGTTTCCACCCAGTCCAGATATGGTGCGACTTCCGCTTCGCTCAGAAGGTGGATGAACAGATGAAACTCGGGATTCAGTGCAGCGGCTCTCGCCAGCAACTCGCCGATCAGCTTGCGCGGCGTGAGTGTCCGGGCACGGTAAGCGGCGCGCAGCGTGGACAGGCGCAGATCGAATGAAGACATGTGTTTTTTTCCTGAAAAAATCAAAGACGTTCGATGACGGCAACGCGTTGCCCCACGCGCACTGGCGAACCGGGCGCCACGTGAATTTCGCGGACCGTTCCGGCACACGGTGCGCACACGGAGATTTCCATTTTCATCGACTCGATGACGAGCAGCACGTCGCCTGTCTCGACCGTATCGCCGGACGCTACCCGCACTTGCCAGAGGCTGCCGGCAATCTCGCTGTCCACCGCCACTTCGGCATCTTTCAGCGGCGCAAGTTCCGCGCCCTCGGCGACCGGCGCGTCGAAACGCTCCTCCGCTGTTCCCGCTTCGCGCCAGCGCTCGCGTTCGGCCTGAAACGCGGCTTGCTGACGCTCACGGAATTGCTGGATGCCGACAGATTTGCGCGTGAGAAACGTTTGATAGTCCGCCAGCGACAACTCGGTCTCATCGATCCTCAACGGATATCGACCCAGCGGAAAGTCTGCGCGGATGCGCAGCAATTCGTCGGCAGAGACCTCGTAGAAGCGGATCTGATCGAAAAAGCGCAACAGATACGGTCGCCCCGCGAAATCCGCTACTTCGCGGTAGCGGTTCCACATCTGCAACGTGCGGCCAATAAACTGATAGCCACCGGGCCCCTCCATCCCATACACGCACAGATACGCGCCGCCGATGCCGACCGAGTTCTCCGCCGTCCACGTGCGCGCCGGGTTGTATTTGGTCGTCACGAGACGGTGGCGCGGATCGAGCGGCGTCGCGACCGGCGCTCCGAGGTACACGTCGCCGAGCCCCATCACTAGATAGCTTGCATCGAAGACGATCTGTTTGACGGCGTCGATCGAGTCGAGGCCGTTAATGCGACGGATAAACTCGAGATTGCTCGGACACCAGGGCGCGTCCTTGCGCACTGTGGTCATGTATTTATCGATCGCGAGCCGGCACGCGGGATCGTCCCACGACAGCGGCAAATGCACGATCCGTGACGGCGCACGCAAATCCTTCTGCAACAAAACGTCCTGCCATGCGCGCTCGACGATCGCGAGCAACTGCGAGAGCGGCAGGCTCTCAGGCTGATAGTGAATCTGCAATGAGCGGATGCCGGGAGTCAGATCTATCACACCAGGCAGCGCCATCGCTACGAGCGACTGCATCAGCGCATGGCCCCGGAAACGCAATACCAGATCGAGTTCAGTCGGGCCGATTTCGAGCAGCAGATGTGTGTCGCCGGAAACACGCGCGACGAGCCGTTCGCGGTCCGTGCCGGTATCGAGGACGATAGGCGATGTGAGCGCTGCTGCCTTCGTGAATGCCGGTTTCCCCTCGAATTCGAGCGTCTGAAATTCACGCAGACGTTGGCGTGCCGCCGCACGCGCTTCATCGATCCGCACCGGCACGAAGCGCACCTTGTCACCGGCCTTCAACTGGCCGATTTGCCAAAGATCCGCCTCGATGACCGTCACCGGACAAACGAAACCGCCGAGGCTCGGACCATCGGGGCCGAGAATCACGGGCATGTCGCCGGTGAAATCGACCGCACCGATCGCGTACGGGTTGTCATGAATGTTCGATGGATGCAGCCCCGCCTCGCCGCCGTCCTCGCGCGACCACCCGGGCTTCGGTCCGATCAGACGCACACCGGTGCGGCTGGAGTTGAAATGGATCTCCCATTCGGTATCGAAAAACTGCTCGACATAACGCGGGCTGAAGTACTCCGGCGCGCCGTGCGGACCATAAATCACCCGCAGCGTACGCACCGTTTCCAGGGCAGGGACGTTGGCGAGCGCTGTGCCCGCACGCTTGTCCTGCAATGGATGAAGATGCAGCACATCGCCCGCACGCAGCGCTCGCCCGCCATGTCCGCCGAACTGGCCGAGCGTGAAGGTGCTGCGGCTGCCGAGATATACCGCGACGTCGAAGCCGCCGCGCACGCACAGGCAGGCACGCGCGCCCACGCCGCGAATCGTGCCGAGCGCGAGCGTCGAACCGGCAGCGACAAAGAGGGTCGTGTTCAACGGCTGTTCGATATCGTCGAGCAGCACGGGCAGATTCGCGCCCGTCACGGCGACGACGGCGTCCGTGTTGAAGCGCAAGGTCGGCCCACTCATCGTAATTTCGAGCGCGGCAGCGTCTGCGTCGTTGCCGAGAAGCCGGTTGCCGAGCTGCAGCGCACGGTTGTCCATCGGACCGGACGGCGGAATGCCGACCGACCAATAGCCGAGACGGCCCGGATGATCCTGCACGGTCGTCTGCGTGCCGCCGCTGACGACTTCGATCGTGCTCGCCCGATACTTGAGCCCTTCAAGGCAGCGCGTCCACGGCTCGCCCGACGCAAACGGATGATCGTCGAGGATCTGCCGCAGGTAGTCGCGGTTCGTCTCCACGCCATAGATTCGTGTGTTCTGCAACGCGTCGGCGAGCAAGAGGCGCGCTGCCTCGCGCGTTGGCGACCACGCAATCACCTTTGCAAGCATCGGATCGAAGTAGGGCGGCACTTCGCAGCCCGCCTCGATCCACGTATCGATGCGCAGCGCGCGGCCATCGGCGCGCGCAAACGCGACATCGGTCAGCAAGCCCGGGCTCGGCTTGAAATCGCGGCCCGGGTCTTCGGCGTAGAGCCGGGCTTGAATCGCGTGCCCCTGCGGCTCCAACCTCGCCGCGAGTTCCTGCAACGGCGCGAGCGTGCCCGCCGCCAGCTCGATCATCCAGCGCACCAGATCCACGCCCCAGACCTGCTCGGTCACGCCATGCTCGACCTGCAGGCGCGTATTCACCTCGAGGAAATAAAACTGCTGCGCGGTGCTGTCGTAGACGAATTCCACCGTGCCCGCCGAGCGGTAATTTACTGCTTTCGCGAGTTTCACCGCGGCGTCGCACAAGGCGGCCGGCATGCCGGCCGGCAAACAGGGCGCGGGCGTCTCTTCGAGCACCTTCTGGTTGCGCCGCTGCACCGAGCAGTCGCGCACACCGAGGGCGATTGCGTCGCCGCGGCCGTCGCCGAACACCTGCACTTCCAGATGCCGCGCCCGCTCGATGTACTTTTCGAGGAACACGCCTGCATCGCTGAAGTTGTTCTGGCCAAGGCGCTTGACCACCTCGAAATACGCGCTCAGTTCGTCGATGTTCCAGCACACCCGCATGCCGATGCCGCCGCCGCCCGCCGTGCTTTTCAGCATCACGGGATAGCCGATCGCCGCGGCCGCTGCTAGTGCGGCGGGGAGGTCGTCCAGCAAGCCCGTGCCGTTGAGCATCGGCACACCCTCGTCCGCGGCAATTCCACGGGCCGTGTGCTTCAGGCCAAACGCCCGCAACTGGGCTGGCGTCGGTCCGATGAACGCGATGCCCGCCGCTTCGCACGCTTCGCCGAAGGCCGCATTCTCCGACAGAAACCCGTAGCCCGGATGGATCGCCTGCACGTTTTCGCGTCGGGCGACCTCGAGGATTTTTCCCGTGTCGAGGTAGGTGGCGGAGGCCGGACCGTCGCCGAGACCATGCGCGATGGGCGCCTCGCTCACGTGAAGGCTCGCACGATCCGCTTCCGCATAGACGGCGACACCGGTTACATCGAGTTCACGCAGTGTTCTGAGGATGCGGCACGCAATGGCGCCGCGATTGGCGATCAGGATTTTCTCGAACATGAGAGGGGACTGGATTCATGGGCGGGCCGTCCCGCCACGTGGGGGTTGCATGCCGCGGTCGTCCGCGGCAGAGGTCCGTGTCAGCGATCTGCGCGGGTCAGTTGTTCGCGCGTTCGGGTGCAGCATCGTCCGGAGCGAACCAGCATGACGAAGTAAAGCCAGTTGCGGATACGCTTCAGTTCCATATCAGCAGTTCTGCGGGCGTCGGGTTATAGGCGTTGCACGGATTATTCAACTGCGGGCAGTTGGAGATCAGCACGATCACATTCATTTCCGCGCGCAATTCGACATACTTGCCCGGCGCCGAGATGCCGTCTTCGAATGTAAGACCGCCTTCGGACGTCACCGGCACGTTCATGAAGAAGTTGATGTTCGCGCCGATATCCTGCTTCGACAAACGTCCGTCGTGTGCACAGGCGCGCAGGTAATTGTCGCGGCAGCTGTGCATGTAGCGCTTTTCCAGCGTGTAGCGAACCGTGTTGCTCTCCTGCGCGCAGGCGCCGCCGAGCGTATCGTGGCGGCCGCAGGTATCGGCGACGATCGTTAGCATCGGATTGCCGAGGTTCGAATACAGCACAGTACCCGTCGTCAGGTACAGGCTTTTCTGCCGGCGCAGTGTGCGTTGCGGGTCGAAGCGTTCGCGCGGATCGGCGAGGCTGTAGAACAGTGTATCGACCGCCTGATTGCCCTCGAGATCGAGAATGCGCAGCGTCTGCCCGGCTTTCAGTTCGTGAAGCCACGGTTCACCGGCCGCGAGTGTCTCGCGAAAGACCGCGTGTTCGGGGTGTTTGTCGCTGACCGTAAGCGTCGTTGTCATGGTGTCGGGCCCCCGCTTAAAGAAAGAAACGATCGGTATTGATGAAACCACGCACGTTTTCCTCGCATGAGGTTCGGCAAAGCTCGGCGACGTCGCGCTCCGCATGGCTCAACGCGAGCTTGACCGGCTTGGGCGCGTATTCGGGATTCGGATCGAGCGGATGCTGGATCGCGGTGAGCACCACGAGCGTGTTCATCGGCGCATACAGTTCGACGTAGTCGCCTGCCTTCGAATTGCCAGGCACGAAATTCAATGCGCCCGCATCGGTGACATCGACGCGGCTAAAGAGATTGAGCGTCATCAGCAGGTCCGAAATGCCCAGTCCCCACTTGCCCATCTCGACGAGCAGGTTGTCCGTGCCGTTGCGATAGAACGCATTGCGCAGTTCCTGATAACGGCCTGTGCCGTACCGTTCATGCACTTCGTCGGCATTCGATACGCCGCCGATGCTGTCGTGCCAGCCGCAGGTGTCCGCGACGATCGCGGCGAGCACGCGCCCCATATCGGAGTACAGGCAATGACCGGCCGTGAGTTTCGCCGTGTGCTGGCACTTCAGCGTATCTGGGAGGTTGAGCCGTTCGCTCTTCTCGGTTGCATTGATCAACATAACGCTGACGTTCGCGCCGCCGCGCAGATCGGTGATGCGCAACGACTGGCCGCGCTTGACGATCAGCGATGCATGGCCGCCGCCGGGGACGGTTTCTTCGAGTAGCAAATCCATGTTGTTAAGATTCCCGTTAGGCTGAGACCGCTTCGACACGCGATGCGCCTTCCACTACGGCCTGGGCCATATGGATGGACGACGCGGAGTCGCGGCTGTGGTCGAGCGGAATGTTGTAGGTGATGCGCGCGCCGTAGGCGCCGGGCGCTTGAGGATCGACACGGACCTTGTCAAATACCAGGACGCGGCTGCCAAGCGTGAAGCCTTCCTTCAGGTCATGCGTGACCATGAAGATCGTCAGCTTCGATTCGCGCCACAGGCCCAGCAGCAAGTCGTGCATGTCCTTGCGGATGCCGGGATCGAGCGCGCCGAATGGCTCATCGAGCAGCAACACGCGCGGCTTCATCATCAGCGCCTGGGCAATCGCGAGGCGCTGTTGCATGCCGCCCGACAGTTGCTGGGGATATCTATCCAACGCCGCGCCGAGGCCCACGCGTTCCAGCATCGCTGCGGCTTCGTCACGCGCCGCACGCCGCCGTGCACCGAACAGTCGGCCCGTGAACTTCGCGCGCGGCAATTCGAGTCCCAGCATCACATTGCGGACCACACTCAGATGGTCGAACACCGAATAGCGCTGAAACACGACGCCGCGATGCTCATCGGGCTCACCCGGCAAGGGTTCGCCGTCGAGCAGAATCTCGCCGCGCGTCGCGCGCTCCTGACCGAGCAACAGCCGCAGAAATGTGGACTTGCCGCAGCCCGATGCGCCGACCATCGAACAGAACTCGCCCTCTTTGATGCGAAGGTTCAATCGTTCGAGCACGACCTGATCGCCGTATTTCTTCCAGACGTTACGAACTTCGATCATCGCGCGCCTCCGCCATACCAGGGGAACGACCATTGCGTCAGGCGGCGCAGCAGTTCGTCGGTGAGCCACGCGAGCAGCGTGATCCACGCGACGTAAGGCAGGATTACGTCCATCGCCAGGTAGCGACGCACCAGAAAGATGCGGTAGCCGAGACCGTCCGTCGAAGCAATCGCTTCCGCAGCGATCAGAAACAGCCACGCCGCACAGAGCGAGAGACGCATCGCCACCAGTAAGCGCGGCAGCAATTGCGGCAGCACGAGACGCAGAATCAAGGTCCAACTGGTTGCGCCGAGCGTCTGCGCCTTGACCCACAGCTCGGTTGGGATCTCGCGAACCCGCGAATGCAGATCGCGGATGATCATCGGCGTAATACCGACCACGATCAGCACCACCTTCGACAATTCGTCGAGCCCGAACACGATGAACAGAATCGGCAGCACCGCGAGCGGCGGAATCATCGAAATCACCGTGATGAACGGCGAAAACGTTGCGCTCACCAGCGGAAACGAGCCGGTCGCGATAGCCGCCACCAAGGCAATCACGGCACTCACAACGAGCCCGATGCCGAGCCGTCGCAAGCTCGATGCCGTGTCGGCCCACAGCAGATACTCGCCCGTGCGCTTGTCCTCGTTGAAAGCGACCTCCTTGATGGCGTCGCTCATTTGCGCCGCGCTCGGCAGCAGCTTGTCATCGGGATTGACCTTAAGCCGTATCGACGACCCGGTGAAATAGACCGCCATCAGCACGATGAACGGCAGCAACAGCAGCATCAGGCCGCCGCTTCGGTTGGGGTGTCGATTGATGAATCGCATGGATGCCTGCCTAATGAAATGCGTGTGGTTTGGCTCAGAGCTTGCCGGCAGCAGCCATTTCCACGTAGGTCGGATCGAAGCGCAGCTTGACGTTGCTCTTGTTGCCGATCACGACTCCCTTGTCGAACGCCATGCCTACCACGTTCGCGCTCTTTGCATCCTGTCCGAGCAGACCGTGATCGAACGAGAACTGCGCGACGCGCGTCATGATCTTCGGCATGTCGGGGCTCGTGACGAAATCGAGTGCGGTCTTCGGCGTGTAGAACAGCGCGGTGGTCGACAGTTGACCCTTGAAGCCCGCGAGATCGGTGCCCGATGCTTTCGCCATCGCGGTGAGCGCGGCGGTACTGTCAGCGTTATTGGCTCGCATCAACGCGACCATCTCGAACCATGCGCCCGTCAGCGCCTTGCCGAGCGCCGGGTTGTCGTTCAACGTCCTGGTGTTGACGACCATCATGTCCATGATTTCGCCAGGGATCTTGCTCGAGTCGAAAACTTCGCTGACATTCGGCTGCGCCTTCAGATCTGCAAGCATGGGGTTCCACGTCACCGCGTTGTGGACGGCCGGCGTGGCGAACGCACCGGCGATGTCGGCATCGGATGTGTTCACCACTTTAAGGTCTCGCTCGCTCATATGCGCGCTCTCGAGGGCGCGTGCAAGCAGATAGTGCGATACCGAGAACTGGACCAGATTGATCTGCTGGCCCTTAAGGTCGGCAATCTGCTTGCCCTTACCCTTGATGAGCACGCCATCGTTGCCGTTCGAATAATCACTGACGATCAACGCCGTCGAGTCCACGCCGCCCGAGGCCGGGATGGTCAGCGCGTCCATGTTGGTCATCGCGCAGCCGTCGAACTTGCCGGCAGTGTACTGATTGATGGATTCGACGTAGTCGTTCAGTTGCACGACATCGACGTTGATGCCGTATTTCTTGGCCCACCTGGAGACGATGCCTTGGGTTTTCGCTTGACCCCACGGCATCCAGCCCGCATAGATGGTCCAGCACACCTTGAAGTCGGTGCGGCCAGCGGCAAATGAGGAGGTTGAGGCGAAGGCGGCGAGGGAGACGGCAGCGATGCCGAGAAAGCGAACGAGCTTGCGCATGAGGTTGACCTCGGAAGGGACGGTTAGCGACGGCAGGGAGCAGCGCAAACATCGCGTTCTCTCCCGGGCTTTTGTCCCGCCGTGTAACCTCGCCTGAGGTCGACAGCTCTCGGACCAGCACCTGCGTGAAGCAGGCCGGAACCCTAGCCGTCCATTTCCAGATTGTGTACTGAACCGGATGATGCACCGGCTCCTTGCACTTCCTCCCAAGCGAGAAATGTGCCAAACGAAAATCGCCGCATTTCGGCGTGGCGCAGCAGGTTTCCGCCCCGCTCCGGTGACGGCGCGCACCAGGCATGCCGAATCGGCACCTTATCCGTGCATTGTGGGCATGCGGGACGATCACCGATTGCTCCGCCGAGGCCGGTGAGGCCCGGAGATCTGCGCGACGCATCGTTTTGGAACTCCAGACGTCCGAGGCGGACCGTGCAGCCGGCTATACCGTCGCGTAGCGACTGGCTCGGCGCCGCCGTGCAGCAGGCGTTCGTCGAACATCTGCGGCAGGAGTGCGAGTCGCGGGTTTGAACGCGCATCCGCACTGCATGCACGGCGCTCACGCGTCCACTTCTAGCGCGTAATTCGGCCTGCGTCTTTACCAAGAGGTTAACGCGTCGCCGTTTTAATTCAATGGACGGTGCTATGTCGCGGTGAGAGGATGCACCCATCGAAAACAGCCGGACGAATGCATGCCGACATGTCAGGCATGCATTGCTCCGGTGCCTTCGGCTCATCAGAGAACGATGCGGCGAAGTCAAGCCGCACTTCAAGGAGACGACATGCCCCGTGAGATAGCGCGCTATCTGCGGCTGCTCATTGCCGCGCTGTGCCTTTTTCCGTACTTCAATACTTACGCCCGAGACTATCCGAGCCGCACCGTGACCATCGTCGTGCCATACGGGCCGGGCGGCGCAGGCGATCTCACCGCGAGAATCTTCGCGCAGAAGATGACGCAGCAGACCACGGCATCGGTGATCATCCTCAACCGTCCCGGCGCGGGCTCCGTGAATTCGGCGACCGTGGTCGCGCACTCGAAACCCGACGGCTACACCGTCTTCCTGCTCGGCGCCGGCACGGCCGTATCGACGCAGCTTTTCAAGAATCTGCCGTACAAGCTGAGCGACTTCAAGCACGTATCGACAATTGCGTTCTTCGATCTCGTGCTGCTCGTGGACGGCAAGTCGCAGTTCAAGACGGTCGCCGATCTCATCGCTTATGCGAAGGCGCATCCGGGCAAGACCAACATCGGCACGATCGCGACGGGCAGCACGCAGAACCTCGCCGCGGACTTGTTCAAGTCGGAAGCGGGCATCGATATGCAGGTCATTCCCTACGACTCGACGAGCCAGGTGGTCACGGCGCTGCGCGGCAACGAATTGCAGGCCGCGTTCGAGATCGTGCCATCGGTGATCGGGCAGATCAAATCGCAATCGTTGCGGGCGCTGGCCGTGACCGCAGAGAAGCGCTTCGCCGGTCTGCCCGACGTCCCGACGCTCGACGAATGCGGCCTCAAGGGATACGAAGCGACTTCGTGGAACGGCCTGAGCGTACCGGCCGACACGCCCGATGCGGTCGTCGATGCACTCGCCAAGGATGTCGCCGCCGCCGTCGCCACGCCCGACGTGCGGAAGAAATTGCTCGATCTCGGCGCGGAGGCACGGTCGAGCACGCCCGCCGAGATGACGCAGCGCCTGAAGAACGATCAGGACAAGTGGAAGGCCGTCATCGACAAGGCAGGCATCCCGCATCAGTAATGCTTCAGGAAAATTTTGGACAGACGGGAGCCGAAATTTATGAAAACAGTAGTTATCCGAAATTTTAAGCGAGCGAGCGATGAAGCCATCACGACGCTGCGGGCGGCCGGCACCGCGACCGTCCACGAGGCGATGGGACGTATCGGTCTGATGAAGCCGTATATGCGGCCCATCTATCAAGGCGCCGCAGCAACGGGGAGCGCGGTGACCGTGCTCGCGCAGCCAGGCGATAACTGGATGATCCATGTCGGCATCGAGCAGTGCCGTCCGGGCGACATCATGGTCGTGGCGGTCACCGCCGACAACACCGACGGCATGTTCGGCGAACTGCTCGGCACGTCGATGCAAAGCCGCGGAGCAGGCGGTCTCGTGATCGACGCGGGCTGCCGCGATGTGGGACCGCTCAAGGAGATGGGTTTTCCGGTCTGGTCGCGCGCCGTGTCTGCGAAGGGCACCGTGAAGGCGACGCTCGGCAACGTGAACATGCCGGTGGTCTGCGCAGGCGTGACGGTTTACGCAGGCGACGTCGTGGTCGCGGACGACGACGGCGTGGTGATTGTGCCGCAAGCCGAAGCCGATGCCGTCGCGAGAGCCGCGCAGCAGCGACTCGAGAAGGAAAGTCGTTCGCGCGAGCGGCTGAAGTCCGGCGAACTGTCACTCGACATCAATTCGATGCGTCCGCAACTCGAGCGCCTCGGCCTGCGTTATGTCGACACGCTCGAGGAGGCAGTGAGGAACGACGCCTCGCGCTGACCGCTTCGACGTTCACGCTTTCACTCCACCTTTACGAAACACACATCACGCTCATGCCAAACGACAAGTTACCGCTCAAGATCGCGATTGCGACGTATGGACACACTGCTGCAATGAAGGACGGACGCGCGCCTATCGAAGGCGTCGCGCCGGACTTCGTCGAGATTTCGCCGATCATCGCCGCGTTTCGCCGGATGGTGCGCGACGTCGAGTTCGACGTATGCGAGATGGCCCCCGCCACCTACATGATCGCGCGCGCCGCCGGCGCGCCCTTCAAGGCGCTGCCCGTTTTCGTGTTCCGCCGCTTCCATCACGGCGGTTTCGTATATCGCGACGATGCGGGAATCCGCGAGCCGAAGGATCTCGAAGGCAAGAAGGCCGGCGTGCGCGCCTATTCGGTATCGACGGGCATCTGGACGCGCGGCATCCTGCAGAACGATTGCGGCGTGGATATCTCGAAGGTGACCTGGGTGGTCGACGACGAAGAACACGTCGCCTCGCTGCGCCTGCCGTCCAACGTCGTGCATGCGCCGCAAGGGCAGTCGCTCGTCAGCATGATGGCCGACGGCAGCCTGCAGGCGGCCTTCACCGGGCCCGCGGGCATCGGCCGCTCGGGTGCGCCGAAAGAGGGCTGGGAAGCGTCGAAGACGCAGCAGGCGCCGACTTACACCGAGATGTTCCCGGACACGCTCACGGCGGAAAAGGACTGGTTCAAACGCACGGGCATCTATCCGCTGCATGGGCTCATCGTCGTAAAGGACGAACTGCTGGCGAAGCATCCGTGGCTCGCAAAGGCGCTGCTGGACGCGTTCTCGCAATCGAAGGCGCTCTATCTGGAGCAGCTGGAACGCGGCGAGATCAAGACCGACGTCGACCGCCACTATCGGAAGATGGCCGAGATCGTCGGCGATCCGCTTCCGCTCGGCATCGAACCGAACCGACCCGCGATCGAAGCGCTGATCCAGTACTCGTATCAGCAAGGTTTGCTGCCCAGGCACTACGCGGTGGACGAACTGTTCGTCGACCCCGCTGCGGCATGACCCGCGGAAGACCCGCCATCGAAGAGGAACACTGGCATGATCATCGACTGTCACGGTCATTACACGACCGCCCCGCGTCAACTCGACGAATTCCGTAAGCATCAGGTCGGCTGCCTGTGCTCGGAGCACCACACGCCGGAAAAAGGCGATCTGCACATCGGCGACGATGAAATCCGCGAGAGTCTCGAAACCGCTCAACTGAAGATCCAGCGCGAACGCGGCACCGACCGCACGATCTTCTCGCCGCGCGCGGTCGGCATGGGCCATCACATCGGCAACGAAACGACCAGCCGTCACTGGTCAGAACACTGCAACGAACTGATTTACCGTGTCTGCGAGCTGTACCCCGAGAACTTCATTGGCGTATGCCAACTGCCGCAAAGTCCCGGCGTCAAACCCGACAACTGCATTGCCGAGCTGGAGCGTTGCGTCGAAGAGTTCGGTTTCGTCGGCTGCAATCTGAACCCGGACCCGTCGGGCGGCCATTGGGCCGATCCTCCGCTGACCGACAAGTGGTGGTATCCGCTCTACGAAAAGATGGTGGAGCTCGACGTGCCCGCGATGATCCACGTAAGCGGCTCGTGCAACCCGAATTTTCATGCGACCGGCGCGCACTACATCAACGGCGATACGACCGCGTTCATGCAGTTCCTGACCTCGAAGCTGTTTCAGGACTTCCCGACGCTCAAGTTCGTGATTCCTCATGGCGGCGGCGCGGTGCCGTACCACTGGGGACGTTATCGCGGTCTCGCGCAGGACATGAAGCTGCCGCGGCTCAAGGAACTGCTGCTCAACAACGTGTACTTCGATACCTGCGTGTATCACCAGCCGGGCATCGATTTGCTGACGAAGGTGATTCCTGCCGACAACATTCTCTTCGCATCGGAGATGGTCGGCGCGGTGCGCGGTATCGATCCTGAGACCGGTCATCACTATGACGACACGCGGCGCTATATCGATCAGGTCGAATGGCTGAGCGCGGCGGATAAGGAGAAGATTTTCAGCGGCAACGCAGAGAAGGTGTACAGCAGGATCAACCGCTCGGCGAAGCGGTAACGGACGCAGGCCCCAAGCAAAACAATCAGCCTCGAACCATCGAGGCGACGTCAAGGAGACAATCATGCAACGCAACGAAAAAACATCTGATACGTACTTTGAAATATATCGGGTCGCTGCCGCCACGCTTTGCTGACGCGCAGCCCGTTCATCGGCCGATGCGAGGCACACGCTGCGCGACGCCGGCCCCGGGAGTCATCCCGCTTTATATATCGAAGGTAGCAGATGATCAAAAAGCTATCGGTACTGATGGCCGCGTGGCAGCTCGCGGGCATCGCACATGCGCAGTCGTCGGTCACGCTCACGGGCGTGGTCGACGGCGGCATCCGCTATACGCGCACCGGCCTCGGCGATCAGTTCTCGATGAACTCGAACGGCCTGTTCACGTCGAACCGGCTCGATTTCATCGGCAAGGAAGATCTGGGCGGCGGATACGACGCGCACTTCCGGCTGGAGAGCGGCTTCAATCTCGGCAACGGCGCGTACGACAACGCCAACGGCGTGGTCTTCAACCGGGGCGCCTACGTGGGTATCGGCGGCTGGTTCGGATCGGTCGATTTCGGCCGCCAGTACACGATCGCGCACGACGTGGTCTACGACTACGATCCGTTCATGTTCGCCTATCCCGGCATCATTCCGCTGACGCCGGCCACCGACGGGACGCGCTTCAATAACGACGCGAAATACACCGGCGAGTTCGGCCCGCTGCGCGTGCGCGTCGAGAACTCGTTCGGCGGCATGGCGGGCGATTTCAACGCCGGCTCGGCGCGCGGCGCGGGCGCGCAGTACAGCTGGGGGCCGGTGAACATTGGCGGCGCCTACATCTACCGCACGGTGCTCACGGGCATGACGTATCAGCCGGACAACTACTACGTGGTCGGCGCGGCGCTGACATTCGGCGCGCTGCGTCTCGCGGGCGGCTACATGAACGAGAACAGGGATTCCGCGCCGCCCGCGCCGGATGCGCGCACGCTCAACTACTGGGGCGGCCTCACGTATCAGGTGAATCCGTTCATCAGCTTGGGCGCGGCATACTACATCACTGACCTGCCCAATACGAGCGGCAAGCGCAGCCAGGGACTCGCGAGCATCGCGTATTCGCTGTCGAAGTCGACGCGGCTCTATGCCGAATTCGACTACACGAAATTCTCGGGCACCTACGTGACCAACAAGACGCTGAATGCGACCGGCCAGCCGCACCAGCTCGCATTCTCCGTGGGTATCAACCACGGTTTCTGACGCTGCGGCAGACATCACGATCGGGAGTGTTGGCAGATGAAGTATGTGAATTTCGGCCGTACCGGCTTGCAGGTTTCGCAACTGTGCCTCGGCTGCATGACCTTCGGCGATCCGCAGTCGGGCACCCACGAATGGACGCTCGACGAAGAACGCGCGCGGCCCATCTTTCAGGCGGCGATCGAAGCGGGCATCAATTTCTTCGATACGGCCAACAGCTATTCTGCGGGCACCAGCGAAACGATCCTCGGCAAGATGCTGAAGGTCTACGCGAAGCGCGACGAAGTGGTGATTGCCACCAAGGTCTTCTGGCCGATGCGTGGCGACCCGAACGGGCGAGGGCTTTCGCGCAAGGCAATCATGACCGAAGTCGATGCGAGCCTGCGGCGTCTTGACACCGATTACATCGACCTGTACCAGATACATCGCTGGGACAACGCGACGCCCATCGAGGAAACGCTCGAAGCGCTGCACGATGTGGTCAAGGCCGGCAAGGTGCGCTATCTCGGTGCGTCGTCGATGTTCGCGTGGCAGTTCTGCAAGGCGCTCTATCTCGCGCGCATGAATGGGTGGACGTCCTTCGTGTCGATGCAGAACCATCTGAACCTGCTCTATCGCGAGGAAGAACGCGAGATGCTCGGCCTGTGCAGGGATCAGGGGATCGCCGTGATGCCGTGGAGTCCGCTCGCTCGCGGCAAGCTCACGCGCGCGTGGCAGACGTCGCCCGCGACCGTGCGCGATCGCACCGATGCATTCTCCAGGAAAATTTACTCGGCCACCGAGGAGCAGGACCGCAAGGTCGTGGAAGCGCTCGGCGAAGTGGCGTCCGCGCGCGGGCTGCCGTATGCGCGGATCGCACTCGCGTGGCTGCTGCACAAACCGGGTGTGACGGCGCCGATCGTCGGCGCATCGAAGCCGGAGCATCTGCACGACGCGCTCGCCGCGCTCGATGTCGCGCTTTCGCAAGATGAAATCGCGGCATTGCAGGCGCCTTACGTTCCGCATGCGGTCGCGGGTTTCGGCTGATGCGTGTTCGGCCCATCCGCATGAAGGGAGACACGGCTCATGAATATCCGCAGTGAAGGGAAGGGGACTGGCGCAAGCAAGCGCGATTATTACAGCGGCGCGTTGCTGATGCTGATCGGCCTCGGGGCGATCGTGCAGGGCGCGAGCTACAAGATCGGCTCGCTCACCGCGATGGGATCGGGCTTCTTTCCCGTCGCGCTCGGCGTGATTCTGGTGCTGCTCGGCATCTGGATCGCGGGGACCGCGCATCGCGCGTCGCGGGCGATCGTCCCCGAAGACAAGGCGCCGGTCGAATGGCGCGGCTGGCTCTGCATTCTCGCGAGCGTCGCCGCATTCGTCGTGCTCGGCAGATACGGCGGCCTGTTGCCCGCGACCTTCGCCGTGGTGTTTATTTCGGCGCTGGGCGATCGGGGCAATACGGTGTGGAGTGCGTTGCTGCTGGCCGTGGCGATGTCGGCCGTCTGCGTGGGGGTGTTCTGGTGGGCGTTGCAGGTGCAATTTCCTTTGTTCACGTGGGGGTAACGTATGATCGGGCAGTCTCTGGCCGCGCTCTGGCAAGGCTTCGGCGTAGCCTTGGAACCGCACAACTTCATCTGGTCGTTCGTTGGCGTGCTGATCGGCAACCTGATCGGCGTGTTGCCCGGCATGGGGCCGCTCTCGGCAATCTCCATCCTGCTGCCGCTCACATATTCCATGCACGCCGTGCCGGCCATCCTGATGCTGGCGGGCATCTTCTACGGATCGCAGTACGGCGGCGCAATCGGCGCGATTCTGCTCAACCTGCCGTGTCATCCGCCGCACGCGGTCACCTGTATCGACGGTTATCCGCTCACGCGCATGGGCAAGGGCGGCACCGCGCTCGGCATCACGATGGTGGCGTCGTTCGCCGCTGCATCGTTCGGCATTGCCGTGATGGTGTTCGCCTCGCCGCTGCTGGTGGATGTCGCGTTCAAGTTCGGTCCCACCGAGCTCTTTTCGATCATGCTGCTGGGCCTGCTTGCGGGCGGCACGATGTCGAGCGGCTCACGCGTGAAAGGCGTCTCGATGACCGTGATCGGCCTGCTGCTCGGCGCGGTGGGCGCGGATTCGACATCCGGCACCGTGCGCTTCACCTTTGGTTTCACGGAACTCGCGGACGGCATCCAACTGGTGGCGCTTGCCCTCGGTCTCTTCGGCGTGGCGGAGTTTCTGCGCAACGTGAACCGTATGCAGGTTGTAGGCAGCGGAACGAAGCTGCGCCTGCGCGACATGCGCCCGAGCTGCGCGGAGTTGCGGCAGTCGTTCTGGCCGATCGTGCGCGGCACGTCGGTGGGCACGCTGTTCGGCGCAATGCCGGGCACCGGGCCGACCATCACCACGTTCATCGCGTATGCACTGGAAAAGCGCATCGCGAAGCGGCCCGAGCGCTTCGGGCACGGCGCGCTTGAAGGGGTGGCGAGCCCGGAGGCTTCGTCGCACGCGAAGACGCAGATCGATTTCATTCCGACGATGAGCCTGGGCATTCCCGGCGATCCGGTCATGGCGCTCCTTCTTGGTGCGTTGCTGATTCAGGGCATCCAGCCGGGACCGCAACTGATCGGGGATCACCCGGATATCTTTTGGGGCTTGATTGCGAGCTTCTGGATCGGCAACGTGCTGCTGGTGCTGCTCAACGTGCCGTTGATCCAGGTGTGGGTGCGCGTACTGCAAGTCCCCTATCGTTTCCTGTATCCCGCTGCGTTATTCTTTATCGCCGTGGGCGTGTACAGCACGAACAACAGTCTCTTCGAAGTCGGCGAAGTACTGGTGTTCGGTCTGATGGGCGCCGTGTTCGTCGCACTTCGTTTTCCGATCGCGCCCATCATGCTTGGCTACGTGCTCGGGCCGATGGTCGAGCAAAACTTCCGGCGCGCTTTGCTGCTCTCGCATGGAAGCCTCGGCATTTTCGTGCAGCGGCCGATCAGCGCGGGATTCCTGTGCATGTGTCTGTTGCTGGTGCTCGCGCAAGCCTGGTTTGCCGTACGCGGACGATATCGCAGCAGAGGACAGCGGAGCGATGACACGTTGCCCGCCCCGCCCTCGATGGAAGAATCGCAGGCGACCGAACGCGCGCGCTATCCGGTGCAAGCCGCGGCGAATTCGGGAGGCCGTCACCACGACAATTAACGCGTGCTCGCCGCATCGCCCGATGCGCGCCGCGCACGCGATCCGGAGGCACTATGAGTCAGCTGGACTGGTATCTCGGCGTCAATCTCAAGGCGCGTCATCTGCGGTTGCTGGTCGCCGTCTACGATTTCCGCAATCTGCGTCAGGTGGCGTCGAATTCATACATCACGGTACCCGCGGTCTCGAAGGCGCTCGGTGAAATCGAGAACGTGCTTGGCGTCAAACTGTTCGAGCGCACCGTCAACGGGCTGCGACCCACCGCGTACGGAGAATGCGTGGTGCGTCACGCGCGGGCCGTGTTGAGCAATCTCAGCCAGACCGCCGAGGAAATCAAGGCGCTACAGACGGGCAGCGCCGGCAAGGTGCACGTGGGCACCTTGCCAACGCTCATCTCCACCATCATGCCGAAGGCGCTCGCGCTGCTGAAGCAGGACGCGCCTCACACCAACGTATCGGTTGTCGAAGGCCGCATGAGCGCGCTGTTGCAGGAGCTGCGGCGCGGCGATCTCGACATGATCGTGGGCCGGCTGCCGAACAAGTCGGATACTGTCGGCCTCCAGGAGAAGGCGCTGCTCACCACGCCGATCAAACTCGTGACAGGGACGCATCATCCGCTCGCAGGCAAGAAGAAGGTGCAATGGTCGGACCTCAAGGGGTTTCCGTGGATCCTGCCGCCATCGGGATCGTTGCTACGCGATCCCATCGAAAATACTTTCGCGCGACACGGCTTGCCGATGCCGTCCGATTACATCGAGACGCTGTCGACGCACCTGATCCGCGCTTACATTCAGATCAACGACGCCATCGCGCTGCACACCGTCGACATGCTTTATCCCTACGCGGAGGTGAGCCCGATTCACGTGCTGCCGATCGATCTCAGCCTTACCACGCGTCCGCTCGGCGTGGTCTGGCGAGCGGACAAGCCGCTTGCGCCGAGCGCGACGCTGTTGCTGCGCTGCCTTGAAAAGGTGTGCCCGACGGTGACCGCCGGTCGGGACGCCGATTCGATGCTGGTCGCCGAAAAAACCGGCTAATTAACGGTGCGTTAACCGGGAGGTTAAGTCGGCAGCGCTTTATTTCAATGGACGGCAACTGCACACGGCAGGATCATGTGTGCACCGGTTCGATTCGATACTCCGCGTCTCACGATGAGCGCGAGTATGACGACGAGACGGCTTCACAACGATCGAGCGCGCCTACGCGCCGAAGATTCGAATGATCAGGAGACACAACCTATGCGTATCCGGATGACGAACGCCTGGCGCCGGACCGCGGCCGCCTGCCGCGCCGCGCTCGACGCAGTAATGGAGGTCGTGCGCGACGTCCCCGAACATCTGCAGGTTCTCATCGACATCTACAGCATCGGCGACCTGAGCGCGCCGCGCCGTTAGCCTTCGCTGCCCTCGGGCGGCGCGGTTCCATTTTCCGATAGCCGTTTCACCGACTTGCGATGTGCCGGGCCTCGTGGTCCGTCAGCCCGAGCCGGCGGAGGCGGTCGTCCTTCACCCTATCAGGAGAACGCAGTATGCCGACGAGAATTATCGACATCCACCCGCACGTCATTTCGACAGACGAGAAAAAATATCCGCGCAATCCGCTGGGCGGCAAGCAATCGGTCTGGTCACAGGAGCGGCCGGCCTCCTACGAACAACTGCTCGCGGCGATGGACGAAGCCGGCGTCGCCAAGGCGGCGATCGTGCATTCGTCGACCTGCTACGGTTTCGACAACGCCTATTGCGCGGACGCCGTCGCGGCGCATCCGGACCGTTTCACCGGCGTGGGCTCGGTCGACATGCTGGCCGGCGATGCCGGCGAAAAAATCCGCTACTGGGTGGGCCGCGGCATGACGGGACTGCGTCTCTTCACGGCGGGCAGCACGATGCAGGGTCAAGGCGACTGGCTCGCCGATCCGCGTTCGTTCGCAGCCTGGGAGACCGCCGCCGAACTGAACCTGCCGGTGTGCGTGCAGGCGCGGGTGCAGGGCATTGCGCAACTGAAGGTGCTGGTCGAGCGCTTTCCGACGGTGCGCATCGTAATCGATCACCTGTTGAGCCCGAATCTCGAAGACGGCCCTCCCTATGCATCGGCCGAGCCGCTTTTCGAGCTGGCCAGGTACGACAACGTCTATCTGAAGCTGAGCAGTGTGATCATTCGCCACGCGCGCGCCGGCAAGGCGACGCCCGAATCGTTCTTCCCGCGCGTGTTGAGGGAGTTCGGCGCGAAGCGCATTGCGTGGGGCTCGAACTTTCCGGCATCGCCCGGTTCGCTGAAGCAGATCGTCACGGACAACCTTCAGGCCGTCGAGTGGCTGCCCGAGGAAGACAAGGCGTGGATTTTCAATCGCACCGCTTCGCAACTCTATCCGAGTCTCGCTTAAAGGAGTCCGGCTGTGAACGCTTCGCACACGATCCCGTTGCATATGCTGCTCGGCACTTATCCGGGCACTCAGGCGCTGATCGACGGCACGCTGCAATCCGATATCGTCAAGCTCGATTTCGCCGACGTGCCGCGTCCGAACAACGCCTTCAAGCGCGTCGTTCGCGACCTCGAATTCGACATGGCCGAACTGGCGATCGTCACGTTCCTGATGGCGAAGGCGCGCGGCAAGCCGCTCGTGCTGCTGCCGGCGGTGATGATCGGCCGCTTCCAGCATCCGTACATTGTCTATAACGCGGAGCGCGGGCCGTTGTCGCCGCGTGATCTGAACGGCAAGCGCATCGGCATCCGCTCGTATTCGGTGACCACGGCGACATGGGTGCGGGGCATTTTGGAAACCGATTTCGGCCTTGATCCCGGCAGCGTCGAATGGATCACGTTCGAGGAGCCGCACGTCGCCGAATTCGTCGATCCGCCGAACGTGCATCGGGCCGCGAAGGACAAGCAGCTGATCCGGATGCTGATCGACGGCGAGATCGATGCGGCCATCGTCGGCGACGGCGCGAGCAGCGATCCGCGCATCAAGCCGCTGTTCGCCGATCCCGCCGCCGAGGCACGGGCGTGGCACGAACGCAATCAGGCGATCCAGATCAATCACATGATCGTCGCGCGTCAGGACTTTCATGACCGCCATCCCGAAGCCGTGCGCGAGGTGTTCGGGTTGCTTGAGGAGGGCCGGCGCAGCGCGGCGCTGAAGGGCGGCAAGCCGCAACCGGCATTCGGTCTGGAGGCGAACCGGCGCAACATCGAAGTGGCGATCGACTATTGCTACCGGCAGAAGCTGATCGACCGCCGATTGAGCGTCGACGAACTGTTCAGCGATGTCACGCGTGGACTCGGCGCGTAAGCGCTTGCGGCGCTGCGGCGCGCTGCTCGCGGCCTTGTGTCTCACGGTCGCGGGCATGGCTCGCGCCGACGGCTATCCGTCGCGCAGCGTGACGATCGTCGTTCCGTACGCGCCGGGCGGCGCGGGGGATCTCACCACGCGCGTCTTCGCGCAGAAGATGACGCAGTTGTACAAGCAGCCGGTGATCGTGCTCAACCGGCCGGGAGCGGGCTTCGTAAACTCGGCGACGATGGTGGCGCATGCGCGCCCTGACGGCTACACGGTGTTTCTCGGCGGCAACGGCGCGGACATTTCGTCGGTGCTGTTTCGCAGCCTGCCGTACCGGTTGAGCGATTTTCGCCAGGTCTCGACGGTGGCGTCCTTCAGCCTCACGCTGCTCGTGGATGGGAAGTCGCCCTTCAAGACGGTGGCCGATCTCATCGCGTACACGAAGGCGCATCCGGGGCAGATGAACATCGCGACGGTGTCCACCGGCAGCACGCAGAACCTCGTTGCTGATCTCTTCAAGGCGAAGGCGGGCGTTGACATGCAGGTCGTGCCGTTCGGATCGACTAGCGAGGTGATGTCGGCGTTGCGCGGCAACCAGGTGCAGGCGGCGATCGAACTGATTCCCTCGGTGCTGGCGCAGATCGGGTCTGGCGCGGTGCGCCCGCTCGCGGTGACGTCGGTGAAACGCTTCGATGGCTTGCCGCAGGTTCCGACGCTCACCGAAAGCGGTCTCGCGGGCTTCGATGCGACTTCGTGGAGCGGCCTTAGCGTGCCGGCGCGCACCGGCGATGCGGTCGTGCAGCGGCTCGCGGCGCAGGCAGCGGCCGTGCTGGCCGATTCGGAAGTCAGACGCAAGATGCGGATGCTGGGCGCAGACGCGCGCGCGAGCACGCCGGATGAAATGACGCGGCTCGTCGACGAAGATACCGCGAAATGGAAGAGCGTCATCGAACAGGCGGGCATACCGAAGCGCTGAAACGCCGGCGTCCGGCGGTCACACCACAACGCGACGAAGCGATGCGGTCTATCGCGCGCCGAGCAACAGGGAGCAGGGCAATCATGGAGTTTGAACGTTCGTGGGGTGTTGAATGAACGGCGCCGAAAGTCTCGTCCAGACGCTCGCAGATCAGGGTGTCGAGATTTGCTTCGCGAATCCCGGCACCTCGGAGATGCACTTTCTGAAGGCACTGGAAAACCCGCGCATGAAGAGCGTCCTGTGCCTTTTCGAAGGCGTATGCACGGGCGCCGCGGACGGGTACTACCGGATGAAGGACGCGCCCGCATCCACGCTGCTGCATCTCGGGCCGGGGCTCGCGAACGGGCTGGCCAATATTCACAATGCGAAGCGCGCATCGTCAGGGATGGTCAACATCGTGGGCGAGC
>WNGR01001032.1_pt1 | contig 36816 bp, 37 predicted proteins | sample 5407581 | NCBI WGS metagenome assembly WNGR01 (sample SAMN13153383, study PRJNA577476) | soil metagenome | isolation source: 80 cm soil or saprolite under Garry oak tree replicate 2 | place: USA:California | collected 2016-06-15 | reverse complement strand
CGCGCAGCGAGTTCCGGATACTCCATCCGCTCATGATGCCGCCCCGCTGCGACGCGCGCGGGCGAAGGGGGGAGCCCGCGTAGAGTATCGGCGTGACCCTCCCGGCCCGGCGGATCCTCTTCGTCCACGCGCACCCCGATGACGAGTCGATCGGCACCGGCGCGACGATGGCCCGGTACGCCGCCGACGGCGCACACATCACGCTGGTCACCTGCACACTCGGCGAGGAGGGCGAGATCCACGTCCGCGAGCTGGCCCAGCTCGAGGCGGCCCGGGCCGACCAGCTCGGCGGGTACCGGATCACGGAGCTGGCCGCGGCCTGCGCGGCGCTGGGCGTCACCGACCACCGGTTCCTCGGCGGCGCCGGGCACTACCGCGACTCCGGCATGATGGGCCTGCCGACCAACGACCATCCCCGGGCGTTCTGGCGCGCCGATCTGGACACCGCCGCCGGCCTGCTGGTCGAGGTGATCCGGGAGGTCCGCCCGCAGGTGCTGGTCACCTACGACCCGAACGGCTTCTACGGGCACCCCGACCACATCCAGGCCCACCGGGTCGCCATGCGCGCCGCCGAGCTGGCCGGCGCCGACGGGCCCGCCAAGGTGTACTGGACCGGCGTACCGCGCAGCGTCCTGGAGGGCGGCCTCGAGGCATTCGCCGGGTCGGCCAGCAACCCGTTCGCCGGCGTCACCGACGTCGACCAGCTGCCGTTCGGCACGCCGGACGAGAAGATCGCCGCCGCCATCCACGCGCCCGAGCAGGCCGACCGCAAGACCGCCGCGCTGCGGGCGCACGCGACCCAGATCCCGCCGGACTCCTGGCTGTACACGCTCGCGAACAGCTTCGGCGCCGAGTTCATGGGCGTGGAGCACTTCATCCTGGCGCGCGGGGTGAAGGGGCCGGGTTCCGGGCGCTACGGCTGGGAGGACGACCTGTTCGCGGGCATCGAGGCGCCCGCGGCGCTGGTCTGATGAAACTGCTGCTGCGGATCGGCGGTACCGCCGTGGGCCTGCTCGGCGGCTTCCTCACCGGGCTGTGGGAGATCTTCCTCAGCCCGCCGCACACCTTCGGCATCGTGCTGCCGGTCGCTCCCGTGCTGGCGATCGTCAGCAACGCCGCGCTGGTCTGGTTCACGAAGCTGGTCACCGGCCGCGGCGGGCTGGCCGTACTGCCCGGCGTGGTCTGGTTCCTCACGATGTTCGCCGGTACGGTGCGCACCACCGAGGGCGACGTCCTGGTGCCCGGCAACGACTGGACGGGGCTCCTCGCCCTGCTGCTCGGCGCGCTGGCCTGGGGCGCCACCGCCTACCGGCTGATCCCCGGCCGGCCCCGGCCCGCGGTCCCGCGGGTGCGCAGGTAGCGCGGCCGGGCCGAGAGACGCTATACCTATGGCCGTCCGCGCAGCGTGAAGGGGAGAACGATCATGAGGGACCGGTGGCAGCCGGTCGGCATTCTGGCCGGCGTGCTCTTCGCGATCAACGCCGTCGTCCGGCTCGTCGTCTGGCAGTTCGGGCTGAAGAGCGACAGCAAGCAGATCGCCGTCGGCTTCGTCGGGCTCGGGCTGGTCGCGCTGGTCATGGCCGGCGCGGGGTGGCGCTGGGGGCGCCGGTACCCGATGTCACGGGTCACGCCGGACCTGTCCGTCGCGGTCGCCGTGGCCTGTCTGCTGACCGTACTGGTCGGGCCGTTCCTCGGGGGTACCCGGCCGTTCAAGGAGGGCGCCGGCCTGTTCTTCGCGGAGATCTGGCACTACCTGGCGTTCGCCGGCGGCGGGGCGATCCTCGGGCTGCTCGTGCTCATGGCGCTGGGCAGGGACTACCGGGCCGAGGCGCTCAAGCGGTACAGCCGGACGCGGGCGGCTAAGCCCCGCCGGGTGGTTCGGCGCTAGTCCGCGTCACGTATGTGTGATGCGTGGTGAAGCCCATCCCGGCGTAGAGCGCGCGGGCGGCGAGGTTCCCCGATTCGACCTGGAGGAACCCGGTACCCGCGCCTTCGGAGCGCCCCCATTCGGCCAGCGCGCGCGTCACGTGCCGGGCCAGCCCGCGGTGCCGCGCGGCGTCCGCCACCTCCAGCAGGCTCAGGTGCAGGAACCCGTCGACCACCGCGCCCCGGGCAACGGCCAGACCGCGATCGACCGAGGCGAACCGGACCGCCGGTGGGGCGGTCAGCACGTGCCGCGCGGCGGCCGGGAGGCCCTTCTTACGGGCTGTGACGACCGCGAGCCAGGCGTCGTCGGGCACCCGGTCGAGCCGGACCGGTGGCAGGTCATCGCGGGCCGGTGCCGCCGCCAGTACCGCCGCCAGCGGCGCGGTCAGCACGAGGACCTCCGGCGACCGGGCCCAGCCCCGCGCGGTCAGCGCAGCGTCGAGGGCCGCGCGCAGCGGCAGGGGCACGTTGATCCGCGGCGGCAGCCCTTTCGCGGTGTACCAGCGGATCACCGTCTCGATCGCGGCATCCCGGCTCATGCCCGGGCTGCCCAGCGGGAGGGCCGAGTTGGCCCGGCCGGTCCAGCCGTCGGCCGCGCGCAGCGTCCAGCCGCCGAGCCGCTCCTGCGTGGGTGCCGGCCAGGCCTCGTTCCCGACCCGTTCCAGGTTCTGGATCTCGCGCGGTGACGTGGGTATCCGCTTACCGGCGTGGATCTCGTCGTGCCGGATGTGCTGCGGCCCGTTTTTCGCACTGACCGTCAGACCGGTGGCGTCGAAGGCGACCAGTTCGCCCAGAACGTCCGTGTACTGCGGACGATTGCCGCGTATCGCCACAATGCGGCGTACCACCACGCGGTGTCCCACATCATGTGGCCCGAGCACGATCGACCCCTCCAGCGGGAGATACTAGGCTGTGAGTGCCGCGGGGGAACGCGGCCGCCGTGCTGGTGTGAAAGAGGACGACCGTGACCTACATCATCGCCGAGCCATGCGTCGATCTGCTCGACAGGGCGTGCATCGAGGAGTGCCCGGTCGACTGCATCTACGAGGGCAACCGGATGCTGTACATCCATCCCGACGAGTGCGTCGACTGCGGTGCGTGTGAGCCGGTGTGTCCGGTCGAGGCGATCTTCTACGAGGATGACGTCCCGGCCCAGTGGAAGGACTACACCGCGGCCAACTACGAGTTCTTCGAGGACCTCGGCTCGCCGGGTGGCGCGTCCAAGGTCGGAAAGCTCGACAAGGACGCGGCATTCGTAGCCGCTCAGCCGCCACGGGAGGCGGAGCACTGACCCTGTCCGCGGGGCTTCCCGACTTTCCCTGGGACCTGCTCGAACCAGCGAAGGCCCGGGCGGTGGAGCACCCGGACGGGCTGGTCGACCTGTCCATGGGTACCCCGGTCGACCCGGTTCCGCCGCTGATCCGGTCGGCCCTGTCGGCGGCCGCCAACGCGCCCGGGTATCCGCTGACTGCGGGCACGTCCACTCTGCGGGCCGCCATCGCCGACTGGGTCGCCGCGCACTGCGGCGCGGCGCCCGGGTTCGGCGTGCTTCCGACGATCGGCTCGAAGGAGCTGGTGGCCTGGCTGCCGACGCTGCTCGGGGTCGGGCCGGGGGACACCGTGGTGATCCCGTCGGTGTGCTACCCGACGTACGAGGTGGGCGCCCGGCTCGCCGGGGCGACCGTCGTGCGGGCGGACTCGCTGACCGCGCTGGGACCGGCCCGGGTCAAGCTGGTCTGGCTCAACTCCCCGGGCAACCCGACCGGCCGGATACTGCCCGAGGCGCACCTGCGCAAGGTGGTCTCCTGGGCCCGTTCGCGCGGCACGGTCGTGGTGAACGACGAGTGCTACCTGTCGCTGGGCTGGGAAGCCACTCCGGTCTCCATCCTCTCGGTGTGCGACGGTTCCTACGACGGCGTCCTCGCGGTGCACTCGCTGTCCAAGCGCTCGAACCTCGCCGGGTACCGGGCCGGGTTCGTCAGCGGCGACCCCGTGCTCGTCAAGGAGTTGCTCGCCGTGCGCAAGCACGCCGGGATGATCGTGCCGGCGCCGGTACAGGCGGCGATGGTGGCGGCTCTCGGTGACGAGTCACATGTGGACGATCAGCGGGCCCGGTACCGTTCCCGGCGGGCGCTGCTGCGGCCGGCGCTGGAGAAGGCCGGCTTCACCGTCGAGCACTCCGAGGCCGGGCTGTACCTGTGGGCGACAAGGGACGAGGACTGCTGGTCCACAGTGGACTGGTTCGCGGGGCTCGGCATCCTGGTCGCGCCGGGTACCTTCTACGGGCCGGCCGGCGGGCGGCACATCCGGGTCGCGCTGACCGCCACCGACGAGCGGGTGGAGTCGGCGGCCCACCGCCTGGCCGGCTAGGGGGCGGCTAGGGGTAGAGCCGGGTCAGGTCAACCGTCAGCGGCCAGGGCACCGGAACCGTGAGGGTGCCCCGGTAGATTCCGGTGGCCACATAGCCACGCGTTGTCTCGTCCAACTCGTAGGTGTGCACGACGGGCAGGTCCGCCTGGCGCTCGACCCGCCAGAAATGCACGACGCCGGCCTCCGCGTACAAGGGCGGCTTGTCCCTCCGGTCCCGCCGCTCCGACCCCGGCGACACGATCTCGACGGCCAGGACGACGTCGCGGCCGGTGTATGTGCTCGCATCCGGGTCGGTTGCATCAGCACGAAGCGCCAGGACCTCCGGCTCGGGCCGGGTGCCGTCGTCCACCTTGACGCCCTGCTCGCACAGCACCCGATACTCCGGCGGCGCCTGGTCGGCCACGGTCCGCCAGAGGTTCAGCATCACGGTGGTGTGCCAGGTGCTTGGTCGGGCATTCACGACCAGTCCTCCAGAGATCAGCTCGACGTGATGCCCCAGGTCGTCCATCTCATCGAGGTCGGCGATCGTGAAGCCGCCCGGAGGTGGCTCCGGGATCGGGATCGTGCGATCCGGTGCGATGGTCATATTCCGAGCCTACGCTCGGAGCGTGGCGCGGCGGGTAGCCGCTGCCCGGGTAGCGTCGGCGGCATGACCGAACCCGTTGTGGCCGTCCGCGGCGAATCGATCAGCGAGGTGGATCCGGAGATCGCCACGTTCACCGTCACGGTGTCCGCACGCGACCGCAACCGGCAGGAGACGCTGCGCCGGCTGGCCGCGCGGGTCGAGGCGGTACGGGCGGTGCTCGACGGGTACGCCGAGGCGATCGAGAAGCAGGAGACCGCGGGCATGTCGGTGTACCCGGAGACCAAGCGCTCCGGCGAGCGGGTCAGCGCCTACCGCGGCACGGTGTCGACAACCGTCACCGTCACCGACTTCACCGTGCTGGGCGAGTTGTTGCTGCGGCTGGCCGACCAGGACCAGACCGGCGTGTCCGGGCCGTGGTGGGCGCTGCGGCCGGGCAGCCCGGCACACCGGGAGGCGCGGCGGGCGGCGATCGCCGACGCGATCGTTCGCGGCCGGGAGTACGCCGAAGCCCTCGGTGCCCGGGTCACCGGCCTCGTCGAGGTGACCGACCCGGGAGTGTCCGCGGTCGGTGCCCCGCGTGCCGTACCCCTGGCGGCGCGGGGCTCGGTCGAGTCCGGCCTGCCGGCGATGGACCTCGATCCGTGGCGGCAGACGGTCACCGCGACCGTCGTGGCCCGGTTCCGGATCAGCGAACCGACGGTGCTGGCCGGGTGAGGCCCGCCGCGCTTCGCGCGGTCCCGGCGGGGCTCAGTCGTTCGCGTGCAGGGCGGCGTTGAGCGCGATGCCGTGCCGGCCGGCGCGCGGTACCGCCTCCAGCGCTCCAGTGACCGAGTTGCGCCGGAACAGGATCCCGTCCGAGCCGGACAGCGCGGCCGCCTTGACCACGTCGCCGTTGGGCAGCGTCGCCTTGGCGCCGGCGGTGACGTAGCAGCCGGCCTCGACCACGCAGTCGTCGCCGAGGGAGATGCCGATACCCGCGTTGGCCCCGAGCAGGCAGCGCTGCCCGATGCGGACGACCTCCTTGCCGCCGCCGGAGAGGGTACCCATGATCGAGGACCCGCCGCCGATGTCCGAGCCGTCCCCGACGACCACGCCCGACGAGACCCGGCCCTCGACCATCGAGGTGCCGAGAGTACCGGCGTTGAAGTTCACGAACCCCTCGTGCATCACGGTCGTCCCGCTGGCCAGATGCGCGCCCAGCCGGACCCGGTCGGCGTCCGCGATCCGTACCCCGGCCGGCAGCACGTAGTCCACCATGCGCGGGAACTTGTCCACGCCGTACACGGTGAGCTGGCCGCCGGCCGCGCGCACCAGCAGCCGCAGCTCGTCGACCCGATCCGGCGGGCAGGGTCCGGCCGAGGTCCAGGCGACGTTGGCGAGCAGCCCGAAGATGCCCTCCAGGTTGGCCTCGTGCGGCCGGATCAGCCGGTGGGACAGCAGGTGCAGGCGCAGGTAAGCGTCGGCGGCGTCGAGCGGCGGGTCGGCGAGCGAGTCGACGGCGGCGCGCACCTCGACCGCCCGCAGGCCGGGCAGCGGACGGTCGCCGGTCAGCGTCGGGTCGAACCCCGGGTCGTCGGCCGGAGCCGGACCCAGCCCGAGCCGGCCCGTCGGGTACCAGACGTCGAGCACCTGCCCGCCGGTGGTGACGGTGGCCAGGCCGGTACCCCACGCGGGGGAGGTGGTGAAGTCGGACACGATCAAACCCTACTAATGTCGGACGCGTGGCCATCCTCGACCCTGCCGTTCTCGCCGACCCGGTCGCGCTGACCCGGGCGCTCGTCGACATCGAGTCCGTCTCCGGCAACGAGCGGGAGATCGCCGACGCGGTCGAGTCCGCCCTGTCGGCGACGGAGCTGTCAGTGCGCCGCATCGGCAACACCGTCGCCGCCCGTACCGATCTCGACCGGCCCCAGCGGGTGGTGCTCGCCGGGCACCTGGACACGGTACCCCTGGCGGACAACTTTCCGTCCACACTGGACGGCGGGCTCATGTTCGGCTGCGGTACCTCGGACATGAAGTCCGGTACCGCCCTCGCCCTGCACCTGGCGGCAACCCTGGCCGAGCCGCGCTATGACGTGACCTACCTGTTCTACGAGTGCGAGGAGGTCGAGGCGGCCCGCAACGGGCTGGGCGTGGTGGCCCGGGAGCGTCCCGACTGGCTGGCCGCCGACCTCGCGGTCCTGCTCGAACCCACCTACGGCGCGGTCGAGGCGGGCTGCCAGGGCACCATGCGGGCGATCATCCGCACGGCCGGGCGGCGCGCCCACTCCGCCCGCTCCTGGCTCGGCGTCAACGCGATCCACACGGCGGGCGACGTGCTGCGCCGGCTCGACGGGTACGAGCCGCGGCGGGTGACGATCGACGGGTGCGAGTACCGCGAGGGGCTCAACGCGGTCCGGATCAGCGGCGGGGTCGCCGGCAACGTCATCCCGGACGCCTGCGAGATCGAGATCAACTATCGCTTCGCCCCGGACCGCTCGGAGACCGAGGCTGCCGCGCACCTCGCCGAGGTCTTCCCGGGGTACCCGATTGACATCACCGACTCGGCGCCCGGCGCGCTGCCCGGCCTGTCCGCCGAGCCGGCGCGCGAGTTCCTGGCCACGGTGGGACGGCCGCCGTCGGCCAAGTTCGGCTGGACGGACGTGGCGCGGTTCGCGGCGCTGGGCATCCCGGCGCTCAACTACGGCCCGGGCGACCCCAACCTCGCGCACACCCGGGAGGAACGGGTCGAGCTCGCCAAGATCGAGTCCGGGGCGGCGCTGCTGCACGCCTGGCTCGCCGGATGACGCCCGCGCGGGGTGACGCCCCGCCGGTGACGTCGCGGGGATCCGGGGCGCGCCCTCGACGCCCGCACTACCGTGTGATCCATGCACAAGGGAAACGAGGCGCCCGCCGGATTCGGGCCGGGGCCCCGCGAGCGGCACCAGGGCTCGGTTACCCTGCGCCGCGACGCCGTCCGGAGCACCACCGCCGACCAGCGCCTGCTCGACTCGCGGCTGCGCAGCGAGTGGAAGACCAAGGACGCCTGGCGGGCGCTGCGGATCCTGTCGGAGTTCGTGGAGGGCTTCGACACGCTCGCCGACCTGCCGCGCGCGGTGAGCGTGTTCGGCTCGGCGCGCGTCAAGCCGGGCAGCGTCGAGTGCGAGATGGCCGAGCGGCTGGGCTCGTCGCTGGCGAAGGCCGGGTATGCGGTGATCACCGGGGGCGGGCCGGGGGTCATGGAAGCGGCGAACAAGGGCTGTGCGGAGGCCGGCGGGCTGTCCGTGGGCCTGGGCATCGAGCTGCCCTTCGAGCAGGGCATCAACCAGTGGGTCGACCTCGGCATCGACTTCCGGTACTTCTTCGCGCGCAAGACGATGTTCGTCAAGTACGCGCAGGCGTTCGTGGTGCTGCCCGGCGGGTTCGGCACGATGGACGAGCTGTTCGAGGCGCTCACGCTGGTACAGACCCGGAAGGTCACCCGGTTCCCGGTGGTGCTCATGGGCACCGACTACTGGGGCGGGCTGCTCGACTGGATGCGCGACAGGATGGCGGCCGAGAGCAAGATCAGCCCGGTCGACCTCGATCTCGTGTGCCTCACCGACGACGTCGAGGTGGCGGTCCGCTACATCGTGGAGGCGGACCGGGCCCTCGCCGGCGAACGGGAGGCGGTCGAGGAGGCCGCCGAGGCGCAACTGGCGGCCGAGGCCGGCGACCGGGAGTAGGGGTGGCCGCGGTCTGCGTGTTCTGCGCCTCGTCCACCGCGCTCGACGAACGCTGGCTGGAGCTGGCCAGACAGGTCGGGTCGGCGCTCGCCGCCGCGGGCCACCGCCTGGTCTCCGGCGGAGGCCGGGTCGGCATGATGGGTACCGTCGCCGCCGGCGCCCGCTCGGCCGGCGGGTACACGGTCGGCGTGATGCCGGAGTCGATGATCCCGCGGGAGGTCGCCGACACCGACTCCGACGAGTTGGTGGTCACCGACGGCATGGCGGCTCGGAAGACCCTCATGATCGCCCGGTCGGACGCGTTCCTCGTCCTGCCCGGCGGGCTGGGTACCCTCGACGAGCTGTTCGAGGTGTGGACCACCGGGATGCTCGGGCTGCACGCCAAGCCGGTGGTACTGCTGGATGTCGACGGCTTCTACGCCGGCCTGCTGGACTGGCTGCACGGCCTGGTACCCACCGGTTTTGTCCGGGCCGAGGCGCTGGACCAGCTGCGGGTCGTGCGGACGGTTGCGGAAGCGGTCGAAGCCTGTCGTACCCCCATGGTCTGATAGTGCCGTGACCTACCGGCTACTGCGCGCGCCCGCGCCGACCACCGCCCCGGTCGCGCTCGATGCCGCCCAGCAGGCGGTGACCGCGCACCGCGACGGCGCCCTGCTCGTGCTCGGCGGCCCCGGCACCGGCAAGACCACCACGCTGGTGGAGTCAGTCGCGGCGCGGATCGCCGAGGGGACGCCGGCCGACCAGATCCTGGTCCTGACGTTCGGCCGGCGGGGTGCGGCCCGGCTGCGCGACCGGGTCGAGGCCCGGGTGGCGCAGCACGTCTCGGCCGAACCGCTGGTGCGCACGTTCCACTCCTACGCTTTCGGCATCCTGCGACGGGCTGCAGCCGAGTTCGGCGACCCGACGCCGCGGCTGCTGACCGGCCCCGAGCAGGACCTGGTGATCCGCGAGCTGCTGGCCGCCGATCCGGAGCCGTGGCCCGAGTCGCTGCGCCCGGCGCTGGGCACCCGCGCGTTCGCCACCCAGCTGCGTGACCTGCTGATGCGCTGCGCCGAGCGGGGCATCCCGGCGGAGGAGCTGGCCGCGCTCGGGGAGGCCCACCGGCGCCCCGACTGGGTCGTCGCGGCCCGGTTCCTGCGCGAGTACCTCCAGGTCCTGACGCTGCGCGACACGACCGGCCGGTCCGGGGTCGCCTACGATCCGGCCGAGCTGCTGCGCGCGGCGGCCGGGCTCCTGCTTGCCGAACCCGAGCTGCTCGACCTGGAGCGGCGCCGGCTGTCCGCGGTCTACGTCGACGAGCTGGCCGACACCGACCCCGCGCAGCTCGACCTGCTGCGCCTGGTGGCCGGGGGCGGGGCGCACCTAGTCGCGTTCGCCGATCCGGACTCCTCGATCTACGCCTTCCGCGGCGCCGACCCGGGCGGGGTGACCGACTTCCCCGACCGGTTCCAGGCCGGGACGGTCTACCTGACCCGCACCTACCGGCAGGGCGCCGATTTGCTGCGGGCGACCCAACGGGTGGCCGCCCGGCTGCGCGGGCCGGTCCGGCACCGGCTCCTGCACCCGGATCCGGATCTGCCGCCCGGCGGCGCGGAGGCGCACACGTTCCGGTCGGCGACGAGCGAGGCCGCCTACGTGGCGCACCGGCTGCGCCAGGCCCACCTGATCGACGGGGTGCCCTGGTCGCGGATGGCGGTCGTGGTCCGGTCGACCCATCTGTTCCTCCCGTCGCTGCAGCGCGCCCTGCACCAGGCCGGCGTACCCACCGCCACGCATGCCGAGGACCTGCCGCTGTCGATGCACCCGGCGGTCACCCCGCTGCTGCTCGCGATGCGCTGCGCGCTGGAGCCGCAGCGGCTGGACGAGGACGCCGCGGTGGCTCTCATGCACTCCCCCCTCGGCGGGGCGGATCCCCTTGCCGAGCGCCGGCTGCGCCAGGGGCTGCGCGGGATCGCGCTGGCCGCGGGGGACCGCCGCCCGTCGGGGGTACTGCTGGTCGACGCGCTGCGCGATCCGCGGGAGCTGCTCGCGGTGGAGCGGCGGTGGGCCGAACCAGCGCGCCGGGTGGCCCGGCTTCTCGGCGTGGCACGGGAGGCGGCCGGCCGGCCGGGCGCCACCGCCGAGGACACGATCTGGGCACTGTGGCAGGCGAGCGGGCTGGCCGAGCGCTGGGCGGCGGCCAGCGCCCGCGGCGGCCACCGGGGCGCGACGGCCGACCGCGACCTCGACGCGGTGATGGTGCTGTTCGACACCGCGGCGCGGTTCACCGACCGGCTCCCCGGCGCCGGCACCGAGGTGTTCCTCGACCACCTGCAAGGTCAGGAGCTGCCGGGCGACACCCTCGCGGCCACGGCCGACCGCGGCGAGGCGGTGCGCATCCTCACCGCACACGCGGCCAAGGGGCTGGAGTGGGACGTGGTACTCGTCCCCGGCGCGCAGGAAGGGGTCTGGCCGGACCTGCGGCTGCGCGGCAGCGTCCTCGGTTCGGAGCAGCTCGTCGACATCCTCGCCGGCCGCGAGCTGGGCGCGGTCGGGCAGGTCGCCGCGCTGCTGGAGGAGGAGCGGCGGCTGTTCTACGTCGCGGTGACCCGGGCCCGGCAGCGGGTGGTCGTCACCGCGGTCGCCTCCGGAGACGGCGAGGAACAGCCCTCCCGGTTCCTGGCCGAGCTGTCGGGTGCCGAGCCGGAGGAGAGCCCGGCGTCGACCCGGCTGCCGCGCGCACTGACCCTCGCGGCGCTCGTCGCCGAGCTACGGGCGGCGGTCGCGGATCCGGGCGCTCCGCCGGCCCGGCGCCGGGCCGCGGCGACGCACCTGGCGAAGCTGGCCGCGGCCGGGGTTGGTGGCGCCGATCCCGAGGACTGGTGGGGTCTTCGCGCGCTGTCGGACGAGCGGCCGCTGCGCGACGAGGGCGAGCCGGTGACGGTCACACCGTCCACAGTGGAGAGTGTGCAGCGGTGCAGCCTGCGCTGGCTGCTGGAGCGGCACGGCGGAGCGACCCGGCCGACGCCCGAGCAGGGGGTGGGCAACCTGGTGCATGCCGCCGCGATGCTGGCCACCGATGCGCAGGTCGACCGGGCGACGCTGGTCGAGTACGTGGCCGGTCGGTTCGACGAGATCGAGCTGACCGCGCGGTGGCTGGCCGGCCGGGAGCGCGAGCGCGCCGAACAGATGATCGACAAGCTGGTCGGCTGGGTGGCGGCCAACCCGCGCAAGCTCGCGGCGATCGAGGCGGAGTTCCTCGTCCAGCTCGACGAGGTGACCCGGATCGGGGGGCGGGTCGACCGGCTGGAGATCGACGAGCAGGGCCGGCTCGTCGTCATCGACCTGAAGACCGGCAGGACGACCTCGGTCACCGAGGTCGACGTTCCGGTTCATCCGCAGCTGGCGGCCTACCAGGCAGCGGTGGAGGCGGGCGCGTTCGAGGAGTTCGGCACGGAGAGCGGCGGGGCGGCCCTGGTCCAGCTCGGCACCACCAACGTCAACGTCCGGGAGCAGGAGCAGCCTCCGCTGTCCGAGTCCGCGGATCCGCAGTGGGCGGCGGCGATGGTCAGGCGGACGGCGGCGACCATGGCGGCCGCCACCGTCCAGGCGGTGGTCAACAGCAAATGCCGGGCGTGTCCGGTACGGACGAGCTGCCCGGTCGGCGGGAAGGGGCGCCAGGTCACCGATGAGGCCGGCCGGCCGCGACCGGCGCCGTTGAGCAGCGCGGAGCCCCCGCCGACGACCGGTGACCCGACGCTGCCGGAGGGGGCCTGATGGCGCGCGCATCGGCCGGTCCGCGGTACACGCCGGGCGAGTTGGCGACGCTACTCGGGCTGCGGCACCCGCCGACCGACGAGCAGGCCGGGATCATCTCCGCGCCAATGGCGCCGCTGCTTGTCGTCGCGGGCGCCGGATCGGGCAAGACCGAGACGATGGCGGCGCGCGTGGTGTGGTTGGTCGCCAACGGGTACGCCCGGCCCGAGCAGGTCCTCGGCCTCACCTTCACCCGCAAGGCCGCCGGGGAGCTGGCTCACCGGGTCCGGGCCCGGCTCGGCCAGCTGGTCCGCAAGCTGGGCCGCGACGACCTGCTCAGCGGCGAGCCGACGGTCGCCACCTACCACTCGTACGCCGCCCGGATCGTCACCGAGCACGGGCTGCGCTCCGGCTTCGAGCCGGCCACCCGGCTGCTCACCGAAGCGACCTGCTGGCAGTTCGCCGACGCGATCGTCCGCGCGTACGACGGCGACATGTCCGCCGTCACGTGGGCGCCGAGCACGGTGACCGATGCCGTCCTCAAGCTCGCCGCCGACCTGTCCGAGCACCTGGTTACCGCGGACGATCTCGCGGCCTGGACCGGCCGGTTCCACGCGGAGATCTCGGGCCGGCCGGGGCGGGTACACCGGCCGGTCGAGGAGCTGCTCGCCCGCCAGCGCGCCCGGCTCCAGCTGCTTCCGCTGGTCCGCGCGTACGGGCAGCGCAAGCGCGATCTGGAGGCGATGGACTTCGGCGACCAGCTCGCCCGGGCCGCCGCGGTCGCCCGCGACCACGCCGAGGTCGGCGCGATCGAGCGCGACCGGTACCGGGTCGTGCTGCTCGACGAGTACCAGGACACCAGCCATGCCCAGGTGGTACTGCTGCGCTCGCTGTTCGGCCACGCGCACCCGGTCACCGCCGTCGGTGACCCGTGCCAGTCGATCTACGGCTGGCGCGGCGCCAGCGCCGGTACCCTCGACCGGTTCCCGGGCGAGTTCCCCGACCGGGAAGGCCGGCCGGCCCGGCAGCTCGCCCTGTCCACGAGCTGGCGCAACCGGCCGGAGATCCTCCGGGTCGCCAACGCGCTGTCCGACCCGCTGCGCACGCATGGCCACCAGGTGACCCGGCTGACCGCCGCGCCCGTGGTGGCGCCCAGGGCGGGGCACGCGACCGTCCACTGTGTACTGCTTCCGGGCTACGCCGACGAGGCGGCCTGGATCGCCGGCCGGATCGCCGCCGCATGGACCCATGACACAGATGCCGACGTCGAGGGCGTCCCGGTCGAGGACCGGCCGACGACGGCGGTGCTGATCCGGGTACGCGCGCAGATTCCGGCGATCGAGGCGGCGCTGCGCGAGCGGGGGCTGCCGGTCGACGTGGTCGGTCTCGGCGGCCTGCTCGACACACCCGAGGTCCGCGACGTGGTATGCACGCTGCGGATCCTGGCCGACCCGGCCGACGGGCCGGCCCTGCTCCGGCTGCTGACCGGCCCCCGTTGGCGGCTGGGCCCGCGCGACCTCGTCGCGCTGTACCGGCGCGCCCAGGCCATCGCCGCCTACCGTCGCGACGGCGAGGCGCTGACCGTCGACCGGTTGGAGGCGGCCGCCCTCGCCGAGGCGCTCGACGACCTCGGGGAGGCGGAGCGGTACTCGCCCGAGGGGTACCGGCGGTTCAGCGCACTGGGCAACGAGCTGCGCCGGCTGCGCCGCCACCTCGACCAGCCGCTGCCCGACCTGATCGCCGAGGTCGAGCGGACCATCGGGCTCGACGTCGAGGTCGCCGTCCGGCCCGGCGACGCCGGCCTCGCCCGCGCCCACCTCGACGCGCTCGGCGAGACCGCCGCGCGGTTCGCCAGTGAGGCCGAGGGCCCGACGCTCAGCGCGTTCCTCGCCTACCTGGAGGCGGCCGAACTGGAGGAACGCGGGCTACCCGCGGGCGAGGTCGAGGTCGTCGAGGGTGCGGTACAGATCCTGACCGCGCACGCCGCCAAGGGCCTGGAGTGGGACGTGGTGGCCGTAGCGGGCCTGTCCGACGGGGTCTTCCCGGGCGGCGCCCGGTCCGATGACCACTACCTGGGCGGGCTCGGCGTGCTGCCGTTCCCGCTGCGCGGCGACCGGGCCGGGCTGCCGGCGCTGGACCTGTCCCGGGCCACCGACCAGAAGGGGGTCGCCGAGGCGGTCAAGGCGTTCAAGGCGGACTGGGCCGCACACGACGAGCGGGAGGAGCGCCGGCTCGGATACGTCGGCGTGACCCGGCCCCGGCGCCTGCTGCTGTGCTCGGGGTACTGGTGGGGCGAGGGTACGAAGAAGCCGCGCGGCCCGTCGCCGTTCCTCACCGAGATCCGGGCCGCCTGCCTGGCCGGCGCTGGGCTCGTCGACGAGTGGACGCCGGCACCCGCCCCGAACGCGACCAACCCGAGCGCTGCCGGGGCGGTCACCGCGCGCTGGCCGGCCGACCCGCTCGGCGACCGCCGCGCGGTCCTCGACGAAGCCGCGGCACTGGTGCGCGCCGCGAGCGGGACCGGCGAGGACGACGACGATCCCTGGGCCCAGGAGGTCGAGCTGCTGCTCGCCGAGCGCGCCGCGTTCACCCCGGATCCGCAGGCCGCGGTCGAGGTCACCCTGCCCGCGCACCTGTCGGTGTCCCAGCTCGTCGCGCTGCGCCGCGACTCCGAGGCCCTCGCCCGTACCCTGCGGCGGCCGCTGCCCACCCGGCCCGACCGGTACGCCCGCCGGGGCACCGCGTTCCACCTGTGGCTGGAGCGGCGCTTCGGCACCGACCTGCTGCTCGACGTCGACGAGCTGCCCGGGGCGGCCGACGAGGACGCGGCGCCGGACGGCGAGCTGACCCGCCTGCAGGAGCTGTTCGAGAGCGGCGAGTGGGGCGGCCGTACCCCGCACGCGGTCGAGGTGGCCTTCGCGACCACGGTGTCCGGGGTGGTCGTCCGGGGCCGGATGGACGCCGTCTACGCCAACCCGGACGGCACGTTCGACGTGGTCGACTGGAAGACCGGACGGCGCCCCGCAGCCGGCCGGGACGCCGACGCGGCGGCCGTGCAGCTCGCCGCCTACCGGCTGGCCTGGGCCGAGCTGGCCGGGGTACCGGTCCAGCAGGTCCGGGCCGCCTTCCACTACGTCGCGGAGGGGGTCACGGTACGCCCGGCGGACCTGCTCGACGGGGCCGGGCTGAACGATCTCATCCGGCGCATCCCGGAGCGGGCGGCGCCCGGTTACTGACCGGTCAGTTCGACGACAGGTGACTGGGCCGGACGCGACCCGTCCGCAATGCTGACGCCGGGGGAGGGTGCGGCATGGCGCCAGGGTACGGGGTACGCGAGCTGGTCGTGGTGCTGGCGCTGGCGGCTGCCGGCGTCGCGCTGGCGGCGACGGCGGCGCTCGCCCCCTGGTACCCCGGCCCATCCGTACCTGGCCCGCCGGTGGTGCGAATGGTGACGCCGGGCGGTGTCGCCGGGCCCCATTGAGTGAGGGACACTGGCGAGGATGGCGGACGAACGGTCACCCTGGGCGCGGCCGGGCGGCGTGGACACGTCGCGGGCGGAGGTCCGGTACCCGGCCCGGAGCGCCACGTCCCCGCCGCCGGCGAACAGCCCTCCGTTGATCGATCCCGGTCCCGGCTGGTCGCGTTCCGGCGCGGTGACCCAGCTCGGCAGCGCGCCACCGGCGGTACCCGAGGCGGAGCCGCAGCGCCCGCGCGAGGCGCAGCGCCGGATGCTGCTGTGGTTCGGCGGTGGCGCTGGCCTGGTCCTGGTGGTCGGCGTGGTGATCCTGCTGGCACTGGCGATGACCGGCAACGGTCCGCTGGTCAACCGGCCGTCCGGCCCCGGCGACTACGCCCCACCGCTGGCCAAGGCGTGCCCGCCGCCGTCCGCCGACGCGCAGAACCTGCCACCGGCCCCGCCGCCGCCACCGGGCCCCCGCTTGGTCGACCCGAAAGCGGGCATCTCCTACGCCGAGCAGGGCCAGCCGTGGGTGCCCTGGGACAGCGTCTGGGACGCCGGCGACCTGCACGTGCGGTACGGCGTCGGTCAGCACATCGTCACCGAGATCTACGCGAACGGCGAGTACCACGCCTCGATCCTTTCCGGCTCGGTACCGACCGCGGAGAACGACGCCCTCTCGCTGGACCTCAAGTGCACCGGTCACCAGGTGCTGGCCGACGTCCGGGCGTCGTACTACCCGCAGCCGAACACCATCGAGCAGATGCGCGACGAGGTGACCACGCTTGGTGGCCGTCCGGCCTGGGTTGCCAAGTTCCGGCTGCACTTCCACGAGGCCGGGCTGCACGCGACCAGCGAACTGGTCGGCGTCGCGCTGATCGACGTCGGCCGGCCGAACGCGGCGATCCTGTACATCTCCATCCCGAACACGCACAGCCAGTTCGACCCGCTGGTGGATCAGGAGCTCAACTCCGTGCGTCCAACCTGACCGCCTCCCGCAGGGCGGTGTACCCGCGGACCAGTGCCGCCCGTTCCTCGGCGACCGCCGGGCTGGCCGGGTCCGCCCCGGCGGCCACCCACTCGTCGGAGATGCGCATCGCCTCGGCCCGCCCCTCGGCGGCGTCCCGCACCTTGGCGGCCGGCACCGCGTAGACCTGCGCATAGAGCGCCGCGATGGCGTCGACGAGCGCGTCGAAGGGCGCGCCCTCGTGCTGCATCGCCCGGTGTACCCGCCACCACTCGACGTCGAGCCGGGCCGCCTCATCGACGTCGAAGGTCTCCCGGTTGCGCCGCTTGACCATGGCGTAGAAGCGGCGCATGTACGCCCGTGCGCGGTCCGGGTCGTTGTCCGGGAACGGCGCCCACGCCTGGTTGGCCCGCAGTACCCACCAGGCGCCGCGCACGGTGTCCGGCCAGGACAGCCCGAACCCGACGCGCACCATGGTCAGGAACGAGCGCAGGACGCTGCCCCACTTCCGGCGGTAGTACCCGACCCAGGCGTCGGTCTCCGCGTTGCCCAGCCGTACCGGATCGAAATCGCGCACGCCTCACTTCATACAACCTGATCGCCCGCTGGCGGAACAGGCGCGTTAAGGTCGCAGCGTGTCTCCACGCAACGGCGCCGTCACCATTCCTGCCACGAACTACCCGGTCGAGCGGTTCACCCTGCCCAATGGGCTGCGGGTGGTGCTCGCCCCGGACCGGTCCGCCCCGGTCATCGGCGTCGCCGTGGTCTACGACGTCGGGATCCGCTCCGAGCCCGAGGGCCGCACCGGCTTCGCCCACCTCTTCGAGCACCTGATGTTCCAGGGCTCGGAGAACCTGGAGAAGCTGGCCCACTTCCGCTACATCCAGGGCTCCGGCGGTACCTTCAACGGCTCCACCCACCTGGACTACACCGACTACTTCGAGACCCTGCCGGCCAACGCTCTGGAACGCGCGCTGTTCCTGGAGGCCGACCGGATGCGCGGCCCCCGGCTGACCGACGAGAACCTGCGCAACCAGGTCGACGTGGTCAAGGAGGAGATCCGGGTCAACGTGCTCAACCGGCCCTACGGCGGCTTCCCGTGGCTGAAGCTGCCGCCGGTGATGTTCGACACGTTCCCCAATGCGCACGACGGGTACGGCTCGTTCGTCGACCTGGAGTCGGCGACGGTACCCGACGCGCAGAGCTTCTTCGAGCGGTACTACGCCTCGGGCAACGCCGTCCTCGCGGTCTCCGGGGATCTCGACGTCATCGAGGCCACGCGGCTCATCGAGGTGCACTTCGGCGACGTACCGGCCCGGCCCGCCCCGCAGCGCCCCGACTTCGACGAGCCGGACCTGACCGGCGAGCGCCGCAGCGCGTACACCGACCGGCTCGCCCCGCTACCGGCGGTGGCCAGCGCCTGGCGGGTACCCGACCCGATCGGCGACTTCGTCGCCTACCTGCCCTATGTCGTCCTCGCCGAGGTGCTCACCGACGGCGACGCCTCCCGCCTGGTGCGCCGACTGGTCCAGCGGGACCGGATCGCGACGAGCATCGGCGGGTACCTCGGGTTCATGGGCGAGCCGTTCGAGACCCGCGACCCGACCGCCCTGCTGCTGCAGGCGCACCTGCCGCCCGGCGGCGACGTCGACAAGGTACTGCGCACCATCGACGAGGAGGCCGAGAAGATCGCCATCGACGGGCTGGAGCCGGGGGAGCTGGACCGCACGGTCGCGCGGATGGCCACCCACCTGATGCGCGACACCGACGCGGTGCTCGGCCGGGCGCTGCGGATGGCGGTACTGGAGCAGCAGCGCGGCAACCCCGCGCTGATCAACGACCTGCCGCACCTGCTCGGCGAGGTCACCGGGGAACAGGTCACCGCCGCCGCGGCCATGCTGGGGCCGGGCCGCCGGGCCACCGTCGAGGTCCAGGTCAACAACGGGGGTACCCAGTGAGCCGTCCGCTTCCGCCGCTGGGCCCGAACCGGGAGCTGACCCTGCCGCCGACCGCCGAACGCAAGCTGCCCAATGGCCTGACGGTCATAGCGCTGCGCCGGCCCTCGGTACCCCTCGTCGAGCTGCGCCTGCGCATCCCGTTCGCGAAGGCGGACCTGCCCGGTACCGCGCTACTGACCCAGACGCTGTTCTCCGGTACCGAGACACTGTCCACAGTGGACATCGCAGCCGAGCTGCAGAGCGTCGGCGGCGGGCTCGGCGCCGGTGCCGACCCGGACCGGCTGCTGGTCTCCGGCAACTCGCTCGTCGACGGGCTCCCCCGGCTGCTGGGCGTGCTGGCCGACGTGCTGAACAACGCCACGTACCCGGCCGACGAGGTGGGCACCGAGCGCGACCGGCTGGTCGACCGGATCCAGGTCGCGCAGAGCCAGCCCGCGCACCTCGCCCGGGTCGCGCTGCTCAAACGGGTGTACGGCGAGCACCCGTACGCGGTGCAGACCCCGGCGCCGGAAGAGGTCAAGGAGGTCACCCCGGTCCAGCTGCTCGCGCTGCATGCCGAGCGGGTACACCCGGCTGGCGCCGTCCTGGTGCTGGTCGGGAACATCTCGCCCGACGAGGCCATCGACCAGGTCGAGGCGGCGCTGGGTTCGTGGCAGGGCGCGGGGCCGCACATCGAGCTGCCACCCGCGCCCCAGCCGGTACCGGGTCCGCTGACCCTGGTCAACCGGCCCGGTGCGGTGCAGTCCTCGCTACGCCTGGCCCTGCCCGGAGTACCCCGGACGCACCCGGACCACGCCGCGCTGCAACTGGCCAACCTCATCTTCGGCGGGTACTTCTCGTCGCGCTGGGTGGAGAACATCCGCGAGGACAAGGGGTACACCTACGGGCCGCACTCGCTGATCGAGCACTCGGTCGCCGGTACCATCCTGGTCGTCTCCGCCGAGGTGGCCACCGAGGTGACCGGCCCGGCCCTGCTGGAGACGTGGTACGAGCTGGGCCGCCTGGCCACCCTCCCGCCCCGGCAGGAGGAGCTGGACCAGGCCCGCCAGTACGCCCTCGGCACGCTCCAGCTCGGCATGTCCACGCAGGCCGGGTTGGCCGGGCTGGTCAGCACCTACGCCGGGTACGGGCTGCGCCTGGACTACCTCGCCGAGCACGCCGAGCGGCTCGCGGCCACGACGCTGGACGAGGTCGCGGCGGCCAGCGCGAGGTACCTGGCGCCGGCGAAGGGCGCGACGGTGGTGCTCGGCGACGCCGACCGGGTCGAGGGCCCGCTCGCCGGACTGTCCACAGTGGAACGAAACACGCCGCCGTGACCCAGCCGTGACCGAGGCGATCCTTCCGCCGACGCCGCCGTTCGCGTGGTCGCGGCTGCGCCGCTCGGCCCACCGCCGGACCGACGACGCGTGGCTGGCGCAGGCCTGGCCGCGCAGCCGGGTACTCGTCGTCGATCGGGACACCGCGCTGGTCACCGACGACGGGCTGGTGCTCGTCGATCCGGAGAAGGCGCCGGACGGCGACCGGATGTTCCTCGGCGAGGACGACGAGGACACGCCGTACTTCGCCGTCCTGGCGCCGCTCCCCGACCTGCCCGGTACCCGGCGGGTCACCATCCGGGAGATCGGGCACGAGCTCAACGACCTGGAGTCGGCGCTGCTGGTCACCGCGATCGCGCTGGCCAACTGGCACCGCCGGCACCGGTACTCGCCGCACGACGGTCAGCCGACCACGATGGCGGAGGCCGGGTGGGCGCGGATCGGCGAGGGCGGCCGGATGGTCTGGCCGCGCACCGATCCCGCGGTCATCGTCCTGGTCCACGACGGGGTACCCGGGCCGGGCGGCCGCTGCCTGCTCGGGCACAACGCGGCGTGGACCAGCCCCGGCTGGCTGCGCCGGTACTCGTGCTTCGCCGGGTTCATCGAGGCCGGCGAGTCGGCCGAGTCGGCCGTGGTCCGCGAGGTCGCCGAGGAGGTCGCCGTGGCCGTCGACCACCTGCGGTACCTGGGCAGCCAGGCGTGGCCGTACCCGGGCTCGCTGATGCTGGGCTTCACCGCGCGGGCCGACCCGGCGCAGCCGGTACGGGTGGACGAGGCGGAGATCACGTCGGCGCGCTGGTTCACCCGTACCGAGATCCGCGACGCTCTCGTTGGCGACCGGGAGGACTTCGGCCTGCCGATGGGCTCCTCGATCGCCCACTTCCTGATCACCGAGTGGGTGGCGGGGCGCGCCTAGGGCGCGCCCCGCGGAAGCTTCCCGGTGCGGGTCAGAAACCCAGTCTGATCACCTTCACCCGCTGCCGCCCCGCGCGTACCGCACCGCACGCCGCAAGCGCGCGGGCCAGGCGCAGCGCCGAGTCCCGATCGACGGCACTGGCCACCTGCCGGCGGGTCTCGGGACACCGGCGCTCGTCGCGCGGCCGCGCGGGGCCGTCGAGGCCCGGCTCGCGGACGTCGGTACGCACGATCAGGTACCGCATGATTACTCCGGGGAAATGGGGGCCTCCTGCCGCAGCAGCAGGTCAGGTGCCATGTTCACCGCGAGTTCAGATCAACTCAACAGGTCCCAGAAGAATCAACCATTCGTACGAGCGGGCCCGTTGTTTTCAAGAAATCCCGGCCATGTGGCGCTTGAGTTGGACGATCGTCGGATTCGTCATCGTCGAGCCGTCCGGGAACCGCACGGTCGGGACGGTCTGGTTGCCGCCGTTGACCCCCATCACGAACCGCGCCGCGGCCGGGTCGTGCTCGATGTCCACCACGTGGTACCCGATGCCTTCGCGGTCCAGCTGGCTGCGCAGACGGTGGCAGTAGCCGCACCAGGTGGTCGAGTACATGGTCAGCATTGGCTGCTCCCCAGGAGAGGTTGGACGTCTCGCACCCACCTGAACGTCATACCCAGCTGACATGATTCCTAGCTGTGGCGGGCAACACGGTAGATCGGGTTCTGGCCGGGCTCGACGGGGAACAGCGGGCGGCGGTGGCCGCTCCACCCGGCCCGGTCTGCATCCTGGCCGGCGCCGGCACCGGCAAGACCCGGGCGATCACCCACCGGATCGCCTACCGGGTGCTCGCGGGTCAGGTCGCGGCCCGGCATGTGCTCGCGGTCACGTTCACCGCCCGCGCCGCCGCCGAGCTGCGCGCCCGCCTCGCCATGCTCGGCGTCGAGGGCGTCCAGGCCCGCACGTTCCACGCGGCTGCCCTGCGGCAGGTCCGATTCTTCGCGCCCCGGCTGCTGTCCGGCAAGGCCATGCCGGAGCTGATCGAGACCAAGGCCCGCCTGGTCACCCTGGCCGCCGCCCGAAGCGGCCTGCGCGCCGACCGCACCACGGCCCGCGACCTGGCCGGCGAGATCGAGTGGGCCAAGTCGTCGCTGATCGAGCCGGGGGAGTACGAGATCGCCGCCACGAAGGCGTCCCGCGACACGCCGGTCGAGCCGGCCAAGGTGGGCGAGGTCTTCGCCGCCTACGAGCAGCTCAAGCGCAGCAGCTCGATGATGGACTTCGAGGACCTGCTGCGCGCGGCGGTGTGGGCGGTGGAGGACCACGCCGACGTCGCCGAGCAGATCCGCGCCCAGTACCGGCATTTCACCGTCGACGAGTACCAGGACGTCAACCCGTTGCAGCAGCGGTTGCTGGAGGCATGGCTCGGTGGCCGCGACGACCTGACGGTGGTCGGTGACGCCAGCCAGACCATCTACTCGTTCACCGGTGCGTCCTCGGCGCACCTGCTGGAGTTCCCGCGCCGGATGCGCGGCGCCACCGTGGTCCGGCTGGTCCGGGACTACCGGTCCACGCCGCAGGTGGTCGGGCTGGCCAACGCGATCATCCGGCAGGCCAGGGGAGCGGAGGCCCGGCTGCGGCTGGAGCTTCAGGGACAACGTCCGTCCGGCCCGGAGCCGGAGATCCGGATGTTCCCCGACGAGCCGGCCGAAGCGGCCGCGGTCGCGGCCCGCTGTGCGGAGCTGATCGCCGCCGGCACCCCGGCCCGGGAGATCGCGGTGCTCTTCCGCACCAACGCGCAGTCGGAGAGCTACGAGGAGGCGCTGGCCGAGGCCGGGGTACCGACCGTGGTTCAGGGCGCCGAGCGGTTCTTCGAGCGGGCCGAGGTACGCCAGGCGATGGTGGCGATCCGCGGCGCGGCCAGGTCCACGCCGGCGGAGCTGCCGGTACGCGAGGCGGTGGTCCTGGCCCTGGAGGGGGTCGGCTGGCGGCCGGACGAACCGCCGCCCGGGGGCGCCGCACGCGAGCGCTGGGAGGCGCTGCAGGCGCTGGTCGCCCTGACCGATGAGGTACCGGCCGGCTCGCTCGACGAGTTCGGCGCAGAACTGACCCGCCGGGCGACGCTGCAGCACGCGCCGACGGTCGAGGGCGTCACGCTCGCGTCCCTGCATTCGGCCAAGGGCCTGGAGTGGGACGCGGTGTTCCTGGTCGGGCTCGCCGAGGGGACGTTGCCCACCTCGTACGCGAAGACGGCGCAGGCGCTGGAGGAGGAGCGGCGGCTGCTCTATGTCGGGATCACCCGAGCCCGTCAGTGGCTCTGGCTGTCCTACGCCGCGGCCCGGTCACCGGGCGGCCGGGCGCGCCGGGCCAGCCGCTTCCTGCCGGTGGCCGAGGCCGGCCCGGCCCGGCGGCAGGCCAAGGCGAAGGAGCGGGGTACCCGGCGCACCGTCCTGGTGTCCTGCCGGATCTGCGGCGCGGCCCTGCTGAGCGGCGCGGACCGCAAGCTCGGCCGGTGCCCGGACTGCCCCTCGGATCTCGACGAGGAACTCTTCGAGCGGTTGCGAGCGTGGCGGATCCGGGTGGCAACCGCGCAGAAGGTACCCGCCTACGTGGTGTTCACCGACGCCACCCTGACCGCACTGGCAGAAAGACGACCCGGCAGACCCGAGGAACTGGGGCAGATAGCCGGCATCGGACCGCGTAAACTCGCCATGTACGGCGACGCGGTACTGGCCCTCGTTGGCGGGGCCGCGGTCGACGATCTAGCACCGGAAAAAAGTTCCACAACGGAGCCGTAAATTCGTTTGCCCCCTCGGGGGGCCAGGCATAGCCTGGCGGCACACCTTCGGCAGCAGGACCCATTAGGCTGCCCGCAACGAGCCAGGAAGGGGGTGGACCCGATGAGGATGATCCATCTCAACGAGCGACCGTCGGCGTTCACCGCTGCCTGCGCTCCCGCCCACGTGTCCAGCGTGGGCCGCCTGGCTGTTCCGGGTGTACCGGCATCCCGGTGGCGTCTGGAGAACCAGCCGGTCGCGTTCAACCACCTGTCCAAGCAGTACGAGCCTGTCCAGCGGGACAAGTTTGTCCAGCTCCAGGATGCCCAGGTTCGGACCTTCCGGATCAACGGGCGGACGGCCAACGGTGCCGGAATGGCCCAGGCCAGCGGTGTTCCACCTCGAGGGAGGCCGGTCTAACCCAGACCTGCCGGCTCACCTCGAGGCCGCGGAACCCGCAAACCGGGATCCGCGGCCTTAGTTATTGCACGACATCACGTGCTGACGACGAGAGAGAAAGAGAGGTGACCGGGAGATGAGCTTGGTGTTGGCACCCGACATGTACGTCGAGGTGGGCGTGGACCTGCCTTGCCGCCGGTTCGACCCCGACCTGTGGTTCGCCGACTCCCCCGCCGAGCTGGAACTCGCCAAGTCGCTGTGCGGCAACTGCCCTGTTCGGGTCGAGTGCCTGGCCGGCGCCGTGGAGCGGGCCGAGCCGTGGGGCGTCTGGGGTGGCGAGATCTTCGAGCGTGGCGCCGTGGTTCCGCGTAAGCGGCCGCGGGGTCGTCCACGCAAGGAAGACGTCGCCCGGGACGAGGTCCTCCGGGCTCAGGTCGCAAGCCGCGTCGCGGCCCAGATCCGAGCGGCGGCCTGACATGAGAAGCATCCGCGCTCGCGCCACCCAACAGCAGACCCGGCCAACTGCCGTACCGACCGGAACGAACCGACCGAGGAGCGTCACCATCATGACCAACGGCCTGCAACTCATCAACGAAGCCCTGAGTCGAGCGCGAATGCGCAAGCCTCAGGACACCACTTCTGAGGCTTACCGACCCGCCCGCCAGACCGCGATGCGCATCCGGCGCGAGCAGTCCCGCTTGTCGGGCGAAAGCATCTGATACCAACTCGAACTCGGCCGCCCCGGCTCCCCCCCGGGGCGGCCGAACCCTATCCGGCGAAGCCGGGCAGCCAGCGCTCGACGACCGACCGGTACGGCGCCTTGGCCTCCAACTGGCACAGCACGCCGATCGAGCCCAGGGTCACCCGGTGGATGAGCAGGTACGAGGGCGGCAGGTTGAGGTTCTTGCCGAGCTGGAAGGCCGGGCTGCGGGGGTTGGCCACCCGGGCCGCCTCCGCCCGTAGCCAGGCCCGGGTGAACCGGAACTCGGGCGCCGCGATGGGCTCCAGCATCGGCCGCAGGTACCGCAGTATCCCGTCCGCGTCGACCTCGACGTCCGGCTTCACGAACCCCTCGTCGCGCAGCCCGTCGAGAACCGCCTCGGCGTCGCCGGCCAGGGCCAGCCGGGTCAGCCGCCCGATCGGCTCGGGATGGCCCTCCGGGAGCCGGGCGACCGCCCCGAAGTCCAGCACGCACAGCCGCCCGTCGGGCAGCATCCGGAAGTTGCCCGGGTGCGGGTCGGCGTGCAGCAGGCCGGCCCGGGCCGGCGCGGAGAAGTGCAGGGTCGACAGGCGCAGCCCGGCGAGGTTGCGCTCGTCCTCGGTACCGCTGGCGATCACGCGGGACAGCGGGTCGCCGTCGGTCCACGCGGTCACCAGTACCCGGGGGGCGGCGGCGATCACCGGCGGTACGTAGATCTCGTCGTCGTCGGCGTACGCCTCGGCGAAGGCCTGCTGCGCGGCCGCCTCCAGCTCGTAGTCCAGCTCCTCGGTGATCCGCGCCCGCAGCTCGACCAGCAACGGCTTGACGTCCAGTCCCGGCTGGAGTACCCGGAACAGCCCGGCCAGCCGGGACAGCTGGGTCAGGTCGGCCAGCAGCGCGTCGCCCGCCCCCGGGTACTGCACCTTGACCGCGACCGGTACCCCGCCCCGGCCCTTCTTCCACAGCGCCTGATGGACCTGGCCGATGCTCGCCGCGGCGGCCGGTTTGTCGTCGAACTCACGGAAGTGTTTCCGCCAGGCGGGGCCCAGTTCGGCGGCGAGTACCTTGTGCACGGTCGCGGCCGGTAGCGGCGGGGCGGCCTCCTGCAGCTTCGTCAGCGCCTGCCGGTACGGCCCGGCCAGCTCCTCGGGCAGCGCGGCCTCGAACACCGACAGGGCTTGGCCGAACTTCATCGCCCCGCCCTTGAGCTGCCCCAACACGCTGAACAGGTTCTCGGCGGTGCGCTGCTGGACATCGGCGGAGATGACCTCCGCGGCCATCCCGGTGACCCGCTTGCCCAGCCCCAGCGCCGCCCGGCCGGCGAAGCCCAGCGGTAACGCGGCCAGTCGGGCGGTGCGGGTCACGGCACGGCGCGGGATGTCGGTCACCCGATCATTGAACCTCATTCGGCTGAGAGGTACGGGGGCGCCGATGTCTGGTGCACTCGCAGCGCGGATGCGGCGACCAGGAGCGACGCTGCTCCCGGCCGGGACCGGAGATCTCGACGGTGGTACCGACCAGCCGCGGCGCTCCGCCATCGAGGTAGGTGAGTACCGCGTCGGCCGCGTAGCCGGTCGCGGTGAGCACGGTGGTCAGCGCGACCGGTGCCCGGTGCTCCGGTCCGGTCGACAGCTGCGCCACCAGCGCCGGCCAGGCCGGGTCCCGGTCGCGGCGGTGCAGGTCGAGACAGTTGAGGCAGGGCGAGCCCGCCGGGGGTACCAGCGGTCCGACGACCGCCATCCCGTCGCGCACCTCGACGGCGAGGTGGGGTAGCCGGAGCCGGGCGTAGGTGAGGGCGGTCAGGCTGGCCGGCCGGGACGACCCGACCTGGACGACGAACGTCGCGGTGCCGTCGCGCAGGGGCCGGACGCTCGCGGCCGGGGCGGCACGGGTCACCGCGTCGGCGGCCGCGGTGGCACGGGGACGGCCGGCGTCGGCCGGAAGCAGGCCACCGAGCGCTACGTCGTCGGCTCGGGTCAGCCCGGAGACCGCGGGATCCACGTGCCCGACCCCGGCTTCGGCCAGGGCGGCGGCGATGGGTACCGCGAGCCGCCCGTGCCCGCTGACGAGCACGCGCGCGGTGGCGCGCCGGCGGATCGCGGCCGCCGGGCTGGCTTCCCCGCGCAGCGCCAGCGCCGCGACCTCGTTCGCCAGCCAGCGGCGTACCGGCTCGGGCAGCCCGGGCGGTACCAGGGCGGCCGCGTCGACCGTGAGCCCGCGCTCGCGCAGCGTGCTGAGCAGGGCCTCGGTCGCGTTCTCGGGGACGCCCAGCGCGGCCGCCTCGCGGAGCACCGCCTGCTCGGTTCGCGAGCCGTCGAGCAGGTCGAGTACCCGCGCCAGGGCCGGATCGGCGAACTCCAGCACGACCGCCCGCCGCGGGTCGGTACCGAGCTGGACGGTGTTGCGGTCGCGCCACAGCCGGCGCAGACCGGGAAGCAGGACGGGGCGGCTCACGGTGACAGCGTGTCATCGCCGCCTTCTGTGAGCCGCCCTTGTCCACAGGGAGATCCGACTTCCACCGCGCCGTCCACAGCGACACGCCGGACTGTCCACAGTCGTCGGGGACAACAGTCCGGACGACGACATCACCAGCGGTGCGCGGCGCCCGGCGCTCGGTCAGGCTTTGCCGAGGATCCGGTTGACGGTGGTACCGCAGACCGGGCATTTGCCCTTGGCCATTTTCATGCCGGTCTTGGACACCTCGACGCTGCCTTCGAAGTCCCGCTTCTCCTTGCACTTGACGCAGTAGCCGTTGTACGTCTGGGTCGTTTGGGCCACGATGCCTCCTCATGCTCTCGTTCCGCACTTAGCGGGTACCCCGCGGGACGGACGCCGACCCGTCGAGTCTGCCCTGCCCGAGGCGGGGACAAGGGCCGTTCGCCCGGGACACGCCGGGTGATTAGGGCCAATGTTTCTTTTCCGGCACCGTCTGAGGGAATTTTTGTCGCATACTCAGGCGAAATAGGTCCTTGCCGGCGCCAACCCTCGTCCCGGGTCTTGCGGGGGGTAGGCAGCCGCCCGTTACCGTGCCCACGTGAAGGATGCCTTCGGGCATGCCGGGTGAGCTGCGCGATCATGGCCGCTGCCCGGAAGCCTGTCGTGGAGGTGCGGCGCAGCGATCGTCGCCGCCGAACGGTGTCCGCGTACCGCGACGGTGAGCGCGTCGTGGTGCTCATTCCCGGGCAGTTCTCCCGCGCCGAGGAGCGCGAGTGGGTCGACCGGATGCTCGAGCGCCTCGCGGCGCGCGACCAGCGGACCCGGCGTTCCGATGCCGAGCTGAGCGCCCGCGCCCGGCGCCTGGTCGCCCAGTACCTCGCCGAGTACCCCGCGGCCGGCCGGCCGACGAGCGTGCGCTGGGTGAGCAACCAGAACGGCCGGTGGGGGTCCTGCACCCCGGCCGACCGCACGATCAGGATCTCGGACCGGATCATGGACATGCCCGGCTGGGTGGTGGACTACGTGCTGCTGCACGAACTGGTCCACCTCGTGGTGCCGAGCCACAGCCCGCGGTTCTGGGCGCTGGTCGGCCGGTACCCGCGGTCCGAGCGGGCGCGCGGCTACCTGGAAGGGGTCTCCGCGGCCGCGGGGCAGGCGTTCCACGAGGATTAGCGGGTGACCCGCCGCATCGTCGTCGTCCCGTTGACCGTGCCCTCCTGGTGCCCGCCCGGCATCGACCCCGACGCCTGGCGCCGGGCACTCGCCGAGGACGTCGTCGACCTGCTCGCCACGCTGGCCGAAGTGACACCGGCGATCGCGGTCGTACCGGCGGACCGGCCGGTCGCCGACGCGGTGGCCTGGCCGGGTACCCGGGTGTACGAGCTGCCGGCGTTGACCAGTGAGCTGATCTTCGCGGCGGCGGCCGGCGACGGGTACGAGCAGGCGGCGCTCATCGCTGCGGACGCGCCGGACCTGCCCGGCATGCTCGTCGGGAAGCTGCTGCGGCCGCTGTCCAGCCGGCCGGTGTCGGTCGCGCCCTCGCTGACCGGAGGACTGGTCGGGCTGGCCGCCCGGCTCCCGGCACCGCCCTGGCTGCCACCGCTGGATCTCGATGCCGGGATCGCGGACGTCCGCAAGGCCGCACCGGAACCCGGCCAGGTCGGCGCGGGCACCGGCTGGCACCGCCTGACCGGCCCGGACGGGTTGGCCCGCCTGGACCCGGGCCTGGAGGGTTGGGCGGCGACCCGGGCACTCCTCGGCGGTTGAGTCAGGAGGTCTCGCCCTCGTCCGGGCCCGGCTTGTCGAGGTCACTCAGGTCGAGGCTGCTCAGGTCGAGCTCTGACCGCGCATACGCGTCCGGGTCGGCGAAGTCGTCCTCGCCGGGCAGCAGGTCGGGGTGGCCCCACAGGGCGTCGCGGCCGCTGGTACCCCGGTGTTCGGTGAGCGCCGCCCACAGCGCGGCGGCTTCGCGCAGGCGGCGGGGACGCAGTTCCAGGCCGACCAGGGCGGCGAACGTCTGCTCGGCCGGGCCGCCGGCCGCCCGCCGGCGCCGGAAGGCCTCCCCGAGGCGTACCACATCGGGAAGCCGGTCCCCGGCGGCGCTGTCGACGACATGGCAGACCCAGCCCTCGACCAGCGCGAGCGCGGTCTCCAGCCGGGCCAGCGCGGCCTGCTGGGCGGGCGTGTCGTCGGGGGTGAAGATGCCCTCGACGGACAGCTCCTGCATCGACTCGGGGTTGCCCGGGTCGAGGCGGCCCATCGCCTCCTCGATCGCCTCGCGGTTGACCTGGATCCCGGCCGCGTACGCCTCGACCGCGGTGAGCACGTGGCCGCGTAGCCACGGCACGTGGCCGAACAGGCGCTGGTGGGCGGCCTCGCGGAGCGCGACGTAGAGGCGTACCTCGTCGTCGGGCAGCTCCAGACCCGTGCCGTAGGTCGCGATGTTGGCCGGCAGGAGGGCGGCGGTACCGGCGGGTCCGAGGGGGAGCCCGATGTCGCCTGCGGAGAGCACCTCGGCCGCGAGCGTGCCCAGCGCCTGCCCGAGCTGGCCGCCGAACAGGGCGCCGCCCAGCGTGGCCACCATGGACTGCATCGGGCCGAGCTGGCCGCGCATCTCCTCGGGTACCAGATCGCCCATCGCCGCCACCATGCGGCCGGCGACCGGATCGCACAGCTTGCGCCAGACGGGCAGGGTCTGGGTGACCCACTCGGTCCGGGTCCATGCCTGCGCGGTCCGGATGCCGGACGGCAGCGCGGCGGCCGGCTCCAGCCACAGGTCGGCCAGGTGCAGCGCCTCGGCGACAGCGGCCCGCTCGGCCTCGGTGATCGGGGGGTCGCCCGGCGCGGGCGGCCCTTCCGGCGTCGGCCCGGTGAAGCCGGCGAACGTCATGGTGCCGGGGGCGGTGCCGGTCAGGGAGCTGAGCGCGACCTGGCGGGCGAGGTCCCAGTTCACCGGGCCCTCTCCGGCGGTCGTGAACAGCTGCTGCAACTGGCCCAGAAACTGCTGCATCTGGGCCGGGTCGTTGGGGTCCGGCGCGGCGCCGCCCGGAAGGCCGAAGCCGAAAGGCATATCAGGCACGATTTCACGGTACGCGCACGGCGGTGCCCGCGTCCGCTGCGGGCGTTCGGCTACGGGCGAACTCAGGGTGTCGTACCCGGCCAGTAGGCTTCGCGACATGACCGGACCGAACCGGGTTACAACATGAGGCGTCGCGGAGCGACGCTGCTCGTCGGGGCGGTCGTCGTGGTGATCCTCATCGTCGCCTCGTTCGTCGGCGTGCGGGTTCCGTATGTCGCGCTCGCCCCCGGTCCCACCTGGGACACCCTGGGCACCGACCATAACAAGGACGTGATCCAGGTTACCGGCGGCCCGGCGTCCAGGTCCGGCGGCCAGCTGCGCATGGTCACCGTCGGCGTGGAGGACCAGCTGACGCTCTGGGACGCGTTGCGCGGCTGGCTCAGCGGCGACGACGCGGTCGTCCCGCGCGAGGTCATCTATCCGCCCAACGAGAGCCAGCAGCAGGTCGACAAGGAGAACGCGCAGGAGTTCAAGGCCTCCCAGGACGCCGCGATCGTCTCGGCGTTGCGCGCGCTGGGGTACCCGGTACACGTGGTGGTGAAGGAGGTCGACAACGGCCTGCCGGCGGCCGGGCGGCTGGAGAAGGGCGACCAGATCACGACCGTGGACGGGCAGGCGGTCACCTCCGCGGAGAAGCTGGGCGCGCTGATCGGCGCGAAGGCCAAGGGCAGCACGGTGAGGATCGGATACCTGCGCCACGATCCCGCAGAAGATGCGCGGGGCCCGGCGGGATGGCGCCACGGTGTTCCTCGCGCCGGCGAACAACTGCGCCGAGGCCGTGGCCAACGCGGTACCCGGACTGGAAATGGTGAAGATCGCCACGCTCGGCGATGCGCTGAATGCGCTGGCCACGCTGCGTGGCGGCGGGACGCCGACGCTGTGCGCGGCGAAGTGATCGTGCCGTGGGCGGCCGCGAGTCACCGCCGGCCAAGATGACCTCGTAGGCTGGACGCCGTGGTGATGCGTACCCCCATGCCCCGGATGAGTCGCCGTGGGCGGGTAACCCTGATGGTCCTGGCCGCGGTCGTCGTCCTGTTCATGCTTCTCGGCTGGCTCGTCAACGCCTGGACCGACTACCTGTGGTTCTCCGAGGTGCGGTACACCTCGGTCTTCACCACGGTCCTGTGGACCCGGCTCGGCCTGTTCTTCGTCTTCGGCGCGCTGGTCGCGCTCGTCGTGTGGGTGAACCTGTGGCTGGCCTACCGGGTACGCCCCCTGCTGCGGCCGCACTCTGCCGAGCAGCAGTCCCTCGACCGGTACCGGATCCTGCTGACCCCGCGGTTCGGCCTGTGGATCGGCATCCTGGCGGCCGTCATCGGGTTCTTCTCCGGCATCTCGGCACAGGGCCGGTGGGCGGTCTGGCTCCTGTTCGCCAACCGGCAGAACTTCGGGGTCAAGGACCCGCAGTTCAAGCTGGACATCGGCTTCTACGTCTTCGACTACCCGTTCTGGCGCTACCTGATCGGCGTGGGCTTCACCGCCGTCGTGCTGTGCGTGATCGGTTCGCTCGCGGTGCACTACCTCTTCGGCGGGGTACGGCTGCAGGGTGCGGGGGAGCGGATGACCTCCGCGGCCCGAGCGCACCTGACCGCCCTCGTGGCCGCGTTCGTCCTGCTCAAGGCGGTGGCGTACTTCCTGGACCAGCGCGGCCTGGTCCTGTCGCACAACGGCGGCACCGGGCTGTGGGGTGCCGGATACACCGACGTCCAGGCGCTGCTGCCCGCCAAGGAGATCCTCTCCTACATCTCCATCGTGGTCGCGGTCGCGATCCTGGTCTTCTCCAACGCGTTCATCCGCAACCTGGTGTGGCCGGGCATCGCGATCGGCATGCTGGCGCTGTCCGCCGTCGCGATCGGCGGGATCTACCCGGCCGCGGTGCAGACCTTCACCGTGAAGCCGAACATCCGGGACAAGGAGTCGGAGTACATCAAGCGCAGCATCGACGCGACCCGCGCCGCCTTCGGGCTGTCGAACGTGCAGCCCACCCAGTACGCCGCCACCGCACAGGCGCCGCCGAACAACCTGACGACCGACGCCGACACGGTGGGCAACATCCGGTTGCTCGACCCATCGGTGGTCGCCGCCACCTACACGCAGCTCCAGCAGGTACGGGCGTTCTACGACTTCACGCAGAAGCTGGACATCGACCGGTACAACATCAACGGCAAGCTCCAGGACTACGTCGTCGGGGTCCGCGAACTGGACTACCACAACCTGGTCGGGCCGCAGACCAACTGGCAGAACGAGCACACCATCTACACCCACGGGTACGGGTTCACCGCCGCGCCGGCCAACCAGACCGTCTGCTCCGGGCAGCCGTACTTCGTCTCCGGCTTCCTGGACAAGCAGACCGACCAGTTGGCGTGCCAGTCGGAGGCCGACCAGATCCCGGTCCAGCAGCCGCGCATCTACTACGGCGAGAACATGGGCGAGTACGCCCTCGTCGGCAAGGCGCCGGGCGGGCGCGACGTCGAGTACGACCGGCCGACCGGCTCGGCGGACCAGTACGTCACCTACGACGGCAGCGGCGGCGTCCCGGTCGGCTCGTACTGGCGGCGGATGCTGTACGCGTACAAGTACCGGGAGACGAACTTCCTGATCTCCAGCGTGTTCAACAGCAACACGAAGATCATGTACTTCCGCGACCCGCGGGAGCGGGTGCAGCGGGTCGCGCCTTTCCTGACGATCGACGGCGACCCGTACCCCGCCGTGATCGGCGGCCGGATCCTGTGGATCCTCGACGGGTACACGACCTCGTCGTTCTACCCGTACTCCGACCAGGTCGACCTGAAGTCCGCCACGAGTGACTCGCTGACCGGCGAAGGCATCGTCGCGCAGGCCCAGCAGAACATCAACTACCTGCGCAACTCGGTGAAGGCGACCGTCGACGCGTACACCGGGGAGGTCAAGCTGTACCAGTTCGGCGCGGCGGATCCGGTGCTCCAGGCCTGGAACAAGGCCTTCGGCGGCAAGTACCTCAGCACCGACATCCCGGCGGAGCTGGCGGCGCACTTCCGGTACCCCGAGGACCAGTTCAAGGTCCAGCGCGAGCTGCTGACCCGGTTCCATGTGACCGACGCCCAGCAGTTCTACTCGGGCCAGGACTTCTGGCAGGTACCGGATGACCCGGCGCCGGAGAAGAACGCGAAGCAGGCGCCGTACTACCTGCTGGCCAAGTTCCCCAAGCAAGACCAGGTCATGTTCCAGTTGACCGCGGCCATGACGCCACGCGGGCGGCAGAACCTCGTATCGCTGATCACCGGGTCCTATGTGGGCGGTCAGCCGACGTTGCAGATCCTCAAGCTGCCCGACGACACTCAGGTCTTCGGTCCGGGCCAGTCCGAGCAGAAGATGACCAACGACAATGCGGTACGGCCGACGATCAGCCAGACGAAGATCAGTGCTGAGGTGATCGAGGGCAACCTGCTCTCGCTGCCGGTCGGCGGCGGCATGCTCTACGTCGAACCGTTGTACGTCAAGAGCCAGACCTCGAACTCGTACCCCCAGCTGAAGTATGTCCTGGTCAACTTCGGCCAGTACGTCGGCTTCGACGCCACGCTGCCGGGTGCCCTCAAACAGCTCCTGACCGCCGCCGGTGGCCAGCCGACCACCGGCAACCCGCCGCCGAATACCACGCAGCCCAGCCCGCCCAGCGGCGCCGTCGCGGTTGCAGTCGACAAGATCAATAAGGCGCTGAACGATCTCAAGGCGGCGCAGCAGGCGGGCGACTTCACCAAGTACGGGCAGGCGCTGCAGCAACTGCAGGACGCGGTGAGTGAGTACCAGAAGGCGCAACAGGCCGCGACGGCTCCGCCCGGTCCGACGCCGTCGGGCTCGGCGAGCCCGTCTCCGGCGGCGTCCGTACCTGGGTAGCGCGGCCTGGGGCGTTTTGCGGCTGCTGGTACCGGTGCGCTAAGGTAGTTAACGCGACGCGGGGTGGAGCAGCTCGGTAGCTCGCTGGGCTCATAACCCAGAGGTCACAGGTTCAAATCCTGTCCCCGCTACAACGAAGTACCAGGTCAAGGGCCGGTTCTGGAGAGATCCAGAACCGGCCCTTGATCGTTTGCTGCGGTTTGTTAGCGGGACTGGACGTCAGGATGCCGCAGAAGTTGGCACGTACTGGCAGTGACCTGCTTTCTTCGGGGTGTCGTCGAGGTGGCTCGGCGCTACGGGTTGGCGGGAGCGCTACGGCAACGGGTTCGCCAACGGCGGTGGGTACTATCCGCTCGCCCATGTCCATGCCCGGTCGTGGAGTCCGGAGTTTCAGGCGAAGGCCTGCTCGTACGCCGACACCAGCGCCTGCGTGTATCCGGTTGCCACGGCCCGGATCGTCTCCTCAGGCATGGCGGTCGCGAGCGCTTGAACAGCGAGGTCGACGCCAGGGGCGCGGCGCCGGCCGAACTGCTCGCCGAGGAGCCAAACACCCTCGCGGACAGTGGCTCCCGCCATCGGGTCGTCAGCGATGCCGGCCAGGCGTGTGCCGATCTCCTCGGCCGGTTCGGCGCCCATGAGCCGGATGACGTCGCTGGCGTCCTTGGGCTTCAGCCTGAGGTCTCGGCGCCGTTCCACTTCTCGGAGCCGGTCGTTGATCTTGTACGCCTTGGCGACGAGCAGGCCGCCGGTGCCGGCGACGCGTTCGTGGTCCGCCTGGCGTCTGCCTGCGGTTCGAGGCTGCTGATCATGACCGGTCCACAGTCGACGACGGCTGCCTCCAGGCCGGGCGTGCGCCGGGCCGCGTTGGCACCGTGGTGGGGCAGGCGTGCCGACCGGCGTCCGCCACCGACGATCAGGGCGTCGGGTACCAGGAGGTCGACAGGGATCTGTACCTCCGCGTCGTTCACGATTGCGGTCGCGGTCCAGATGCCTGGCTCGGTGCGGCCGTTGGGCTGGAGGAGCAGGTGGAAACCGGCGGTGCGCATGGCGTCTTCGAGCCGGGGGTCGGGACCGAGCAAGCGCGGGTCGATCGCCAGGTCGGCGTCGCTCGTGTACGGAGACACGCTGGCATCGAGGTCGGCGGCGCCGGTGCGTACGTAGACCGCCTGCGCCCCGGCGAGCACAATCGCGTCGCGGTGGTTGACGAGTGCGTCGAGGGCGTCCAGCAGCACCCGGCGGGCGGCGACGTACAGCGGATCGAGTTGAGGGCTGGGCACGGTCACGCTGCCCGACCTTACCCGGCCAGTGTCGGCAATGTGGGGAGCCGCCAATGGTCTTCGCTCTCGGCCATGACGCGCAGGAGGGCGTCGCCCTCTTCGGGGAGGCGCCCGTTACCGGCCAGGCAGTCCATCGCGAGCTGGCTCAGACCGGCGTAGGCGATGCCGTCGACCAGGCGGGGCCGGTCGACCTGCGAGAGGAGCGACCTGGGCGGCGGCGACGGACCCGGTGACCACGACGTCGCCGGTATCTTGTTGCCGCAGCCGGTCCAAGATCGCTTCGCAGCTTTGCTGAGTCACGTACGTCTCGGCCTGGTTGGAGGTCAGCAGGTCGTAGTTGGCGGCGCGGGCCTCCAGTAGCCGAGCCCACTCGACGTCGATGACCTCTCTTCGGCGGCCGCGCTGGACGAGGGCCTGTTCGTCGAGGGCCTCCAGGACGCGGGATACGTAGCCGGCGCTGACGCCAGCCGCGTTGGCGAGGGCGCTGACGCCATAGGGCGGCTTGACGTCGGCCAGCAGTCGCACGATCCGGTTGACCCGAGAGCCTTTCAACTGTGCGGGCGGCACCACCTGGGGGTTGGGGTCGCGGTCCGTGCCGTGGGTCTGGATGACGACGGTCGGGCGGTTGATCCGGATGGCGATGTTGCCGCTCAGATCGATGTAGTTCAACCCGCGCTCGGTCAGCAGTGCGCGAGACCGGGGGCTCAGCCACGGGGCGACGATGACGATCGTGGCGTTGCGGGTCTGTCCGGCGAGTGGTGTCAGGCGGGCCTGTAGCTGGTCGACGTCTCGGGGCAGGAGTCGGGCCTTAGCCTCAACGAGAAGCGTGGCGGGCTGGCCGTTTGGGGCCGGAAGTAGCCAGAGGGCGTCCACGCCCGCATCCTGCGGAGATTGCTCGCGGCTCAGCTGGATTTCGGGCAGCATGGAACGCAGCGCATCGAAGGCGCGATCAAGCAACTCGTCTTCGGTCAGCCCGGCCATCTAGTTATTTTGCCAAAATTTCGAGGTTTACTGCAACAGTAAACGGCCTGATTTTGGCAACGAGCCTACGACCAAATCGACTTTAATGGTCAATCTCGGGCAGAAGCCCGCGGGAAGTATGAAGACCTGGTCTCGTTGACTGCTCGGTGCGGCGGGGTTCGCGCGGAGCTTCCTGCCCGTCGTCGTCGCTGGTCGCGGACTGCCGCTGACCCCGCTGGGTCAGCGCTACCCGCTAACTGATGTGGAACGGCCCTGTCAAGTGGTGTGGGCGTTGAGTTGTTGTGTGTCCATTTTTTCTGGCGTCTGCCGCCTGGTTTTGGGCGCGGTTGGTCGACCCGCCGGGGTCAAGGCTGGCCGTAGGCCACCCTGTAGG
>WNGR01001017.1_pt1 | contig 36820 bp, 29 predicted proteins | sample 5407581 | NCBI WGS metagenome assembly WNGR01 (sample SAMN13153383, study PRJNA577476) | soil metagenome | isolation source: 80 cm soil or saprolite under Garry oak tree replicate 2 | place: USA:California | collected 2016-06-15 | reverse complement strand
ACCTTACTCCGCCCCAATTATAGCATAAACTCCCATGCTCAATCACCTATCATCCTTTTTGCCACCTCCACCCCGTGTTCCAGCGCCAGGTGGACGCGCCCGCCCACAAAAGCGTCCCCGCAGAATGCCAGCCTGTTCGGCAGCGCGGCACCATTCACCTCATCCCCATTGGCCTTCTCCACCGGCAGCGCGTAACGCCAGTGCTGCACATCCCGGAATACAGGCTGCTCCAACTGCTCATCGAGCAATGTCGCAACGCGCTCCGCCGCATCCTCAACCAGCTGCTCATCAGGCGTATCCCACTGCTCCTGACTGTACTGCGGCGCCATCTGCGCAATCAACAGTCCCGCACCCCCGGGAACACGTTCGGCAGCCTTCTCGTGCTCCCATGCCAGCCACGAGATCGCGTGCGCCTTGTCCGTATTGACCAGAGCGTAATAGGATCGTGTCCTGGGCCTCTGCCTGTAGCCGAGCGCTACAGAAATCAACGGGTTATAGCGTGCTTTGCGCAGGCTGGCACAGGTAACATCCCGCAGTTCGCCTGCCATCTCACTGGCCTGCACCAGCGCAGCTGCCTCTTCTGCTGGAATAGCAACCAGCAGTTGCTCGAAATCTCCCAGGAAATACCCCTGCATTGCGAAAAGGCTCCAGCCGGTGGCTGCCTGTTTCACGCGCACAACGCCCGCGTCCAGGCGAACATTCAGCCCTTCCGCCATGCGTCGTGCCAGTGCTATCAGGCCGCTGCGGTAATTCCACTTGGGATCGACATTTTGTAACGGGTCACCTTCCTGAATGCGTCCCTGGCTGGCAAAGACCCACACAGGCTTACTTATATCGATGAGGTCGTCTACACGGAAGCGCCCCGTAATCCAGGTATCGCTCACGGCACCGCCACCCTTGATATACTGCGCGCCCGGATCATAAGTGAAACCATCACGCCTCCTCGTGGCCGCTCTCCCCCCGACCTCTCCGCTCGCCTCAAAAATCGTCACCGCGTGTCCCGCATCACGCAGCACGTGTGCCGCTGCCAGCCCACTGATCCCTGCGCCTACAATAGCAATCTCTGCCATCTATTAGCTACTCCCGCACTTCCCGCGTCCAGTTCTCTTTCCATAAGTACATCCCCCAAAACACACTACTTTTTCGGCATCAACCATACAGGATGCTATATTAACCCTATTCTAGCACAGCTTGCATCTGTTTAGGAATAGCCGGGGGAGACGGCTTGGCGGCCGTTTCCCCGTCATACTGCTCGATCATCTTCAGCGCCCACTCCCGCGATAGCTCTAGCCACTCTTTGAAGGTAAGTTTGCCCTCGTTATAGGCGTGGTTAATAGCCAATAATCCGTAGGTAGGTACATCTTCCGTCCGCATAGCCTCTATCCTTAAAACTTCAGGGAAAAGGTGTTGGTTAAGCCGTTATAGGTGAAGACGATCTGTTTCAGGACGTAGCGCCCGATCAGGCATTTTATGCGTACCTTGTCGCGGAGCATATACGGCACTTCAATGGCGGGCGTTTCAATGGCATTCCCTTCGGGGAACTGCAAACGTATCAGGTACACGTCACCCTCATAGGTCGGTCTGGTAAGTGTCGGTATCTTGAGCCTTTTGGCGGGCTTGAGCCCGAGACTGGTAGCGACGCCTTCCTGGATAACGGTCATAATCGAACTCGTGTCGATCTCAGCCAGCGCGTCAATCGGCAGGGCGTCGGATTTCACTGCCTCAGGCGCACAGAGCTTCACCGCGACGAGCGCCCCGCACCAGGCTAGGTCCTCTGGTGTTCCTACAAAAAAAGGCATGTGATGTTACCTTTCAATATGCTAGTCGGACAGTCAGGCGGCTGTGCGGTCATCGTGTCATCCATAGCTCAGACCTACAGGGTGTCTATGAGGTCCGCCAGGGCTGATCGCAGCTCACGCAGCAGCCAGACCGTTTCCTTATCGCTGCCGTAGCGGACGTACTTGTATGTCTCGTCCAAGTCATGCTGATGCTTTGGTTGGCCGAGGTGGATGCGGATGTAGGCAATATTTGGAATACACTCCCATACAACTTCGATGAAGCCGCCGGTGGAGAGGGCAATCCGGTGCTTCCTGATTTGTCTGCTTGGCATGCCGCGTATGAGTGTGACCGGCCATCGCCGGGTTGTAGTGATCTGGCCGCTGGCTAGATACTTAAACATGTATTTCATATATGCAAACATGGCAGTCCCCTACTGTTCAGCTAAAATCTGGTAATACCCACCCTCATTATCCAGGTGGTACACCGTTAACAGCTCAACGAGCGCCGCGAAGCCTCCTGTATCCAGTGCCGACAATACCTTGCCCTCTAAGCCTGGCACCCGCGCAATCTTGCGGTAGAACCAGCCATTGAACTGTACTGCATCAACACCACCGACCTCTTTCCGCGCCTTTTTCTCGTCTGGCTCGTCCGGCTCATCCGGAAGCAGCAGCGCCCGTAGGCCCTCGGTGAAACGTATTACCGACTTCCAGAACGTGGCGCGCTCATACTCGTGCCAGAGCTGGAGCAGAGCCATGTCGCGCATCTCGAAGAACTGGTAGGCAATGTCGAAGGGCATCAGCGACCCGGCCCGGCCCTGCTTGAGGTCGGCGCGTGTCAACTCCTGCGCGGTATGCAGCCTAATTGCCGACCCCTCTTGCAACTTGGCGACGTAGTTGGCAAGCGCCGCCCCGCCTATGGTTACGTGCTCTACCTGCACGCCATGCCGACGAGACAACCCGGCAAAACCATGTTGGCTGTAGAACCGATTAAGGTAGTCATAGTAGACGCTGCTCAAGGTAGCGAAGTGCTCAAATGAAATCTCCTGTCCATATATCTCAACATCGTGCGAATGGGGGTGCCACCCGCTGTGGCCGTAAGATATTTCCTTTGCGGCTATCCCCCCGATGAACCCTGCTGCGGCCCGCGATGCCTTGACGTTGGTCTGGTTGACGACGTAACGCCTGCCTTGACCGAGTAGGTTAAGCGTGACTCCCAGGCGGTCTTCGGCGCTATGAGGAAGCGTCCTGGTGACAAAGAGCACTCCCATTCCCCTGTCTAAGGCGTTCACAATCGCCTTGCTCACTTCAAGCGCCCGGTGGTAGCGTATCTTACCCGCACAGACCGGACAAGCCCAGCCTGAACCGCACGTTGACATTCCTGAGAAGTGATGCACATCATCTTTGCGTCGGACGACAATACAACTAAAGGGCAGGCCGCAGGAACGTAGGCGCGGTAAGCTCGTAATCCGCCGCAGCAAGGCGCGCAACCAGTATCGTGCCTCTTGTCGTTGCCCTCGCTCAACGACCGCCGCTGCTGGCACATAGCCAACAATATCAGCAGCAACATCGCTTGCAAGGGTTTGATCTACACTATCCATATCCATTCATAGAGCACCTTTCTATGCTTGGGGCTTGGGCTGGCTGCACTACCTGAGCGATTGCAGCCAGCCTTCACTCAGCTAACGCCCTACAGGTGTCGTTTCCACCTCTTGCACCACTGCCAGCATGACGGCCTCATACAGATCATCGTATGACCGCCGCATTTGGCCTTTAATCCACTGCAACACTTCACCATCCGGTATACCTGACTGACGCATGAGCCGTACATGCCCTACCTGCTCATCGTTGAGCAAGCCGGACACGATACAGCCGAGCCGCCGCAGCGTAATACGCTCAAACGCGTACACAAATCCATCTTGCAGTTCTGCGCTTGCCTGGGTCATACCGATTGACGCCAGCAAACGCCAGCGCAATGCATCGCTGCTCATAGTCACCTCACTTAACTTTGTACTGCCAGCCAGGTTGCAGTTGTCCGGCTGGTTGTTCGTCTTTTATGGCTTGCATATCTATGACCGCTTTTGCTGGTAAGCTCGCTAATACCCGCTTGATGGTTTCGTCGCTAACCCAGGGCGCTCGCACCATAATCGGCTTCATCATGTGCTCTGCATCCAGCACGTAGGCCACGCCCGCGCCGTCCTTGCCTAACGGTATCTGCTCGCAATGCGCCAGCTCGCGCATGCCGTCACCCAGAACCATATCGACTTGTTTAGCCTCGTTCAGACCACCGGCAATGCGAAGAGGGTACATATTCCTGTACCCGCAAACCTCGACACGCGCGTCCTGTACGCAGCTAATTACGGCATAGCCTGGCGCACGCCCTTGTGACAGCAGCGTCCGCACCGCCTTATCCGCCCGCTCGCGTAAGCGTTTGTCTGCCATGTAGAACGACAGGTAGGCAAGCTCATCAATAATGATGACGTTCAAGGGTTCTGCCTGGCTAGGCTGGAAGCACCGCCGTACACCCTGCATTGCTGACATGCGCTCGTGCATATCGTTAACGCAGTGCTCAAGCAGGCTCACCATGTCTTCATCAGTATCGGCGTAGTAGTCCCACCAGCCGCGCCCGATGGCTAGCTCTATCCGCTTTGGGTCGCAGCCCCAAAACTTCACTAGCCCGACCCGCCAGGCCGGAGCCAGGCGTAACACCAGGCTCCAGGTCCAGCTATTTTTGCCACCACCCGTCCGGCTAGCAATAAACACATGCTGGCCTTCAATCGGCATATACCACGGACGGCCATCAATATTTCTAGCCACTGGCACTGCTTTTAACAGTGCCAGTTCAGCTTCCAGCCCCATGCTGCCTACTCCTCGAAGTCGTACGCCGCTGGTATAGGCACGCGACCCGCCGAAATGGCTATGAGACCTTTCTGCGCGACCTCAAACGCCACAAACTCAACCTGGAAGGCCAGAGCGAAGGCTGAGGCGTTGTCATTGAAATTATCGACGGTTTGGCCTGGATTGGGCTTTACCAGCCCTTTCCACGCCCCGCGCGATGATCCGCTCACGCTGCGCAAGGTCGGGTAGACCGTTTTCGTTTGGTTCCCCACGTACTGACCTGGCTTAGCACCCATACCCGCACGCACTGAGTTGCCGAGCGAGAACGCCTCGTACTCGAAGTTCCCGCCCAGGCCACGGCAGACCTTGGTAAACGTATGCTCGCACTGCCACACGAACGGCAGCTCCTGGCTGATTGCATACACTGCTATCGGCACATCCACCAGGAGCGCCAGCAGCAACGTCATTGCTATCCCGCCACCGCCGTCTGCTGCCGCCATCGGACACAGCGACAGCACGACCGCCAGATTGAAAAACAGCGCTAACTTCACCAACCGCCGCGCCGACTGGGCATTCTTTGCCTTTGGCTGAACGGTTTGCTGTAGCATTTGCTATCTCCTTTCCTTCGCTACTAGCTAGCCGCACGCGCCGGTTGCTGTGGCTGGCCGGACGGCATACGCGGAGGTTGGAGCGGCCTGATCGCCTCGGCTGAGTAAAAAACACTGAACCCGCCACGCTGCTGGGGCATAATGCCAAGCTCAAGGTTTTCTACCGTTACGGGAGTGCCCGGTGGAATAGCCTCGTACGGCTTGTTCGGGCTGTTGATGGTGACCTGGATATTTTCCAGCTTCGTTCTGTCACGGAGCTTCGTCTGCACCGCCAGCGTCACCGTCCACTTCAATAGATTGCTGTCACTGTCACGTGCCTGTACCTGCGGGCTGTTCTGGTTGTTTTTATCCTCGCGCTGCATCTTAGGCTCGACGAGAAGTAGCATCGACCCTCCGAATGTCCGGTTGAAATCGACGACATACCGGTCAATCATGTTTGTACACCCTTTCTTTAGTTGTTAATGTCCTTACGTTGCGCACGTAGGGCGCAACCCATCACGAGCATTGGCCGTCAACTGAGGCGGCCTCCATAGGCGCTGATAATCGCACCGACAGACAACACGTAACGCTCAGACGCGGCCACACCACAGCAGCCGCCGTTTGTGCCAGTGACTATCCTCCTTTCTGGTAATTCCCTGAGACACGGGTTATAATGAGCGTAATCAACATGCGCAGGTGCGCATGTTTTCTTTGTTGCGATAGTCGGGCAATTGCTCCGGCTTTCTATCGCAAGCGTACCTTTTTGGATGTATCGCGCCGCGTTACAAATGTATCGGATTGGAGAGAGTGCCGATGCCAGAGGAAAAATCGTTTGGAATCCTGATTAAACGGGCAATAGAGCAGAAAAAGTGGACGCAAGATGAACTCGCGGCTGAGGTTGGGGTTTCCAGAGGCACCATCAATAGATGGATACAGGACGTACAGCGTCCGGCAGTTCATTACCTCAAGAAACTCACCGATACCCTCGAACTTGATGAAACCGAGGCATATACGCTTTATTATGCCGGAGGAAAAACGCCTCCAGAGAGACACAACTTACCACTACCCAATCGCTTCTTCACGGGCCGCGAGGCGTACCTGAAAGAACTGCGTAAGCTTCTCGAAAAGCACCGCATCGTGGCCCTCCACGGCTTAGCTGGCATCGGGAAGACGCAGATCGCCCTTGCGTACGCGCATCGATTCTACCCAGACGTATACCCGACGGCGCTGTGGGTGAACGCCGCAGACACAGCGATACTTGATGCAGATTTTGCCTCCCTAGCCGAAACGTTGCGATTACCAGAGAAGGACGAGCAAGAACTAGAGCCGCGTATCAAAGCGGTCAGAACGTGGCTCGAAGAGCACACCAAGTGGCTATTGGTTATGGACAACGCCGACGAGCTGCCGATTGTGAAACCATTCCTGCTATCAAAACCGCGTGGGTATATCGTGCTGACGACGCGCTGGCAGTTCCCTGGCGAGTTTGCTAGACCGCTCCCGGTTGAGGCGATGGAAACGAATGAGGGGGTACGCTTCCTGTGGCGACGGGCAAGACCCGTACAAGATGAGGCAGAGATTGATGTTGATGCAGCTCCTCCAGATATTCATAAGCCGATCCGCCAGCTCGTCCAAGAGTTGGGAGGCCACGCCATAGCGTTGGAGCAGGCTGGAGCGTACATACAGCAAACGGGCACATCGTTTGCGGACTACCTGGAGATGTATGAAGAAAATCGTCGCTCTTTATTAAGTCAATATGGGGCATTAAAAGATGAGCATAACAAACATCGCCTCACCGTAGCTGCGACCTTTAAGGGGAGCCTGGCAAGGGCGCGGGACCTATCCTCTCTGGCGGAAGATATTTTACATTTCTGTACGTTCCTTCAGCCTGACGCTATACCGGAGGAGTTGTTTCAATACGACGAGAGCTTCAAGCAAGATACCATGGCATTTAAAGGAGGCATGGAAGCCTTACTACGTTATTCCCTAATGAAGCTCAACACGCAAGAGCAAACATTCTCGCTGCATCGGCTGGTGCAGGCGGTGCTTATCGATGACATGGCTTCCGATCTTCAAAAGCAATGGAGAAAGGGTGTGGTGCAAGTGCTGATGGCAGCCTTTGCAGAAGGAGACTTTGATAAGGAGTGGGAGCGGTGCGAACGTTTACTACCGCATGTATTTACCTGTGCGGCTTGGGCCCAGCCTGAACTAGACTCTTTACGGGGCGCATCGCTTCTGTTCCTTCAGGCGTCTCTCTACCTATATGTCCGAGGACGGTTTTCAGAAGCAGAACAGCTTTGTATACGAGCGCTCTCCATTCTGGAGAATCTACCAGGAACCGATGACTCTTTTGCTAACATGGGCCGAGGGCTGTTGTCATACCTCTACACGCGTCTAGGTAAGAATGAGCTGGCAGAACCATTGCGTCAGCGGGTCTTTGCATCTATCGAAAAAGACTTGGGAACTATAGATGTTGAGGATGTCGATAGCATTACAGGATGGACACAAATATACATAAGTCAAGGCAAGTACGAAGATGCAGAGGGGCTTTTATTACAAGCTCTCTCCATCAAGGAGCAACAATTTGATGCCGAGTACTCTATCCTTACCCAGTTGGAAGCCGTATACATGCTTCAAGGTAAGATTGAGCAGGTAGAACCCTTGAGCCAGCAAGTCATCGCCATTAGCGAAAAACACTTTGGACCTATACATCCTATAACTGCCAGAGCCCTACCTATGTTGGCAGTTGTTTATCACGCACAGGGCAAATATGAGCAAGCAGAATTATTATATCGACGAGCTCTTAGTATATGGGACGATCATCTGAAAGTTGAGCATCCTGATATTACTATTCCGCTTCTTGGGTTAGCACGACTCCTGCAAGATCAAGGTAAACGTGAGCAAGCAGAGGCAATGTATCAGCGCACCCTCCGCATCCAAGAGCAACAAATAGGGACATCGAATCCAGATACCCAAGCGACCAGGCGGGAGTATGTGGATTTTCTGCATAGCATAGGGCGTGACACAGAGGCCGCAGCACTGGAAGCGAATGACGAGCCACCAGTATAACGCCCAATACTGCTCGATATAACCCTCCCTTTATCCCTATTGCCCTTTGAAGCCTTACGGCCTCCACCTGCTCTTATGGTACGATTGCCCATTTACAACTATAACATTATATATTTATATATAATGCATGTCTGAATATAGAGTGACTTACACTGAAGTACCTCCCACACGTCGCGTTGACGAAACGTACAGCGGTGTCTTGATACATATACGTCCACCTGTGCAATTGAACCCTGACGCGGTGGAGCGTTACCTAACTTTTGGCGATTTTGAACCGATTAACCGGAACGATAGCCAGGAAGGTCTCGACATCAAAGACGTGGTCGTGTTGGGCAGCACCCTTGAGCAGACGACTATCTATGCCAGCATTAAGAGGCAGTTTGAGGGGCGGCTTGCCCAGCGGGCAGCAGAGTATACGGTAGGGTTGTTAGATTTTATGGGTGCGACGGCTATCATAGATCAGTCTCCTACACCAGATGCGTGAACCGACATAAGAAATTCACCACCAATGTTACATATCGCCTTGTTTGTCTCAACTTAACAACCTCGCACTAACGTGCGGTTTGCAAAGTTCGCGATGTAATACCAAGGGATATACGCACCTACCCCGTGCGCCCTGCTTTCGGGCGGCCTGGCACCCCCGCTTTCGCTTCGCTTCGCGGGGGATGCCAGCCGCCGAAGTGTGCCCGTAGCGCATGAACTATAGAATACTGCACAATGTGCTTTGCAAGACTGTACAATTCTGTATAATTGTGTACATTAAGTAAATAAGGAGACACATACATGAAGCACGCTCAAATCACCTCTCACCTGTACCGGCCAGAGCGCCCGATATACTACGAACGCCGCAAGCGCTTAGCCAACCCAGCCACAGATATTCTCTACGTGGCAGTGCTGGCAGTGATCTTGGTCGTTGCGCATTATATGCATTCGTAAATGGGACCCCCGACAATGCAAACGATTGAAGAACGGGCGCAAGAGTTCTACGACAGTTTTTTTGACGAAGCAAATATTCATTTAATGGACGTGGTGGAAGGCATAAAAAGGCCGAACAAAGCTGAGATCGAAGCGTACGGCGATCATATGAAAAACTATCCCGAAGACACAGCCCTAGAAGCTATACAAGGCTACGGCATGTATAAAGAGACGATTTACTACATCATTCTAGCCGGTGGAGGTCCGGCTGCCAGAGTCCGGGTAGTAGTCGAAGACGGCGAAGTTATCAACGCAAGCTTGCAATTCCAAGATTGGTTTACACTTTGGACAGATGCACCAGATCAAAACAGCGAGCTTGTAGAGCGTTACGCCCGATTAGTTGGATACTACGATGCATAATGTGTAATTTGCAAACTTCGCGATGTAATACTTAATTAGAAGGGGAAATAGCTATGTCACACAATGAACAAGGACAAACCAGTGAGGAATTGCTAAAACCAAAGCAAGTAGCTCACGAGCTGCAATTGGATATTCGGACACTCTACCGCTACATCCGTAACGAGCAGTTACCAGTCGTGCGGCTGTCCGCTCGCGAGTTTCGCATCCGGCGTTCTGAGCTGGAGCGGTTTTTGCGGGAGCGGGAGGCGGATAAAGGATAGATCAGTCGAGCGCGAGGTTTTGAAGCCAGGCAAATTGTGTAAACCCCAGGCAGTTCTTAAACAAATAATTCTCTGCAATGACTTCTTACAATTAATTCTTGCAGCTATATCTGTGCATTAGCGCGCGGTACCGGGCGGCAAAGTCCGCAAACATCCAGCTAAAACGGCATACCTCCCTGCTCTGCTGCCTAGCTACCGACTTTGCGAACGTTTTTCTTGATGACATCGCCTAAATATTGCGTACAATCTCTGTAATGCCCAAACCGAAACAGCCAGCTCGCGGGCTGGCACCAAATCGACTGATCTTCTTATCTACGAAGTCCGCGGCTGTCGCTTCGTGAGCGCAAAAAATACCCCAATCGGGTTTCTGATGCCGGTTCCCTGCTCCGTCGCGATACCCAAGTACCGCATAATGGAGCCCCTGAGCCTCCAGGACAGGGCTAGAACCGCTTTAATGCTTCCGACCTGTAGTTTGAGCCGTTCAACGACGTGCAACGCGTTACGGCGTACCTGCCACGTCTCATGCACCATGTTGAGTGTTATAGTGGCCCACTTCCCTGCTTTCCTGCTCGTCATGGTGGCAAAGAGGTGATACGGGCTCTTCTTGGCCGTGGCAAGCGCGATTTCAGACGCTGTTTCCAATTCAGCGCCGTACCCCTGATCGTACAGTTCCCGGATAGTTATCCAGAGACCAGGAAGATTGATAACATGTTGCAGTTTCTCTTGCAGATCATCCCACGATGGCATTGACGGCTTAATGATGATAGGTTGTACCTGTGGGATGATAATGCTAGTATTACTTGCCACATACCCCTGTTTTTGTTTGTAGTGGACGAGTCTTTCCGCGAGTATGCTACCCGCTGATGTTGTGCTCATAACTGGTTCCCCTTAGCGTCGTTAGTTTTATTTCTAACAGGGGTAAATATGAGAAAGGACCCTCTTTCAGGGTCCGTTGCACGCTTTCTCTGATCTCAGATCGCCTACAAGCAATACTAAAGCACCAGCTCACGTATGTCAACACCGTGAACGAAAGCGTTACCCCTGTTCTAACGACTCAGCAGGCTCGCTGATACACAAATTGGCGTCTGAGATCAGACGTTGCGTGCCAAGTCAGTCTAAGCATAATCCGCATTATTGGTAATTGCAATAAATATCTTTAAAAATTATCCACAATCAGCCAAAAATAAGGAGTAGTTTTTATATAAAACGTATACGTGTACGTAAACGTATACGTATACAGCTACGTACACGTATACGTGATTGCATTTCTTATGAGCTATAGATATAGTATGGGACGTACACGTATACGTAAACGTAACGCTAATGGATAAATTATGAATATTTTTTGCATAACAAATAACAAGGGTGGTGTGGCGAAAACTACCAGCACAGTCAATTTGAGCTACGCGCTGGCAGACAAAGGCTATAAGGTGCTCGTGATTGATACTGACCCCCAATGCAATACAACGTATTCGCTGCTCGGCAACCTGGAGAACGCCAAAACGCTCTATGACGTGCTCATTGACCATGAGCCGATAGAGCAGGCGACTATTCCAACCAAACACAAAAACTTGTTCATTTTGCCGTGCTCCATTAACTTGAGCGCGGCCGATTTAATGCTGGCTTCAGCGCATGGCAGGGAACGCCGATTGGAAAGGGCACTAGAGCCAGTTAAAGCCTTTTATGATTTTGTCGTCATTGATACGCCGCCGCAATTAGGCGTATTGACCATTAATGCTCTTGTGGCTTGTACCGATGTCCTCATACCGTTCTCGCTGACAACGTACTCCCTAATTGGTGTCGGCATCCTGGAGCAGACGATGCAAGAGTTACGGGATAACCTCGATCTCAAGCTGCCGATCTTGGGGGTCTTCGCCTGTCTTGACGACCACACGGTGATTAACCGCAACGTGTTGCACTCCATCACAGTGCAGTTCAAAGATAAAACTTTTAAGACAGTCATCCCGCGCAACATTGCGCTGGAAGAGGCGCATAATCAGAACGAATCAATATTTGAGTACCAACCTGACAGTAAGGGCGCTAAAGCTTATGACAGCCTAGCAAACGAGATATTGGAACGCGTACAGCATGGCCGGTAAAAAACCGTTCATTAACCCCCTTACCAGATCAAGCGAGTCTGTGCTTAATGTACCGCAAGTTACTGAGAAACAGATCAGTACGCAACCTGATACGGCTGCGCCTACCACCAAACCGAAGCGTGCCAAGAGCAGGGAAGAGGTGTTCGAGGAGACCCATCAGCGGTTTACGAGCTGGGTAGATAGAAAACTCAAGAAGCAATTCGACGACCTGGCCGCTCAAAAAAAGGTCTCCAAGTCAGCATTGCTTGACGAAGCAATTATGGCACTCCTGCACAAACAAGAGCGCAAACCGTATACCCGGCAATCGACAGCAGAGTAGCGGACGTTTACGTACACGTGTACGTAAACGTGACACCTCAGTTAGTAGAGACAATAATGCAATAGCAATCGAAGATCGTTAACGTGGCAGACCCTACCCGTACGCCCTGTACGGGGCGTACTACCCAGCACGCGCCGCTGCTCAGGGGCAGGGCATGGCTAGAGCGCCACTTGGTATCGTACTACTCAATCGTGCTTGCTATGCACCACCCGCTGATCTCATGATACCACTGCTTATTTTTTCAACTCAATGGTAAAAGTTGCCGTGTTGCCTGCAAAAGCGCTCCGCAGATCGTCGAAGGTTCAGCGCAAAAATTGACCGTCTACGCACGGCTAACGGGTAGGCAACGACTCTGCGGAGTGTACGGCAAGATAAGCGCGCGGCAGGCTGCGCGCCCCCGCCCCAGGATACCCCGGTTACTTGTCCGCGCGAATGAAAAATCCGTGCGCGCGCATGCTGCCAGCTATTTACACTAGCGGTTTATGCGAGCGCCTGCCAAACGCCAGACCGTAAAACTCACCACATGGGTCAAGCCTGCGGTGAAGCATGAACTGCAACGTATCGCTGAGGACGAAGGCTTAACCGTGTCACGCACCGGCGCCGCAGCCCTAGAGCAGTGGGTCGCCCACCAGTCACACATCCAGCATCGAGGCATCTTCCAGCCGATGATTGAGCACGCCATCGCCAAAGAGATGCGGGCCTACAGCAGCCGGATAGCGGCGCTGGAAGTCCGCAGCCTATTTCTTGCCGAGCAGATCAGAGCCATGGTCTACAACATCTTGCGCGAGCAAGCGGGAGTCACCGAAGACCGGCTGAATGCGATCATGGACGGCTCGAAAGATACCGCCAAGCGCAATATCAGGCGGGCAGACCCGGATCTTGCCCCCATACTGCCACTGATGGAGCACTGGCTCGTGCACGGCGTGAGGGAAGCCCGATGATGCGGCAATGGCAATCGTCAAGGCAACTTACACCCGCAGGGGCGGGACGGCAAAGGCATCAGTCCGCTATATCGAACATCGGCCAGGCAAGGACGGCGCGAAGACACAACGAACGTTGTTTACCGCCGAAGGGAAAGTAGCCCGGAGCGAAGCGTACGCCATGATTGACCAGGCCGCTAAAAACAGCTACTTTTTCCGGTTCGTTATCAGCCCCGACCCGAAAGCCGAGGACAACGACAAAACCTTACTCCTCAGAGAGCTTGCTGATAAAACCATTGCCGCCCTCGACGACCGTTTCCAGCGCCCCTTGCGATGGGTAGCAACCATCCATGACGACCACGCCGACCACCGCCACATCCATGCTATCGCCATCGTGCCAGGGCGCTTGCAGGTGCAGGACTTTCAGCGGATGCGCAGCGCCGCTACTGCGGCAGCCCAAGAGCAGCGGCGGCACCTCGATGCCATGCGCGAGCAGCACCAGGAGCAAAGCGAAGGTTTAGGGTTGGAGTTATCTCTATGGTAGGCCAGGCCTTGCACCGGGCGCGATTTGCGCGGACGCACGAACTCTGGCCGCTCTTTTCTGCCACGTTTGCTCCTGATCGTCTGCTCCTTGGCTCCAGGCGTTTTTTGTGGGGCAAGCCGCTGGTCGCTGTCAGGAAAACCAAACACCGCACAGAGTTAGGCAACCTGCTGATTGTTGCCCCGACCAGATCAGGGAAGGGACTCCTAGCGGTCAGCCAACTCCTCACCTGGCACCACAGCGTTATTGTCAATGACATTAAGGGCGATCTATTCACCCAAACGGCAGGCTTTCGGAGCCTGTTAGGTCCAGTGTATGTGTTGGACCCGACCGGCGTCGGGCATAGATACGACCCGCTCAAAGGCAAGGCGAGCGAAGACGCCCTCTACTCAAGCGCCGCGCACCTGCTTCATGAACCAGACATCTTTACCCAACGCGCGGCCAAGATGCTGACGTGTCTGTTTACCGCTGCCACACGGCAAGGAACCGCCGCCTTGCCCTATGCCCGCAACCTGCTGCGTGCAGGACTAACCGGCTGCATGGAACGGCTGCAAGCGGTAGATCGGGACCTTGCCACCGTATTTTTAGGCGTGCATCCGGAGAACGCCAACCTCGACGACCGTTTTTTACTGTCGGCATGGGAAACGCTCACGACCAAAATGTACCCGCTCCTCACCGAAACCGTGATTCGGTCGCTCGCTCAGTCAGACTTTTCACCGGAGCAGATCATCACGAGCGCCAGGCCGGTTACCGTGTATATGCGCTGGAAAGAGCAAGACCTGCTCGCCCTGTCGCCGCTCGTCCGGCTCTTATGGGGCAGCCTGATAGATGAGCTAGTCACTACCTACGACAGCAGAGCCGGGCGCGATTGCCAGCCGGTCATGCTCCTGATTGACGAAGCCGGACGAACCGCCATACCCTCGCTGGCTGACCATGCCACCACGGTGGTAGGGCGCGGTATAAGCATCTGGCTAGCGGTGCAATCGTTATCACAACTGGAAGTCGTGTACGGCCAAGCCCGTGCCCAGGTGCTCCGGGACAACATGGAGAGCCAACTGTACTACCGCCCGACCGACATAGCCACCGCCAGGCACATAGAAGAACGGTGCGGGCGGCGATCTGCCTATGCCCACCACAGCACTGAGCAGCACGGCGGCAACACCAGCGAGGGACGATCAGAGCAGGCCATACCGCTGCTGAGCGCCTACGACTTTGCACGCTACCAAGATCATGAGGTTATTGGCTTTCATCGGGCGCTGCCGCCGTTCAAGCTGCATCGTATGGACTGGCGGCAACACCACCTGCTTCGTCAACGGCAAACCGTACCCCCGCCACCGTTGCCCACGCTGTCGACCCTTGCCGATCTGCCGACGCTGCAAAGCATACGCCGCCCTTACTACGTAAGCCCTGACCAGGCGCGGTAGATGACCTATGCCACGAGCGGAAAACAGCCCAGGACGGTTGACGCAACTGGATTTTGACGCTCTGGCAACAGGAGCCGGTGATGCTCAGGCAGAACACGGCACCGAACGAACCGGCGTCGCAGTTCAGCTACCTGCTATGCAGCCGTTCAACGGGACGAGGCACAAATACGTCCTCATGCCTGGGGGCTTCCAATACACGCTTGACGCGACGATTGCAGAACCTTCGCTTGATGCAGCGGGGGTACCAGGCGGGCAGGCAGAACGGCAACCAACGTATGGGCAGCCAGCAGATGGACAGGTGCAGCCAGGGCAGACGCCGCAGCGTCCTTTAGACGCACTGGCAGAACTACCATCCGAAGTTGCTGGCAGCGTTGCAGCGGGACAATATGCTGGAAACGGTGCTGGACGAGTCAGACTCGACGAACCGGAGCCAGGAATACAGCCATCCCGCGACTTCAGAATAACCGAAGCACATGGCGTTGGTGCGGGGGGCTTGCACGAAAAAGCCAACGCCAATATCGCGGCAATCCGGCTCTTACAGGCGCTGGAAGCACAGAACCGCGAAGCGAGCGACGAAGAAAAAGCGGTGCTGGTGCGCTATGCCGGTTGGGGAGCGTTGAGCCAGGTTTTTGAACCTGCGTGGCGCATCAAACCGGAATGGCGAACGGCAGCCGCAGAACTCAGGGAGCTGCTCAGCGAACAAGAGTATGACTCAGCCCGCGCGACAACCCCCAACACGCATTTCACGTCACCCCTGGTTATTAACGCGATCTGGAACGGACTGCAAAAGCTCGGCGTGAGCGGCCGTCTTGAAGTCCTTGAGCCTGCTATGGGCGTCGGCCATTTTTTCGGGTTGATGCCCGAACGTTTGCAGGGCGGGCACCGGACAGGCGTTGAACTGGACGGCCTCACCGCCCGGATTGCCCAAAAACTCTACCCCGATAGCACGATCTTTGCCCAAGGTTTTGAAGCCACACCACTCCCCGACGGCTATTTTGATCTGGTTGTGGGCAATGTGCCCTTTGGTGACTACCCCGTCCACGACCCTACCATGAAACGCAGTCTGACCCGTGCTATCCACGACTATTTCTTCGCCAAATCACTGGACAAGGTTCGGCCAGGCGGGGTGATGGCCTTCATCACCAGCCGCTACACGATGGACAAGCAGGATGCGAGCATCCGTAGCTACCTCTCGGAGAGAGCCGACCTGGTAGCGGCAGTCAGACTGCCCAACACTGCCTTCAAGGACAACGCTGGAACAGAAGTCACCACGGATATTGTGTTCCTCCAAAAACGGCAACTAGGCCAGGAAGGGAGCGGCGAGCGGTGGACTATGGCACAGCCGCTTGAACTGGACGGCCAGATCATACCCCTGAATGAATATTTCGTCGCACATCCTGAGATGATGCTCGGGACGCTTGCGCTCACGGGTACGATGTATCGCGGCAAGGAGCCGACCCTGACTGGCGTGCTGACAGCGGAGGGCTTAACCGGAGCCATAGCAGCGTTACCCTGGGGCGTCTATACGCCGCGCGGGAATGGGCGGCAGGCTGAGCCGATTACCCTCCACCCTGACCGTGAGCAACTCAGCAGCATCAAGGACGGCGGGTACGGCATGATTGATGACAAGATTGTGCTCCGCACTGGCAACGGCGTTACCGAAGCCCCGCTTTCGGCGGTGCAGGCCATGCGGGTACGCGGCTTGCTGCTCTTACGTGATTGCGTGCGGGAAGTCTTCAGAACGCAGCTTGACAACGCGCCGGATGAGCAGATTACGGAAGCCAGAGCGCACCTCAACCACGTCTATGACCAATTTGTCAGCAGGTTCGGCGCTATCCACACCCGCACGAACGCCCGCGTCATGGGCGACGACCCTGACTACCCCTTGCTCCTCTCCCTGGAAACGTTTGATGATGAGACGCAAACGGCTCAGAAAACAGCCGTGTTTGAGAAGCGTACCATCGAGGGGTACAGGCCAGTTGAACAGGTCGGGACAGCAGTAGAGGCGTTGGCCGTATCACTGAATGAAACCGGCGGCATCCAGTGGGAGCGGATGCAAGCCTTGACCGGCATGAGTGCCAAGCAGCTCCAAACAGAACTTGGTGCTCAAGTGTTCCTAAATCCGCAGGGACAGTGGGAGACCGCCGACGAGTATTTAAGTGGTGACGTTCGCGCCAAACTCAGAACCGCCGAAGCAGCAGCAGCGATCAACCCGATCTACCAGCGCAACGTGGAAGCACTGCAAGCCGTGCAGCCGGAAGACATCCGGCCAGGGGAGATCAATTCACGCTTAGGCGCAAGCTGGATACCCGCGAGCGATATACAAGATTTCATAGCGCAGCTTTTGCAGGTACCAGTGGGTGATGTCGCCGTCACCCACGCGGGCGCAATCGCCACCTGGTCAGTGAAACTTGACTATGTTGCCCACCGCGCTGTCAGCAACACCACGACCTACGGCACCACGCGCCTGACCGCCGCAGACCTGATTGAGCAGGCCCTGAATATGCGGGTACCCACCATTTATGATTATCTTGACGACGACAGCCGCGTGGTCAACCAGGCGGAAACCATCGCGGCCAGGGAAGCGCAGCAGAAGCTCAAAGACCTGTTTGCACAATGGCTTTGGGACGACCCAGGCCGCACCGAGCGGCTTGCCAGGCGGTATAACGACCTGTTTAACACGATCCGCCTCAGAACATACGACGGGTCGCACTTAACCCTTCCGGGCATGAACCGGAGTGAACTGCGACGAGGTGACCTTGACCCGCACCAGAAGAACGCCGTGTGGCGGGTGTTGCAGAATAAGAACGTGCTGATCGGGCATTGCGTCGGCGCTGGCAAGACCGCAGAAATCGCGGCAGCCTGCATGGAACTCAAGCGCGTGGGCCTCGCGAAAAAACCCATGATCGTCGTGCCGAACCACCTGGTTGAGCAATGGGCAGCCTCATTTCGCGCCCTGTACCCCTTTGCGGACATCTTTGTTGCCGGTAAGGAATACTTTTCAGCGTGCAACCGCGAGAAAGCAATGGCGCGAATTGCGACCGGCACGTACGATGCGGTGATTATATCGCACAAATCGTTTGAGTCCTTGCCGGTGTCCGATAGCACGTTCACCCGCTTTGTGCAGATGCAGATAGATCAACTGGAAGCAGCCATTACCGACGTGCAGGCAGAGCGGGGCGACAACCGCTCCATTATCAAATCGCTGGAGAAGGCGAAGAAGCGCCTGGTGGCAAAAATCGAAGATCGGGCGCAACGGGAGCAGAAGGACGACGGGGTGACGTTTGAGCAGCTTGGCATAGACCGGGTGTTTGTGGACGAGGCAGACGTGTACAAGAATTTGGGTTTTACCACCAAGATGCAGCGTATTGCCGGACTGCCCAACGCCGAGAGCAACCGCGCGTTGGATATGTTTATGAAAACCCGCTACCTCAGTGAGCGCGGCGGGGGCGTTGTCTTTGCCACAGGAACGCCGATCAGTAACACGATGGCTGAGATGTACACGCTGATGCGCTACCTCGCGCCGGAACGGTTGGAAGCAGCAGGCGTGTCGCACTTTGACGCCTGGGCAGGCACCTTCGGGGAGGCGGTCACGGCCCTTGAGTTAGCCCCTGACGGGAGCGGCTACCGGATGCACACCAGGTTTGCCAAATTCGTCAACCTTCCCGAACTCTTAGCCATGTTCCGTTCGTTTGCTGACATTCAGACGGCGGATATGCTCAACTTGCCGCGTCCTGCAATCGCCACGGGCAAGGCCAAGGCGATGGTCTCACCACCCTCAGCGGCGCTCAAAACGTATGTGGCGACCCTGGTCGAACGCGCCCAACGGGTGAGAAGTGGCGGGGTTGCCCCGACCGTTGATAACATGCTGAACATCACCACCGACGGCAGGAAAGCAGCCTTGGATATGCGCCTGGTAGACAGTGGTGCCGAGGTAGATGCAGAGACGAAACTCGCCAAAGCGGCTCAGGCCATTGCGAAGATATGGCAGATCGGCCAACAGAACCGTTTGACGCAGCTCGTGTTCTGCGATATGTCCACGCCCCACCCTGATCGGTTTAACGCCTACGACGCCATCCGCGACCTGTTGGTTGAACGCGGCGTCCCGGCACAGGAAATCGCCTATATCCATACCGCAGATACCGATGCGAAGAAACAAGCCCTGTTTGACGCGGTGAACACCGGCACGGTGCGGATACTCCTTGGCTCGACGGAAAAAATGGGAGCAGGGACGAACGTGCAGCAACGGCTGGTCGCCCTGCACCATGTTGATGCACCGTGGCGGCCCCGCGACATCGAACAGCGGGAGGGGCGCATCTTGCGCCAGGGCAACAGGAATAAGCAGGTACACATCTACCGCTACGTGACCGAAGGCTCATTCGATGCCTACATGTGGCAAACCCTGGAAACCAAAGCGCGGTTTATTGCTCAGGTCATCAGTGGACGGGCGACGGTACGCGAAGCTGAGGACGTGGCAGGCGGCGCACTCAGCTATGCCGAGATCAAGGCAATCGCCAGCGGCAATCCCCTGGTCATGGAAAAAGTCCGGATTGATACGGAAGTCCGTCGGCTGGATATGCTTCGTGCAGCGTATTTGAACCAGCAGTATGAAATCGGCAAACAGGTGCGGGACTTGCCAGGGCAGATCGCGGACGCCAAGCAGTACCATGCCGGACTCTTGCAAGACATAGCCAGGCGAAATGCGCACGGTGCAGACGCATCTACCATGTTCATTGCGGGACGGGCGTTTTTTGGCAAGGATGCGCGTGAGCAGGCAGGGAAGGCGCTGGTGCAGGCCATCATGTCGTCCCTTTGGGGTGAAAAGGGACTCAAACACCTCGGCCAGTACCGAGGCTTTGCGATCATGGGTGATCGTGACGGGGAGCGGGTACAACTCGCGCTGCGCGGCACCCATACCTACGAGGTAAGCCTGAACCTGGGGAGCGCAGTCGGCACGACCTTCAGTATTGAGGCTGCGCTGCGCCGTCTTGACCGGTATGTGCATGATGAACGAGTCAAAATTGCACGCAACGAAAAGGCCCTGGCAGACTATAGAGCGCAGCTTGGCCGTCCGTTTGAACAGGAGGCACGATTACGGGAACTCCTGGTGAAGCAAGCAGACATCAACCGCTCGCTTGATTTGGATAAGAGCGACACACAGATTGTTGCTGAGGCGAAGGTAGCTTAGATAGTGAAGGCCGGAAGGCTAGCCATTGCGGGCATGGTGGACGCGTGCAAAATTGCAAATTGATTTGACACAATAAACATCCTGAATATAAGCTGAGGTTAATTAACAATTTAGGGGGAGACGTGGTATGAGGCGACGCGAACACCAATCGGGGTTCGGTACTGTAAAAACCGTGCTTATTGTTTTCGTCATAGCAGCGCTATCTTTGACCGGCGTAGTGCTATACCAGCACCATAAAACGAATAGCGAAAAGAGCAGCGCGGCAACAAGCACCACTCAAACGACGACGCAGCCACAGAGCACTGCGTCAGTACAGCCCGCGCAGGCTACTGCGCACTACCTTGATATCAAAGAGTGGGGCGTACACATGACCCTCGATAGTACAACAGCAAGCATGTACTACTACATCAAGCCAGACCTTCCGGGCGTTGCCTATTTGTCTCTCAAATCAATCAGTAATATTGCGCCCAACTGTGCTGCCGATAAGTTCTCACTCGGCGCAATAGTCAGACAAACACCTGCCGAACAGCAGAGTGCCCCAGATGCAAAATACAGCATTAAAGGAACCACACATATTGGTAGCTACTGGTATGGCTTCTCAATACCACAAGCTGGCTGCTTTAACTCTACGAAGGAAGCCGCCGTACAAAAGGCACTGCCCGGCTTCAATATCGGAAAAATCTCTCAAGCATTCAACACACTCGCAGCAGACTAATCAGTTTAACTAATAACAGCTTAAAGGGGAAGACATGACCATTTTTATCAGGAAAAGAGCCCACCGCTGGGTAACACTGCTCATAGTACTGACTGTAACGGCAGCCAGCCTGCTACAACTAGTTAATATCAAGCCGGTATTCGCCAGCTATTCAAATACGTATCCATGGGGTAGCGCACCGTGCGCCGCGAGTGGCAGTAACCTCGGTCATACTACCGGCACAGGTTACTGGTGTACTGGTTATAACTGGGGTGAAAACCCCTGTCCAAGCGGGGATACCTTTTGCACAACATCCTGGCTGATGAACGGATACTACCTATTAGATAAATGGGGTGAAGGCTTTCGAAACTGTACTTCTTATACTGCCTGGACACTTAACCAAGTCTTCGGCATCAACACAACAAACTGGGGTAACGGTGCAGATTGGAATAATTCCGCTCACACAGCAGGCTACACAAATGATACATCACCTCAAAAAGGAGACATCGCCCAATGGAACTCACCTGCCCCATTTGGGCATGTTGCATACGTTTACGACGTAGTAGGCGGCGTTGCTAAATATGCCGAGTACAACTATCCACAAGACGGCACTTATCAAGACACATACACCAGCTCAACCCAAGGCGCACCAGACAAGTGGATACACATAGGAACCGTCACCACGGTCACGGCAGACACCAGCCGCCCCGCTGTCTTAACCCGAAGTTCAGACAGTATGGATGTGTTTTACCGCAGCACCACTCACCAACTAATTGAGCAAGGCTGGAACGCAACAAATAGCTGGGGAGGACTCAAAACCGCAGCCTCAAGCGGCGTATCAAGCAACCCGACAGCAGACACGCGCACGTCAGACAGCATGGACGCCTTTTACCGCGACACCAGCAACAACCTAGAAGTCGTGGGATGGAGCGCGACGGGCGATTGGACCGGACCCACCGCGATAATCACCGACGGCAGCGTCAACGGCGATCCGGTCGTTATAGCCCCTGACTCCAACCACATGTGGGTGTTTTACAAGGACAGCACCAGTAGACTGATGGATAAAAAGTGGGACAACGTTAATGGCTGGGCTTCACCTCACATCGACATCTCAAGCTCATCCGTCGCAAGTAGTCCCAGCGCTATAGTCCTCGATGCAAACAACTTCTTCGTGTTTTATCGCAACACTAGCGGCAATATGGATGAAATTGGGTATAGCTCAGGCACGTGGAGCGGGCCGAGCACCAGAGCTAACAACGTCCAATCGGACTTCACGGCAATTTCTCGCACCTCAACCAGTTTAGATTTGTTCTATAAGGCAAGCGGCGGCGGCCTGGGCAACGTTGGCTATTCGTCAGGTTCATGGTCAGACTACGAATGGACCGTCGGCAACACGATAGCTACTTCAGGAAACAGCTTCAGGGGTAGCCCGCTAGCCATCAAGCGCGACTCCAATAATATGAGCGTGTTCTACCAGGACAACCAAAACAACCTAGTCGAAAAAGCCTGGAACGGAACAACAGGTTGGGCAGCACCCTACAACCGAGCGAGCAACATTTACGATAACCCTGGCGGCGTCTCAAGAAGCTCAGACAGTATGGACACATTATTCAGAGACGGCAACGCTAACTTAATTAGCCAAGGTTGGAGTACAGCAGGCGGCTGGGCTCAGGGAGGGACTGGCGCTGCAAACGTGGACTGAAAGTCACCCAAGAAAACACTCGATAACTACCCACCACGTGGCAAGTAAGGTACTATACAAACCATGACCCTTGAGGAAGCCAACAAAATCCGCAAAGCATATGTCAAGTTCATGGAAGTAGCACACCCTGGACTAATGAGGTTGTTTCAAACGACCATACCTGAGTCCACATTGCCTTACCCGAAGGAACAAATTGAGCAAGCTATGGACATCTGCATCGAATTCCTGGAAAAAAAGAAAGATAAAAAAGCGGCAAGAGCCTACGAAGGGCTTAAGCTCTGGCTACGAGCATACACATACGACGAAACCGCTCTTACTGTGGTCCATAACCGCCTCGTAGGATAAGCCCATAGCGAGCTTGGCCCTGGCGGCGGCCCCCGCGCTCATAACTTCGTGTCCGCTGCATGGGCTTGTCTTGACTCATTCGGCTTAGCACTCCGCGCCGAAACGACAAGCCCGATACACTCCGATGCCAGTGCAACCTATCCGGCTTGTCGTTTCTCTGCTCCGAGCGTAGCCGAACGGTCAAGACCCTCCGCTAACGCTCCGGCGAGAAGCCCATTCCGCTACCGTTGCAGTGCCGCCGCGTCTTGCCTCACTCCATCCCTCAACCTCCTCAGCCCGCCCGTTTTTGCGCGTAGTCATGGCACCATTAGTTAACGATGACACCTGTCTACCGCCTCGTGCAAGGCATGCTAGAATGAAGCTCAGAATGCAACTACTAGCCTATTACGAAAGATCAGTCAGTGTTCAGTTTTATCGAAATATCACCTGTAGTTAAAAACGTGTCTATTTTGTGGCAGTGTAGATGCTGTTTAAGCCAAACACGAAACGCCTCCGTTTGGCATTTTTAAACCCCGCGACCGCCATGATCTTTTTGACGTGAGATGGTGACATCCCCATAAGCTCATGGTCGTGGTCGATGCATCGCTCCTGGTGATCTGGGTCGTTTCTAAAACGAAGCCAGTGAATGAATTTACCCATCCTTGGCGTAATCATAGTGACAATGACTTTCCCGCCGACCTTAGTAACACGGTAAGCCTCTTTAACAGACTCGTCCCTGTTGGGAATGTGATTTAAGCATGCTAGGTAGCTTACAGTGTCAAACTCGCCGTCCTTAAACGGTAGCTTTGCTGCATCTTTTATCACCAAGTCACAGCCCTTCCAGTCAACGACATCTACACCAGTTCCGTTACCGTAGCTGCGGACAAAGTTGTTGGCGCCGCAGCCAATATCCAGGACTCTTCCCTCGGCTTCTTTCATTGCTTGAATAACTCGTTCGTCGTCAATGGGTATCAAACCGAGCTTTAATGATTGCTCGCGCGATAGAAGACTCAACAAGGGGAAGGCGAGCCGACTGGCGAGCACCTTCGGCCAGGTCGGTCGTCGAACAATATCTGGTTCAAAGTAATCCAGATCTTTTGTTGCCATCAGGTTAAGTCTATCATAGCGGTTCATTTTTTAGAGAAAGCATTAGCCGTGGGTAATCCGGTTGCGTACTTGTATGGTGTAGCCACGCTGACATTAACATAACAGTAGAATCTATGCTAACCCCTTAGCACACCACCCGCCTGCCGACCCGCTTAGCGCCGCGCATGCTGCCAACCGTCATAATTCATACGAAGCGCTACGTAGCGCAGCCCGCCTGCCAGCCGCCTCGCACCCGCCCGCTGCTAAGCGGTTGGCACGGCCTTGACCCTACGAGGCGGTAGGTATACACTGGTACTGTAGCAACCAACTGGAAGGAGGCATATGCAACCAGAACCCCAAAAGAATATTCACGCCGCCGAACTCGGCAGACAGGGCGGGAAGAAACGCATGGAGCAATTAAACGATGCTGAGCGCAGCGCACTCTCTAAACACGCGTTGCGGGCACGCTGGCACCCGCGCGAGGCCCAAGCAGAGCGAGAGAAGGCCCAGGAGATCGCTAACCTCGTCCAGCAGGCATTAAAAAACAGCAGGCAACTACCCCTCGTCTGACAATAAACATTAGAAAGTTCTAAAATATCTTGATGCAGGAAATTAATTGGGGGAATTTCAAGGCTAAGTTTAATGGCAAGGAGCAGGCCGTTTTTCAGTGGCTCTGTTATCTACTATTCTGCCATGAATTCAACCAACTACTCGGAATAGAACGATACGAAAACCACGCCGGTATAGAAACAAGCCCTATTAAAGTGGGTGATGATTGGGTGGGGTGGCAGGCTAAATTTTTCGATACCCGCCTTTCAGAACACACAGAAGAACTCAAATCCTCTATAACAACGGCTAAAGAGAGGCATCCTGAACTAACCAAGTTAGTGTTTTACACGAATAGAGACTTTGGGCAGGATAAAAAGAAAACAGACCCTAAATATAAGACTGATATTGAGGCTCATGCTGAGAGCAAGAGCGTGTCGCTTGTCTGGAAAACCGCCAGTTTCTTTGAATCACCTTTTGTTGCCTGTGATAATGCCGTAATCGCCAAGCATTTCTTTGATCTTGGCAAAAGCATACTCGACCTGATTGAGGAGCTCAAACAACATTCCAACTCGATACTGCACTCTATCAGATCAAACATACAATTTGGTGATAAAGAGTTAAAAATAGATAGATCGCAAATCACGAACATTCTGTATGGCGTCCTAAAAAGCCCGGCTCCTATAATTCTTAGCGGTGAAGCTGGCGTAGGTAAAACGGCAGTCATAAAAGATCTCTACGATCTTGTCCAAAGTAAGGTGCCGCTTTTCATCTTTAAGGCTACGGAATTTAATAATCGCTCAAGCATTAGAGCGCTCTTTAGCGAGTTTGGAGATTTTAGCATCTATGATCTAATCGCTGCCTACGGTGATGATGAGGGAAAGTGTATCGTAATTGATTCCGCCGAAAAATTGGCCGACATAGAAGACCTGGAGGTATTTCAAGAGTTTCTAGGCTTACTGCTACAACACAAGTGGAAAATCATCTTTACCACAAGGCGGGGCTATTTAGACGACCTCAAATATTTACTGGTAAACCATTACGGGGTGAGTTTTCAGCCGCTAGACATCAGTAGTCTAACGCATTATGAACTTTCGAGTTTTGCGAAAGAATTTGGCTTTGCTCTTCCTAACAATAACAGGATGCTCGATCTTATCCGTAATCCTTTTTATCTCAATGAGTACCTGCAAAACTATGACAGCCTGAGCAAGGATGTAACCTACTCGGAGTTCAAAGACATCCTTTGGGACAAGCAAATAGCAAAGTCGTCATATACAAAAGACAATATCCATATTAGACGAGAAGAATGTTTCCTCGCTCTCGCGCAGAGGAGGGCGAACGTGGGTAGCTTCTTTGTAAAGGCCGATGGCCTTGAATCGGCCATACTTCCTAAACTGGTGGCTGATGAAATTATTGGTTTCGACAAGAAGGTACGAGGGTATTTTATAACCCACGATATTTATGAAGAATGGGCGTTAGAAAGGATAATTGAATCAGCTTTCCACAGGCAAGACAGTGCAAATAATTTCTACCAAGAATTAGGCGAATCATTACCTATCCGTAGGGCTTTTAGGCATTGGCTTTCGGACAAGCTTATAGCGGACAAAGAAGCGGTTAAGTCCCTAGTTGAGAGTACAATTGGCGATGATAACATACCGAGCCACTGGCGTGATGAAGTGCTTGTTTCGGTTTTACTCTCTGACCACTCAAAAAGTTTTTTTGAATTGTTTGAGAAGGAGCTGCTAGCGCAAGATAACAAGCTACTAATTAAGATTACTTTTCTGCTCAGAATCGCCTGTAAAGAAATTGACGATGATTTGTTGAAGCTCATTGGTATTCCAAGCGATCAGAGAATGGCCCTACAAACACTTTTTACTAAGCCGAAGGGTAGCGGTTGGGTCTACATAATAGAGTTTATCAACTGCCATAAAGAAGACTTGGGGCTAAAAGGCATCAATTCAATACTGGGAGTGCTCGAAGACTGGAACAATAAGTTTAAGCGCGGTAATACGACTAGAAATGCCAGCCAAGTGGCACTGTTTTATTATGAAGAAGTCACCAAACATGGGGGGTTTCGATATGAATCGGACGACCTTAGCAAAAAAATAATAAAGGTGATTTTGAATGGATCATTCGAGATCAAGGATGAACTTAGTTCGATTATTGATGAAATCGTATCCAAGAAACAAACAAGCCATCGTGACAAATATTATAAGCTTGCCCAGGCAATGCTCTCCTCGGCTATTGACAGCTTTGATGTCGCTAGGGCCATCCCCGAAAAAATAATTAGTCTAGCAGGCATCTTTTGGGTGCGCAATAAGGAAGACGCGGACATTTATTCGTATGCAAGTGGGCCGATGGACATCGAGCACTATTTTGGTTTGTCAGCAAGCCATTTTGAATATTTCCCTTCCAGTGCTTACCAAACTCCGATATTTCAGTTGCTGCGTGTAGCGCCAGATCAAACCATTGATTTTATTACTACCTTGACAAATAAAGCCGTGACACACTACGCCGCTTCCAGCCTGAGCGAAAATGAGATGGAAGAAGTAGAGGTTTTCATTGATGGCGCTGAACCAACTAAGCAGTACATAAGCTGTAGGTTATGGGAGGCCTACAGAGGTAGCCATGTCTCTACTAGCCTACTAGAATCCATACACATGGCGCTCGAAAAATGGCTATTGGAGTATGCCAAAACCGCATCGGCTGACGATCTTGAAAAGCGATGTATGCACCTCCTCAAAAACACAAGGTCGGCTTCGATAACTGCCGTAGTGATGAGCTTAGTCTTCGCTCATCCTTTCAGACTCTTTAATGTTGCAGCCGTACTTTTCAAAACTAAAAAGTTTTTTCTATATGACTCAACGCGGTTTATTAAGGACAAAACTAGCAAGAGTGACCTTGAGATGTTGCGAGATCATTTCCCCAGTAGTGACACTGAAATCTACCAGAATGAGAGAATAGAAGCTTGCGAGGACGGACACCGGGGCAACCGATTAGAGGATATAGCAGTTCAGTATCAATTATTCATGATGGAGGGCGAGAACGAGGAAGATGCTACTAAGAGACAAAAAGTTATATGGGATATTTTCGACAATTACTATGAACAGCTCCCTGATGCTCCCAATGAAACCGAATTCGACAAAACGTGGCGGCTCTATTTGGCTCGCATGGACAGAAGAAAGATGCACCCGACCACAGAGCACAAAGATGGCAAGACACTCATAAGCTTAAACCCGGAGCTTGATCCTGAACTCGAAAAATTCAGCGAAGATTCTCTACACAAGAGCAATGAAGCGATGAAGCATATACCTTTAAAATTATGGTCTAGGTACAAATGGAAGCAGGAGGAAGACAAATACAGGCAATATGAAAAATACGAAAATGACCCACAACAGGCCATAGAGGAAACAAAAGAAATTATCAATGAACTAGAGGCGGGTACCGCTGAATTCGACCAGGCAACGCCAGCCTATACTTGCGCTGTCCTGATACGTGATTATTCGGATAGTTTGGATGCGGAAGATAAAAAGTTCTGCAAGGAAGTAATCTATAACTACGCAGGCCTACCGCTGCAAGACAGTCATAATTCACATATTGCCGATGGTGTGGAAGCCGCAGTGGATACACTACCTCTTCTCTTTGGCTCCTCCGCAGATGATGACGAAACCATAAAGCTTCTACTGTTTCTACTGCTGTTCGATTCCACACCTGTAGGGATGGATCAGTATGTGCGCGATTATCCTATGCGAGCAATTTTGCATCGTATGTGGAAGATGAGCTTTAAGGATGCTCACTCTATATTCTTAGGCTATCTCTTGCTACGATCCAAATATGAGGGCTTAAGGAACGAGATTAGGAAAGAGAATTTGCTGAAAGGTGCTTACCAAACTTCCGACAAACAACTCATGGACGCCTTCCTGCAAAAATACGAGAAAGACTTAGAAAATATTGTGGCGAATCGCATCACCTATAATGACTTACCAGACCTGTGTGCCATCGAACTACACATCCTAGAAATGGCCTTCGACCTTCTACCTTATAAGACGGAAAACGAGGACCACAAGCAGTTTCTAGTTACCGTTCTTCCTCTATTTTCTAAGAAGCTTTCCGATGACCGTGATAGGGGTAAATATTCAATTGGTCGACGATTCTTAGAAAAGTACGCCAACTTTATCCTAACGTCAAGAAAGGACGAGATTGAAATATATCTAAAGCCCTTCCTTGATGGGTTCACCTGCTCACGGCATATGGCAGATTTCTTTAGTGAATTTGTAAGTGCAGAGGATAGGCTGCATCAATACGAAGAATTCTGGACGGTTTGGCACCTGTTCTATCCTAGTATTGTCAAGCTGTGCAGGGAGCAAGGTTCGTGGTATGACACTAAAACGATCGTACATAACTACCTTTTGGCTTGGCCGTACTGGAAGAAGACTGCGAAGGAGTGGCAATCATTAAAAGACCGGGAACGAAGCTTCTTTAAAAAAGTTGCCGACGATATAGGATATCACCCTGCCGTTCTTTATTCGCTTTCAAAGCTTCTGAATGAGATAGGAAGCAACTTTATAGATGATGGTATAGTCTGGCTGAGTGGTATCTTGGAAAAGAATCCGAGCCTCTCTTCCGAAGATTTAGAGATAAATACCACTTATTACTTAGAGAATATCGTCAGAAGGTATGTGCTCAATAGCCGAAGTAAAATTAGGACGACACCTATGCTTAAAAAACGAATTCTCACAATATTGAACTTCCTGATTGAGAAAGGCTCAGTGGCCGCCTACTTAACGAGAGAGGATATTCTATAGTGATGCAGCCGCTCCAAAGTCAAAATAACACTAACGTGTTGTCTTAGCTGCCACTCACATTTCCACCAGCTCAGACTTAATCCGGTTCCATCTCATCGAAGGCAGTTCTTCATGCGTATAGAGGTCTCTGAAAGCCTAGTTAGCCTATCTTTCTCATATCCATTGCAGAGTCTTCTGTTAACAGGTAATCTGTGGGGGCTGTAGTGACCGCAATCTGGACAATTCGTCATACCTAGTGATATAGAGGGAGTAGAGAAGCGGAAAGACAAATAGCTATATAAGTTATATGATTTAATATAGTAAAACCTTCAGTATGGGAGAGGAACATGATTAGGGATGAGATTGAGCCAGTGGAGTCAGATTCTCCTAATATTTTAGGTGAATAAAGACAATGCCGCTAATTGATAATAAAAACCAGACGTTACAGGACGCTTTGAAAAACGCTCTTTCCACCGCAGAGAGCGTGGATATTGCGGTTGGGTTTTTCTACTTCTCTGGGTTTGAGGCGTTAGCAGAGCAACTGAAAGATAAAAAGGTACGAATCCTTGTCGGGTTGGAAGTAGACCCACTTCTTGTCTCACAAATAGCACAAGCTGCAAAAGATGGAGACATTGATTTGACCAAATGGCAGCCGAGAAAATCAACCAACTCAAGAACTGCGCTGAAATTAAACTATACGGATGCTTTTGTCGGGTTTATGAATGATAGCGATATTTTTGATAACGATCGGTCAATTGGGCTTTTTGATCTCTATACACAAAAAATCAACGACGGGACATTGGAAATCCGAAAAACAGTGAAAGATTACCATGGCAAGTTCTACCTTTTACGTAATCGGCCCGACTTTTCTCAAAATGGCGATTTTCCGGGTACAGTTTTCATGGGATCAAGTAATCTATCGTACAGAGGACTTATTGGGCAGGGAGAACTGAATGACTCAAGTCGTGAGAAAAGTAAATTTGAGGAATATCATGCGCAGTTTGAACAAATGTGGGGCGATTCGAACTCAATTTCTATCGCTGATGCCGCAACGAAGGATGAGTTTTTAGAAACCATCCATCCTCGTATCTGGATATACAACACGCCACTCCCATACCACGTGTATATCCGGGTGTTATACGAACTGTTTGACCAGGAAGAAATAAATGCATTGAAAACTCCCCAAGTTATTACCAGCGGTTTATATACTGATCTTGAGTATCAGATCGATGCTATCAAGATGGTGATGGATAAGCTTAATAAATTTAATGGGGCTATTCTTGCTGACGTGGTAGGACTTGGGAAAAGTATTATCGCCTCCGCTGTTGCACGGAACACAGATATAAAAACGGTCATTATCGCACCACCGCATCTAATTCCCCAGTGGGAAGAATATAAAGAGCAATTCGGTATCAGAGGATCAAAAGTCTATAGTGCAGGGAAGATCGCAGAAGTATATGAGCGGTATCACGACGCTCGTGAGCCGATGCTCCTTATACTTGATGAGGCCCACAGGTATAGAAATGAGGATACAAGCGACTATAAATTATTACATCAGGTTTGCCGTAGTCATCCGCAAAACAAAATCCTGTTACTGACAGCCACTCCTTTTAATAATGACCCGAAAGATGTATTTGCATTAATCAAGCTCTTCCAAACACCAGGACAATCAACCATACGATCCGTCGATAATCTCAGTTTGCGCTATCGCGAACTCATTCAACGGTATAATAAGCTGCGCCGGAACATGACAAAGGATATTGACCAGGAGTTTGTGAACCAGGAAGCATTTGGAACGCAAACATATTTCATTTCCTGAGGTTCGCGGGCCAGACCCCATTGAGTATGACCTTGGACAACTCCTTGAGCCTTATTTGAAGACATTGGACTTGATTATTAAGCCGGATAACGAGGGTTTTATTGGCGCTCGATATAAACCAACCTCAGAAACCTACATGAACAGCGAGAACCGCAAGAAATTCATTGACAAGTATAAGAGCGAATTTGACGACATCGAAGACTTGAGAATCGCACAAACGAACTTGGCATTGTTCATGAGACGACTCCTGGTCATGCGTTTTGAGAGTTCGAGGAATGCATTCCGTTCCACCTTGGATAAGATGATCGAGTCAAACCAGCTTATTGAGCATTGGTGGGATACGCTAGGCGTTGTGCCAATTATGAAGAAAGGTCAACTACCTGATCCACAAGAGTATGATACAGAGGATGGAGAGGTGGACGCGCTAAAAGACGAATTAGAGCTACTACGAAGTAAAAAGGGTCTTTTGGAAATTAGCAAGGCTATGCTCGATCCTCAATTTATCGAGGATGTCCGGCATGATACCCGACTGTTGCAGTCAATTCGTAGGGATTGGTATGCAAATCCGCAATATGCTGATGTAGACCCGAAGCTAGAGAATATCATGGGGAAAATCCAGAGTTTTCTGTCTGAGAACCCGCAGCGTAAGATTGTCATTTTCTCCAGCTACAAAGACACAGTGGATTACCTGTATAAAAAAATGCTTGAGAGTGGATTTAGCCGAGTTATGCGGTACACCGCATCAGAGGCTACCACTTCGAATAAAAAAACCATTCGACAAGACTTTGATGCTTCAATACCGGAGTTCCAACAAACCAACGACTTTGATGTCCTTATCGCCACTGACGCCTTGAGTGAGGGTTTTAACCTGCACAGGGCTGGCATTGTCATCAACTACGATATTCCATACAACCCGACCAGAGTTATTCAAAGGGTGGGACGTATCAACCGCATCAACAAAAAGGTCTTTGATTTTATTTATATCTATAACTGTTTCCCAACTGCCATCGGCGAGGAAGAAACCAGATTGAAATCAATCTCTACCCTCAAAATGAAACTTATCAATGCTGTGGTTGGCAGCGATACGAGAACTTTGACGAAAGACGAAGAGTTGGTGAGCTTCTTTAAAGACGAATTTGATAGAGCCCGCAAGGAAGATGAACAACTGTCATGGGACACGGTCCATCGGGAAGCTTATGACAAAGCATCGAAAGACAACAAGTTAATGCAGATGGTGCAGAATGTTCCAAGACGGAGCCGGGTCAAACGGCAAGGAACCAAAACTCCTGGTGTCGTTGTCTTTGGCAAAAAGGGTCAAAACTCGATCTTTACGTTTGGAGATGCGGAGAGTGAGGTACGTGTTGTTTCATCGGAAGAGGCGTTACCTTGTTTTGCCGCCAAACCAGACGAGCAAGGGAAGGGTGTTGATAAAGACTTTACCAGTGTCTTCGACATGGCAAAGGAAAAGTTGTTCGCCAAACATGAGCTACCCCAAATTAAAGGGAGAAGAGCATCGGCAATCAATGTCCTGAAGGTTATTGCAGATGCCTTACCAATGGCCAGGAACTACTGTGACGACATCATCTCCATTATCAGAACACTGGATGATATTAGCGATGGGTCTTTGAAGGATATTTCCCAGCTTGACGTGAGAAACGTTGAGGACGCATACAAAAATCTAAAGCAAATCATCCCTGAAGTCTTTGTTCGCAATATTCTGAACCGGGCAGAGTTTACTGAGGACGAAGAAGAATTACTATTGTTCGCGGAGCAACTTTTATGATGCAACTTAATAACACGTATAACCGGGATGACTTTCTGCAATTCTTAAAAGAGAACTTCCTCACTGACTTTAAAAAAGATGTACGTCCAGCTAGCACGCAAGGGCTTTCATCGATTCAAAAAGCGTATTCACTCGGACGAAGCGAGCGCCTTGATCTGCAGGTGTTTGAATTTTCTTTTGAAGGCTCTCCCAATAAGAGGGTTACGCTTACCAAAGACGCTTTTCAGGTAATGAGATCAAGCGCTATCTTTCAGGCATTGGCTATTTTTCATTCGCCCGGTAGTGACGACTGGCGATTGTCGCTAATGACTGCAACCCCGGCGAGAACCGAAAAGGGCAAAGTAGCGCTAACTTATTCAAACCCAAAACGCCTTTCGTTTTTCTTGGGGCCAAATGCCAAAGTAAACACACCAACCAAATTTATTCTCAAAAGAGAGAGGATTATTGATTTTGAGGATCTGAAAAGCAGATTCTCGGTTGAGGTTGTAAATAAAGAGTTTTACAAAGAAATATCCGGGCTGTTTACCCAGTTAGTTGGCGCATCAGTACAAAATGGCAAGAAAATGGAAAACTACGAGGCGCTGCTAAAGCTGCCGGACGTCAAGGATCACAGCCAGACAAGTTTGGAGTTTGCAGTACGTCTTATAGGTAGAGTTATCTTCTGTTGGTTTTTGCGAGAAAAGAAAAGCAATCAGAGCAAATCACTGATGCCAAACGAGCTACTTTCACTTGAGGCGATTAAAAACAATCCTGACTACTACCATAAGATTCTAGAACCTATATTTTTTGAGGTGTTAAATAGACCAGGTATGTCACGAAAAGGTGACTTTGCTAAAGAACCATTCTCTTCAATCCCATATCTGAACGGAGGTCTTTTTTCACCCCATGCCGATGACTTTTTCAGCTACAGCGAAAGCAAGCAAGCCGTTAATCATGATATGGTGGTTGTTCCAGATGAGTGGCTGCGTAAGTTTTTTGACGTTTTGGAAACCTATAATTTCACCATCGACGAAAACACCAGTTTTGACGAGGAGCTTTCGATTGACCCGGAAATGCTTGGGCGAATCTTTGAGAACCTCTTAGCTGAAATTAATCCTGAAACTGGCGAGTCAGCCCGTAAAAACACGGGCAGCTACTATACTCCAAGAGTGATTGTGGATTACATGGTTGATGAGAGTTTGCTTCTGTATCTGAGAAATCAGGCACAACTAGGTGAAGACAAACTGAGAGCAGTGTTAAGTTATGATCTGAATGACGATGAAGAAAACGCGCTAACTGAGAACGAGAGGGAGCGTATTATAACTGCTTTAGAGAAGGTGAAAATACTTGATCCAGCCTGCGGGTCAGGAGCTTTCCCGATTGGTGCGTTACAAAAAATTGTCTTCATTCTTCAACAGGCTGATCCAGAGGGACAATTGTGGTTCAAAAAACAAATTAAAGGCACTTCTCCAGAAATTAGAAAAGTTCTTGAACGTGAGTTTGCACATAAAAACTTTGATTATATTCGAAAGCTAGGTATCATCAGAGAAAACATTTACGGTGTAGACATACAGCCGATTGCCACAGAAATTTCAAGATTACGATGCTTCCTTACTTTAGTCGTTGAAGAACGAATCCAGGAAGGTTTGGAAAATAGAGGAATTGAGCCTCTTCCTAACCTCGATTTTAAGTTTGTAACAGCAAATACCCTTATCGGTCTTCCTGGATCTCAAGTGAATAGTCAAATAGGTTTGTTCGAAGATGATGCGGGTATCAGAGAGCTTAAAGATCTTCGGGATATGTATTTTAATGCTTCTGGCGCTGAGCGAGACGAGTTAAAACTTCAATTTGTCCAAGCCCAAAATAGAATGTTCCAGCGATTGATCAGTGAACACAGAAGAGGTCATGCAGAATTAACGACAAAACTGACCACTTGGGATCCATTTAGTCATAAATCATCATCATGGTTTGATCCAGAATGGATGTTTGGTATTAAAAATGGCTTTGATGTAGTGATAGCTAATCCACCATATATCCGCATCCAAGCGCTAAAAGAGTTGGCACCCCTTGAAGTCGAGTACTACAAAAAAGCCTACAAAGCCGCAGGAAAGGGAAACTACGATATTTATGTGGTCTTTGTTGAAAAGGGACTGGCGCTGTTAAATAAACATGGACGACTCAGTTTTATATTACCGCACAAGTTTTTCAATGCTCAGTATGGAGAGGCTCTACGTGCTCTTATAGCGCGTCATCACTACCTGTCTGAAGTTGTCCATTTTGGCGACAAGCAAGTGTTTGAGCAGGCAACAACGTATACCTGCCTCATGTTTCTGGATAAGGAAGGCGTCACGCATTGTCGTGTCGTGAAAGTAGATGATCTTGTGGCCTGGCGCAATACAGGAGAAGCAGTTGAGGGATTAGTTCCCGCCAAGTCTATTACTCAAGACGAATGGAACTTTGTTATAGGTGGCGGAACTGATCTGTTTGAGCGGTTATCTAAGATGCCGGTGAAGTTGGAGAACATAACAAACCGCATTTTCCAAGGGTTAAAAACAAGCGCAGATAAAATTTATATCGTTGAAGAGCGAATACGAGAAGCAAATCGTGTCAAAGTCTTTTCTAGGGAAAAAGACGCTGAATATTGGCTAGAGCCAAACCTACTCCACCCGCTTATTAAAGGCGGTGACAGCAGACGATACTCACTTACCCGTACCAATCGGCTGATACTGTTTCCCTATATTAAGAAAGTCAATAGTATTACTGCTTTGTTACCAGAAACCAGTCTCCAAGCTGACTACCCACTCACATGGGCTTACCTGAAGGACAATAAAAAGTATCTTGAAGACCGCGAGGATGGAAAAATGCGCGGTGCCAGTTGGTATAGTTACGGGCGTAATCAAGCCTTAGATGTTATGCCACTTCCCAAAATCTTTACGCCTGATATCGCGGCTCATGCCTCATTTTCGTTGGATGCAACAGGAGACATATTTTTTACTGGCGGAGTTGCTGGCGGATACGGTATTCTCGTTTCACCGGAATACTCACGCGAGTATATCTTGGGGCTTGTTAATAGTAAATTGTTGGAGTGGTTCATACGCCAGACCGCTACACAGATGCGTGGCGGCTATTATAGCTTTGAGTCTCGCTTTATCCGTAACCTTCCTATCCGCACCATCAACTTCTCTGATCCAACTGACAAGACACGCCATGATAAAATTGTGGAGCTCGTGGAGCGAATGCTCTCTCTGCATAAACGGCTTTCAGACGCAAGGATGCCTCATGACAAGACAACCCTTCAGCAACAAATTAATATCACAGACCAGCAAATTGACAGGCTGGTATATGAACAGTACGGCCTAACAGAGGAGGAAATAAAAATAGTGGAGGAACAGATCAACGTTAGGGTTGCAACTAAGCCAATTCTTGAAGGCACACCACCTACAGAGCTTACCGAACAGCTTACCATCTCCTGAATCTGGAAGCGGCCCCGGCGATAAGCGACTAGACGACGGAGCGACAACGACTCTACACAGATTCACATTACTTAGTAAAAGGTAATTTAAGCTCCTAACCTACCGTCCCAAAAACGACCGTTTATGAAACTTTTTTAATTACGCTCTATAAATCTTTGCTTACAGAGTAGAAAATAGTATCAAAAGTCGTATCAAAAACAACGTCTCAATACTTGCTATAGTGCTTGAGTTTTGATACTCTTGAGTTACTATGACTATGGCGGCGCGACGGCAGGAAC
>WNGR01000814.1_pt1 | contig 36833 bp, 40 predicted proteins | sample 5407581 | NCBI WGS metagenome assembly WNGR01 (sample SAMN13153383, study PRJNA577476) | soil metagenome | isolation source: 80 cm soil or saprolite under Garry oak tree replicate 2 | place: USA:California | collected 2016-06-15 | reverse complement strand
CGCTAGGGCAGCGATCACGTAGTAGAATGGGCTGATGACGACTTGGTTCTGTTGTTGATGGATGACGAACCGATAGGTTATGGTCGTGGTTGGTCCCGTGTTTCCGTAGCTGTCGTTTAGGCTCTGAGCTGGGAAGACCAGTTCCCAAGACCCGGCCGCATCGGAGGTTGATACTTGGAATCCGGATGGAGTGTAGAAGAGATTTCGAGTCGGATCGTATATGCTCGAGAGGGTCATCGTTGATGTGCCTGATGGGTCTTCGACGTGAACGGTGAACGATCCCGTGGTGAGGTATCCACCAGTGGGATAGCCTACTGTGAATGATGCGTAGAGAGTATTTCCAGGAGAAAAGTCGCCGGTTGGAGTGCCGTACTGGTTGTAGGTTGAGAGACTGGAAACGACTAGTAGCGACGGGCTGACGGTGACTTGGACACTGTAAGTTCCAAAGTTGTTTGTCGTGCTCGGCGCTGGGCTGTAGGCGGTGGCACTGATGTTCCACAACCCCAACGAATCGCTCCTCTGAACCCGATAAGATCCCGAGTATGTTCCACTCGGCGTTGTGGGAGTGAGTGCAAGTTGACCCCCGGTAGGAAGAGACACTGAGACTTGGGCGTCTTTGACTGGTTGACCGTTAACATCGTTGACTGTTGCAGTGAAGTATGCAGTCGTCTCGCGCTGTATTGTACTTCCTTGAGTCGGCGTTATTAGCCGCACACTGAGGACACTGGTCACTCTGAACGTTGCGCTTGGAAATCCTGTGGTGACTGACTTTGGCGCTGTCTCGACCACTGTCACAGTATAGTTTCCAGGTAAATCAGTGCGAACTGTTCCTGTAATAGGGTTCCAGGTCTGAGTGTTGTTTGGATAAGTGAGAACCTGTGTGTATCCTCCCGTCGCGTCAGTCGGGAAAGACTCGTCAACGTAGGCTTGGCCCGCACCCCCGGGCTTCGTCACCGTGAACCGAAATGTGTAGGCAGTGTTCGCTGTTCCTCCGGTTATGGTAAAGGTGATGATCACGTTTCCCTCCTCTTCGTTGAGAACAGTCGGCGACGCTCCGAGTGTGTAGGAGGGACCGGCCGGCGCTCGAACAGTCGTCACGACCAAAGATGCCAAGAATAATAATGTGACCGATAGGATGAGAAGCAGAGTTGTGCCTTTCTCCTGAGTCATTCGGGTCCGAGCTACCGCTATCTTGGCCTACCTTGGCGTAGGAGCGAGTGAAGCTTCGATGTGGGGAAGCCTTTGATCCAGAACAGCCTGGGCGTTGCTAGTTACTCTTCTTGCCCAGGTTGTGGTGCTTTACGTAAGCCCAGATTCTCTTGGTCATCTCAGAGGGGGAAATCTTCTGGCCCTCGCGGCCACCTAGTACGGTAGCTAGGGCGGAGTCCAGCTCGATCCCATAACCTCCGAAGGATGCTTTCTTGGTTGGCGTCAGGTTCACCTCCCTGAACCGAAATACACGGCGTATCAATTCCAGCAGGGCGTAGACTGGTCTGAAATCCGCATTGTAACTCCCATTCTACTCGCAGTCGTTACAGGCTTACGTTGCTAACCTCCCACACGCGATGATATCTGGGGACGAGGTCCTCCGTTTTGCCTCTAGTCCGTGTTATCTCTAGGCATTTTGACGAGTGATCTTGGACCTGAAGAAATCTACTCATAGATGTTGACAAGAAGAGTCCGGATAGTTTTTGCTGCCAAATGCTCGTTATCCTTGCGGCTCCTGCTCGTATCTCGCATTGACAAACTCACGATTAAAGCCAGAATCAATGGTAGATTCGAAAAATAAGCCCATCCTTGAAGAGTTGTCAGTCTACCCCCCCTCCCGGGGGGTGGCTAGCAAAAATCTTGAGACCCCTTGCGGAGTTAGAGCACGGGTATTGCGATGATCGCATAGTCAACTGGCCGAAGCTTAAGCTGGAAAAGGGAAGTTCTGCCCTCCTTCCCCGGAAAACCCCTAGACTCCAACGCCTCAGCCAGCTCAAGACTTCTCCTAATCGCGATCAACAACAGTGGAATAAGGATCGGGATATAATTCCGAACTCTCTTCAGTAGATTCCCTTTGTCCAGTTCCAGTCCTCTTGACCGTTGAGCATCAACGACTGTCTGTGCGTCAACCGCTAAAGTTGGGACAAGCCTAACCGCTGTTGTGAATGTGAAGGAGAGCGCATTGGGGTATCCGAGCCATCGACGAGACAGCCATCTAACCGGTCCAATCCTATCCAGCGCTAGACCGAGATCGTCAGGAGATGTCGTCATGAAGAAGAGGCTGAAAGAGGTTAGCAGGACGAGAAACCTGAGAGTCAATGCTATCGCCGACAGATATGACCCCGTGAACAGATTCACGACGAAGATGAACGCTGAAAGAAAGACACCCGCTCTGAGCGACAGGGCCCATCTTCTAGCCACCTTTCCCACAATTAGCAGTGGAAGTTGAGAGAGCAGCAGTGCAATCATCACGAATATGTTGGCAAAGAGCAACGCGGGAACCAAGACAGCGATCACCAGCAGGAATTTCGTCCGCGGATCCAGCAGGTGAACGGGGGTCTTCAGCGTTGAGAACTTGAATCCTTCAAGACTTCTGAGCGACACGGACTTTCGCCTCCGAGAGTTTCTCCTCTAACAATATCCTAGCTCTGTGAACGTCAATGACATCGCCTGGAAGCCCGTAGTTCACCAGCTCGCCAAAGAGCCGACTCATCTGCGGCCGGACCAGAGACGCCTTCCTCACCAATTCATCCTTCGACAGGACGGAATCAGCCGCGCCTCGGGCGACGATCCTTCCTTGTGACAAGAGTATGACTTTTGGGTTAGATTCTGCTACAAACTCAACATCGTGCGTAATCATAACCACGGCCTTCCCCTGCGAGTACAACTGGAGGATGAAGTTCCGTAACCGTTCCTTCTGCTGATAGTCCTGACCGATCGTAGGCTCGTCTAATATCAGATAATCTGGTTCGGTCGCGAGGATGGCAGCAAGTGCGACTCTCTTCCTCTCTCCTCCGCTGAGAAGAAACGGCGAGGTCTCAGCGTACTCGGACAAGCCAAGGGCCTCAAGGGTCCGCAGCACCTGCTTGTCAACCACCTCCGGCGCAAACCCGAAGTTTTTCAACCCGAAAGCAACCTCGTTCTTGACAGTCTCTGAAAACAGTAGATGATCCGGGTTTTGAAAGACAAGGCCCACCTTTCTTGAGAGCTTCGCCACGCTAACCTTTCGCGTGTCCTCCCCGTCGACCAGGACCCGTCCTTGAGACGGTTTCAAGAGACCGTTCAGATGCTTAGCGAGAGTAGTCTTGCCGGCGCCGTTCTCGCCCATGATCGCGATGAAATCACCACCCTCGAGGTTCAGGTCGATATCTTGAAGAGCTCTCTGGCCTGAGCGATAGGTGAAGGAGACCTTCTCGAGAGCAATCATTGACTCATCATGCCTCCTAGAGATGACGCCGCGCTTTCAACATGGGTCGGAACTTTCCCCGACACTAATCCGTCCCGTCGAAGCATAGTCCAGAGAAGGCTTACCCGGGGAACTCCAACACCCAATCCTTCAAGCAGATCAAACTTCTCGTCGAGAGTCTCTTCGAGGTCCCCGTCGGCCACGATCTTCCCAGCGTCCATGACAACTATCCGCTCAGCGTACCTCGCCACGAGATCCAGACGATGCTCCACAACAACAATGGTGAGTCCTAGCTCTCTCCGGAGATCATCCGTAGCACTCATCACTTCCTCTGCAGTCCGAGGATCAAGAAACGACGTAGGTTCGTCTAGGACGATCACTGATGGCTTCATCGCCAAAACCCCCGCGAGAGCCACTCTCTGCTGCTGGCCCCCGGACAGCTCGTAGGGCGCCAGATCTTTCAGGGGTAAAGTCCCCGTTACATTCATTGCCTCGTCAACTCTCCGTCTGATTTCTTCCCTGCTCAGACCCAGATTCTCAGGCCCGAACGCGATATCCTTCTCGACAGTCAAGGCAAACAATTGATTCTCGGGATTCTGAAACACATATCCAACTCTACGGGATAGTTCACTCGTGAGCTGAGTTGTGACGCTTAGACCGTCGACAAACAATTCGCCCGTCCATTCCCCCTGATAGAAATTGGGAATCAGCCCGTTTAGGCAACGACAGAGGCTCGTCTTTCCGCAGCCGCTAGGGCCTGTTAGAAGTATGAACTCGTTTTCTTTTATGGAAAGATCTATGCCTTGAATCGCAGATCTACGCGCGCCGACATACTGGAACCCGAGATTTTTCGCGATGATGATCTCTCTGGGAGCATGAGCCACGACCTACTCACTTTCGGGTTACTACTCTATCTTGGAAGAATCAGACTAGCGTGCTATATTAGGTCTGGAATGGCCCAGCCGATTCTCTAAGAACGTCAACACAGATTTTCAAGATATCCTGCACCTGTCCCGGAACCGATAACCCGGCTGCTGTAGGATGGCCGCCTCCAACCCCTCCTAGCTTCTTCCCGATGGGGATCGAGAGATCTCTCGCTAGGTGGACTCCTGTCTTATTGTAGAAATCCTCAGTGGCTCTCATGTTTACACGAACTTTGTCCTTGGACTCCCCCGCAACAAAAGCGACGTGAGCTCCAAGCGATAGTAAAGCTCGTGCTGCTGAAGATTGGTAAGAGCCTAAGTCGGACGTAGCGACGATCCAGTTGCCCATCAACACTATTTGGGAACGTCCTGCGGCTTTGAGACGAGCGACACGTTCGGATCTGCTCATCGGAGTTGAAAGGATTTCTGATAGGCGCCTCGGGTCCGCGCCTGCCTTGACCAGCCCAGCGGCTACGTTGAAGGTCGATTCTCTCGCCAGCAAGAAGTGCTTCGTCTCGACGAATATCGCGGCAAGCAGCGCCCGCGCTTCAACCATACCAAGATCGGTCTTGGAAGCGCGGAAGAGTTGGTATACTACTTCGGCGGCTGCAGCTGAAGACTCGTCTACGATCATTAGCGAGGCAATCTTTGTCGTGTCGGGGTGTGGATGATGATGATCAATTACAATTACTGGAATCTCGCCTTGCAGGATCTTCTCTCCAATCTTTCCTAGCTGGTCTGGTGTGTTTGTGTCAATTAGTATGGCCGCGTCCATGCCTGCCGGAAGGATTCCGTCGGGTGTGGCTATTCCCAAGTTTTCAAGTAGTTGTTTTGTCGAAGAGCTGACTCCTTCTGGACAGACAATCTTTGTCGAGGTTGCCGGTGAGAGAGTCTTTACCAGCGTTTGAAACGCAAACGCGGAACATGTAGCGTCAGGATCTGCATTCTGGTGACAGAGTATGGCGATGACATTAGATGATCTGACTCGAGAGAGGAGCGATCGGAGATTCGAAGCCCAGCTGGTCTTTTCGGACTGGGTGGACTTCAGAGGATTATCTCTCAGTTGGCCGAGCTGGTTGGTCTGAGCTTCTCCTGCAGTTTCTCTTGAAGCTCCTTGATTCTTTCCTTGGTTCTCTCTTCCTGCCGACCAAGAACTGTAATCCTGGTTCCCAGCAGCTCTTTTCTCTCTTTCAGCTCTGTCAAGAGTGTCTGCCGATCCGACTTGACCAAGAGGCTTCCCACACTCTTGTAGACAGGCGTCTGATCGGTGACTTTGTCGAGTTCCGAAATGGCTCTGTCTGTTTCTGAGACTTCGATCTCGAGCTGTTGTTTCTGGGTCATTACTGCTTGCAATGTCTGTTGAAGTTGTTGCAATCTGCCAAGTTGTTCTTGTAACTGTGGTGGAAGCTCTACTTCTTCGGTCAAAAAGTATTACCTGATGATCTTGAAATCATTCATCGTTTGCGTTCCTATAAAAGGGTGCCACAACATCCACAGTCTTCACCGCTACGGCGACGAATCTGAGAAATGTGTTTGACGCCGCTCGCAACGCTACGATATCGTCTGCGAAGATTCGCAATTCTAGAGTTCTAGCTCTCCATTTCACGAAGACATGTGATCTGAATCCTGATGGTTGCTTTGTTTCAGGTAGGAGAGACCTGTAAACGGTCTCGGCGACCTTCGATGATGGTAGGCTGATTTCTATCGTTATCTCCGAGGAAGCGTTCTCGGACCTAATCTTCTGCGGGAGTTTCTGCTTCTCCCCGGGCTTCCTGTTCGCTCTTTGCCTCAACTTTCTCAGCAGGTTCGGCTGGAGCCTTCCTCCTCCTTGCTCTTGGCCTCTTTATCGCTACCACCATCGAAGGGGCAACTCGGGCGCCCCCTCTAAGACTGTCAAGCTCCGTTGACAAGGTGGAAGGACTCATTAGTCCTCTTGTAGCTCGAGCGGCGATTTCTCCAAGCTTTGTCGTCGGTGCGTAGGCGCCTCCAGCGAATTTGTATCCGCATTTTCTGCAGTGCCAGACTCCTACACTCCATCTCTTCACAGTCCGAAACATACACCTAGGACATTCGTGTTTGGAACGTAGACCAGTAACTATTGCAATGTAGCGGCGTCTGGTAACCGTACCGTATCGTGCGCCGAAACCGCCCGCTAAGCCAGTTTTGCGAGTCATCAGCCTTTCGCCGCGGCCATTATCTTGGCCCGGTTCTCTGCTGCCTTTGCAACCGCCAAGTGCACAGCTCTTTTCAGTTCATCCGGTGTAAAGCCATAGAGTCCTCCTTTCTGCATCGCGCAGAGGCGGCCGTTCTTGTCTATCGTCACCGTTAGCCTCGCGCTCATCACCTGTTCCTCTTCTAGCGATGGATCTACAACGATTGTCTTGTCTATCTTCGCGAATGTTACTGCGACTGGGTGATTGTTAAGTGGGAGTTGATGATGCCCGCCCTTTGTGATCACTTCATCGCCCTTCATTTCCATCTTCGCGACCTTTGAATTGGCAAGTGCCGCTAGGGCGGCCATGGACGCTGCATCGATCAGATTGCCATCGTGATCGAGCACGTAAACGTCAACGTAGACAACTTGGACCTTCTTTCCTTTCTGGATTACTAGGGATTTCAGATCGACGGCCTTGGACTCTCTTATTCCCCTGTCAACGACCCTGGAGAGTTCGATCGCCGCTTCGCTGGGAGGCCCCATCTCGAAGGATGGCGACGCGAGCGGGACTAGTTCTGCATTCACTGTCAAGACTCCTTCTTCTGGAGTGTCTGGGAAGGGTTCGCCGGTTTCGACTTTTATTCCGGCCAGAACCTTTGACTTTCCTAGGGAGACTTGGGCAGAGCCGTTTGCCTTTTCGATGAGCCCTACTTGGATCTGGATTGGTCTGTAGCTTTCTAAGCCTCTATCGTCAATCCGTTTGCTTTTTGTGACCAGATCCACGACGGTCTTCTGTTCCAACTTGGCCACTGGTGGAAGTTGGGGAGTTGCTGACATTACGCGACTATCTCCGGTTCCTCTCTTTCCTCAACCGTGTCTTTGATGGTCGCGTATTTCTTTTTGAGAGTCTCTCTCTGCATGGTGTGTATTGTCTTGCAAGCTTCCATGGCCATAGTGAGTCCCTGTTCAAACTCCGCGGTGGTAAGATTGCCATCCATTTGTAGAAGCGTTACCAGTCCCATGTTGGGTACAAGGGCAACTGGGAGATCCGCGTCTCCGTATTTGTCTTCCGCGTCCGATAAGTCCAGCGCCATCTTTCCCTGAATCTTTCCTACTGCGCAAGCTGCAACCAGTTCCTTCATCGGGATTCCTGCATCAGCGAGTGCAAGTGAAGCCGCTGTGATTCCTGCGCAGCGGGATCCACCGTCAGACTGGAGTACTTCTATGAAAACATCTATCGTGGTTCGAGGGTAGAGGTCTGTTAGGACGACTGGTTCGAGGGATTCTCGGATGACTTTTGAGAGTTCCATCTCGCGTCTGGAGGGTGCGGGTGACTTTCTCTCGTCAACCGAGAAGGGGGCCATATGGTACCTGCATCTTATGACAGCTCTCTCTGGCATAGCGATGTGTTTGGGGTGAGCTTCCCGGGGTCCGTATACTCCTACCAGAATCTTGTTCTTTCCTTGCTCAATGTAGGCAGAGCCGTCTGCCTTGTCGAGGAGCCCGACCTCTAGCTTCAATGGCCGTAATTGGTCTAAGCGGCGGCCATCGATCCGCAATCCTTTCTCGTCGATCAGTTTTTCAGGCTGTTTGGGTTCCGGCAACTTGTTCAACCATCCTAGATTTCGATATCATTTCCCTTATGCGGTCGGTTAGTCCTCTTGTATGTGCCTCACGTTCAACCATGTATATGGCTTCTACCGCGACTCTCTCATCCTCGGGAGACTTGCCCCAGACGAGCACCACGCCGTTCTGACCTACAGTAATCTGGCATCGGGTCTCCTGCTTCAGCATACTTATCATGGAACCTTTTCTTCCGATTAGGCGCGGAATCTTCGCGGCGCTAATCTCGACAACCCGGCCAGTTGATACTTTTCCTAATCCGGGACCCTTTGCCGTGAGAAGGGGGTCTCTGGTTCTGTCAAAATCGAGTACTTCTGCTAAGACCATGTCTCCAACCTCGAAGCTAGAGGAAAGGTCTCGTCGCCTCGGCCCTCTTGGACCGGGTGTCTCAGAAGCAGGCAGCATTGCCTCGTACGGTGCTCCGATGTCCACAGACCATCCCGATAATCCAATGTCAACTATTCGACCGCCAACAAGGTCGCCCGCGCGCGGAAAGTACCCACCCTTTAACGGGACCACAAAGACCCTGTTTCCATCCACTTCCAGAATCCCAATGCAAGCTGAGAATATCTGGGTCCCTATCTTGTACGCGTTGTCGCCAAGAAGATGATCCCCTTCTGCTAGAAGCTCCCCAGGAGCCACCACTTGCTTTGGTTCTGCGAGAAGCACCAATCACAGCTACCTCTAGGTCAATACCTTCGTCTGAATAGTTCCCTGAGTCAGCTTCCCAACCCTGTCAATGAATGAACCATACATTCCCGCAGGCATTTCGATTACGGCCATCAGAGAACCGTCTGACTGCCATTCCTCTCGACTGACAGTCCCGAAGCTCTTGAACGCATTGTATGCTCTGGCCGCATGCTCTGGAAAAACCTTGACGGCAATGTGCATCAGCTCCAGCTTTATCGGAAGAATAGGTCTCAACTCTTCCAAGACCAGCTTCGCCTGTTCCTCGGCACTTTTGTAAGGATCGATCGAGAGACGAACCTGTCCCATCGCTTGTTCGATTCTCAGAGGTGGATGAGGTGTCCCGGTTCGAGGGTCGATGGCGTTACGGGTGATTATTGTGACGATCTGCCGTCTCTTCTCCTCTATGAGCTGTCGGCGCTGTTCTGTTGTGAGCAGGAGTTCGCCGCTCTTCATGACCTCCTCGGCAATCTTTTGTGGGTCGGTTGAGCCGAAGTATTTCTGCAGCTTCTCTTCCGAGGCCCTAGTGCCCTTGCCTGAGTCTGAGTATATTTCCTCGATTAGAAGCACTTCAGAGATGGGCACTTGTTTTCCAAGCTTGTAGTCTAATGCTGGCTGAGGTTTTACCAGTATCTCGAAGTGGTCTTGTCCCTTTGTTAAGCGAGCGGTTGTGTACTTGTCACTCATTTGCCAGCCGGAGCCTTTTTGCTAGCATCCATCCTTCTAAGATACTTGTCTACTTCTTCAACCGGAAGTTTCTGGAACTTTCCAGTCTCCCGTGGAATAATTGCAACCCGAATCTTCTGGGGCTCCGCCTTGCCTTCCAGCACTTTCGTCATGCACTTCATTCCCAGCAAGAGTGCTTCATCCATCGTGAGGTTGTCCCGATATTCCGCTTCAAGAATCTCGTTTGCAGCGTCACCGCCCGCCCCAATCGCCCAAGCCCGATAGGCGAAGAAGGCTCCACTGGGATCTGTCCAGAATAATCTGCTGCCCTTTTTGTCAACTCCTCCGAAGAGCATTGAGATGCCGAAGGGTCTAACTCCCGCATGCTGAGTGTAGAGCTGCTTGATCTCTCCGATTCGTCTCGTCAGGATTTCAATGTCGATTGGTTCGTCATACATCAGCTTGTTGCTTTGAGCATAAATTCTCGCCTGATCGACTAGAATGTGAGCATCACAACTCAAGCCAGCCACTGCCGTTCCGACGTGCTCGTCAATCTGGAAGATTTTCCACATGAAGGATAAATCTTGAAGTTTAGATCCGGCTCTCTCCTCCGCCGCAAGAACGACTCCTTCTGGTGACGCAATTCCAAGAACTGTCGCGCCCCGCTTAACGGTCTCACTTGCATATTCCACCTGGAAGAGCCTCCCGTCAGGGGAGAAGACAGTAATGGCCCGATCGTATGCACCGGGCACAGCAAACATCGACAAATTTTACACCTAGATAGATTTCGAAGAAGCGAGCCCGTAGGTGCGTACTAAAACCTTTCCCACGATTCGTTTCTCCGATGATTCAAACGCGGGGTCGGCCCGTCGCAGAGAATATCATCCCGTGGAGAGGTCATGCTGGGACTGGCGTCCTCATTCCCCAAAAGAGTAATCACGGACTACGTAATATCGTCTATCCTGCCGGCTCCCTCAACTCGATAGGGTCTCCTACACTGTTTTCGAGCGATTCTAAGAGTTGGCTGATTTCCTCCCTCGGTTCGAGACTGGACTTAATTCTAGTCCGAAAAGACAGGTGGATCTTGATCGGGTCTTGATCCTTCATGCTAATTATTCCCCGGAAGACCTCTTCCTTGTCTAGACGCAAATGTAGCCCGCCATTCGAGTCAAGGTGCTTACCCAAAGAGTGTAGAACTGATGCGCGATCAAAACTCGGGAGATTCTTCCACAGATGTTCCAAGAACGAACGGGCAGGCGCACCGCGAATGGATATGTCGACCATTCGAATCTCGTTACCGTAATGTCCATGGAGCCTTCGTGTATCCGCTTTAGAAGGAAGAGAACCTTCAGGAAAAACACGGCTCAATGCTCGGAGAACCCGATCTGCATCTTCTGTTGCGTGAACGATTGCCGATATCTTCGCGGAGATAACTTCCAACTTCGGAAACCCATCCTGCTCCCCTTCTATACTAGCTTCGTTAAAATACTCTGATAATTGGGACATTCTGGAAATGTCGCAAGGGTTCGCATACAAGCAGGCGCTGATAATCCGATTAGACCTGAAGATTGGTCGAGGAAAGATCGCTGTCCAGTGTTCTCACGCTGCGGTGAGCGCTGCTGAAGAAGCGCGCACGCGCTTTCCTCAATGGTGGAAGGGATGGCTGGAAGATGGTCAGCGAAAGATAGCCCTTAAGGTGCCTGACCTTGACACATTGTTGAATCTTGAGAATGTTGCAAGGAGGAATCGGCTTCCCGTCTATGTCGTCCGGGATCGGGGTCTCACTCAAGTGCCTCCAGACACGGTTACCTGCGTCGGGATAGGCCCAGCGCCTGACAACCTCGTAGACAACCTAACCGGGGATCTGGCCCTTCTTTGATCTCACGGGGTCAGTGGAATCTTCTGCAACTCCGTGCCTGTGCGAAAGCATATCGTATCGCCTTTTTGCGTCGGCAACATACTCTGTGAATTCCGTGTCGATTGTTTCTCTGAAACTAGACCCGGTTTTTTGGAACAGCTTTCTCAGTATTATCCGTTCAATGACTTTCGAGGCTCCGCCCAGAGACTTTCTCAGTCCGGCGACAAAGTCCGCCACGCGACCTGGGATCTCTTCACGGGGCAGGGAACATATCGTCAGGAGATACTGATACAATGCTTCGCGTGGCTCATTCCCGAGTACAGAGAGCCCTTCGTCAATACATTCTAAGAGGAGCTGTTCGAAGGGTTGGGCTCGAGCAGTCAAGCTCTGATCCCTCCAGCAGGCTCCTGAACCTGGGGCAACGGCTCTTCGGCGTAGCTGCTCTCCTGTCGGCCACCTTGCAGTTTGACGGCTTTGAGACCGTCAAAGTTGAAGCGCAGTTGTGATCTAAAGAGACCTTGGACGGCTCCTAGAACCCTAGGCTCAAGCGCATCGTAGTTGATTAGGACTAGAATTGAAGCCGTATCGTTTTCGGTCATTTCTACTACAGATGACAGGACACCATAGGCTTTCTCGAATCCCTGTGAGAGAATGATATCTGTGAAGACATCGAACACTATTCCGATTCTCCTCTTCGAGAGAGCTTGAAGGAGTTTGTCCACTGCATCGAGAAGAAGCGAGGTATCTCGTTCGGGCAGTAAGACTTGTTCATCGGAAAGCCTTGCCGGACTCGAGGTCTTTGTGCTGAAGCTGAAGAGACTGATGTTTCTCTGATCTCTGAACTGACGGTAAATCGGACTGCCCGCGCTGGTAAAGATGGCGACCGCTTCAACGTTTGCCTGGAACTCTCTCACAAATTTTTGGACGATTTCTTCGTAATCGCTGGTGGGCTCATACTCTAGTAGTAGTCGGTTCCCTAAAATATCTTGATGCTTCATACTCAACATGCTTGAAAAAGTGTCTTGTTGCATCGCCAAGTCAATCACTCTCGCGGTCGGGTTGACCTTCTGGAGCAAGTCGAGTATTCCGGCGTGGGCTCCCTCCACGTTCAAAGCCCAGATTCGCCCTACGTGTCCGGATCTTAGGGTAGAGTCTGGGATCATGATCTTGTCAATTATGTCCTGACAACGATCTAGGTCAAGTTCATCGAGATCCACCAGTTCTCTCCTCTCACCTGTGACCGATGCAAGTAAAGTACTCCTCATCTCTCCCGACGATGCGGTTGTTTCTAGCGGGTGGATTGTAACCGAATTCTCGCCCGTAGGAGAGCCCAATAGTCCCGACCCCTTCAGTATTGCCCGGTAGAACGGCACTTCCGCCTTTGTTACCTGACAAACTACATCCTGTCCTGTTGCTAATCCATCCTTCACAAACGTCTCGACGAGGTTTCTCCGATCGGATTCGGTATTATAGAGTACTATCGTGTCGATGCTGGGATTAGAATACACGGCCTGGCTTACAGTCTCTCCTGATGTTACGATCCTTCCGAGGATTGTGGGTTCACGTAGGGCGAAAGCAATCAGCACAAAGAGAAGACTATCGGCAACAGATCCGATGCTCTGGGAGATCGGAAGGAAGAGCCCCCCTGCGGCAATTTGGAAAAGGGTTAGCACACCGAAGCAAGCCCAAGAGAGGCTGATAATTTTCATGGATAGGGAGGCTTTCCTGTCTTGAACGGTTTTCGATTGGTGGAAAAACGAGAGAACGGGCAGGGAGACGAAACAGACTAGTAGAAGAGCGCTCGTTGCAATGTACCAGATCTGGTATGAGAAATAATAGTAGGTAACTCCCCCCAAGGAGGTTTGATTTAGCGACCAAGGAATGAAGATGAAACCAGATGCGGTCCAGATGCCGACGGCTATCAAGAAGATCAGGAAAGGGAATGGCGGTCTTGAAACGAATCTTCTCAGTCTCCAGATTCGTCTAGTGCCGGTCTCGTCGCCGTTTCGTAGGAGATAGGACGCGACTCCGATCGAAGTTGCCATAATCGCTACTAATGCGGAGTCGATGAGTGGGGATACCGGGACCTCAAAGGCGTGAGCGTACGTACTCTCGGCGAGAAATAGGATAAATCCTACATTTGCGAGAGCTATGAAGAATCCTGAATCCAGAAAGTATGTTTTCTTTGCGCGAAGGATGAAGTATAGCGCTGAGCACGAAGCGGTGAGCGCGAGAAAGTCTAGGACGTTAATCAGAATGTTGACCTCAGACTATTTCATTCTGTTTTCTCATCAACGATTTGGTTTTCGTCTTTCTTGAGTTCATAAACCAGTTTCACAGAATCCTGGTTCTCGTTGAGGCTAAGCTGGAAGTCAGATGATGAAGCGACTCCAAGTAAGCGAGCAATGTCAACTGGGATTAGGAGATAGAGACTATCTCTCAGCTTGACCGGACGGACTTTCAGTGTCACTCAGACTCAACTTTGTAGGCGCAAAGTTGAACGGAGGGATGGGAATAATGGAACCGCTGTTGATGTTGCACGGTTACAGTTGCAAGTCGCCGAGCGATTCTTCGTTACTAGACAGCCCTGCCCATCCAAACTTGTCCTTGATTCGGTCTGCAGCCTGTTGAGAGTTTTCAGCTTCGATTGTCGAGATTCTATAGAGACCAGCGAGCCTCTTTGCTTTCTCGGTTAGCCCTGGCATGGCGACGAGAATCGATTGAGTTGGAGTGACATCGAAAATCTTCGCGTACATTGAAGCGACTGGTACTTCGTCGATCTGCTTTTCGCTGGCTATGACATCAAGCACTACGACTTCGGAAGAGCCTTTCGTCGCGACGGCGTCAAACCTGTGCAACGCGCCAGATCGGCCTGCGATCTGGCCGGGCATTTCCACTTTGAACTGGAAATCTTCGAGAACAACACCTATGGGCTTCATGACCAGATAGCTTCGCTTGAATTCCTCCTCGGCCTCAGTACCGAGCCTGTATGCGTAAATATTGACGAACCCCGTGTCTCTTACGGTGAAGATGTGTCCACAATTTCTGCATCGATGTATTGGGCTCGGCATGTCGGAGCGTTTTCCACATTGACTACATTGAAACCAAGCGCCAAGCTTCTGATAGTCAACCCCTGCCTTGAACAGCTCCTTGTTGCATTTTGGGCAGAGCAGGCCCCCCTCGACGAGAAAGTTGTCGACGCTGTCTATGTTTCCACAAGCGGTATGTTCGAGAAGAGTCTTGCGTTCAATATCGATTGAATTGCAGTTAGGGCAGACGTAGTCGTTACTTACGTTGACGGATAAGCACGAAGGACAGACTAGAGTCTTCTCATGAAACTTGCGCTTGAAAATGCCTACGTCCCAGAGTTTTTCAACCAAATGTTTCGCGGCCCCTGAGTCTCCCTCGACAACTTCTTCCACCTCCGGGTATCTGACGGTCTGATTTAGATCGAAGCTCGGGACCAGCTCAACTATTTCTCCCCTAACAAACTTACCTAGAAGTAGCTGTACAGATGGATCCTGGTACAGAGCAAGCCTATCCTTCGATGTCACGCCTGGCGACGCCTGGTTATCTATCTCAGACTCTTCTGCCAAGCGAACCGAGTCTTCATCGATATGCGTTCAATGTACCCTTTTCGTGAAGGTTAGCGTATCAGAATGAATATGCTTTCGAGACCTCGGTGAGAGCTTTGGAAGATTCATGGCCGACACCGCGGCCGCTTCATCGGCCAATTCTAGGACGCCTACCGGAATCCCAGGACTAGATAAGCTGCTGACTGGCGGCTTGCCCAAGAATAGAACTATCCTTCTCTGCGGCGGTCCAGGCACCGGAAAGACGATCATGTCATCGCAATTTCTAGTCAACGGAATACTAGACTACGAGGATCCTGGAGTCTACGTCAGTCTCGACGAGAACAAGGTTCACGTTTTTGAAGAGATGTTGGACTTCGGATGGGATTTTGAAGACCTAGAGAATAACAAGAAGCTAATCTTTCTAGAAGCTTCCCCAATCAGATATCTTCCAGCCGAAATCAAGGTTGGAAAACTGACGGTAGGGCGGAAGGAATTTTCGATGGCGACCCTCATCGAAATGATAAAGACCAGCGTAAAGGAAATCGGTGCAAAACGGATCGTTGTTGATCCTGTGACAACGCTAGTCTTCCAATATGACGGAGTTGTTGCTCAACGCAATGCGCTGGTGGAGTTGATGGAAGCACTCGCCGATACCGGCGCAACATGCATTATCACGACAGAACTGAGACGACCCGGATTTGAAAGAAGCATAGACTATGAGGAATACTTGGCACATGGAGTCATTCTGCTGCAACAGTTGCAGGTGGGGAAATCGCTGCTGAGGGTTATCCAGATCGAGAAGATGCGCAAGACGCCGGTCGACAATCAGCCGCGCCCGTACAGAATTACCGACACGGGAATCGAAGTATTCCCGAGAGAAAGCGTTCTCTAGCTCTGCAATCCGCTGCTAGTGGGCATAATCAAGCCCAGGCCTTGGTCTCTGTTGTACGGTGTCCACGCCGTCACGTGACGTGCACCTTTCATCTTGGGGACCCGAATGTACCTGGCGAGCCCGTCCTTTGTATCCTCGGCTTTCATTTCGATCACACCGTCTACCTTGTCCTGAATAGCTGCGATGATAGCGGGGTGAAATGCTTTCCTTGAGAGAGATGTTACACAACTTGCTTTGCAGCTTCGGATCTTGGCAACCAGAGTGTGGAGAAAGTCGAAAGATGGCCTGACGCCACTTCGTTGCAACAAGGTCGTCAAAGAATCCATTGCCAGCAGAGTATTGCTCGGGTCACGGGACTCAGAAAGCGCTTTGGAGACAACGATACTCAAGTCAGAGAGTCGTTGAGGGTCCTCGCTGTACTGTTCTTTGCTCTTTACACCCACAAGGAAGGAGTAGCAGTCGATGAAAACCAATCTGCGGCGTCCTTCAACCTCGTATTTCTGGGGATCTATGCCCATCATGCGCATAGATTCTCTTACACTATCCGGGAAGTCGTCGAGGCTTGCATAGACAACATTCCTGTCTCTTCTGAGCGCCTCGACTACAAGCTGGGTCAGGAGTGTCGTCTTTCCAGTTGCAGGATCTCCCATGACCAAGACGACCGAGGTCGAAGGGTAGCCTTCGGGAAGGAGTTCGTCAACTATTCCTATCCCTGTCATTTCTCTCGATGAAGATCTTTCCGTCTCGTCCCCAGTTGGAGGCGATATCAATCTCTTTGAGATCTCTCGTTGCAGTTCTTGATCTCTGGCCTTGTTGAAGGATACAGTCCTAACTTCCTTGAGAAGTCCGAGCTCGACAAGATCCGACACGTCCCGGTCTATTTCCTTCGGATTTCGACGGATCTTGTTGGCGATTCCTTCAACAGTGTCGGTAGATTCCGGGTTTTCGTGAAAAAACATTAGGAGTTCGGCCTTTGTCTCCGAACCAATCAGTTTCTCAATCAGATCGGCTTTTGAGGGTCCCTTATCGAGCCGACCGCTGCCCTTGTTGTCCATAAGGGGCACTCTTAGATCCAGAATCGCGGTTATCGGATCTTGTCAGGTGGGATGGGGGTCGGGGCCAGAGCAAATCCCTCTCGCGTGATGTAGTAGTCGTAGCCTTCAAGGCGGTGTTCTGTTCCTCGCATCTTGGGAATGTAGATGCGTCTTCGGACTCTCGAATTGTCGAAGCTGGCGTCGAGGACGATGAGGCCATCTCCTAGAAACTCCTCGAAGTTTGTACCTAACTGTTGTTTTCCCCATGGGACTTCGCTTATCATTAGTGTTGTACAGTTGGCCGCTTCCAAGAATTTCAGCATGATGTGCAGGAAGCTCCTAGCTTCCGCTGTGCTTTCGAAGGCGGTCATCAATGCCGATAGGGAGTCGAAGACGAGCCTTCTGGCATTGATGCTGTGCAAGGCCTCAAGCACGGTCTCTAGTGCTGTGCTTACGCCTGCTTTCATTGTAGATTGGAGCGAGACTAGCTGGAGTTTTCCTTCCTTCTCAAGGCGGTCAAGGTCCCAGCCGAAACGTCGAGCGTTGCGCTTCAGTTTTTCGCCGCTCTCTATGACGGAGGCGTAGACACCGTTCTCGCCACACCTGACCGCTCCGTGGTAGAGGAATTGCAGACCGAGAGTGGTTTTTCCTGTTCCCGGCTGACCGGCAACGATTATCGTGTCTCCCCTAGCCAGTCCGCCTTCGATTATCTTATCTAAGCTTGCGATGCCTGTCTGGACTCTTTCATCGTTCTGCTGCAGGGCTGGAATGCTAGACCTGCGGCTCTCCATTACTTCTCGTCCTCCAAGGACCAGAGTTTCACTGGTCCGACCTGTCGAAAGTTGACCATTCGCTTAGCCCTAAGGACATGCAAGTACTTCGATGCGGTGGACCGATTGACCCGGAGGTCTCTGGCTATCTCGCCGATTGAACTGCTGGGTCTTTCACCAAGAGTGTGAACAATCTTATCTTCGATAAGATCCAGGCGATCATCTTCAATTTCTAGTCTAGTTGTCAACTCTGACTGTCAACTGAGAGCGTCAGCCCTGATTATCATAAGGCACGTGTTACCGGCATAGCAAGATAACAGTCATCCCGAAGCCGCTAAATGCTAACCTGAGTAAACCGGAGCCCATGCAAGCTCCGGTCGTAGTCAAGCTAGGAGGATCTGCAATTACTCAGAAGTCAAAACCTTCTACCGCGAGGCTCGAAGTAATTCACAACGCGATCAAGGAAATCGGGTCCTACTCTGGCCGAATGGTTCTACTCCACGGTGGAGGCTCTTTCGCTCACCCCTTCGTCTCGAAGGCTGCGCTCAGAAACGGCTTTAAACAGAAATCCCAACTAGCCTCAGTATCAGAAGTCGAACTAAATCTCGACCAACTGACAAGAATAATTGGGGTAGGTCTCCTGCTTCGACACAGGCCCTTCGTTCCGTTGGCACCGATGAGCTTCATCACGTTGAGACGGGGGCAAATAGAAAGATCGTTTCTTGATCCTATTACCGCTGCGTTGCGACTTGGCTTGATTCCCCTGATTCATGGTGACGTTGCATTCGATGAAATACGAGGATGCAGTATTGTGTCGGCGGATCGAATCGCGTCTCTCCTCGGTGAGAAGATCGGAACTTCGAGGGTCCTATTCGGTTGTGATGTAGACGGTCTCTATGATGGAAACCCGAAGTCTTCCTCGAAAGCTGAACTAATCGTCGAAGTCAATCGAGATAACTACCTCCAAGTGTTGAAAGGATTGAAACCAACCACCGGCGATGTAACAGGTGGCATGCGTGGAAAAGCCTTGGAGGCGCTTAGGCTGGCCAAGCATGGCTACGAGTGCTACATCTTCAATCTCACAGAATCGGGAAACTTGGGAAGCCTGCTCAGAGGATCTTCATCCATTGGGACAAGATTCGTCCCATGGAGAAAAGTGAGTCAATAAGATCTCGCGACTACTTGATCTGCGAGATCAGACAAGCCATCCCTGAAAGGAGAAGGCTTCAGGATTGATAAACTCGTCTTGGCATCCTCGAGACATTTCATCGCTATCTCCCTACACTCCCTTTCTGCAGGAGTCTTGTTCACCATACTTCTGGCTTTCTTAACCATCTGTTTCGAAACTCTTTCAGATCCGATTATCTTCTTCAACTCCTCCCGGTCTTTCCGAGAAAGAAATCTCAATGCGATCAAGATCGCGGCGTTTCCTAGTTTGTGTTCAATGATGTCCTTGGCTTGTTGTTTCCCCGTCTTCTCTCCACAAATATCCAGGACGTCGTCCATTACTTGGAAGGCAAGTCCTGCCTTCCACCCGTAAGCGCCTAGAGCCATTACGACGCGGGTTTCTGCCTTAGCGGCGTAAGCGCCTATTTGGCCAGCCGCTTTGAAAAGAGAAGCGGTCTTCCTCCCTACCATGTCCAAATATATCTTGAAAGTTGGATCGGAGATTCTGTTCTTGACGAGATATGAGTCGGTTCTGCCTGCTTGTTCAAGTAACAGATCCAGTCTCTCTCCATCGATAATTTCTTTCATAGTCCTCACCGCAACCCCTCTGACGTTCCTACTGGTTGGCAAGTCTTCGATCAAGTCGTCGAGAACTTCACGGTAAAACATGGCGACCAACAGGGCGATCGAGTCCCCCATCACAACACGTACGGTCGGCCTTCCCCGCCTGACCTCTCCTCGATCGATAAGATCGTCCATGACGAGTGAGTAGTTGTGGATCATTTCAACGACTGCGGCAGGCTTGATAGCTCGCTCGGCCCTTCCACCGGCGGCTGCGCAGCTGAGAACTACCATGGCAGCTCTCATCCGTTTCCCGGGCACCTCAAAGTGATAACTTAGCGCAGGTCGAAACTCAGAGGGTGCACTGCGCCTTAGGGCTTCGAGTATAACTGGGTCAGCCTGTTGGCCCAGGCGAATAAATCTAGCGAGTCCTGAAGGGCTCATTTCGACTCTTCAGCCACTTCGTTGAAGGCTACTATAGAAGCCCGGTCTGTATTCAGGTGCGTCATGAGGAGCTTGCTAGCTAGTGCCCTTTTCAGTTCCATATTGTGATTGGAGCGACTCGATTATTCTTGGAGACCTGGATGATGGTGATCCATAAGGATCACTTCGTACCAGTGGCTGATTCCGTCCGAATAGAGGTGGTAAGAATCTCGTACAGCCAAGTTCGGGTATCTCCTCACTGCTCGTCTCTCGGCCACACTCTGGAGGGAAATCGCTCTGGTGAACTTGGAAACTCCCATTGCTTTCTGTCTTCTCCCGGAAACTGGCCTTGGTTTCCTCGCGCCCCCGCGTCGAACTCGGACTCTGACCACGACTATTCCGGGTTTTGCCTTGTATCCTAGGCGCCGGGCGGTTACGAGTCGAGTGGGTCGATGAATTCTCTTCACGACGGGCTCTCTCCTCCAGCTTATCGCTGCTCGCCTCAGCCAGTCTCGGAAATCGGCCGTGCCGTCGCGCCACCAGCCTTCCATGTGTGAATAGGCCATGGGGATGCAGTCTCGAGGCTCGGGGGTAGAAACACGTCTGATAAGGCTTACTCGACTGCGTGAGGTTCAACATTGTTAAATCTCACCTTCTTAGGGGACCGAGAATCCTCGGTAGTTGAGGAGCTGTCGATGGCTCAAGACGTCAAACTGTTGAAGCGTGCCTATGCGCCTGCCCGACTAGCCATGAAATATCATCCCTACTATCATGGGAAGATTGAGATCAGCTCGAAGGTTCCTGTCAACTCCTATGACGACTTTGCGATATGGTATACGCCAGGCGTCGCGGATCCATGCAGAGAGATTCAACACAATCCTGAGAAGGTGTACGATTATACTAACAAGTCGAACAGTGTTGCCATCGTCACCGACGGTACTAGGGTCCTGGGTCTCGGCGATATCGGACCCGAGGCGGGTTTGCCAGTGATGGAGGGGAAGAGCCTGCTGTTCAAGTATCTGGGCGGAGTGGACGCTTATCCAATATGTCTCGGGACAAAGGTCCCTGAAGAGATAGAGAGCGCGGTAAGGTGGCTGCAGCCTTCCTTCGGGGGAGTCAACTTGGAAGACATCTCGCAGCCCAAATGCTTCGAAATCCTCGATGCACTGAGGAGCGATCTGGGAATACCAGTCTGGCACGACGATCAACAAGGGACCGCGACGGTCGTATGTGCTGGCTTGATGAACGCGTTGAAGATAGTTGGTAAGAAGATGAGAGAGGCTATGATCTGTATGCTGGGAGCCGGGGCCGCGAATATTGCCGTCGCCAGAATAATAGTTCAAGCGGGCGTGGATCCTGGGAAAATAATTATGGTCGATAGTAGGGGAATCTTGGGCAAGGAAAGAACCGAGCTGAGCGAGAGTTTCAAGGCCAAGTGGGATATGGCGCTCAAGACGAATCGAGAAGGACGAACCGGAGGGTTGAGTGATGCGATCAAAGGAGCTGACGCATTATTGGCGATGTCATCCTCCGGCCCCGGGGTGGTTTCCGGCAAACTCGTCGAGACGATGAATGATGAGGCGATTGTTTTCGCGTGTGCGAATCCGATTCCGGAGATCTGGCCTTGGGAGGCGAAGGAGGCGGGCGCGAAGATCGTTGCGACTGGTCGTTCGGATTTTCCTAATCAGGTGAACAATTCTATCGGGTTCCCCGCAATATTCCGGGGCACGCTAGACGTGAGAGCGAAGATGATTAGCGATGAAATGTGCATTGCGGCGGCTGAAGAGATCGCGAGGGTCGCGGAAGAAAATGGCCTTTCAGAGGATAGAATAATTCCCAGCATGAGCGACTGGGAACTCTTTCCTAGAGAAGCGGCGGCTGTTGGGGCGCAGGCGGTAAAACAAGGTTTGGCGAGAACCCGGCTGACGAAGAAGGAGCTTTATGAGAGGGCGGTGGGAACAATCACTCACGCGCGCAAGTCTACTGAACTGCTTATGCGTCGAGGTCTTATCAAGAGCCTACCGCAGACCGCTCGCCGGAGAAGGAGATAGCCGATTAGTCTCAAGATAGGAGTAGTCGGCGGAACCGGGGACGAAGGCTATGGCCTGGCTCTGCGCTGGGCCAAGCACGGCTACGAAGTCATAATCGGATCCAGAGACCCGGACAAAGCCAAGGCGGCTGCAAGTAAGATTCAGACAACTATCGGTAGTAGTTCTCGGGTCTACGGCCTCGTCAATATGGAAGTAGCATCGAAAGCAGACATCCTAGTCGTAACTGTTCCTTTCGCAGCGCTCCCAGACACTATCAAATCGCTAAAATCTTTCATCAGACCCGGGCAGATAGTAGTCAACGTTACGGTTCCCCTCGAAACTGCGGTCGGGGGCTCAGCGACGCGGACAGTCGGGGTCTGGGATGGCTCAGCTGGTGAGTTTACTTCCAGGTTTCTGCCGAAAGGTGCAAGGCTGGTTTCAGCATTCAATAACGTAAGCGCGGAATTACTGAACGACATATCCAAGCAAGTAGACTGCGATGTTTTGGTTTGTGGGGATGATGCGGATGCGAAGAAGGTAGTACTCGATCTGGCCAAGGCGATTCCCGGCGTTCGGGGTGTGGACGCGGGACCTCTGAGTAATTCGAGAACGATAGAGCAGCTGACTGCGCTTCTAGTTTCATTGAACATTCGATATGGTGTGAAGACTGCGGGGTTGAGAATCACGGGCCTTCATTCAAGCACTTGATTTCTCTGTGGTAGTAAAGTGCAGGTTGGAATTGTAGGAAAGCCGAACGCCGGAAAAAGCACGTTCTTCAGCGCGGCTACGCTAGCAGTCGTTCCGATTGCGAACTATCCTTTCACAACAATAAGACCCAATCGAGGGATCTCATATCTCCGAACGAAATGCGTCTGTAGGGATCTCGGCGTTCAAGATCAACCTCGCAATTCTCGGTGTATAGATGGCGAACGGTTCATCCCCGTTGAGCTGATCGATTGTCCGGGTCTTGTTCCTGGCGCATCCTCAGGGAAGGGCCTCGGAAACCAGTTCCTTGACGACCTTAGGAAAGCAGACGCTCTAATCCACGTGGTCGATGCGTCGGGCTCGACGGATTCTGAAGGAAAACCTGTCACGGCGGGGAGTCACGATCCACTCGAGGATGTGAGCTTCCTTGAGAGTGAGCTTGAGGCGTGGATGTACCAAATACTCTCGAAGGACTGGGACAAGATCACGCGGAAGGGCAATTTGACTGCAGAGGAACTGGCCCAATCAATCGCGGAAAGACTCAGTGGACTCGGTCTGAGAAAGTTTCAGGTCGAAGAAGGACTCAAGCAAGCCGGTCTTAACGAGAAACCCGCGCAGTGGTCCCGCGAAGACACCATGCGTCTGGTTGGACTGTTGCGGAGAGAGTCCAAGCCAATGATGCTTGCCGCGAACAAGATCGACCTCCCGACCTCTAAGAGCAACGTGCCACGCTTAACGGCGACCGGAAACCTTACAGTCGCTTCTTCGGCCGAAGCGGAACTCGCACTGAGGCGGGCGGCCGAGAAGGGCTTGATCTCCTACAAGCCCGGAGACCCAGATTTCTCTCCCGGAGCTTCAGTGAAGCTGACACCCCAGCAAGATGCTGCGCTAGAAATGATAAGAAAACAGGTGCTTTCGCCCAACGGTGCGACCGGGGTCCAAGAGTGCATCAACTCTGCCTTCTTCAAGCTCCTAAACATGATAGTCGTCTATCCGGTCGAAGATCCGGAACGGTGGACCGACCATTCCGGCAATGTGCTGCCTGACGCGATCCTTGTCCAGAAGGGATCGACCTTGAAGGATCTCGCTCTCCGGATTCATTCGGACCTAGGCGAGCACATTCTGTACGGAGTGAACGCGAGGAGCGGAATGCGTCTCGGAGAATCATACGTCCTGAACCACGAGGACATCGTAAGCATAGTAAGCGCATCCGGTCGTAAGTAACCACGCTAGGGGTCTCGGGTGCTCCAAGCTACATCTTAGCGCGCGGACAATATCCCAAAGAGCACTCTCGCGTCGCGAGAATAAAATTGCTCCCCCCCTTTTTTCAGAGGGCTCTCGCCAGTTGGAACTGTTCTAGGCGAGTCTTCGGATTTACGGCTTGGAATAGGCTGATCGACTGTTTTTCCAGAGTGGAAATCGAGCCTATGGCCATTCGTGAAAGTCTCGGGATCAGAATACGCCTGCCCAGATTTCCGATCTAAGCTTATTCTGTGATTGTCCAGTTTCAAACGGTACAGTCTGCAGATTTCTGTTCTACGAATTCAGTGAGAAGATTACTCTCTGTTAATTCCCTTCCATAGTCGGGTTTTGTGTCACGGGGAGCAACTACTTTTGACATTTTTCGGAATGGGGTCTCGCCAGTTGAAGCTGATCCGGGCGAGCCAGGCGTTTCAGGGCGGAGAATAGAACCGTCGACCGTTTTTCTGATCGCAGATTAAGCGTAGAGATCAGCGTGAAGATCCTGCGATCTCAAATCGCCTGCCCAGATTCGGGATCAGGGGTTATTCCGGGCGATTTGTCGGGTAAGAGAACCTGATGGTTCTGTAGAGTTCTCGAGATTTGAGTAGGCCCCCGGGAAGGTCGAAAAAGATTTTCGCGATGAATGAGAATTTTTTTTTTGCTGCGAATTCCAGCAAGCGCCAAGCGGTGAGTTAGCCGAGCAAGACAAGAATCACGTGTGGGACCGTTTTCAGCCCTACTGACCCAAGGCGATGTGCCCAGAAACGGACGAAAAAGGATCGATACGATGCCTGACCAGTCCATGAACATACCAGACACGGCCTTCATGCCCATCAGCCTCAACGGTCTTTGTCGAGAGCGTCTTCTCTCCCGAATGGTTAGTCCAGTGCGACAAGCCCTCTTCCAGCTCGGCTACAGGTATGTCCGGGAACGCTGCGGTGAGCTGCTCGAAGGTTAGCTCAGCCATCGGATTGAGATATGGATCGCCGAAGTGCTCTTCGAACACCCCGATTATTCGCTCCATCGGCAGAGCACGCTCAATGGCAGGTACGTGATGGTGTTTCATCTTCGATTGTTTGCCCGAGGGTCTGCACCAGCTAACCTAGAAAGTCCTCGTTCCACAGCGATTTGGCGATTCTAGTACTCGGTCGTCGAAATCAAAGTTTCGACTCTCTGGTCTGTTCCCTGCCAACTGTGCCATGTGAAACGAGGGATAGAACTGTCAGGATGCTTTGTACCTTGCGTTAGAAGGGACGTCATGATCGACGATTGCGCCAGGTCCTATCCAGGCTCCTCGACCTATCTTAACTCCAGGGAAAGTTGACACGTTGATCCCAGTCCTCGCGCCGTCTCCGAAGATGGCTCCGAGCTTCTTTCTCCCGCTACCTACCCAGGAACCACGAAGCTTTGACTTGATCTGTGCTTCGTCAAATCTCAGATTGGCAGTTATGGTGCCTGCCCCTAGCGAGCATCCCTCGCCGAGGATACTGTCTCCAACATAAGAGAGATGCGGAATTTTTGTGTTCTTCATCACGATACTGTTCTTTACCTCGCATCCCGCGCCAACCTTCACATCATCTCCCAGCGACGAATACGGCCGCAAGTAAGCGTTAGGACCTATGTGGCACCTCTTTCCAATGTGAACTGGCCCCTCCAAATAGGAGCCTGCCTTCACAACCGACCCCTCCTCCAGAACCGCTGAGCCTCGAATCTGAACCCCTCTCTCTACCGTCCCCTTTGAAACGGGTCTCTCAGATTCCACAGCCCACTCGTTGGCTTCGAGCAGATCCCAAGGATAGCTAACGCCTAGCCATCGGCATGAGCCTAAGTCTTGCGCGTGCACGGGCACTCCATCGCTCATGAGAATTTTCAGCGCGTCAGTCAATTCCAATTCTCCACGTATCGACCGTTTCGTTTTTCTTATCGCGCTGAATATCGACTGGTCCATCAAGTAGATGCCGGCGTTCACCTGGCCGGGTTCGGCCTTGGACGCTTTTTCCCGTATTTCTGTGACTAGCCCTCGTCTGGATTGTATCTTGCCGAAACTGGAAGCATCTGGAACATTGGCCGTACCGATAGTGATACCTTTGTTCCCTCTAGATTTCGCTAGGAATGTTCTTGGGACGCTTGTCTGATAATAGTCGTCCCCGTACACGACTAGAAATCTGTCCTCGCCCTGCAGCTCTTTGCCACATGTTCCCAGAGCGTCTGCCGTTCCTTTCGGAGTTTTTTGTTTAAGGTATTTTATCTCTGAACCTGTGGCTTCTTTTTCGAGTCTGTCGCGGATTTTCTCGTTGCGAAATCCAACGACTAGCATTATTTGACGAATGCCAGCACTTGCCAGAGCCTCCAGCGTTCGCTCTAGAATCGGCTTGTTAGCAATCGGGAGGAGTGGTTTTGGAGTGTCTTCGGTGAGGGGCCAGAGTCTCTCGCCTCGGCCTGCGGCCAAGACGACCGCCTTCAACTAGGCCTTCCCCGTGAGGACCCGTTTGACCAGCGAGAGCGTTTCTTTCATGATGCGATTCGCCTTTGATCGCTGCTTTGACTCAGTCGTAATCCGTATGACTGGTTCTGTGCCACTCTCTCGGACCAGCACCCAAGAATCGTCAGAGCTCACCCGAACTCCAAACTTTGTCTCAACAGTGGAGTCCTTCCCGATAACTCTCTCAAGCTCTCTCGAGAGTCTGTTTATCGAGCTCGAGGACATTTTCTTTGTGACACTAACGCTCTTCCGGACCATGAAGTATTCCGGAATCTCATTGACCGCTTCGGATACCGAGAGAACAAGCGTTTCAAGCTGCTTGAGGTAGAGGAGCCCCGAGAGGATTCCGTCTGGACAGAGATTGTATTCTCCGTGAATCCAAGCGCCTGAAGGCTCACCGGCGAACGAGGCTCCTACCTTTTTCATTTCGACTAGAAGCTTTGCGTCCCCTACGGGACCTCGCAAGAGTTTTGCTCCATACTTGGTGGCGGCCTCCTCGATCGCCATAGAGGCATCAACCGGGACGAGAAATGGTCCCTTCGACTTCCTCGCAAGGGTGGTGATGTAGGAGCCGAGTACTCTGTCTTGAAGCGGACAATTGCCCTTCTCATCGATTATGTAGACTCTGTCCCCATCGCCATCAAACGCAACGCCGGCGTCAGCGTTTGCCGCAACTACTACCTTGCACAAGGAGGCTTCGCTATCTCTCGTTGGTTCGGAACCGCGACTTGGAAAATTCCCGTCTGGAAAAGAGTTCATTGCAGTGGCTTTCGTGGAAGATTGACGGTATATTTCGGGGGCTAGCTGGCACGTCGCGCCGTTCCCGGGGTCCAAGACGATGCGCCATTCTTTTTCGAACTGTATCTGACTGAGACGCTCTTTGTACTCGGTTGGTTTCGCTGTCTCGATCTCGAGCAGCTTGACGTTTGGGTTTTTCGTCTTTGTCTTTGGGTCGGTCCGAGACCGAATGGTCTCGTCATCAAAGGTTTCGCCTTTCGAATTGAAGATCTTGAACCCGTTGTATTCGGGAGGGTTGTGGCTCGCCGTTATCATGACCCCTCCGGACTCGTCAGTATGGCCAGACTGATAGGCTAAGGCCGGTGTTGGAATCATGTCGTAGTCTGTGATGCGAGCGCCTTGCTCGAGTGCCGCGGAAAGAAACGCTGACTTCAAAACTGAACTTGATAGTCTTGGGTCTCTCGCTAGTGCTAGCTTGAGACCCAGGTCGCGCGTCAGTATCTTAGCGAGTTCGAAAGCTGTCTCCGGACCGATGGTTTCTCCATATTTGCCCCGGATTCCAGAGCTTCCGAATTGGAGCGTCAATCGGCTGACTATTCTGACGGGGTCTCGAGAACGGGTGCTGCGACTTCTTCTTCGGCGGGCACCGTCGTTTCAGGTGCTTTTTCCATTGCAGCTAGTGGCATCGAGAGCAGCTTCGATTTCCTCACCCCTACGTGTCGTAGCGGGCAGACTTTCTTGGCCTCGTTGTAGACATCGGAGCCCATCTTGCCCAGGACCATTTCATGGCAGATCTGGGAGTAGGTGAGTTGCGATGCTTTCTGCGCGACAATCTTCCCCATGACCTGTCTTACTGCGTGTTCTTGGGAGCCTTTGATGCGTCCGTGGCTGAATGCGACGATGTATACTCTGGTCAGGTACTTGTCGATCGTGCTGGCGGTGAAAATGCCGTCCATTCTTGTGCTGCCCCTTCTAACGAGACTTCTGAGATAGTCAGTTGAGTATTCATGGCTCTTAAGGATCGTGTCGCATCGGTCGCCCGTATTTGCGACGACTAGGAAGTAGAGCTTGGTTGATTGGTGAGCAAAATCGTTTGTAATTTCGTAAAGTGTTGTTTCAACCACTCGTCCTATGAGTTTCTTAGGGTCCTCAACGGGAATACTGGCGACGCTCATCTCTCCGAAATAAGACGGAGTGAAAACGGAATACCATTCCTTCGCTCTCCACTTGTCTCGCACCTTCTTTGTGGCTTTTGACATTAGTGTTAGCTCGTCTTATTCCTTCACAATTCCATGTAATGTTGATCTCGCGGCTTGAATACAGCGCAAAACGTCATCCAAGGTGGATATGAAGGTTTCAATCTTTCCTGAGTGCGTGATTATGAAATACGCATTTTCCGCGGAAATTCGTGACTCAATTTTCAGGCCTTCCATCCCAATATTGTCCGGTTCTATGGACTGAACGATGGATTCCGCCACGTCTTTACCGGTAACGCGTATTCGGACTCTCGCCCTGATCAAGCCAGCACATCATCTACGGACTCTTCAACATCTGCCAGGAATTTGTCCAGTACACCGGCGGGGATTGTTGCTCCTGCGGCGATAGCGTGGCCTCCTCCGATTCCACCATATTTTGGTGATTGGTCTTGGAGAATCTTTCCCAAGTTTACTGCCTTCTGGACGAGCTGCTCTGTTGCTCTCGTCGAAATCTTCGCCTCCCCGGACCTTGTCAGAGTTGTGACGATCGTCACTTTGGATTCGCCGAACAGTTTTGACGAGGATAGGAGGGAGGAGACGGCCCCGGTCATGCTCTCGTCGATCATTCCTTGTCCGTTGACAATGACGACATTCTTTCCCGTTCTTACTGCGTTGGGGGCTGTTGCAACCCAGTTCATGTATTTTGAGAGCTGTTTCTTGTATTCTGAGTAGAGTTGTTGGGCTTGCTGATATGATTCTCCACGGTCGCCTATTCCGATGGCGATTCCCAGTCCCGCTCGGTTCATTCTTCCGCAAGCGTTTAGGAGTGTTGCGAACTCTCTAGCGTCCCTGAGTGATGTGCCAGGTTCTTCTCTTGTTAATGTGTAAACTGACCCAATGAGGTTCAGAACAGTCTCGCCTTTGAATTTTGACGAGATCGTATGTTCTATGATCTTGTCGACAACTCTGCGCTTCTCATCCAGGGAGAGATCAGAGATGGTTCGCCATCGATCCTGAACCTTAGTGGGGATTCCAGCAGCATCAAGCAAGGCGAGGATGCGATCTTCCTCGCCGCTAAGACCGGGAAGAAAGGGGTCCGTGGTCGAGGCAATTGCGCGATGGATGGGGCGCGTTTGTCGTCCGAAGAAGATGAGGTCCTTTGTAACCTCGATCACCTTTGAGTCTACAGCGTCCTTCAGGATGTCCGTGTTCAGACCCTTGAATCGTCGCTCTGGTCCCTTGTCCTGCTGATCTCCCAGAGCGCCCACGATGGCCATCGCTGAGAGATCGGTGTTTCGAGAATCCAGCGCTCTTGCCAATAGGTAGGCCGTGCCGGCACCACTAATCTCCCCGGATCCGTCGAATCCCAGAATGTGCGTGTTGAAGTGATGTAAGTTAGATCCAGGTTCTCCGAGGGGCTGATGATGGTCAGCGATGACAATGTCTCGGTTTCTGAGAATCTTTGAGATAATCTCCAGATAGCCACTACCAATGTCCGTGAAAATTACTAGATCAGATTCTACAACTTCAATCTGGTCCAGTATTCTCTCGTTGACACTATCGATAACCCTCAAGTGCGGGAATGATGATAAGCGATTGACTGCGCTCAGCATGATGCTGCCGGCGCTGATGCCATCAGCGTCGAAGTGGCTAGTAAGTAAGACGGTGTCGTCCGAGGCTTTTTGTCGTATCAGAGAGGCTGTTTCAGATGCTTGTTTGTGCAGACGCGCGAGCTTGTCTCCATCGCTACTTGAGCGAGGCTGCAACCGGCTTGTGCTCCCATTCCTTGGGGATTCGCCCAACACTTCGGTAATAGCTGGATAGCCTGTGAATTTTCGACTCTAAGAGAGCGAGGTCCCGTTTGTTGGGATAGTCCTTCCGGTTCCTCTCTAGATGCCTTGTCACATTAGTTGCTCTCCTTACCAAGAGCTCCAAGTCTTCAGGGATCTTTGGCTTGTTCTCTTGGGGGATTAGATGCTCAAGGCGTTTCCCGGCAACCTGGGACACCAGTGGGATCCCGTATCTGTCGCGGAGGATTTGACCTATGATGCTGGGCGGATTTCCTTCTTTGGAGAGCTTGAGAACCAAATCCTCAACCTCTTCGGGTTGATACTTGAACCAAGCGGGCGGACGTCTGCTGACCGGTCGGGTTGAGCCTGAGCTTCCTCGCTTTCCAGAGTACATGCGAGCCATGGTGTTTGTCTTGTCCTTTCCGCCGTTTCTGAAGGTGGGACGATGTCCCGCTTTATTTAAGTCGAACTAGAAGTGAAACCTTTCGGCAACGAGGCCTCGTCGCGTTCTCGGGTAGATCACTGGAACATCTTGGGATGCTAGCGCTGAACGGAGTGCTCTGTCGACGGTTGCGATTCCTGTCGGCGTTTTCTCGGTTAGTGCGCCTGCAATTAGGGCTGCATCTACGTCAGTGGGACCCGCCTTATGCTCTATGACTGGAATCCTTCTCTTTTCGAGAAAGTCGAGGCTGGCACTCGCGAAGGCATGAGTTGATGCGGAGGCCTTTCTGGCAAGACGTTCTAGTTCAAAGACGACTATGTCGAGGGCCAGAATTTTCACATTCCCCGGCACAGCAGTCCTGATCTCTTCCTCGGGATCTCGATGCAGCTTGAGCATCGTAAGTAGAAAACTTGTGTCTAGTAGGATCTGAACGGAGGGTCTAGTTTTCACCCCCGGATTGTTCCGAACCCGATGAGCCTCCAGCTATCGCCAATCCGACGACTGAGAGCCACCTTCGAGCCAGCTTCCGCGCAGATTGGCTTCTTCAACGAAACGTCAGCCAGATCTTCTCGTGCTGAAACTACGATGCCAGATGTTACCGCTGTTCCGGCGTTGAGAACGAGTGGTTCGTTGGTCTTGATTTTCTGAACTGGCATGAGCTGTTCTGTTCCAACGGCTTTCTCGAAGAGGTCTACGCTCAAGCTGACTTTTTCCAGAATTGGAGGAAGCGTTCCGGCTCGACCAAGAACATTCCCTACTAGTCCGTCGGATTTAGTGACTGATGGGTCTAGGTCTGTTCCTACCGCGACCAATCCTCCTGGGGTGGCGGTTTTTACTTCCCCTCCTCCGGCTTGTAGTGCTCCGACCTTTGCGATCAGCGTCTCGTAGATGGTCTTGTTTGTCGACTCGGTCTTTATGCCGGGTTTGATTTCGATCTCGTCGCCTCTCTTGAATACTCCTTGAACTATCGAGCCTCCTACGACGCCTCCGACTAGTTGTTCAGCTTCTGTTCCCGGCTTGTTAACGTCGAATGAGCGAAGGATGGACATTCTCGAATTGATCGAATGGTCTCTCTCCGGGGTTGGAATCTTCTCTTGAATCGCCCAAATGAGCGCGTCCATGTTGAGCTTATGTTGGGCAGAAACTGGTATTACCGGAGAATTCTCCGCGACGGTTCCTTTGGTGAAATTCTTGATTTCGTCGTAGTTCGCTTTTGCTCTCTGCCTGTCCACGACGTCTATTTTGTTTTGAACTATGATCATGTTGCGAAGTCCTATCATCTGGGCGGCGAGCATATGCTCTCGGTCTTGAGCCTGCGGAGTCTTGACGTTGGCGGAGACGACGAACATGGAGCCGTCCATTATGGCGGCGCCCGAGAGCATTGTGACCATCAGACTGTGATGACCGGGACAATCAACGAAACTCACAGATCGTAGAAACTTGGTCGGACCGTGACCGTTTGGACATGTCTTGCTCGTCGAATAGTTGGATGGTGGCTCGCAGGTAGGGCACTCGTAGAATGAGGCGTCTGCGTAACCGATTCGAATAGTGATTCCTCTGCGTAGTTCTTCAGAGTGTCTAGAAGTCCATACTCCGGTCAGGGATTGGACGACGGTGCTTTTGCCATTGTCCACGTGTCCCAGAGTACCAATGTTAATCTCAGGCTGGATCTGTTGCCACTTCCAAACTGGGTAGACTCAGATTGGGTCTATCGGGGAAAGTTTAACCTTTCGAGAGATGCCCAATCCATCTAAACGTGATCATCGGTGATGTGTCTCGGCATCGAATCTACCGCCCATACTTTTGGCGCTAGTCTCGTCGATAGTGACGATAAGATTGTCACCAATGTCAACTCCACATACCGTCCACCCGTAGGGGTTGGTATTCATCCGAGAAAAGCCTCTGAGCATCACGCAACAGTCGCAGATGACATAGTCAGGAAGGCACTTTCAGCACCTGATGGTTCCTCGTTAGACCCCGATGTCATCGCGTATGCAGCCGGCCCAGGGCTGGGACCCTGTCTACGAGTAGGTGCGACTGTGGGTCGGGCTCTCTCCACATTTCTCGAAAAACCACTTGTCCCTGTGCATCATGGCGTCGCTCATCTAGACATTGCGATGTCCATAGCGAAAGCCCGCGACCCACTCGCAGTGCTAGTCTCCGGCGGTCACACGTCCATTCTTGTTCATGCAGAAAAGAGGTGGAGGGTCTACGGTGAGACTCAGGATATTACTCTCGGAAACCTTCTGGACATGTTTGGCCGAGAAGCTAGACTTCCATCTCCAGGCGGAGCCTCAGTAGGAAGAGAAGCGATGAAAGGACAGAACCTGATCAAACTACCATATACTGTGAAGGGGAACGACGTCGCGTACTCGGGCCTTCTAACGGCCGCAGCAACCTTGTTTCGAAGACACTCAGATCTTGCTGACCTCTGCTTTTCACTTCAGGAGACCGCGTTCTCAATGCTTAGTGAAGCAGTGGAACGGAGTCTCGTCCAGACCCGACGAAGCGAAGTGTTGCTCGCTGGGGGCGTTGCGGCCAGCCCGAGACTGAGAGAGATGATAGGTTCGGTCGCAGAAGATCACGGCGCGTCATTTCACCCTGTTCCAATAGAATACTCTGGCGACTGTGGAGCTCAGATCGCATGCTCTGGTCGCCTCGCGTTCGAATCAGGTATCAAGGTCAGCACATCTGACAGTTTCGTCACTCCGAGGTGGCGTATGGACGAGGTTGATGTCCCATGGATACCGCGAGCCTAACCTCTACAGCCCTCCACAGAGGAGCAGAAGCCGATCTGTCTCTTGCAACAATTGGACCCTGGAAAGTTATCGTCAAGCACCGTGTGAGGAAAGAATACAGAAATCCAATTCTTGACGCGCAGATTAGACACGACAGGACAATCTCGGAAGCATCCCTAATCCATGAAGCAAAAACAGCAGGGGCTAGAGTTCCCAGCATTGTCGGGATAGATATTGAGAACAATACCATCGTAATGACTCACCTGACTGGCACAGTTGCTCGGGAGTGTTTGGATGATATGGCCAAGAGTGAGGCTCAGAAACTTCTTCGATCAGTAGGGGAACAAATTGGACTCCTGCACACGGCGGGAATCGTTCACGGCGACCTCACGACCTCAAACGTCATTGTGTCCCCATCCGGGCCGCCCTTCATCGTCGATTTTGGAATGTCACGTCGCTCAGTCGAGCCTGAAGACCGTGGGGTCGACCTCCATCTTCTCCAACGGTCGATAATTGCAAGCCATCGTCAGAATCCTTCATCCATGATGAATTCGATGATTCGTGGATACGAAAAGACCGCAGGTAAGAAGGTTGCCAGTTCGACTTGGCGAAAAGCGCGTGAAATAGCTAGGAGAGGGCGATATTTTGCGATCCGATAGGAACACTGTCTGGTTCATGACCGAGAATCCCGACAAATTTCGGGAGGCAAGATCCATCCTTGATAGTCAAGGGATCCAGATTCGACAGCTCCGACGAGCAAAGGTCGAGGTTCAAGACTCGAGCCTAGAAAAGATAGCGAGATTCGCGGTCAGAGCGGCCTCGGTCAATCGTACCGGATTATTGTTGGTGGAGGATTCTGGATTGTTCATTGAGGCTTTGAAAGGATTCCCTGGTCCGTTCTCCTCATACGTCTACAAGACGATAGGGCTGAAAGGCATCCTTAGCCTAATGCGTGATCAGCGGAAAAGGAACGCGTACTTTCAAACCTCGATAGCCGTAGCTTCCGCCAATGTTCCACCAAGGGCCTTCACTGGGACAGTTAGAGGTTCTGTGTCGAGAGAGATCAGAGGCACTGCCGGCTTTGGCTATGATCCAATATTCATTCCGGAAGGTTTCAGAGAGACATTCGGCCAGACCAAGGCGGACTTCAAGAACAAGACCTCTCATCGAGGTAGGGCTTTCCTGAAATTCGCAAATTGGTATAATCAGTCCCGGACCGGCCGACATCGCGCCAGAATTCATAAGAGAGCCCTAAAATAACGCCCAAATCCCCTAGATCATATGTTCAGAATAGTAACTGTGGAAGACGTGGTCCGTATTCCTCCACAGAAATTTGGCGACCCTATCGACGATGTTGCCAAAGAGCAGATCAAGCTAAAGTACGAAAACTACGTCGATGAAGAACTAGGATACGTCATCCTCGTAACCGGAGTAGACGTAGAGAACACCGGCAAGATTCTACCCGGAGACGGCTCAACTCACCACCGCGCTGTGTTCAAACTGTTAACTTTCTTCCCTGAACTGCACGAGGTTGTCGAGGGGGAGATCGTCGAGGTAACGGACTTTGGCGCGTTTGTAAGGATAGGTCCTGAAGATGCATTATTGCACGTGTCACAGATAATGGATGACTTCATCACCTATGACGAGAAACATGGTGTCCTGGCCGGCCGGGAGAGTCATAGAAACCTTGGAAAGGGGAACCTTGTGAGGGGAAGGATAATCGCCGTCAGCTTCCCCAGAGGCGGCTCTGGAGGCAAGATCGGCATAACCCTCAGACAGCCATTTTTAGGCAGAATCGAGTGGATTCAGGAGGATCTGAAAGTAAAGCCGTCAAAGGCAGAGAAGACAGAGAGCAAGCCGGCAAGGGCTGAGAAGGCGGAGAAGAAAAGCTGACCGATAAGGCGTGTAAGACGTGTCGGATGATAAGCGCGGGTCCTGTTTGCCCCAACTGTAAACAGACCATCTTCAGCGACGACTGGACAGGATTGGTTGTAGTGATTGATCCTGCCAACTCTGAAGTGGCTCGGTTGATGGGAATTAGAGTGCCAGGCAGGTTCGCCGTCAGAGTGAGATAGAATCTGACTGCTGACCGGAGAGTCCCGGTCTACCTCTGTCCGTAATCAGTAAAACTGCACGAGCCGCAGACCCATCTCTGCGCATTTCCACCGTGGAAAGCCATGACAGAACCACAGCGCGGGCATTTCCGATTCTTCAACTTGGCTCCAGATCCTGAAAGATCGTAGAGGTCGCCCCTCATCCGATGCTTCTTCACCTTTGGTTTCTGTGGCTCTTTTGCTGCTTGCTTCTGCTGCTGAGCTGTTGCTGCTTGCGACATGGAATGTGGTCTTTCCGTCTAGGCGCGTATTTAGTGTTGATTCTCACTCGTTCTGTTGACTTGGCGACATCTGAAAGACGTCCGGTTGGCTAACTGCCCTCAGCCACAACTGATTCGATTCGTTCCGCGACCCGCGGGGCGAGAACACTTAAGAAAAGCTGGGCAACTATGTGGGTTCCGAGGCAGGTATCTTGAAATCCCAAAACTACTCTACTACCTTTATCGTAGACCAAACTCCGGAAGAAGCCTTCGATGCCATCAACAACGTTCGTGATTGGTGGTCAGGAAACATTGAGGGTAGTACCAACAAACTGGGCGATGAGTGGACGTATCGTTACAAAGACATCCATTATTCGAAACAGAAGATAACAGAACTAGTTCCCAGCAAAAAGGTGGTATGGCTTGTTTTAGACAGCTACCTCAATTTTATCGAGGACAAAACCGAGTGGAACGGGACAAGAATCACATTTGAAATCACCAAGAAAGGTGACAAAACCGAAGTCCGCTTTGATCACCTTGGCCTAACTCCCGAAGTCGAGTGTTACGACGCTTGTTCAAACGCATGGGGCGGATATGTTAACAGCAGTCTGCGGAACCTGATCACTAAAGGTAGAGGACAACCCAATCGGAAAGAGAAGGTGGTTGGGGAGAAGAAGATCGTTAAGGCTAAGCCGGTTAGGAAGAAAAGCCGGAAGAAGTGATTGTCAGAAGCTTCTCGCGTGGTTCATCGAAACTTTATTAGAACCCCGCAGCCGCCTTGGCTTCTTCAAGCTGATGAGATGAGGCTATATGGCTCAAAAATCCGTGTATGTAAGATTCCAGGTTCCCAAAGAGGCCGTTGACAAGACTTACCAGATACTACAAGTCGCTAAAGACACTGGCAAGTTGAGAAAGGGCACAAACGAATCGACCAAGGCGATCGAACGAGGGATCGCCAAACTTGTTGTTATTGCTGAGGATGTTGAGCCTCCCCAAGTCGTCGCTCATCTGCCGATTCTGTGTGAGGAGAGAAAGATTCCCTACCTCTACGTCCCGAGCAAACTTGAGCTCGGAAAATCCGCTGGCCTGGATGTCGGGTCCGCCGCTATCTCAGTGGTCGAGCCCGGTGATGCCGCGCAGTCTCTAAAGGAAGTCTTGAAGATTGTTGAGACTCTGAGGAAGACCGGTGCCGCTAAGTGAGTAGATCGAGGGACAGTGCCGAAGAACCGCTAATCCCAGCTGAAGTAACTCAGGTAATCGGCCGCACAGGCGTCACGGGCGAAGTCATACAAGTCAGAGTCCGTGTCCTCGAAGGACGGGACAAGGGCCGAATTATTACTCGAAACATTAAAGGACCGATCCGCCTAAACGATATTCTGATGCTCCGAGAGACGGAGCGAGAAGCCAAGAAGATCAGGTAGGGAGTCG
>WNGR01001453.1_pt1 | contig 36839 bp, 37 predicted proteins | sample 5407581 | NCBI WGS metagenome assembly WNGR01 (sample SAMN13153383, study PRJNA577476) | soil metagenome | isolation source: 80 cm soil or saprolite under Garry oak tree replicate 2 | place: USA:California | collected 2016-06-15 | reverse complement strand
AGAAACCAGAGGCCAGGAGCCAGAAGTCAAAAATCACAAGACAGAACTCAGAAACCAGGGTATGCGAAAGCATCTGCCTCCTTCTGGCTTCTCGCTTCTGGCTCCTGGCTTCCTTCTGCGAACGGCAGTCCCGAGCTTGGCGACATCGTTATCCCCGATTTCTACGGAAAATCTCTTCGACAAGTCACCGAAGAGTGTTTGAAGGCCGGTCTGCGATTGCGATCGATGGGCTCCGGCGCCGCAGTCGAGCAGGTGCCTCCGGCTGGCGCCACGGTGCGCGGCGGTTCGCGCGTTCAGGTGCGGTTTTCGAGTAAAGTGGTGAGATAGTCCCGGATTAGGGGTTCCCCTTCCGCGGCTACGTCGAAGGCCTTATGAATTTGCGTGAACTCCTCTTCGGCTTGAACGGCCGCACCAGCGGTAATCTGGACACTGAGATTCTCGGCCTCGCCTACGATTCACGGAAAGTGTCGCCCGGTTTTCTGTTTGCGGCTATTCGTGGAACCCGAACGGATGGAAATCGATTTCTGCCCCAGGCTATCGCAAATGGAGCTGCGGGCATTGTTTCCAGCGCGCCTCCCCTCGAATCGCTGGCCATGCCTTGGATTCAGGTGGACGATGAGCGCGCCGCCCTTGCGATTCTGGCTGCAAATTTTTACGAACATCCGACGGAAGAGCTACACCTGGTCGGCGTGACGGGCACGAACGGAAAGACAACCACCACCTACTTGGTTGAATCGATACTGCAGGCGGCCGGCCATACGGCGGCCGTTCTGGGAACGATCGAGTATCGGGGTCCCGGATTTGACTATACAGCGGAGCGTACGACGCCCGAAGCTCCGGATCTGGAACACCTGTTCAGGCAAGTCGTCGATGCCGGATGGCGTTACGCCGTAATGGAGGTTTCTTCTCACGCGATCGAGATGAAACGCGTCATGGGCTTGCAGTTCGAGATAGCGGTCTTTACGAACCTTAGCCGCGACCATCTCGATTTTCATGGCGACATGGAATCGTATTTTGAAGCCAAGAAAAAACTCTTTACAGGTCGGACTGGAGTGAAGCCAAAACTGATGGTCCTGAATATGGATGACCCGAGGTATGAAGACCTGCGGTCCATCGACCCACCACGCGTGATCACTTATGGAATGCAACTTGCGGCGGAGATTTGTCCGTCACACTACCACTTCGGCTGGGATGGCACGGACGCGACGTACAAGACGCCGTTGGGCGAACTGGAGGTGCACACGTCTCTGATGGGGAAACCCAACCTTTACAATATAGGCGCCGCCATCGGAGTGGCTGTCGGCCTCGACATTCCTAGCGGCGCCGTCCAAAGTGGCCTTCAGAGACTCCGCAATGTGCCGGGCCGGTTTGAACCCGTCAGCGCCGGACAGCCTTTCCGCGTGATCGTGGATTACGCCCATACGGACGACGCCCTCGAAAAAGTCTTACGGTCTGCACGTGAGATTACGTCCGGAAAGGTCATCGTTGTGTTTGGCTGCGGCGGCGAACGGGATCGGACGAAGCGGCCGGTTATGGGTGAGGTTGCCACGCGCGAAAGCGACTACGCCGTCGTGACTTCCGACAATCCCCGGGGAGAAGACGCGATGGAGATCATTAGAGAAATTGAGGGCGGAATGAAAGGCGCCCGTTACAGGGTGGTTGCCGATCGGCGTGAAGCCATCAGGACGGCCCTTGGTGAAGCGCAAAAAGGCGACACGGTGGTTATTGCAGGGAAGGGCCACGAAACGTACCAGACCATTGGCGACAGGTCGTACGCGTTTGATGATCGCGTGGTTGCACGCGAGTTACTCGATGAACTTGTCTCTGGAAGAAATCAATAAAGCCGTCGGTGGCATACTCGACGGGCCCGCCAGCGTGAAAGTTCGAGGTTACTCGATCGACACGCGAACGCTCGATCCCGGTGACTTGTTTTTTGCGATCAAAGGTCCGCATTTCGACGGCCACCATTTTATCGCTCAAGCTTTCGAAAAGGGGGCCGCGGCGGTGGTGGTTGAAGAGAATTTCGGATTGCGGAGTGCGGATTTCGGATTTGGGGAAAATGCCCAGGCTCAGGCGGGTCCGCCAAATCCGCAATCCGAAATCCGCAATCCGAACCCCCGGGGTCCCATCATTGGCGTCAAGTCCACGATCGACGCCCTTCAGAAGCTTGCGCGTGAGGTCCGCCGCCGTTGGGGCATGCCCATCATTGGCGTCACCGGGAGCGCCGGAAAAACGACGACGAAGGAAATGATCGCGAACGTTCTCGGTAAAAAGTTCACGGTTCTTCGTTCGGTCGGAAACCTGAATAACGAGTTCGGTCTTCCATTGTGCCTGTTGCGCGCGGAGCGGTATCAGAACATCGCTGTCTTGGAAATGGGAATGTCTGCCAAAGGCGAAATTCGAAAGCTGGCTTCAATTGCGGAGCCGAACGAGGGCGTGATTACCAATGTGAATCCGGTACACCTGGAGTTTTTCAAGTCCGTGGACGAGATCGCCGAGGCCAAAGCCGAGCTTCTCGAAGGCTTGCATGATCCGAAAACGGCGTATCTCAACAACGATGACTCGCGCGTGCGCGCTATGGCGCGCCAGTTCAACGGGAAAATTGTCACCTATGGCATAAAAGCGGTGGCGTCGTTCAAAGTTCAGCAGGTCCAAGACCTGGGATTGGACGGTAGCGCTTTCACGGTCCATCACGGACGCAAGGATGTGAATTTCGTGTTGCCTCTTCTGGGGCAGCACAATGTCGCCAATGGGCTGGCGGCAATCGCTGTTGGAGCAACGCACGAGATGCCCTGGGAACAGATTCGCGAGGCCATCAGCGAGACGAAACCGGAAAAGATGCGCGGCCAGGTGGTCAAGTTCAGAGAGGGATTCGCCGTGATCGACGATTCTTACAACTCGAACCCGCGCGCTCTTTCCGAGATGATTCGCTTCCTCGCCAAGCTCCAGGGCTATCAGAGAAAGATCCTTGTTGCGGGTGAAATGCTCGAACTCGGCCGCGAAGGTCCCGAGCTGCATTGCAGCTGCGGGCGCGAAGCAGCCCGTGCAGGTGTGAACCTGATCGTTGGGGTTCAAGGACTCGCCCAGCAGATTTTGGAAGGTGCGGCCGAAGCAGGCATGGACCGGTCCCAGTTGAAATTCGTTCCCAGCGCTGTGGAAACCGGCGAACTGCTGGCGGGCACCGTGAAGCAAGGTGATGTCCTTCTTGTAAAAGGATCACGGGGAGTAAAGCTCGACCAGGCGATTAACTTGTTGAGGGCAAGTTTTTCGAGCATGGAACCATGAGGGATTTCGGATTGCGGATTTCGGATTGCGGATTTGGGGAACCGCGTTGTGCCAGGCAATTTCCCCAATCCGAAATCCGCAATCCGCAATCCGAAATCTGATTTTCGATGCTGTACCACATTCTGTACGAATTTCTCTATCCGCTGAACCGGTACTGGCCGCCGCTAAGGGTGCTGAACGTTTTCCAGTACATCACCTTCCGCACGGCGTATGCCAGTATCACGGCCCTGATGATCAGTTTGTTTTTGGGGCCGTGGCTGATCAGGCGTTTGCGTGAGTTTCAGATCGGGCAGCAGATTCGGGAAGAGGGACCGAAGTCCCATCAGGTGAAGGCGGGTACTCCGACGATGGGTGGCATTCTCATTGTGGTCTCCATCATTTTACCGACGCTGATGTGGGCGAATCTCCGGGTTCGCTTCGTCTGGCTTCTCATTCTTTCAACTCTCGCGTTTGGCGCTGTGGGATTGGCGGATGATTACATCAAGATTGTGCGCAAACGGTCGCTTGGACTGACACCGCGCGAAAAGATTGGATTGCAGGCCCTGTTGAGCATCAGCATTGGTGTTTTTCTTCTGTATCTCATGAATCGCGGCATTTATTCCACAAAGCTGACCGTGCCGTTCTCCAAATTTTTCGCTCCGGACCTGCTGATCGACCGGCTGTTCCCGACCCAGTTTTGGTTCCTCGGGTATGTTCCGTTCCTGATCTTTGTGGCGATCGTGATTGTTGGGGCCTCCAACACCGTCAATTTGACGGATGGACTGGATGGTCTCGCGATTGGATGCACACTGATTGCAGCGGCTGCTCTGACGGCTCTAACGTACATTACCGGACACTCAACGCTATCGGACTACCTCGACATTCAGTACATCCCTCAAGTGAGTGAGGTCACGATCTTCTGCGGATCCATGGTGGGAGCAAGCCTCGGCTTCCTCTGGTACAACGCGCATCCCGCCGAGGTTTTCATGGGTGATGTCGGCTCGCTCGCGCTGGGCGGCGCGATCGGCACAGTGTCCGTCATCATCAAACAGGAATTGCTGCTCATCTTAATTGGAGGCGTGTTTGTCGTCGAGGGATTGTCTGTAATGATCCAGGTCGTGTCGTTCAAGTCTCGCGGAAAGAGAGTCTTTCTCATGGCGCCCCTGCACCATCACTTTGAAATGCTGGGCTGGAAGGAATCGAAGATCATCATCCGATTCTGGATCGCATCATTAATCTTCGCGCTCTTTAGCTTATCGACGTTGAAGTTGAGATGAGGGCAATGTCGAAATTCAAAATTCGACATTCGATATCTAATGGCTAAGAAACTAAAACCCGATCGCATTCTTTTCCTTGTGACGCTTGTACTCGTCGGGTTTGGTGTGGCGATGGTGTTCAGTTCGTCCGCGATCGTCGCGAAGGAAAAGTTCGGAGATCCGAATTACTTCTCCTTGAAACAGCTCATTTCGGCGACGCTCGGGCTGGCTGTGATGTTTGTGATCATGAAAGTGGACTACCACATCTACCGGCATCCCGCGATGGTCTTTTCGGTCCTTGCGATGGTCGTCGCGCTGCTTGTACTTGTGTTTTTCCTGACAGCTTCCGCAAACACGCATCGATGGATTCAGCTTTCGGGGTTTTCCGTTCAGCCGTCCGAACTGGCGAAGCTCGCGCTCATATTCTTCCTGGCCTATTTTCTCGAAAGACGGAAGGGCCAGGTGAACGACATTCCATTTACGCTCATCCCGATTGGCGTGATCGTCGCGCTACTTGCCGGGCTTATCGTACTTCAGCCGGATCTGGGAACGGCCGTTGCATTGCTGATCACCAGCGCTGTCCTGTTGTTCGTTGCGGGACTGGATCTCCGCTGGGTCGCCATGTCCATGATCTTTGCAGCCCCGGCAATTTATCTTCTGGTCTTTCGTGTGGCGTACCGCCGCCAGCGCATTCTCGCCTTCTTGAATCCATGGGAAGAGCCGCTCGGACGCGGTTTTCAAATTATTCAATCCTTGATCTCCGTCGGGGGCGGCGGTATCGCCGGCCTCGGATTCATGGAAGGCAGGCAGAAACTCTTCTACCTACCCGAAGCCCACACGGATTTCATATTTGCGGTTATTGGTGAAGAACTCGGCATGATCGGCACGTGCGGCGTGCTGGCCCTGTTCACGATTTTTATGTGGCGTGGTCTTCGCGCGTCCGTGCACGCGCCAGACTTGTTCGGATTTTATCTGGCCCTCGGCATCACGATGATGGTCTCAGTGCAGGCATACATCAATATGAGCGTGGTGCTGGCCCTATTACCGACAAAGGGGATCCCGCTGCCGTTTCTGAGTTACGGCGGCAGTTCGTTCGTAGTGATGCTCGCCGCTGTGGGCATCTTGTTGAACGTCTCGCAGCAATCGAGTTGACGGGAAAATGGGGACGTAGCCCTGCGTCCCCATTTTTTGAAGCCCAAAAAATGAAAAATGGGGACACAGGGCTGCGTCCCCATTTTCCCGATCTGGTCCTGAGTTGGGATGCATGAGAGTCATCATTGCAGGCGGTGGAACGGGCGGACATTTGTTTCCTGGGATTGCGGTGGCCCGGGAGATTCAGCGGCGTGATGCCCAATCCGACATTCTGTTCGTAGGGGCCAAGCAGGGGATTGAGTCGAAGATTGTTCCGAAAGAAGGATTCCGGTTGAAAACGCTGCCAATCGGCGGGATCAAGGGAGTTGGTTTTGCACGGCGGGTCAGGAATCTAGTTGGCATGGTAGAGGGCGTGTTCAAAGCGCAAGGCATTCTCCGGAATTTCAAGCCGGCCGTCGTTATCGGCGTCGGCGGATACGCGTCGTTTCCGATGCTGATGGCCGCGATTCTCGGCGGCTATCCGCGAGTCATCATGGAACAGAACGCGATTCCGGGCCTTGCGAATCGGGTTTTGGGCCGATGGGTGCATTTCGCAGCCGTGTCGGACCCGCAAACACAGTCGTACTTCGGCGGCCGTGCTGTGGTGACAGGCAATCCGGTCCGTCCCGAATTCAAATCCATACTACCGAAGGAACACCACGTCCCGTACACAATTCTGATTTTTGGAGGCAGTCAAGGTGCACAGTCAGTCAACCGTGCGGTGATGGAAGCGCTCCAACATCTGATGGATTGGAAAGATCGCCTGCGGTTTGTGCACCAAACCGGTGAGCGGCAGTTGGATGGAACCGCAGTCTTGATTCCTTTTCCGTTCGCAACGGATGATCACCAGACCAAGAACGCCCGTGTTATGGCCGATGAAAACGCTGCCGTGCTCATTCACAATGCCGAATTAACCGGCAAACGTCTAGCGGACACGATTCGTGAACTGGTGGGAAATCCCGCGCGCCTGAAGGAAATTGAATCCAACGCGCGCCGCATCGCAATCCTTGACGCTGAGCAGCGCATCGTCAATCTCGTGGAGGCCGTGATCGACAGGCATGCTGAAGCGGTTTAAGCACGTTCACTTTGTAGGAATCGGGGGAATCGGCATGAGCGGAATTGCCGAAGTGCTGCTGAACCTCGGCTACAAAGTGACGGGTTCGGATGTGCGCGCGACTGCCATCACCGAACGTTTGGAAGGGCTCGGGGCCACGATCTATCCGCGGCACGACGCGCAAAACGTGACGGGCGCTCATGTGGTCGTGACTTCCTCCGCGGTGCGTCCGGACAATGCCGAAATTCAGGAAGCGGAGCGCCGTAAGGTCCCGGTCATCCCGAGAGCGGAGATGCTGGCGGAGCTGGCGCGCCTCAAATACAGCATCACGGTAGCCGGCACTCACGGGAAGACGACAACCACCTCGATGATCGCGACTGTTTTGGATTGCGCAGGCATGGATCCCACCATCGTTGTAGGTGGCCGGTTGGATACGATTGGCAGCAATGCGCGTCTAGGCAAAGGCGAGTTCATCGTCCTGGAAGCGGACGAAAGCGACCGGTCGTTTCTTTTGCTTTCGCCAACCATAGCCGTTGTGACCAACATCGAGGCGGATCACCTCGATCATTATCGCGACCTGGAAGACATTCAGACGGCTTTCCTGACCTTCATCAACAAGGTCCCTTTCTACGGCGCGGCGATTCTCTGTCTCGACGAGCCGGCCGTGCAATCGCTGATACCGCAGATTAAACGCCGGATTGTGACCTATGGTACGGCTGCGCCGGCCGACGTTTCTATCACCGACGTCAACGTCGACGGCCTTGGTTCGAGTTTCATTTTGCGTTTCAACGGCGGCGCAAAGCTGAAATTCAGGCTCCATGTTCCCGGCATGCACAACGTCCTTAATGCCACTGGCGCCTTCGCCGCTGCCCGCGAGATGGGGATCGAGCCGAACGTCATTGCCGCGGCTCTGGAAAGCTTCCCGGGTGTTGAACGCCGGTTCCAGGTCAAATCGCGTGACGGAGTCACCGTCATTGACGACTACGCCCATCATCCTACGGAGATCCGCGCCACTCTGAGCGCCGCAAAGGCCGCCAATTTCCACCGGATTTTCGTGATTTTTCAACCGCACCGGTATACGAGGACCTTTCATCTGTTTGATGACTTCGCGCGGGCATTCAACCTTGCGGACTCCGTACTGATTCTCGACATCTATCCCGCGGGTGAAAACCCAATCGAAGGCATCACAACGCAAGCCCTGATCGAAAAGATCAAGAGCTTCGGTCACAAAAACGCGATCTATGCACCGGATTTCGAAATGATCGAATCCTACATCGTCGCGACCGCTAAAGACGGTGATGCCGTAATCGTGATGGGCGCAGGCAATGTGACGAAGCTTTCGGACATTCTTTCGGAAAGGTTTTCGAAGACCGCATGAGAGGAATTTCGGATTTCGGATTTCGGATTTGGGATTTGGGGAACGGCTTGGTTCGGGGTGGTCCGCCAAATCCGAAATCCGAAATCCGAAATCCGCAATCCGAAATGGATTCCTGATGGCCCAAAGACGACTTATTCGTTTCGCCCAATTTACCATGCTTGCCGTATTCCTAGCGGGTTTGGGCTGGGCGTCCTATTCCTTGGTTCACTACCTCAGAACCGCCCCAAGTTTCGAAGTCCGGAAGCTGTCCGTTTCTGGAATCAAACGGGTGGAAGAGAACCAGGTATTGGCTAAGGCCGGGTTCGAGGTTGGCACGAATGCTTTCAAGGTCGACCTGCGGAGAATCCGTCAACGGGTAGAAGAGCTTCGATGGGTACGGTATGCGTTGGTCGAGCGCGTGCTGCCGGATCAGATCATCATCAAGGTCATCGAGCGCGAGCCCATCGGCCTGGCCCGTATCCGCGGCGATGTCTACCAGTTCGATATCGACGCGATGATCCTGGAGCCCGGTCCGGTCAGCGGCCCAAGCCTTCCAGTTCTCGATGGACTGCGTCCGAACGATACGCCGGGCAATCGGAAGAAGGTCGAAATCTATCGAAAAGTTCTAGACGATATCGGGCAGTCCTCGCTCTCCGAGGTTCATATCAATAACTCGGGCGAAATTTCCGTTGTTTCGGCGAGCGATCCATTGATCATCAACCTCGGCGCGAACGAATTTCGGAGCCGGTGGGTCAAATATCTTCAGCTCAAAACCCAGATTCAGCAACAGTATCCGCAGGCCGTAGGCGTGGATCTGCGATTTAAGAATCAGGTCATCATCAGGATGAAGGAGGACGATACCGGCGAGAACATCGTATGGGACGCAGAGAAAAAAACATTGTAGGTCTCGATATCGGCTCGACCAAGGTGTGCACGCTGATAGCAGCCGTGCACGAGAATTCGAATCGCGGTGAATTAGAGAGCAATTTGGAACCGATCGGTGTTGGCATTGCGGAGTCCAGGGGGTTGAAGAAGGGCGCCGTCGTGAGTATCGAAGCAACCGTCGTGTCGATCAAAAAGAGCATCAGCGAGGCCGAATCCATGGCCGGCTGCGAGGTCGAGATGGTCTATGTCGGCCTTGCCGGACCGCACATCCGAAGTTTCAACAGCCGAGGCGTGACTTCCATTCCCACCAGGTCGCGCGAGATCAACAGTGACGATGTGCGGCGCGTGATCGAGACCGCGAGGGCGATTGCGCTCTCGCCTGACCGCGAGATCATTCACATCCTGCCTCAGGAGTTCATCGTCGACGATCAGCAAGGGATCGGCGATCCCATCGGCATGTTTGGCACGCGTCTCGAAGCCAACGTGCACATCGTCACCAGCTCGACGACAGCCGCGCAGAACGTCGTGACGGCGGTGAATCGCAGCGGGTTGCTGGTTGGCGATACCGTTTTGGAGCCGATCGCTATTGGCGAAGCGATTCTCACGGAAGATGAAAAGGAACTGGGATGTGTGCTGGTGGACATCGGCGGTGGAAAAACGAATGTGGCGATCTATCACCACGGCGCCGTCCGCCACACCGTTGTCGTTCCATTGGGCGGAGAGTTCTTCACCAATGACATCGCCGTCGGTCTGCGCACGTCCATACCGGAAGCCGAGCGCCTGAAGCGCGAACAGGGCTGCGCATTGCCATCCATGATTGAAAACGACAAGCTCTTCGAGGTTGTTGGTGTCGGCTCACGCCATACGCGTACGGTCGCACCGCAAGTCTTGAGCGACATTCTTCAGCCCCGCGCTGAAGAAATGGTGCACATCGTGCGGAATGAGATCCGGAGTGCCGGCTATGAACGTCAGGCCGGCGCCGGCCTCGTGTTGACCGGCGGCGGCGCGATGTTGAAGGGTTTCGCCGATCTGGCTGAAGAACTTCTGGATTTGCCGGTACGGATCGGAGTACCGGCTGCTTTTGGCGAATCACTGCTCGAAAACAGGCCTCAGCTGATGGGACCGGAATTCGCAACGGTCACAGGTTTGGTTTTGTATGGAGAACGAAGAAGGAAAACGCACGACTTTCACGAAAATTCGAATTCGGGATTCAAGAAATTGGTCTCGAAATTCAGGAGCTTTTTATGAAAAACCGAGAAACAGCGGCGGCCAATGATTCCGTCGATACGTCCATCCGGTTCCTATTCGAAGAAGGAGTTCGTATAGGGGCTTGCATCAAAGTCGTCGGAGTGGGGGGCGGTGGTTCGAATGCGATCAACCGCATGATTTCTGCTGGACTCGACGGCGTCGAGTTTCTTGTGGCGAATACCGATATGCAGGCTTTGAAACAGTCCAGAGCCCCTGTCAAGCTCCAGATTGGAGCCAAGCTCACCAAAGGTCTCGGAGCCGGCGCCAACCCCGAAATTGGCCGCCAGGCCGCCCTCGAAGATACCGAAAAAATGATCGAGGCGTTGCAGGGCGCGGATATGGTCTTTGTGACTACCGGCCTGGGCGGCGGCACCGGGACCGGAGCCGCTCCCATCGTAGCCAGCCTTGCCGCTGAGCTGGGCGCGCTGACGGTCGCTGTCGTGACGAAACCTTTCGCGTTCGAAGGGAAAAAGCGGATGATACAGGCCGAAAATGGTCTGACGGATTTGAAGGAGTGCGTGGACACCGTCATCACGATTCCGAACGAACGACTGCTCTCCACGCTCGAGCGCGGCACCAGCCTGTTTGATGCCTTCCGAATCGCCGACGATATCCTGCGTCAGGCTGTACAGGGGATTTCCGATTTAATCACTGTGCCTGGCCTCATTAACCTCGATTTCGCCGACGTCAAGACAGTTATGGCTGGCATGGGCATGGCGCTCATGGGTACCGGCGCCGCAACCGGGGAGAACCGCGCAGTCGAGGCGGCCAAAAGAGCCATTTCAAGCCGCCTGCTCGAGGAGACCTCGATTCACGGCGCCCGCGGCGTTCTCATCAATATCACCGGTGGCCACGATCTCCTGCTGCACGAAGTCAGCGAAGCCTCCGGCATCATTCATGACGCTGCGGATCCCGAAGCCAACATTATTTTCGGCGCTGTGCTGGATGAAACCATGAAGAGCGAGATCAAAATCACCGTCATTGCCACCGGTTTCGACAAGCGCGGCGAAAATGCCATGGCCGCCACAGCCGCGGCCGGTCTCGGCATGAAGACATCCATCCCAGTACCTGACCTTGAGATTCCGGCCTTCCTCCGCCGCGCCCAGAAATAGTGAACCCCCCCGCCTGTCCGATTCCCGGAACGGCTGGGGGGCGCTAAAATGAAGCTGACGACTAAGCATTATTCAAAAGGAGGAAAACTATGTCCGAACACTCCGGACGGAAGAGGAAAGTCATAGACTGTCGACTGTTTCCCAGCGAAAAGAACTGTTCGTTGGCCATCTCCGGAACCGAGGAAGAAGTGCTGACGGTGGCCGTGCGCCACGCCGTGCAGGAGCACGGACACAAGGACACGCCTGAACTCCGGCAACAATTGAAGGGATTGCTGAAGGACGAGTGACCTGAAACCGTTTTGCTGCTGCAGATTGCAGATCCGGATTGATATCCGCGTCGTCCGTGCAATCCGCGGTGACTCTCTCCATATTTTCCGTTTTGTCGCCCATGCTCTCGTGGTAACAATGGACCGCGTGAAAGTCCATAAGCGAATCATCCTTATTGCCGACGACGACCGGGCTATCCGCAAAACGCTATCCAGCCTTTTGGAGAGTGACGGATACGAAATCGTCGAGGCAGACTCGGGTGAGTCGGCAATTATGCTAGCGCAGGACAGGCACATTGACGCTTTCCTGGTTGACCTGGAAATGCCCGGGATGAACGGTATCGAAGTCTGCCACACGCTCCGTGGATTTGAACAATATCAGACTACCCCGATCATCTTCATCACCGGTACAGGCGAGCATGGCCTCTCGGAAGCTTTTGCAGCAGGCTGCGACGATTTGATCCACAAACCCGTCAGCATCGTGATCCTCCGAGCGCGGCTCAACGGCCATCTGCAGAGGATGGAGTACTTCCAGCGGCTGGAACGGGCACGCCGTGTGCTCCACCAGTATCTGTCAAAGCGAACCCTGGAGGTTGTGGAGTCCGCCTCGATCACCGGAAACCTGCCGCCCCCCGAGGAGCGTGATATTGCAATTTGTTTCACGGATATACGCGGTTTCACGGCCTTTTCTGAGTTCATGGAGCCGAACCATTTGTTCACTCTTGTCAGTTCGCTTCTGGCCGAGCAAGTGCACATCATTCATGATCACGGCGGCTACGTGGATAAGTTCGGCGGAGATGGTGTCATGGCCATCTTTGACGGCCCGGAGATGGTACTTCAGAGTTGCCTTTGTGCCTTGCGCATTCTGGAAAGCGTTCAACTGAGAAATTCGGATGGTATGGAGAGTATCCGCCGATTGGGAATTGGTATCCATACCGGACCCGCCGTCATTGGAAACATCGGCTCGCCGCAACATCTCGATTATTCAGCTATCGGAAACTCCGTCAATCTGGCCGCACGCTTGTGCGGTCAAGCCGAAGCTCTCTCCATTGTAGTTTCGAAAGCGGTTCACTGCGCGGTGGGACAAGATCCGCGCCTGCGCTTCCACTCGGAACGAAGCGTATCGATCCGCGGCATGAGAGAACCGGTCACGATTTACACGCTCAGCGGTCCCCAGAAGCCGCAAGAAATCACATATGAACCTCAGGCTGGCGCCAGGTCTTCTGGAAGAAGTCATTGAACACGCGAAGAAGTGTTACCCACAGGAGGGATGTGGCCTGGTCGTAGGCTTCAGGCCCGACGGCTTGCGGTTTATCCCAGTGGAGAACGCGAAGGCGAGTTCCTCGGAATATGAGATGGACCCGGCTGAATTGATCCGCGTGTGGAGGGAGCTGCGGAAGATCGGGGAACAACTAGTCGCCATTTACCACTCGCATCCATCCGGCCCGGCGGAACTATCGAAACGCGATATTGAGAACGCATACTACCCCGAAGCCGCCCACCTCATCGTTTCACTCGCCGAACCGGAACGCCCGCGGACTGCGGCTTTCCGCATCATCGAAGGGGAGGTTCTGGAAATCGAAGTTCATGTTATAGTCTAGGAACTTCCTCGGGAGGATGAATGATTTCCGCGGTTATCTGCTTGCTTCTGGCATTGACCCCATTTGCTCAGGAGGCAAAGGATCTCCAATTCGATGTGCGCGCCAGGCAGAATTTGTTGATGGGTAAAGGTGAGAGCAGCGGCTCATCATATTACGATGTTGTGATCACCCGCCAGCCGAACGCCGGAGTCCTGATCAAGCTGCCCTATACAAAGAAAGGCGGGAAGTTCTCGTTTGATCTTCATCATCGAATCGCGATGACGGAAGATTTTGGTCTGCCGGCGGAAGTCACTACGGTCATCGAAGTCTTGAGCGGCGGGACCACCAGTCTTGGCGTATTTACCATCGCGGACAAGATCAACTCCGGCGACAGATTCGATGAGGGCATCATCAAGGCCAGCGCTGCCGAAATCGACAAATTTGTTACGCCAATGGCGCGCAAGACGATCACGATGGATATCCGGCCCGGACCGCAATCCGTCAGTATCGTCGGCCAGGCCCTCATCATCACGCGAGGTACATCGACGACGAGAATAGATACTCCCGGGACTCGAATCGCCTCGGTTTCCAAGTTTAAGTTCTGGGAAGAGTCGCAAGGTGTTCCCCTGAAAAAAGGAAACTAGCGGCTTATTTCGCAGTAGTTCCCGAAATCGGGCTACGGCGCCATCTTTCCCGTTCACCCTCTCCAATGAGCTGGTAAGTCTCGACCACCTTCTGGGCCGCTACCTTCCAGGAAAATTTCGCAACCTGCTCGATGCCCTTTTGGACCAGCTTCTGGCGGAGGAGATCGTCCGAAAGGATCAGCTTCATCCCGCGCGCAATATCAAAAACGTTTTCCGGGTTCACCAGCAAGGCCGCGTCATCCAGCACTTCGGGCAGCGATGATGTGTTGGATGCGATCACGGGCGTCCTGTTGGCCATGGCCTCCAGCGGAGGCAGTCCGAAGCCTTCGTATAACGACGGAAATGCGAAAAGCGCAGCGGACTGGTAAAACACTCGCAGGATTGGATACGGAACAAAGCCAAAGAATCGGACATCCTGTTGGACGCCGCTACGGACCACGGTCAAACGCAGGTACTGGTGCTTGCTCAACTCATCGCCAATGATGATCAGCTTCAGGTTCCTGTACCGGTCGTCTTCGGTAAGCTCGCTCTTCAGGACCGCGAACGCTTCAATCAGCCGATGAAGGTTCTTGTGGGGGCGGATCTTTCCAGAGTAAAGCACAAATGGTTCCTTAAGCTGATACCGCTCCAACACCTGCTTTCTCTCTTCCGCAGCGTGATTGAACGCGAACCGCTCATCCAGGGCATTGTGAATGACCGAGATCTTTCTTTCAGGCAGGCCGAAAATATTGATCAGATCTTCCTTTGTTGAATTCGAAACAGCCAAAACGTGCTTTGCGCCTTCGACCACTCTCTTGGTCCGAAGATAACTTCTATAGTTCTGAAACTTCGACGAATTCTCTTGCGGAAACTTCACGTGAACGCAGTCGTGAACTGTCACGACGAGCTTCGATGGATTGAAAAACGGGGCATCATGATGTGGAACATGCAGGAGATCCACACGCTGCCGGCGCACGCCGAGTAGCATTGCGAACTGCCTTTTCCAGAAGGTCTCTTCATCCGGTAGATAGAGCTGTCTGAAATTCCCTGGAAGTGGTCCGAGTTCATGGAAGTGGCGGTGGGATCCAATCAGCAGGTACTCATTGCGATCATCAACCACTGCGAGATTGCGCAGGAGATTCCAAATATAGGTGCCCACTCCGAATTCATTAATTTTACGAATATCAATCGCAATTCGCATAGGGAACTCACCCTCAGTATAATCGCAGTGTGCTGAGGCGCATCTTCATATATATGGTTCTCGTGCTGGCCGCCACGAGCACAGCACACGCGGAGGGCAGCACGGTTCTGGTTTTCTCATTTGAAAATCTAGCCCCCGAAGCTATGGCATTTGCCGTAACGGCGGAACGGGCGCAGGCGCCGGTCATCGTCCAGATCGACCTCGAAGACATTGTTCATCCCGTCAGCGCCGATTATGTCAAGGAAGGCTTGGATCACGCTAAGGACATCGGTGCGCGGGCTGTGATTCTCCGACTCAGCACGCCCGGCGGCCTCATTGATTCCATGCGCGAGATTGTCGAAGCGGTCCTTTCTTCATCTGTCCCGGTAATCACCTGGGTTGGACCAAATGGCGCGCGCGCAGCCTCAGCCGGGTTTTTCATCTTACTGGCTGGTGACGTTGCGGTAATGGCGCCTGGAACCAACAGTGGCGCCGCGCATCCTGTGTCCAGCACCGGTCAAAAGATCGATGACGTCATGGAAAAGAAGATCCTCAGTGATGCGACCGCCTACATTCGAAGTTATGTGGCCAAACGCGGCCGAAACGCCCATTTGGCTGAGCTCGGTGTGTCGGAAAGCCAGTCGTTCACGGCCGAGGAGGCGTTGAAGGAAAACCTGATTGATGCCGTGATCTCGGATGTTCCTGGAATCATCGAGCGCTACGACGGCAAAGAGATTCGGCGGTTTGACGACCGAACGACCACACTGAATCTGCGCGGCGCGCCCATCGAGGCCTTCGAAATGTCCGCACGACAAAAGATTCTCTCCCGCGTTCTGGATCCCAATCTCGCCTTTGTGCTGGCGCTCGCGGGCCTGCTGGGACTCTACATTGAGGTCACACACCCAGGCCTCATCCTGCCCGGCGTCATTGGTGGCATCAGCCTCGTTCTTGCTCTATTTGCTTTTAACCTGCTCCCGGTGAATTGGACCGGCGCGGCGCTGATTCTTCTGGCGATTGGGATGTTTGTTCTGGAGGCCACGGTTGCCAGTCACGGCATTCTTGCACTTGGCGGGATCGTGGCGATGGTTGCGGGCGCCCTGATGTTGGTTAGAGGTCCGATCCCGCAACTTCGCATTCAATTGGGCACCACCTTGGCCGTGGCGATTCCTCTCGCATTCATTACTGTTTTTCTTGTGCGGCTGGTTTACCTTTCACACCAACGGAAATCGGTTACGGGTGAGGAAGGCATGATTGGCGAACTTGGTGTCGCCAAATCCGACATTCACAACGACGGCAAAGTTCTGGTGCACGGCGAGTACTGGAACGCCTATTCAGAAAAGCCGATCCCGGCAGGTTCCAGGGTGCGTGTGGTAGAAGTGCACGGACTCAGAATCAAAGTTGAAACCGTCAATGATTGAGAGGGACGCAAATGGATCAATTCACATTGTTGTTAGTTGTGTTGGTGATCTTTCTCATCTGGATATTCAACTCGCTGAACGTCCTCCGCGAGTATGAGCGAGGTGTGATTTTTCGTATTGGCCGATTGATTTCGGAGCCGAAGGGACCGGGCCTGATCTGGGTGTTCTGGCCCATTGATCGCATCGTCCGAGTCAGTCTCCGTACGATCACGCTGGATGTCCCAACACAGGACGTCATTACTCAGGATAACGTCACCGTCAAAGTGAACGCGGTTGTTTATTTTCGAGTAGTGGACCCCTCCCGGGCCATCGTAGAGGTAGAGAATTACCTGTATGCGACCTCGCAGCTCGCTCAAACAACGCTGCGGTCTGTCCTCGGTGAGGTCGGACTCGATGATCTTCTGAGCAGGCGCGAGAAGCTGAACCAGCGGCTCCAGGAGATCCTGGACCAGCATACCGATCCCTGGGGAATCAAGGTGGCGCTCGTGGAAATCAAGGGAGTCGACCTGCCGGAAAACATGCAGCGCGCCATGGCACGGCAGGCCGAGGCCGAACGTGAAAAGCGCGCCAAGATCATTCACGCACAGGGCGAAGCCGATGCGGCCCAAAAGCTCTCGGATGCTGCTGCCATCATCTCGGGGCAACCGGTGGCGCTTCAGCTTCGGTATTTGCAAACTTTGACCGAGATCGGCGTGGAGAAAAATACGGCTATTATTTTTCCGCTGCCGATCGACATCATGGATTACTTCCTCAAGGCGCGAGGAGGAGCAAAAGGATAGATGATGGAAGAGCAAACAACGTGGAAAGGTCACAGCTTCACGCTTCTTGTCTTCACGGGAATCGTCGTGGTGTGTTCGATCTTTTTCATTCTCGGAATGCTCGTTGGACGCGCGCAGGGGCAGAAGTTCGCTGCGATTGCCGCGGAGGGAAACGTCGTTAAGGCTGTAGCCCAGCCGCCGAGAGAAGAAAGGCCGGAGCTGACTTTCTTCGAATCCGTCGAGAAGGAAAAGCGACCCACGCTGGAGCCGCCTAAGACTGAATCCAGTCCGCCTGCCGCTGACTCAAAGGCGGCCGAATCGGCCACTCTTACAAAAGCAGTCATCAATTACCAAATTGCAGCACTACGGAAGTCTTCCGATGCCAGTAGGCTGCTCGACAATCTGAAAAAGAAAGGGTTCCGCGGGTTCATCCTCGGACCTGCGCGGGGTGATGGCAGTCCATTCTACCGGGTCCAGATCGGGCCGTTCGCCAACATGATCGAAGCGGAGGAAGCCAAGAAGAAACTGGAAAACGCTGGCTATCGTCCTATGCTGAAAAAATGAGGGTGATGGAAAGCCCTCACCCACCGCGGTAACCTATCGCAAATTGACTAATGGAAAGTCCGCATTGGAAATTGGAGATTCGAAATTGCTTTGCCCATATCTCCGTCAATGAGCGCGAGCCCATGCTGTGGCGACTGAGGCTCCCCATTCTCTATGGCATCGCTACTGGAACTCTTCTCGTTCTTTCTCTCCCCAAGCCCGATATCTATCCACTTGCCTGGATCGCCCTGGTACCGCTTCTCATCACGATTGCACGCGAGTCGAATCCCCGCCGTATCGTGGCCTCCTCTTATACAGCAGGCCTGATCTTCTTCTCAGGCACGTTTTACTGGATTACCGAAACGATGGTTACCTTCGGCGGATTGTCAGTTCCGCTCGCTGTTGGGGTTGGCGTTCTGTTTGCGGTCACTTACGCGCTTTACTTCGTGCTCTTCGGAGTTGGCCTGTATGTCGTCGTCCGAAGACTCGGGGGCCGAGGCGTTTTCTTCGCCGCTCCAGTGTGGGTTACGGTCGAGTTGCTGCGAGCGCACTTGTTTTCGGGCTTTCCCTGGATGTTGTCCGGCTATGCCCTGGTCCCGTATTCCGGCATCCTTCAAGTCGCGGCCTGGACGGGCATCTACGGTCTTTCTTTCATTGCCACGGCTGTGAACAGCGTCATCGCCTACGGCGCAATACACCGCAGTAAGACGTGCATTGCCGTGGCCGCTGTTGCGATCGCAATTGGATGGTTTTTGCCGATAATCCACGAAACGCCTTCGCTGGAGCCCATTCCGGTGCGACTGGTGCAGACCAACATCTCACTCGATCAGCCCTGGCAGAAGCCTGACGCGGACGAGTTACTCACCGAATTGGGCGCATTATCGACTAGAGAGGACAGTGAACCCAAGCTCGTTGTCTGGCCCGAAACGCCTGCTCCTTTCTATCTCACCGACTTGGAATTTCGCGGACGCATGCGGCGGATTGCAGAAAAGCTGGGGGCGTACCTGCTAGTTGGCTACATCGATACGATTGGCGAAGGCCCCTCGAATAGCGCCGCCATCTTGAACCCCCACGGGGAGGTCGTTTCCCGCTATGACAAGATGCACCTTGTTCCCTTTGGCGAATACATCCCGCTTAAGCGCCTGCTGTTCTTTGCAGAGAGCCTGACCAGACAAGTAGGAGACTTCGCTCCAGGAACCGAATACACGATCAGCTCGCTGGACGGCCATCGCCTCTCGACGGCAATTTGTTACGAGAGCATTTTCCCCGATTTGATGCGCCAGTTCGTTAAGCGCGGCTCCGAGCTTGTCGTAGTTATCACGAATGACGGTTGGTTTGGTGAATCTTCAGCGCCCTTCCAGCATCTGCGGATGGGCGTGGTTCGAGCCGTCGAAAATCGGAGGTACATGGTGCGGACCGCCAATACAGGGATCAGCGCAATTATTGATCCTTATGGCAGAATTGAGGCAAGAACACCGATCGGTGTTCGAATGATTCTGGACGGGACGGCCCATTTCAGGTCGGATCGGACGTTTTACACGCAATACGGCGACCTTTTCGCCTATGCGAACGCCGTGATAGCCGCCGGGTTGCTTGTAATCGCAGGCGGCGGTCCACGGACCGTTGGCCCACGTCCACGGAGGAAGCATGCACGAAGAACTCATTGAGCGATTCGGAAGCGTCAGAACCCGCAGCGAGGAAGTGCGGAGGTTTCTTTGACGCGGATGCAAAGCAGCGACAGCTCGATGGCCTGCAGACGCAGATCGTGGATCCCAACTTCTGGTCCGATCAGGAACGCTCCGGCAAAATCCTTCAGCAGCGCGCCCGCCTGGAAGAAACACTCGAACTCGATCGCAAGATAACGCGGGAACTCGATGACGTGCAGGCACTCATGGAGCTTGCCCGTGAGGGTGAGCCCGTCGGTGATGACTTTGCTTCTCACCTGAAAGAGCTCGAAGCATTCATTGACCGTGTCGAGACGCAGGTCCTGTTGTCGGGAGAAAATGACCAGCTCAACGCAATCGTGGACATTCATCCCGGCGCCGGAGGAACTGAGGCGCAGGATTGGGCCGAGATGCTGATGCGCATGTATCTCCGGTGGGCCGAGCAGAGTGGGTTCAAGACGAAGATGCTCGATTACCAGGACGGTGAAGAAGCAGGCATCAAGTCGGTCACGTTCAATGTCATTGGCGAGTATGCGTATGGTTTGCTGGCGTCGGAGACCGGCGTTCACCGCCTTGTCCGAATTTCTCCCTTCGACGCAAATAAACGCCGGCATACGTCATTTGCTTCGGTGGCGGTCTATCCCGAGATCGACGACAAGATTGAAGTCGTGATCGACGAGAAAGACCTGAGAATCGATACCTACCGATCGGCCGGCAAGGGCGGGCAGCACGTGAACACGACGGATTCGGCGGTTCGCATTACGCATCTCCCGACGGGTATCGTCGTCCAGTGCCAGAACGAGCGGTCGCAGCACAAGAACAAGGATGTATGCATGAAGGTTCTGCGCGCACGATTGTTCGAGGTCGAGACGGAAAAGAAGAAAGCAGAGTCCCAGGCCATCGAAGACAGCAAGCTCGACATCGCCTGGGGCAGCCAGATCCGCTCGTACGTCCTTCAGCCGTATCGGCTCGTGAAAGATCATCGGACCAAGGTTGAAGTCGGTGATGTGGATCGCGTTCTGGATGGTGACCTGGATATGTTTATCAAGGCGTATTTGCGTGGCCGCGCCGCGTAACGTATGCTCCGGCTCGATTCGGCTGTCCAGTATGTGAAGGGCGTGGGACCACGGCGGTCCGCGCTGCTTGGATCCAGAGGCATCCGGACCGTGGAAGACCTGCTTCTCCACATCCCCAAGTGGTATCAGGATCGCGCCAATTTCGTTCCTTTAGTTTCTCTTCGGATTGGCCAGGACGCCGCCGTTCACGCCAGGGTCTACCGAAGCCGCGTCATCCAGACTCGAACTCGAGGCCGCATACTCGATGTCGTCCTGACTGACGGGGGCGGCTTCGCGCATGCCAAATGGTTCCATGGCGGCTTTCTCCAGGCGCGCGAATTCAGCGTGGGCCGCGAGATCATGCTCTTCGGCCGCGTCGATTTCGATCGCTATGACTCCAAATTTGTTTTCTTCAATCCCGAGTTTGAGCTTCTCGAAGACAGCGCTGAATCCGGCTCGCTCGATATTGGCCGGTACGTTCCTGTCTACGAAGAAGTGGCCGGCATCACGAGCCGCCAGTTTCGCCGAACCGTTGCCGGAGCTCTTTCGGATTTGACGAAGTCTATTGAAGATCCTTTGCCAGCGGAGATTCGCAAAGCGCAAGGCTTTCCGGATATCCGCACTTCTCTCGAACGAGTCCACTTCCCGGAAGCCGGCGACGATCTGTCACAACTGAACCAGCGTCAGTCTCCGTACCACCGGCGTCTCATTTTCGAAGAATTCTTTCTCCTCGAGCTGATCTATGCGCTGCGCCGGGTCCAAAGCCGCGCGCTGAAAGGAGTGCGGTTCGAGACTTCCGACCGCATTCGCCAGCGGGTGAAGACAATTCTGCCTTTCCATCCGACGGTGGCGCAGAAGCGCGTCCTGAAGGAGATCGTGGATGACCTGAAGGCGCCCTATCCGATGAATCGCCTGATGCAAGGTGACGTAGGAAGCGGCAAGACCATCGTTGCATTCGAGGCCATCGTCATCGCGGTTGAAAACGGATATCAGGCGGCACTCATGGCGCCTACCGAGATCCTTGCTGAACAGCATTACATCAACGCTAAACGGATTCTTGGCCCGTTGGGTTATCGTGTATGCGTGGTGCGGCGCGGCGTCAAGAAAGCCGAAAGGCAGGAACTGCAGGAGAAGGTTGCGGTGGGTGAGATTCAAGTGATCATTGGAACACACGCTCTCATTGAAGAACATACGGTGTTCAACAAACTGGGCCTGGTGATCGTCGACGAGCAGCATCGATTTGGTGTGATACAGCGGCTGCAGCTCATGGCCAAGGGAGAGAATCCAAACACGCTCGTTATGACGGCGACTCCGATTCCTCGCACGCTTGCGATGACGCTCTATGGCGACCTCGACCTTTCCGTCATCGACGAAATGCCGCCGGGACGTTCGCCCATCCGGACGATTCACATGATGGAACGCGATGCGGATCGCATCTATCGGATGATTGCAGCGGAGCTGGAACAGGGACGGCAGGCCTATGTCGTGTATCCGGTGATTGAAGAATCTGAAAAGGTGGATTTGAAATCCGCCACGGAAGGGTTCAAGAAGCTTTCGGAGGTTTTCAAGGGCCGTCGCGTCGCACTGCTCCACGGCCGGCTAAAGAGTGAGGAGAAGGAAACGACAATGCGGTCTTTTGCGGCCGGCGGGATTGATATCCTGGTCTCGACGACTGTGATTGAGGTCGGTGTGGACGTGTCCAACGCGACGGTCATGCTCATCGAACATGCCGAGCGGTTCGGTCTCGCTCAGTTGCACCAGCTCCGAGGACGCGTGGGGCGGGGAAGCCATCTCTCTTCGTGCGTCTTGATGACGCCAGGCCGCCTCAACGACGCCGCTCGCCAGCGCATCCATGCGATGGTTTCGACCATCGATGGATTTCGGCTGGCTGAAGTGGATCTTCAATTACGCGGACCGGGTGAAATGGCGGGCACGCGGCAGTCCGGAATACCCGAGTTTCGTGTCGCGAACCTGATGACCGACACCGAACTGCTGGCCCTCGCACAGAAAGAAGCTCAACGTTGGGTGAGCCGCACCGAGGAGCGGCAGAAGCTCGTCGAGGCGCTTTCTGCGCGGACTCGGTTCGTGACTGTGGGGTAGGATGTTTTTTGCGGCGAATTGCGCGAATTACGCGAAAGTGGTGCCCCATTCGCGTAATTCGCGCAATTCGCGGCTCAGACTGGGGTCATGCGAGTAATTTCTGGCCGTTTCAAGCGCCGTCGTCTCAAAGCCACGCCTCCAGCAGGCATTCGCCCGACGAGCGACAAGTTGAAGGAGACAATCTTCAATGTTCTCGATGCGACTGTGGAGGGCGCCACTTTCTTTGATGGCTGCGCCGGAATGGGCGGCATCGGCATCGAGGCGCTCAGCCGGGGCGCCCGGCGGGTCTACTTCGTCGAGCAGTCGCGGAAGGCGTGCCGGATCATCCGGGAGAACCTGCAGTTACTCGGGATTGAGGGAGGATATAAGATTCTGGAGATGGATCTCATCAAGGCACTCGACCTTTGCATCCGCGACGGTGTTCATTTCGACATCGCCTTTCTCGATCCACCGTACGAACGCGATGATCTATACCGTGCGGCCCTGGAACGTTTTGCCTCCTCGCCGGCAGGCCTTCTCATCATCGAACACTCTAAGCGGAAGGGTCTGGCCGATTCCGCCGGCGTCCTGCGAAAAATCCGATCCCTTGTGCAAGGTGACGCTGCGCTGGCATTCTATGGCGTGGGGGGACCGGCCGATGCCGAATAAAGGAGGCCGCCGTTGGGAGCGCGAAGCGCGACGAATTAAACGGCGGTGTACCAACTACGGCCGGCCGGTGGGCCCGGCGCTAATAAAAGAGACGACATGACAAAGACAGCGATTTATCCCGGATCCTTCGATCCACTCACATTCGGGCACGTCGACATCGTCGAGCGCAGCGCGCGGCTTTTCGATCATGTCATCGTTGCGATTCTGACGAACGCTCAAAAGGCGCCTCTATTCACGGTCGAGGAACGAATCGAGATCATGCGCGAGATTCTAAAGCCGCGATTTGCGAACGTGGAGATCGATGTGTTCCATGGCCTGCTCGTCGACTACGCCAGGCAGCAGAAGGCGCAAGTGATCGTGCGCGGTATTCGCGCGGTTACCGATTATGAATATGAATTCCAGATGGCGCTCATGAATCGGCGGCTTGCTCCCGGCATTGAAACGGTGTTCATGATGCCTGCCGAGAACTATTCCTATCTCAGCTCGCGTTTGGTGAAGGAAATTGCCGAATTGGGCGGCTCTGTTGCTGGTCTTGTTCCAGATATTGTCGAGAAACGTTTAAAGCAACGATTCAAGACAGGGATAACCGAATGAAATTGGCGGCCAGGATCTCTCGCATTTCCGTATCCAAGACAATGGCGGTAATGGAAGCCGCTCTGAGGTTACGCGAGCAGGGCATCGATGTGGTGGACTTCGGCCCAGGCGAACCGGATTTTTCCACGCCCGAAAATATTAAGCAGGCCGGCATTCGCGCCATCCAAAACGACTTCACGAAATACACAGCTATCGGCGGCATCCAGGAATTGAAAAAAGCCATTGTCGACAAACATGCAGGCGACTTCGGGTCCAAATACGATGTGTCGGAGTGCATCGTCAATTTCGGCGGCAAGCACGCCCTATTCAATGTCTTTTCTGCGGTCGTTGAAGAAGGCGATGACGTGCTCATCCCGACGCCGTACTGGGTGACATTTGCCGACATCGCCCGGTTCGTGAATTCCAATCCCATTTTTGTGCATACGCGAGAGGCCGATGGATTCCGTCTGACCGCAGAATTGCTGGGGCCGTCGCTGACACCGCGCACTCGCCTCGTCGTCGTTAATTCACCGAACAACCCCAGTGGCGCGGTTCTCGATAACGATGAATTCGTTCGAATCGCCAGGCTGTGCAGCGATCGCGATATCTATGTTGTTTCCGACGAGTGTTACTCGCACTTCCTTTACGACGGGCGAAAGCCGTTTTCGATCGGTGGTCATCAGGAACTGAAGAACCATGTCATCATTGCCGGATCGGTTTCCAAGACCTATGCCATGACGGGATGGCGTATCGGCTACGTGCTCGCAGTACCGGAGATCATCCAGGCCGTCATCAAACTTCAAAGCCATTCGACGTCCAATCCGACGTCGATTTCGCAGAAAGCCGCGCTGGAGGCGCTGACCGGTCCCCAGGATTCGGTCGGTAAAATGTTGGCGGAATATGCCAAGCGCCGGGACTTTGTTCTCAACCGTCTGAGGGCCATCCCGGGTGTTCGATGCGCGGAACCCGGTGGCGCGTTTTACGCCTACCCCAACATCTCGGCTGCATTCGGGCGCGGCAGCATACGCGACAGCGTGGACTTTTCCGCCAGGCTGCTTGAAAAAGCGCATGTGGCGGTCACCCCGGGTGAGGCCTTCGGAACGACGGACCACGTCCGCATCTCTTACGCTACTTCCATGGAGCAACTCGATAAGGGCATCGGCCGGATCCGCGAGTTCATGGCGACTCTGTAAGTGATGATGTATGGCAGGTGCACGGCTCTAACGCGTGGACGCGGTTCAGGGATACAATGACACTCATGAAACTCAAAGGTCAGGCAACGATCGAGGACTTGCTTCAATGCCCCAAGGATGGTCGCAAGTATGAACTTGTGGATGGAGAGATTCTCGTGAGTCCTGCCGGGGCGCGTCATGCGGAAATCGCGTTTAAAGTTGCCCACATTGTCGCGACTTTCTTGGAAGAGTCTCCGCTCGGTAAGATCTACGGCGATAATCTCGGGATCTGCTTTCCCAATGGCAATCTTCGCTCCCCCGATATGACCTTTGTTCGTAGCGAGAAGTTGCCGGGCGGCAAATCTCCAGACTCCTTCGGCGAGTTCATACCGGATCTCGCCGTTGAAGTCCTATACCCCTACGATAGTCTCAAGGAAGTGGGTCGGAAGATTGGCGAGTTCCTTGAATGTAGTGTTCCTTTAGTCTGGCTCGTCGATCCTGCCCATCAGACCGTCACGGTCTATCGATCGCTTTCCGACACAGCACAGTATTCTGCTCAAGACGTCATCACGGCCGAACCCGCTCTACCTGGCTTCTCCTGTCCGGTCTCCCAATTCTTTCGCTAGGTCCCAAACTTTTCTGGTGAGCGACGAGATCGCGGCATCATCGATTCGTTTCCATTCCAACCCGCTCCGTTCAGTCAATTCGCCTTCGCAGACCGTGACGTCCAGCCGATGGTGTGTAATCGTGTGCCGACATTCGCCGATCTTCTCGAAAGAACCCGCAGGTAAAGCCGAAAACATCGGAAATTCCCACATTCCATCAGCGGGCCTCATCAGATAACGATCATCTTTTTTGTGGACGACCGCGAAGAGATGCACATGGACGGTCGCGGGACGTTTCTTCACCGGAGGGATCTTGTCTTGCATACCCACCCGGAACGCAATGCATGATGATTGAACCGGGCAGAGCAGGCATCGCGGTGATTTGAACGAGCAGATCTTCGCGCCGAGCTCCATCAGGGCCTGATTGACGAGCCGCGGCTCAGCCTCGTGCACCAAACGCGTGGCGGCATCCCATAAAGTTTTCGTATCGTCTTCAGTCCATCCATTTATGCGCGAAAGTACGCGGCGCACGTTACCATCGACGACCGGATACGCCTTGTTGAAGGCGATGCTCAGGATGGCCCCGGCCATGTATTGCCCGATACCAGGAAGCCGGATGAGAGCATCGTAATCGGACGGGATCTCACCGCCATGCTTCGACACCACCTCGCCGGCCGCCGCCGTCAAGTTCTTTGCACGCCGGTAATAGCCCAGTCCGGCCCACAGCGTGAGGACACGTTCTTCTTTGGCTTTTGCGAGAGATTCGATTGTCGGGAACTCGCGAATGAAGCGCTCGTAGTAGGGCAACGCCGTTTCGACCTGGGTCTGCTGGAGCATCACCTCGGAGACCCAGACCTGGTAAGGATCGTAGGAAACGCGCCACGGCAGGGGCCGCTGGTTTTCCTGGAACCAGGCGACAAGCGAATCCAGCATTATTGTCGAGCGCGTGCGGCGGCGGTCATCTCGCGTTCGATCTTCTTGACCTGCACGAGATGAGTAGGATTGAACGGAAGCGAGGGGTAATAACAGTTGCTTTCATGCGTGCAGAAGCAGCCATTCGCAACGCGTTCGCGGCGCCCCTCCATTGCGGACGAGTACCAGAGCTTCGAGAAATCCCAGTCGTATTCCCGAAGATTGGCGACCGAGTCGAGGATCTCGCAGCTCGAAATTGTGCCCTCATCGTAGATCACGGCGCCGGCGGTTCCGGCCCAGCATTGAAGCTGCGGACGTCCTTCGAAGACCGTCTTCGCAATCAGCTCATGCATGTAAACATCGACGGCGGCTTTGAAAAATCCGGCCTCTCCCGTGTAGTTATTCTTGATGAGGGCCTGACGCGAATCTTCGCTGATGACGTGCGACAGCCGCTCGTACCGTGTCTTGTCGATGATCAGTTCTTTCGGCCGCGCTGACGGCGGCCGGATGTAATTGAAGTTGACCTTATCCGGCTTCAGCTCGTTTTTAAGAAAGTCATACCAGTCGAAAATCCGATCCTGATTGCTGTTCATGAAGCACGTGCAGGTCTGGACATCGAGCCGCGGATATTCCTTTTTGATTTGTTGAAGCTTTCGCGCCGTGCCGATCGCGATATCCCAACTTCCGGGCTTCTGACGAATCGCTTCGTGTTCTTCTTTCAGACCGTCCAGGCCGAGAGCCACCGTGACATTGAGATTGGGACATTCCTGAAGAATGCGCGTGACATCCGGAATGATCCGCTGCTGGATTTGTCCGTTGGACATCAGGTAAATCGATTCCAGTTTGTTGTTCTTGTAGAACGCCTGTGCGATCTCCGGAAGATCCTTACGCGTGAACGGTTCGCCGCCGGCGACGATCAAAACACCCAGGTTGGCGCCGAGTGTCTCGCTGATCCGCTCGACGTTACGCGTGGTCATCTGGAGCTTCTTCCGTGCTTTGTCGTCCAGTTCCTCTGTAAAGAAACAGTGGACACATCGCATGTCACAGACCGAGGTGATGAGGATATTTAGAAGAATTGGGGCGAACGGCCGGCCCGTGGCCATCCGGGCGTAGCGCTTGAGGATCTCTTTGTGGTGAAAATCCATGAGGCGTGAGTATAGCAACTTTCTGCCGCAAATTACGCCAATTACGCCAATTACGCGAACCTGGTTGGCGTGATTCGCGCAATTCGCGGCGGAAACTAGCGATTGCTTGAAACGGGCTGCGCATTCGGCGCGAAATAACCCTGTTTGGTGTGGACGGTAACCTTGGTGGTAGTCTTCGGCGGATTGACTTTCACCCGGATCTCTCTCCAGCTTCCGTCGAGTTTCCTGTTGCTGGGCGTGTAACTGACGGTGTAATGATTCCGAATTTCGTGCGCGATGTCCTTCACGAGTTCTTCCACTTCGTCCAGAGATTTTGGAAAGTACGCCTGTCCTCCAGTGATTTCCGCAAATTTCTGGAGAACCTCCTTGGCTTTCTTTGAAGGAGGCTTCTTGAACAGGCCGCCGCGCTGGTCATTTTCTTCAAGCAATCCGATAGCATAGAGCGTCACTTTGGATTCGCGCAGGGCGTCGATTACCTTATTCAATCCGTACTTGCTGACGTTATCTTCGCCGTCGCTAATCAGCAGGAGGACCCTTTTGTCCTTCTTGCCTGCTTTGACATGATCAACGGAGAGGTAGACGGCGTCATATAAAGCGGTTTCGCCACGCGTGTCGATATTGTCGAGCGCATCGATGAGATCTCCGATGCTACCCGTGAAATCCTGCTCGAGATAAGCGGCATCGTCGAAGTTGACGATAAACGTTTCGTCTTCGGGATTACTCTCACGCGCGAAGGTAAGTGTGGCGCTGTTCACGCGTTCGCGTTTGTTGCGCATGCTGCCGCTGTTGTCGATGATCAGGCCGAGGCTGAGCGGAATGTCCTCGTGCTTGAAAATCTGGATCTGTTGCTGAACGTTGTCCTCGAAGATCGCGAAATCATTTTTGGTCAGGCCATTGACAGGCCGCCCATCCTTGTCGAGCACGGAGATCGGTAGTTGCACCTCCTCGACAACGACGCTGAGCGTGTAGTCCTTATCTTTATCCTGCTTTTCCAGTTTCTGTGGCGTTTCCTGGGCCAGGACAATGAAGGAAGACAAAACAATGACTAAGGAAAAAACAAATGAACGTAACATTTGGATATGAGACTAACTCTCTAATTTCTGCCGGTCGTTGCCGCGTCGGCAAGGGGCGCGTAATATCCCGATTTCGATCGCACGTTCAGGTGGGGTAAACCCTTTGGAGGATTAATCTTCAATCGGAGCTTGCGCCATTTCCCGTCTTTAGCGGCATTCGTCGAACTGTAGCCGATCACGTACTGGTTCTTGAGTTCAACGGCAATCTTGGTGCAGATGTCTTCCAGGTCGTAAACCGAATCCGGAAAGAACGCTCGTCCGCCGGTGAGATCGGACAGCTCTTCGACCATCGCCCGGCCGGTGTGCCCCGATCCGAGCTGCGAGTTGAAGTTGTCGACGATTCCGATTCCGTAAATCTGCACATCCTGTTCCTTAACGAAATCTTTGACGTTGGAGAACGTGTAGCGGCTACGATTGTCCTCACCATCGGTGATCAGAAGAAGCGCCTTTTTCGGATTGTTGCCTTCCTTCAACTTCTCGAGACCGAGATAGACGGAATCGTACATTGCAGTCATGCCCTTGGCTGGCGTGAAGATCAGGCGATTCTGGAGCCTCGTGACATCCGTAGTGAAATCCTCGGCGACTTCAGGCCGGTTGGCGAACTCGACCAGAAAGTATTCGTCTTCCGGATTTCCCGTCTTCAGAAACGTGACCGCGGCGTCGCGGGCGGTCGAAATCTTGTCTTTCATGCTTCCGCTGACGTCAAAAATGACACCGAGACTGATCGGAACATCTTCCGCCGAGAAATACTCGATCTTTTGTTCGAGCTTGTCTTCCCAGATCTGGAAGTGTTCTTTTTCTAGTCCGGTGACATAGCGGTTTTGAGGATCCGTGACCGTGGCGTTGACAAGCACCAGGTCCACATCGACTTTCAGGGTTGGATTCTTGGGAGGGGTCTGCGGTTTGTCGACGGCGGTATCCGGCGGCTTCTGACTCTGAGCGTAGGCCGCCATCATGACCGGGAGTGCAATAAGTGCACACGCGACAGCAAGGATGATGCTTTCTTTCCGACCCATAAGCCCCTTCTCCTTGGGAACGTCGGCTAATCCGCTAAGCTTGGACCCATTATATTTACGTGATCCAGCAGAATGCAACCCGGATCGGTTCGTCGCGTCTTAGAATCTCCAACTCGGTGCCAGGCAAGTTTTCTGCCAAAGGGACCTGCCTTGTCCGGGACCCTCGTGTTAAGATGAAGTGCGGTGTTTGATGAAGTTTGACGCCGCCATCGCAATCATCCCTGCCCGATACAGTTCCACTCGTTTCCCCGGAAAACCAATAGCCGAAATCAATGGAAAGACGCTGATAGAGCACGTTTACCGGCGTGTGGAGCAGGCATCGCTGGTGGATCGGATCGTCGTTGCCACCGATGACCGGCGAATTGCCGACGCCGTCGAACGGTTTGGCGGGACCGCCATCATGACCCGGAATGACACCTCGAGCGGCACCGATCGTCTGGCGGAAGCGGCTGGAGAGTTGGATCCGGACACCCTGGTTGTCAACGTCCAGGGTGATGAGCCATTGGTCGAGCCTGTGATCATCGACCAGGCTATCACTGCGGCCCGGCTAGGAGATGCCGACGTTGTTACGCTAATGACACGGCTGGATCCCGATGACGCCAACAATCCAAATCGCGTCAAGGTGGTGGTGGACCGGAACGGAATCGCGCTCTATTTTTCTCGTTCGCGGATTCCTTCAAGTGGGACCTGCTTTCTCCACCTGGGTTTGTACGCTTACACGGTTCGGTTTCTGAAGAAATTCACCAGGCTCCAGCGCACGCCATTGGAGATTGCCGAACGTCTGGAGCAGTTGAGAGCGCTCGAGCATGGATACCGTATTCGAGTTGTGGAGGTCGAGAGCCAATCCTGGGGCATTGACACGCCCGCCGACCTCGAGAGATTTCGGGGAATTATGGTAAGCCTGAGGCCCTCACCCGCCGCTTCGCGGCACCCTCTCCCAGGGGGAGAGGGAAAGTCCTGAAGCCAGTCCCTCTCCCGATGGGAGAGGGTGGCCCGAAGGGCCGGGTGAGGGTCAGAGGACAGGAGTATGCATGGAAAAGAAATTCATATTCGTCACGGGTGGCGTTGTTTCATCTTTGGGCAAAGGGCTGGCCTCCGCATCGATCGGATGCCTGCTTGAAAGTCGCGGGCTTACGGTCAGTCTGCTGAAGTTTGATCCTTATTTGAACGTAGATCCGGGGACGATGAGTCCCTACCAGCACGGCGAGGTGTACGTTACAGACGACGGCGCTGAAACGGACCTCGATCTCGGCCATTACGAGCGCTACACCCACGCTGAACTTACACGCAAGAACAACCTCACCACCGGCCGCATCTATGAAACCATCATTCAGAAGGAGCGGCGCGGCGATTATCTTGGCAAGACGGTTCAAGTGATCCCGCACGTCACGAATGAGATTAAGGCCGCGATCCATCGCGTGGCTGAGAACGTGGAGCTGACCATCGTCGAGATCGGCGGCACAGTGGGCGATATCGAATCGTTGCCTTTCCTTGAAGCCATCCGCCAGATGCGCCAGGACGTCGGCCGTGAAAATTCATTGTTCATACACCTGACGCTGGTTCCATTCATCCCGACGGCCGGGGAGCTTAAAACCAAGCCGACACAGCACAGCGTTAAGGAACTGCTGGAGATTGGAATTCAGGCGGACATCCTGCTATGCCGCACGGACCGGTTCCTTTCACCGGATATGAAATCGAAGATAGCGTTGTTCTGCAACGTGTCCGAGAGAGCCGTCATTACCGCGAAGGACGTGGACAGCGTCTACGAAGTTCCGCTTGTGTTGGCGGCGGAAGGTCTGGATGACGAGATCGTCCGATTACTACATCTACCCAAAACCCAACGCCGGATGGAAGATTGGCAAGCGCTCATGGAGAGAGTGCATCACCCCATCGACGAGGTGTCCATCGGCGTCGTTGGCAAGTACGTGGAGCTGGAGGATGCGTACAAGAGCCTTCGGGAAGCTCTAATTCATGGCGGGCTGGTTCACAACCTCCGAACCCGGATCCACTGGATCGAAGCCGAGAGCCTGGAACAACAGGACGAGTTGGCGAAGCTGCAGCAATTCGATGGAATCCTCGTTCCCGGTGGGTTTGGCAAGCGCGGCATTCCCGGAATGATCCGCGCGATTCAATTTGCTCGCGAGGAAGAGGTTCCGTATTTCGGCATCTGCCTGGGCATGCAATGCGCCGTGATCGAATACGCGCGGAATGTGTGCGGCCTGAAGAATGGCAACAGCACGGAGTTCGATGCGAACACGCCGCATCCGGTCATTTACAAGCTCCGCGATCTACTGGGCATTGATACGATTGGCGGCACCATGCGCCTGGGCGCCTATCCCGCCGACCTGAGGCCAGGCTCTCTTGCCAACCGTATTTATCAATCGTCGGTGATTTCCGAGCGTCATCGCCATCGATATGAATTCAACCGCCAATTCGAAGAAGTCCTGACAGACCACGGCCTGATCATTTCCGGCGTGTCACCGGACAAAAACTTCGTAGAAATTGTCGAACTCGCGAATCATCCGTGGTTCCTCGCTTGCCAGTTCCATCCCGAATTCAAATCGAAGCCCCTGCAACCGCACCCGCTGTTTGCGTCCTTCGTGCATGCTTCCTACGAGAATCGCTTGAGTGGCCACACGCTCTCCCACCGGGAGAAGGTGGCGCGTGGCGTAGGGTGAGGGCTCAGTGCGTTACCTAATTTCCGACTTTAATATCGATCTCTCTCGCGACCTCTTCCTGATTGCTGGCCCTTGCGTCATTGAGAGCCGCGATCACGTTCTCTTCATGGCGGCCGAGCTGAAGAAAATCACTTCAGCTTGCGGAGTCCCTTTTGTCTTCAAGGCTTCGTATGACAAAGCGAATCGAACGTCGCTCAAGTCGTACCGGGGGCCCGGTCTTCAAGAAGGCCTGGACATCCTTCGCGAAGTTCGCGAAAAGGTCGGCGTCCCGATTCTTTCCGACGTTCACGAGCCCTCCCACGCCGAGGCTGCCGGAAGAATTCTCGACATTCTCCAGATCCCCGCGTTTTTGTGCCGCCAAACCGATCTGATTCTCGCGGCCGCCCGCACGGGAAAGATCGTCAACGTCAAGAAGGGACAGTTTCTCGCTCCGTGGGATATGAAGAACATTGTGGACAAAGTGAGCGAGGAAGGCGCCGGCCGTTTGTTACTCACCGAGCGCGGGGCCTCGTTTGGTTATAACAACCTCGTGGTGGACTTCCGCAGTTTTCCGGTCATGCAGAGCTTCGGTGTTCCCGTTGTTTTTGACGTGACCCACAGCCTGCAGCTTCCCGGTGGTCAGGGTCAGAGTTTATTTATGGAAGTGCACGAGAATCCCGCAAAGGCGCTGTCGGATGGTCCGAACGCGCTGAACCTCGCTCTGTTGCCCCCTCTCCTGGAGCAACTTGTCCGGATACGGCGATGCTTGAGCAAGACGTAACGCCGCTGGCTTGGAAGATCGAGCTCTTGCTCATGGACGTCGACGGCGTGTTGACCGACGGCACGCTTCTCTATCTCCCGCTCGCCGATGGTCGCGTCGTTGAGACCGGCGCCGCGATTGGAATCGCGCGTCGCGCGGGCATCAAGACCGGTATTATCTCGGGACGCGCTTCACCCGCAGTTGCGCGGCGAGCCGAAGAACTGAAGATGGACTTTTCGTATCAGGGACTCGGCTGCGCGAAGCTACCAGCCTTTGAGGAAATTCTGGGAAAGACCGGAATCGTTGCCGGCCGCGTTTGTTATGTCGGCGACGACATCCAGGATTTGCCGATCCTCACTCGCGTCGGATTTCCCGTTGCGGTTCCCAATGCCTGTTCCGAGGTACTCACCCGTGCCGCTTATGTGACCCGGGCGCACGGAGGTCATGGCGCCATTCGGGAGGTCATCGAACTAATCCTGAGGGCTCAGGGGAAATGGGAAGCGACGATGAGCGAGTTTCTATCTTGAGACCCTCACCCGGCCCTTCGGGCCACCCTCTCCCGCGAAACGGCGGTTGAGGGTCCCGGCTTTCCGTCTGGCTTATGTTTCGACCCTCGCCTCCATCGTAATCTTCGCATTCAAAAGCTTCGAAATCGGACACCCGGCCTTTGCATTTTCTGCAGCCTTTTGAACTGCGGCCCGATCCGCTCCGGGAGCTTTGATCTTGACATCCAGATGAATGGACGTGACGGCGAACCCATCAACGACCTTCTCGAGCGAAACGGTTGCAGAGGCAGAAATACTCTGTGGGGTAATGCCTGCGCTTCCCAGTTGCGCCGACGTCGCCATCGCGAAGCAACTCGCATGGGCCGCAGCGATCAATTCTTCCGGATTCGTACCCTTTTCCTCTTCAAAACGTTTAGAGAACGAGTAAGGCATGTTGGACAACACCCCGCTGTCCACTGATATCGCCCCTTTTCCATCTTTAAGTCCGCCCTGCCACACTGCTAGAGCTTTCCGGTTCATGACTCCTCCTTTCACCAATGACAGACTCAAAAAGCTTAACCTATCCCAGCGCGAATGCGCACACCGGATGGATTGAACTTGACGCTTTGCGGCGGGCGTCGTAAAGTCCGGCCCGAAGAAACGGTTCATAGTGAATGGAGAAGAATATGAAAAAACACACGTGGGTTCTTTTGTCCACGATCCTTGCTGTTTTCATGGTGACGGTCCCGATGCTTGCGCACCACGGAACAAACATCTCCTATGATCACTCAAAGACGGTCACGGTAACGGGAACGATTACCGAATTCGTCTGGCAGAACCCCCATACTCAGGTCTACTTCGACGTGAAAGACGAAAAAGGCAATCTCGTTCACTGGGCCGGCGAAATGAACAGCCCAGGCGTCTTAATCAGACAGGAAGGCTGGACGAGGAAAACACTCAAGCCCGGGGATCAGGTCACGGTCACGATGTTCCCCTCGAAGGCAGGCACGCCTGTCGGCGTGGTAAACAAGATCCTCGCGAATGGGAAAGTAATCCTGGACAATCGGGGGGGACAACAACAGTGAGGAATTCCGTCACTGCTGTCACCGATTTACAGGGGCTCGTTCCGGGATCCGTTGGGAGACCGGCAGCAACCGGTCTCCCGCAAACGATCAAGCGGCTTCTGGTTTGATCTTCCTAGCGCGCGCTTCTTCGGCGATGGGGGCGGTTAACAGCAACAATCCATTCCTGAATTCGGCTTTGACTTTGTCAGTATCGATCCTCTTCGGCAGGTGAATTGAACGGAACATCTTGCCGCTACGGAACTCGCACAAGTGGACTGTGCCCTTGTGCCCTTTGTGGTCATGCTGGACGTCGGCTTTCAGAATGATGTCTTCGGAAGTTACTTCGACCTCGATGTCCTTCGCGTCAACGCCCGAAACAGCCGCCTCGAGTTGAAACTCTCCGTTCCTTTCGGACAACTCGAGTGCGGGCTTCCACACCAGTTCCTGCTCAGCTTGCATCCAGTTTTCGAGATCGCGGCCCAACACGCCGTTGTTTTGGAAGATCTCGTATGCTCGCTGCATGATGCGTTTTTCGATATTCTTGATCTCATCGCGAATCGATGAGATTTTTTGGATCGGAACTACTTCTGGCATTGCTTCACTCCATTCGGTGATTCGTTGATGGAATGGAGTCCTTTCCTTCAGAGCGCCTTCCTTGCTTCTGGAAGATTACACCTGTCAAGTACCAATGCAAACCCGTTTTCGCCGCGTCAAAAGAGAGTAAAGGTTTTAGGAGATCCATGCGGAAGAAAGTCCCTTTAGACTTACTGATAAAGCGAGATTCCGCCGAACCACGCCGCAAGAGCGTTCGCGCGCGGCTGTCGGCGCTTACAGAGCGCCGCGACGGCGAACAATCGGAGGAACTGATGGCCGAAGATAGATTTGCGCGCGGATTGAAGAACCGCCGGCAGATTGCGATAACCGTCGTCGGTCGCCGCACGGGTCGACGGATTACGCTGCCCGTCTGGTTCGTTTCTCAAGAAGACATGTTATGGCTGCTGCCGCTGCACGGTTCAAAGACGCAGTGGTATCGCAACCTGCTTGCGAACCCGACCATGACGATCAAGGTCGAAAAAGAGCGGCGCACCTTCCGCGCAAGCGCATTGAAGGGCGCGAGTTCGGTTCGCCAAGTCGTTCGGCGGTTCCGTGACAAATACGCGCCGGAGACCATCACCCGCCTGTATCCCGGCCCCTTGAATGTCGCTGTCAAAGTGAAGCTTCAGCAGGTTGGATTTTGACGACGATCGTATGAAAATGCGCGCAGGATCGCTAACACGGGTTAGTCACTCTAGCCCTGTTGAAATCTCGCCTGACAGCGGTTATAGTTTCGAAAGTTTGTTGCACGGTTGTACCGGCTCCTGTGTTGTTTGAAATCTCACCGGCCACAACCGCCAAAGTCAGCGGGAGTAATTCAGCGGTAGAATGCCAGCTTCCCAAGCTGGACGTCGCGGGTTCGATCCCCGTCTCCCGCTCTTTTGTTTTCAGTGACTTACTTCTTCCTATCGGCGTTTTTCACCCGCCAAACCGTCCTTAATGATGTAGCCGTGATGTTGTCCGCCAGCAAGTACTTCCCCAGCGTGCGATTGTGCACACCTGAATGCCAGCGGGGTACGCTGGCATTCGTTTCAGCATCATTTGAGAAATGGAAGGCATCAAGAGAGGTGGCGTCAACAGACTCGAAGCTAGAAAAGGCTAAGAAGAATCGGTTCAGTTCAAACGTGGAGGGGTGAATGCCTTGGGAGACAAACAAGCAGGCCCAGAACAGTCCGATGCCGCGCCGATCGTTTCGCCGGATTGATCTTCCAGTGGAGCCGCCAGTGAGGAATAACGATCCTCCGCGACCATCTTCCATATAGAAGCGCGGCCTCAGAACGCCGCGACGATAGCCGCCGTGTCCGCCGAGCCGTCGCCGTCAATGTCCTGCTGTTCGATTCGGCGGGACGCTGAATACACGCGAGATGATTCCATCATGTGCTCTGATACACTGTCCCGAATAAACGGGGCGGCTCGTTCGAAAACGACATGAGCGGAAGTCGAGATGACACTGTGGATCGCAGGTGGGCGCAAGACCCACAGGCGTTCTTACAGCGACAAAACGAACGCCTGCAATTGCTCTTGAACCTGACGAGCCGCATCACCTCTAATCTCGACCTGCGCGAAGTGCTGCGCGCGATTTCTGCCAACTTTCGCGAGGTTATGCGCTGCGACGGAGCCGGGATCTGGTTGCCGGGCGAA
>WNGR01000841.1_pt1 | contig 36867 bp, 28 predicted proteins | sample 5407581 | NCBI WGS metagenome assembly WNGR01 (sample SAMN13153383, study PRJNA577476) | soil metagenome | isolation source: 80 cm soil or saprolite under Garry oak tree replicate 2 | place: USA:California | collected 2016-06-15 | reverse complement strand
ACCAATCGTTGCAACATGATGTGCGATCCGTGCTTTATGGACGCAAACCAGGTGGGCTACGTTCACGAGCTGACCTGGGACGAGATTCAGGAAGTTTTGGACAATGCGGTAAAAATAAAGCCGCGGCGGCAGCTCTCGGTGCAGTTTTCGGGCGGCGAGCCAACGATGCACCCGTATTTCCTCGACGCCATCCGCTACGCGCGGAAGCTCGGGTACAACAGCGTGCAGGCGGCCACCAACGGGATCGAATTTGCCAAGAACAAGGAGTTCTGCAGGAAAGCATTCGAGGCCGGCCTACGCTATGCCTACTTGCAATTCGATGGCATCGGGAACGACGCGAATAGTCACCGGCAGGTCGGCAATTTGTTTGACGTGAAGCTGCGCGCCATCGAAAACATGCACGAGGCGGGCATCGAGATCATTCTGGTCGTCACGATCGTAAACAACGTCAACAACGATCAAGTTGGCGCGGTAGTGAAGTTTGCGATGGACAATCCCAAGAAAATTTCGTTCGTGGCTTTCCAGCCGGTCTCCTTTACCGGCCGGGACGAGGACATCACACCGGAACGGCGGCTCAGGCAGCGCTATACGTTGTCACACCTCGCCAAGGACGTAAGCAGCCAAGTGGGCCGAGTGGAACCGACCCGAGATTGGTTCCCGATCTCCTTAATCAGCGCCTTTTCGGCCTTTGCCGACTTGGCGCACGGTCCGGAATCGCACTGGGGAACCGTAAGCTGCGGCTGTCATCCGAACTGCGGCGTAGGCACGGCTCTGATGATCAACAAGCAGACGAAAGAGTGGGCCCCCGTGCCGCGTTTTCTGGATGTGCCGCATTTAGTGGAGGACGTGAAGAAGATCACGGACGCAGCAAGGGGCAAGAAATTTTCCAACCTGATGATGGGCCTGGCGCTGCTGAAGAATTATCGTCCGTTCGAGGCGCCGCCCAGCCTGGCGCTCATTGATCTGTGGCGCAAGTTCGATAAGTCCTGGGGTTTGACGCCAAACCACGTGAAAAAGTACGGGAATTCCGGTCCCGACCGCACCTTCGAAGACACGAAGAAGCGCCGCGAAGAGGATCCTTGGAATTTCCTGTTTATTGCGGGCATGTGGTTCCAGGACCTATTCAACTATGACTTCCGCCGCACGGAAATGTGCATCATCCCCTATGCCACCCAACAGGGGGAAATCTCCTTCTGCGCGTATAACACGGGTATCGGCTGGCGGAAGATCATCGAGAACATGTACAAGAACGCCACGGTCGCGCAGTGGTACCGCACACACGGCAAACATCAGATTTACGCCAAGGGCCGTACCGTGGATCTGGAGAACTACGAACACTCGCTGGTGATTGATGCCGACGACGCAGCGCGGGTTCGTCCCAAGGAGCATGACATCCCGATGACCGCGGCGGAGGAGGACAGGCTACGCCGCCGTAAAGCGCTAGAAGAGGCGGCCAAGGTCCGGGCCATCTACGAAGAGATGGTCTTGAAGAAAACCCAGCCGTCCGTCGTGCAGATCGGTTCCGTTCAAGAAATCAAATCGGCCACCGGCCCAGCCCTCACTAGCATCGCGAATGCCGGCGCGAAGGATGCAGTTAAGGAAGTAGAGGAGGTCGCTGCTCCCGCCGGCGACTAGGCCCTAAGCCACGTTTTCAAGTGCTACAGCCTCCGATTTTTCGGGGGCTGTAGTTTTTTTACAGCCTCATAACGCAGCGTCCTGTGCACTTGCTAGGCGCCCCAATATATTCTTACAATATCTGCAGATAAGGAGCTGGATATCGAACATGCCCATATACGAATACCTTTGCGACGATTGCGGCGCGCACTACGAACAAATCGTGCTTTCCAGGGGCACGAAAATCGCTTGCCCGAAGTGCGCGAGCGAGCGGCACACCCTGCAGCTCTCTGTTTTTAGCGCGCCAGCTAAGAACGGCTCATCGGAGGTGTCCGCAAACGGCTCCAGCATGCCTTCAGGGTCTTGTTGCGGCATGGGCGGCTGCGGCTGCAACTAGCCGGCTACCGAGGCGACCCATGGACCAGCACGACAGGCAAATCGCAAAACGAATCCGGCAAGCACTGGCCGCGCTACGGGAATGGTGGCGCGGAGCTTCGGGTACCCATGCCTACGATGCTTATCTGCAGCACGCCAATAAACGGAGCACGAAACCTCTGACCGCAGAAGAGTTCTACCTCGACGACATTCAAAGGAAATATTCGCGGCCCAACCGCTGCTGCTGATCTGGTTCGCGGCCGCGATGGATGCCCCGGCAACTGTAAGGCATCAGCCTCGCACTCACATCGAACGACGAGTTTCTCCGGGAATGTTAGAATCGACCCCTTGGCACCCATGCAGCGCATCGGCATTTTAACAGGCGGAGGAGACGTTCCGGGGCTGAATGCGGTCATTAAGAGCGTCGTCTATCAGACCACGGACATGGATTATGAGGTGCTGGGAATCCGCCGCGGCTGGGAAGGGCTCACGCATCTCCGGCAGGGCCAGGCACTCGATTCCGATTACGTCCGCCTGCTGGATCGAAACAATACGCGAGGAATCGACCGCACCGGCGGAACTATTTTGCATACGTCGCGTACCAATCCCGCGCAGATACGCCGCTCGGGTCTGCCGAAGCATTTGGCTCCTGAGAAGGCTGAATCGCTGCGCGTCACCGAACAGGGTTATGACCTCACCCCCGTTGTACTCGACAATATCGCCCATCTCGGTCTGGAGTATCTCATCGTCATCGGCGGTGATGACACGCTCAGTTTTGCAAAGAAGCTCGACTGCAAGGGAGTGCGCGTCATTGGCATTCCGAAAACCATGGACAATGATGTCCAGGGCACGGAGTACTGCATCGGATTCTCCACGGCGATCAGCCGCGCCAAAGAAGCCATCACGCGGCAACGCACCACGCTGGGATCGCACGAGCGCATCGGCATTTTCCGCATCTTCGGACGCGATTCGGGATTCACGGCCTTATACACGGCTTACGTGACTTCAGGCAGGTGCGTTATACCCGAAGTGGAATTTGAGCTCGACCGCCTGATCGAAATTCTGCTCGAGGATAAACGCAATAATCCGAGCCGATACTCGTTCGTAATCGCCTCGGAAGGCGCGGTGTGGCGGGGCCACGCAGTCGCCGAATACGGCGAGGCCGATGCCTACGGGCACAAGAAAAAGGTGGATATCGGTCACGCGCTCGGCGAGGAGATTCGGCAACGCACCGGCGAAGAGACCATGGTCAGCGATCTCACGTACGATCTGCGCAGCGGTGATCCCGATGCTCTGGATCAGATCGTGGCCATCACGTTTGCGAATGTGGCGGTGGATTTGATCCGCGAGGGTGCTCGCGGGCGGCTTACCGCCGTACGTGACGGCAAATACACGCACGTACCGCTTCCCGATGCGAATCTCGGGGCCCGCAGGATTGACGTGCCCCGTATGTATAACCTTTCGCGCTACCGGCCACACTATGCCGGCAGGATCGGCTCACCGCTGTTGCTCTCAACGGTCGATTCCTGACTCCGTTACGATTCCTGGTGGTCAGCGAAAGCTTGGTTCGCATCAGGACGAAGAGGGAACCTCTGCACCAAGCGGCTATCTGTTGGCGGGCTCTTTCAAAAGACCGAAGGCCAATGCCAGACGCAGGCTGGCTTTATTTTTCTTGATCCCTTCCAGCACTTGTCGTTCCGCTTCCAGCCAATCGTCCAAGTCATGCCCGTGGGTAGCGCCGCGCCCAAGAAAGAGATGATAGGCACGACGCTCGATGTCGTCGGTCATTGGGCTTTTCCGTACCGCGCTGTGAGACCCGCCCTGCGCTGCAGCAGTTCGCGATGAAGCATAGGAAGAAGCCAGACGGAGCAACTGCTCGAATGCCGCTTCGCCTGAGTAAGAATCTGCCAACTTGCCCGTTGTCTTAGAACTTTGCTCCATGGGGTCCCGTCCCAGCACTTTAAGGCATGGAGATTCGCAGCCTCACGCTTCGGCGATCAGCAGGGGTATATAGCCATCATCCGGCATTCTCAAGCGAAGTGAGAGCAATACTCCAATGGCCTCGCGATAATCGAGCGTGTAGGTTTTCGAGCAGGAATCACACAGCCAGTGATGCTGAACGGAATGCGAATTTGGCGCCGAGCTCGACCGCGGCGAATTCTGGCGGAAACGGAAGAACCGACCATGCCCGTGATCGAAAGGAGCCCCACAATCCGGGTTGGCACAATGTGAGAGCATGGCTCTTCCCTCTTCCCTCTTCCCTCTTCCTTCTTCCTTCTTCCTTCTTAGAGATGGCGAGTCAAGATGAAGCTACAGGATTTTGGCAAGAGAATCCAACTCATTGAATTTATCGGATCAATCAATAATCTCGATTCTTGACCGTGCGGGAATGCCGGCGAGTCCGCCGCGCGGCTTTGCCCCAGTTTTTCGTGGGCAGCGGAATTTTACGGTTCGCCTGGAAGCGGTCCAAAGCTTGGCGGAGGAACACGCCGTTTGGAGGCCGCCTGATATGCGGAAGCGACCCTGAGAATTACATCCTCCTTGCCTGGATCTGCCCTAAACACCAGCGAGAAAGGAAGACCCGGCGAAGGCAAAGTGGCCGGCGTGTTGTTGTTGGTCGGAATATATCGTTTTTTATCGGCACTCAAGACGAAGACCGGATCGTAAACCGTGGTCACGTAACCGGCGGGAATGAGGACTTCGGTGAGGCCGGCAAAGGGCCCCATGCGCAGCTCACCGCGCGTATCGTTCCGTGGCTCGGGTTGAGGGGCCAAGCCTATCTTTCCGGGCGGAAGCGAGTAGTGCAGACGCACGAGGGCGTCGAGGTGGTTTTCATAGATGACTTTCATTTCCACCCGCCGCAGCAGCTCTCGCATCATAATGTGCTCATCGATCCCCTGCCGTTCGCCGAGCGTTTGGCGCATGTCCTCCATCTCTTCCCAATTCTTGAAGGCCGCGCGCTGATCATCGCCCCAAAACTTGGACCGGGCATTCAGTGCGGGGAAATTGATCAGCGTCTCCATGAATCCGCGCTGTTTCCAATCGGCCGCCCGGCGCATGGCATATTGATTGAAGTGAAACGTGAACGCGTTCGATTCCACCTCCTCCTCAATGGCGCGGATATTCAAGTTTCTGGGAATGGGCTCGCGTCCTTCCGCCAAATTGAGGAAATAATCGATGGGCTTCATCGCGCCGGAGCCCAAAACTTTTCCGGGAGCAAACTCCGTCGGTTTGATCTTCGCCGCGAACTCGGGAAACTGAGGCTGGCCGTCGCGCGTAAGCCGGTAAAGAATATCAGGGAAAAATACCGGAACGAGCTGCGCTAAAGCGTCCGTATAGGAGGGCTTCATGTTTTCGATGGCGGGATCATCCGGCCAGAGCGGATCGACAGATTCGACCAGAGTGGCGCCCAGATAATCGCCAAGGATCGTCTTGATCTCTTTGGCCGCTGCTTGAGCAATCGGTTCATCAGCTTTCACGCCCGGGAACGTCAGCATGGATTCACGGATAATTCCGATGCGAAACCCGCGCAGCGAGCCGCGCGCACCCGGCGAAGCGGCGCTGGCGGCGTAGCCTTTATCCAGAACACTCGATCTCGGAACGGTTGTGAAGATGTCGCGTGGGTCGTAGTATCCGCTGGCTGGATCTTTGAGCGCATCCAATACTTTTGCCGCGTCGCGAACCGTGCGACACATAATGCCTGCCCGATCATTGTAGATATCTGCGCCGATCGCGCCTCCGAGAAAGGAAATGAGCGATTTGTGAGGCAAGATCAGCGACACGGCATTGTGATTCGAGGGCCCGCGGCAGGACATGCTGGTCTCTTCGCAAAGACTGCACATGGCAAGATTTGCGCTGACGGAGACGCCCGAGCCGGAGCTCGAGCCCAAAGAGGCCGCCCGCGTGGTGTCGTAGACATCGCTCGGATTTCCCGCCCAGCTACTGCGCTGATATCCCTGCGTCGAAACAAAAACTTTTGTGGGCCTGTTTGACCCTCGCGATTCCGAGGAGTCGTCGCCGCGAATGGCCGGCACCGGGCGGCCGTTGTACTCCGTGTTCACCGCTTTGGCATAAATGATGGCGCCTTTTTCCCGAAGCTGTGACACGAGCGTGTGGTCCCGGGCCGGGAAATCAATATCGTAGTTGGCATCCGCGCCCCCGGTGCTACGCATGTCTTTGGTGTCGTACGAATCCTTGAAGGTGAAAACGACGCAGTACATGGGCATCTTCTGCAGGTCGGGATTCCTGCCGTATTGCGCGTCGAGTTCAGCCGCACGCTCGAGGGCATCGGGTTGCTTGCGGAATTCCTCGCACACGGCAGGCGAGCCCTTCGGCAGAGGCCCGTCCGAGGGGCGGCGGTCACGATCGCCTTTGCACGTCACGGAGCGCTCGCCCCGAAGATTGAGTGTGCCGAGCGCGTTAAGCTGGCCGGCGTTGGCGATGCCGATGGTCATGCCGTATTGCTGCTGCACGCTTGGATCAGACGCAGTCGGCTCCATCCTGCCGAGTTCAATCGGCGGCCCGGCGTACTGATCAAAATCGGGTAGCAGAGTTGATATGGCTACGGTGGCGGTTGGAAATTTGAGCGGCGCGCCTACTCGAATTACGCCGGGTGCCGGCGGGACAGGCGCTCCATCTTTTGTCACCAGCTCATCGCTGACGCCGTTATAGGCCTTGGCGCGATTGATGTACAGCTGCACCAATCCCCGGCAAGTGATCCGGCCTTCCCGGATGGCACGATGAACATCGTCTATAGTCGCCTCCTGGAGATGAAAACGAAACTGCTGCGAATATGCGGCTTGGGCCACCACCGAGATCGCAACAATGACGAGGAGCGCTCTTTTAACGATAGGCATAAAACTCTCCGGAACTCTCGCGGATTTTGATTATCCCCGACGAAGAAAACCACATGACCGTAAAGAGACAGCCGAGAGAAACTCTACGCCGCATCCACGGTTTGCCGCACGGTACGGATCGGGAACCGTTCCAGATTCGGCAGGAATGCGGCCAGCAGGCCGACGGCCGGCAGAACGGAGCAGACCAAATACACAAATCGAATGCTGGTCAAATCCGCCAGTTCACCGAGAACAGCCGCACCCAATCCCGCCATGCCAAAGGCGAATCCAAAGAAGAGTCCCGAAACCATTCCCACCCTTCCGGGGACCAATTCCTGTCCATAGACCACAATGGCCGGGAAAGCAGAGGCCAGAATCAAACCTATGAGTACGCTGAGAATCTCGGTCCAAAAGAGATTGGCGTACGGCAAGGCCAAAGTGAACGGGAGAACACCGAGAATCGAGCACCAGATGACGCGTTTACGGCCGATGCGATCCCCGATGGGCCCGCCGGCAATCGTTCCGAGCGCAACTGCGCCGAGGAATACGAACAGGTGGAGCTGTGCACTGCGCACGGAGATGTGAAATTTGCCGATCAAATAAAACGTGTAATAACTCGTGATGCTCGCAAGATAGAAAAATTTTGAAAAGAGAAGTGCCAACAAAACCGCAATCGGCCGCACCACTCTCTTGCCAGAGACCGCCTGCTGCTCTTTATGGCTTTGGAGGGATGCGCGCAGATTCGACATGTGTCTTTTGGTCCATCGGCTCACCCAAGAAAGCAAAACGATCGCGAGCAGAGCCGCAAGGGAGAACCAGGCGACGCTGGATTGGCCCCTTGGCAGCACAATCACGGCCGCGAGCAAAGGCCCCAAAGCGAGTCCGGCATTGCCCCCGAGTTGAAAGAGCGACTGCGCCAGACCGTGCTGCCCTCCTGAAGCCAAGCGGGCCACTCGGGACGATTCGGGATGAAAAACCGACGCGCCTGTGCCGACCAGCGCCGCGGCGAACAGGATCGTGCTAAACGAGCGAGCCACCGCCAATATGATCAGGCCGATGACCGTAAATCCCATGCCGGCAGGCAGGGAATACGGCATCGGCCGGCGATCTGTGTGAAGCCCTACCAGAGGTTGCAGAAGCGATGCCGTACACTGATAGGTGAGCGTAATGACACCGACTTCAAAGAAATTGAGGTGGTAGGACTCCTTAAGTAAGGGGTAAATCGCCGGCAACAAAGAGGAGATCATGTCGTTTAGCAGGTGACAAAAGCTGATCACCACCAGAATTTCCAGGACCGTCTTCGATCCGCTCTCCAGTGAAGTCTCTACCTGCGTCGTGCTCACACTACCCTCTTTGCCCTGCGATCCAACGGTGATTCGCTTTCCCTAGCATTGTATCGCCTTTCAAGGTGACCGTTTGCGGGGGCCATGGCGTTCACGCGAATGTACAGATTCGAGCAAGCGATCCGCATCGACGAATCCAGGGCATGGAGATACAATATGCGCCTGGGAGGGCCTGACGCCGAAGGTCTCCGTCACGCCGAGCGCAGATGACCTCTCCGCCCTTCGACCCCAGCACGCGCGAAAGCAGCGCGCGCCGGGGGCCCCTGGAACTGTCCATTGTGGTTCCCGCCTTCAATGAGGAGCAACGCTTACCAAAAACTCTCCAAAGCATTCGCGCCTATCTGAAATCCCGCTCTCTGCAAGCCGAAGTGCTCGTAGTTGATGACGGGTCCACCGACGCCACGGCAAAGGTCGTGGAGCTTTCGCGAACCGGCTTCCCAGAACTACGTTTGATCCCTAACGGCCGCAATCATGGCAAAGGTTTCAGCGTTCGCCACGGCATGCTGGAGGCCGGCGGAGAGATCGCGCTCTTTACAGACGCAGATTTGTCGACGCCCATCGAGGAGGCGGATAAATTGCTCGCGGTGCTGCGCGACGGCACGTACGACGTGGCCATTGGCTCTCGGGCGGTGGACCGCAGCCTAATCGAGATCCATCAACCGGCCCTTCGGGAACGAGCGGGCATCTTCTTCAATCGTCTTGTGCGTTGGATCATAGGTCTTCGTTTCCGGGACACGCAATGCGGTTTCAAAGCGTTTCGTCGCGAGAGAGCTCGTGTCATATTTGAGCAGCAACGCACGGAGGGATTCGGATTCGATCCGGAGATTTTGTTCCTCGCGCAGCAGCAAGGATTGCGTATCGCTGAGGTTCCGGTTCGTTGGGCGCACCATCCCGCGACAAAGGTGAACATGTTTCGCGATAGCCTTCGCATGTTCCTGGATTTACTCCGCGTCCGCTGGAATGCCTTGATGGGGCGCTACCCCACCCCATAGCGTGGATCGCGTGCCGCATTCAACACCCTTTTTCTTTGGCGTCTTTGCGATTGCTGACGGGCAGCCTCAAGGGCATTGAACATGGCGATCTGCTGTAGCTACAGCGAAAATCGCATCCTATAATCTTTGTTGTTTAACACCATCACCATGCCATGATCGCAAATCCAACCAGCAATGGCCGCGACTGGACCATCGACTCCGTCCGGGAAGCACTTGCAGCCAAGCGCATTTCCGCGCGCGAAATGACCGCGGAGTTCTGCCGGCGCATCGAGCAGCGCAATCCGGAGCTCAATGCCTACTTGGCGCTTTGTCCCGAACGCGCTTATCGGCAAGCCGACTATCTCGATGGACTTATCGCGCGCGGCGAGCCTCTGCCAGCCCTCGCGGGCCTGCCGCTCGCGGTAAAGGACGTCCTCAGCACAAAAGGCGTTGTAACTACCTGTGGCTCGCGCATCCTCGAAGGCTACCGGCCACCATTCGATGCCACCGTAGTCGAACGGCTGGAGCATGCCGGCGCGATTCTGCTGGGCAAGACCAATTGCGACGAATTTGCCATGGGTGGATCGAACGAAAACTCCGCTTACGGCCCGGTGCGAAATCCACGGGCCATGGACCGCGTTCCTGGCGGATCGAGCGGAGGATCGGCAGCAGCCGTGGCGGCCGGAATAGCCGTGGCAGCCCTGGGTACCGACACCGGCGGTTCGGTTCGCCAGCCCGGCTCGTTCTGCGGCATTCCTGCGATGATGCCTACTTATGGCCGCGTTTCGCGTTATGGGTTGATCGCGTTCGCCTCTTCCCTCGACCGCGTCGGCCCTTTCGCGCGGAACGTCCGCGATCTCTCCGAGATCATGGCCGTCATTGCCGGCGGCGATCCGATGGATTCGACTGCCGCCGCTGTTTCGGTTCCGGACTATCCGCAGGGTCTTGATGCGCCGGTGAAGGGCCTGAGGATTGGCGTGCCGACCGACTACTTCGCCGAGGGACTTGATTCCGCGGTGCGCGAAAAGGTGGAAGCCGGAATTAGTTTACTCGAGCGACTGGGCTGCCGGCGCACACCGTTGCGCATGCCGCACACCGAATATGCGGTGGCCACGTACTATCTCATCGCTACGGCTGAGGCGAGCTCGAATCTGGCGCGTTACGATGGGGTGCGCTACGGTGTGCGTGTGCCGGGAGGAACTCTGATCGAAATGTATCGGAAGACGCGCGGTGGCGGGTTTGGGGCAGAGGTCAAACGGCGGATCATGCTGGGAACGTATGCGCTGTCAGCCGGGTACTACGATGCCTACTACCTGAAAGCGCAAAAAGTGCGCGCCTTGATCGCCCAAGATTTTGCGGCGGCTTTCGGGCAAGTCGATGCAATCGTGACACCGACTTCGCCCGTTCCCCCCTTTCGACTGGGCGAAAGGACTTCCGACCCACTAGCGATGTATCTAGCTGATATATATACGGTTACGGGATCACTGGCCGGCGTGCCGGGTATCTCTGTGCCGTGTGGAAAGACCACAGAAGGACTGCCCGTAGGCTTGCAGATTTTCGGTCCGGCCTTTGGAGAGGCGCGAGTCTTGCAGCTCGCACGCGCCTTTGAGACAGCCGGGGGAGCACACGTCTAACCCGCGTTGCGTTGCCGACCGATCCAGGTTGCTACGGCCTCGTTTGGGATCAAAATTTCCACTTTTAAGCACACTTGTTTCAATGGTGTGATCCCCCATCGGCCGCGGTCCTCAAACTAGGGCTTCGCAAGCGTCCTCCAAGTCTTTTTCTGATGCCAGCTTGCCTCGTTCAGGCATCAAAAACTCAGACGTAATGGAACGGAAGAGCTATTGCTAGGAATCAATTTCTGAACGTAGGATATCAACCGTTCAAGGATGGGGTCTGGCATGGGCACCCTCACAATCCGGTCGAGCCAGAAGACCTTTACAGAGCAGGAAGTCTCCGGGCTTACGGGAATTTGCCTCGAGCATCTCCGCAATCTTACGCGCGACAAGCATTTGGGCCGAGCCGCCGAAGCGGCTGCGGAAGCGGCCGGGACCGCGGAGAAATGGTTTTATACGCTCTCAGATTTGATGGTCCTCACGCTGGTTTGCCGTCGCTGTGAGCACTAATCGCGCTCGCGAGAATTTTTCGTTAAACCCGCATTCGGATTCCTGCCAAACTGATTCAAGCCGGATTTATTCCAATCGTCAGCTCTATCAAGTTCCGACTCGATTGCAGCAGCACTCCGACGGCGCTATGCTGGGAAAGCATGCGTGGCATGTCCATGATCGTGGCAGCAAGGCATGGCCCCGCAAAGCATCTTGAGGGGTCGAGCCTTTCACTGACCGCTTGCTTTGTGGCAATGGCATTTCTCGCCGTCATGCTTACCGCGCAGAAGGCGAGCGCATCGTGGTTTGGCCGTCAGGAACAGGCGTCGCAGTCAAACGACCAGCGTGGTGCTCAGCAGCCCGGGATTGCCGTTCCACTTCCTAAAGGCAAGAAGCTGATTCTCAGGGACGGCACCTTCCAGGTTGTGCGCGAATATCGTCGTGAAGGCGACCGGGTACGTTATTACAGCGTGGAGCGCTCGGCGTGGGAGGAAATCCCCGCAGAGTTGGTGGACTGGACCGCAACACAAAAAGCCGAAGCTGAGCAGGACGCACAGCAGAAGGAATTGGCCAAGCAGATCGCAGAGAGCGAAAGAGCCGCGCGTTTCGCCGATCTGGACGTAGATACAAGTTTCGAAGTGCGTCCCGGCATCTTTCTTCCCGATGACACCGGATTTTATGTCCTCGACGGCAGCAAAATCGCCGTCATGCAGCAGGAAAAAGCCGAGATACACACTGAAAAGGGGCGAGCACTGGAAAAGATCATTACGGGCATGCCATTGATTTCGGGGAAGCAAGATGTGGAGATTCCAGGAAAGCAGGCCAAGCTGCGCATTCACACCGGTGATGCGGAGTTCTATTTCCGGACCGCGGATAAGCGCGAGCCGCAGCTCAGACTCCTGCGTGCGGGAGTGAAGGGCGAGAAACGCGCGCTCGAAGTCATCACTACCAATATTGTGGGGCAGCAAAAGTTCAAAGATCGCGAAGTTTCGCTGCTGCAGTGGGATGCAGCCCGAGGTCTTTATCGTTTCACAGTGGACCAGCCTCTCGAATCCGGGGAATACGCCATCATCGAAACGACTCCAGCGGAAGGGCAGAGCATGTACGTCTGGACCTTCGGCGTTGACTTGCCAGGGAATCCAAAGGCTGCTGCGAGCGGGACGCCAACGCCAACGCGGTGAGTTGGCGGAGACGATGTGTGGAGCTAATTAACGCGGGAAAGTTCCGCAGTGCCAGAGGAGGACTTCCCGAGGGCATCGGTCAGGATGGCGATCAAATCGGAAATGCGAAAAGGCTTCTGGATGGTTCTGGCGCCGGCCTGAGCCAACTGCTCGGTGACCGCCGCGGGCGCCAATTCTCCGCTCATGAACAGGAAGAAGGGCTTGCGCTTGCCGCCGCGCGTCACGTTCGTGACCGCCGCGTAAAGACCGAGACCTGAAGTTTCCGCACCGCCGCCAGCCCGCAAATTCAAATCGCAGAGGATGGCATGGAAGGCGCGCCGTTCTAGCAACGAAAGAGCCTCCTCCCCGCTGGCCGCCGTTTGCACGTGAAAACCACGGGCGGAAAGGCCTTCTCGAATCATTTCCCGGATACTCTCTTCATCATCCACGACAAGAACCGAGTAGCCTGCAGCAGCTTCTTTTGAAAGTTCCTTTGAATTTGAGGCTGCCGCTCCCTCCCTCGGTTCCGCCAAGAACAAAGCGGTACCCCGCGCGATGGGCAGCCATATCGTGAATAACGAGCCGCCCGGGGGCAGCGGCTGGGCTTCGATCTCGCCGTTGTGTTCGCGAAGAATGGCCAGGCAAATGCTCAGGCCCAAGCCCGTGCCGCGGCCGGGGCGCTTCGTGGTGAAGAACGGATCAAAAATCTTGGGAAGAATGTCACGCCGAATCCCCGGGCCATCATCCTGAAAAGTGGCCACGACGCGGTCGGCGACGCCGCTGACGCGGATGCGGAGGGTTCCGTGATCGCGAATCTCTCGAATGGCCTGCTCGGCGTTGGCGATCAGGTTGAGAAAAACTTGAGTGAGTTGACTGGTGTCGCCGAGGATGAGAGGAAGATCGGGCGGAGCCGAAAAATCTACCGTGATGCCATTCGAGCGCAAGGAATATTCGTGAAGTTGCAGGCTGCGCTGGATCAGCTCACTCAAATTGAGGCAAATCTTTCGCGGCTGCGGCGGGCGTGAGAAGGTCAAGAGACTTTGGACGATCTGAGCAGCCCGGCGCGCCTGGCGGTGGGCAATTTCGAGCTGACGGCGGGCAGAATCGTCCGGGATAGAATCACGCAGCAGTTCGGTGACCCCGAGGACTGCGGTGAGGGGATTATTCAGCTCATGGGCCACGCCGGCGATCATCTGGCCCATGGCGGCCAGCCTTTCGCTTTGGATCAATTGGTGCTCCATGCGCTTGGAGTCGGTGATGTCGCGAGCCGCAGCAATCACACCAGCGATGCGACCGGAAAGGTCCATGAGCGGACTGGCGGTCGCCCGGAACAGCCGCGGTTCGCCGTCATTACGCCGAGCCAGAAACTCGGTGCTGCCGTTGGCGCATTGTCCGGAAATAATCGCATCCAGGAATATTTGTACTTCTTTGCGGCTCTGCGGCTCGATGCGCTCGCTGAACAGAGACCCAATCAAGTTTTCCGCCGAGAAACCCAACAATTCTCTGGAACGCGGGCTGACGAAGGTGTAGCGACCCTCGCGATCGAGAGCGATGACCAGATCAGGAAAGCTTTCCACCAGTCGCCGCGCGAATTCCTGTTCCCGCTGCAAACGCGTCTCGATTTGACGCTGGTCGCTAATATCCACAAGGGTCCCCTGACGCCGGCGAACGCGCCCTGCGGTATCGCGGATTAAGGCGGAGGCGTGGAGAGCGGCGAGAGCGGAGCCATCGCGGCGGCGCAGCATGGCTTCGTGACCGTGCACAATATCAGATTGAGCCAACTGGCGCCGTTCCGTCTCCCATTCTTCGGGCTGGAGAAAGAATTTCGAGAGGGAGCATCCGAGTAACTCGTCGCGGTTTTCATAGCCGAGCATGCGGACGAAGGCAGGGTTGACGTCTTCCAGTTGGCCGTCCGCATCGGCGAGATAGACGCCCTCCTGCAAGGTCTCGAACAGATCCTTAAAACGAGCTTCGTTTTCGCGTTCCGCGGTGATATCGCGCGCCAGAATACACATACCGCCCTGGACGCCTTCGCGAATGGGGGCCTGCATGGTGCATTGGAAATATCTGGGGATGGTTTCATGCTTCAAGCGAATGCGCAGGACACCGGACCAATGATGCCGCTCGAGCAAGCCAGGCAATTCCTGTTGCACTACGACGCCGGCGCCATCGGCTAATTCTACGAATTCATCGAGGCGATGCCCCACCACTTCGTGAAAGGAGCGGCCCAGCAGTTTGGCGAAGCTGCGATTGGTGGCAAGAATCTCTCCCTCGGGCGAGAGTGAGAGCAAGACGTCATCAAAGGTGTCGATCAAGTCGCGATAACCGCGTTGAGAGCGCTGCACGATCTCGAAGAGCCTCTCCACCTGTCCAGACGGAGGCGACTGGGGCTGATGCGAGAGCCCGTGGACCAGTCCACGTAATTGGGCTATTTCCCGCCACCGGGAGATCGCATATGCGCTAAACAGGCTGACCAACAAAACCAGGCCGATCGGAAGAGCATCCAGTCTCCACGGCAGCAAACGGATGGGCTGCCAGGAGACGAGCGCCAAACCCACAGCCAGAGACACCAGCAAGATAACCGCAAGCAGCCAGAGGCGGCCTTCACGGGCCGCTAACCGGTCCAGGGGAACAGCAGGTGAATTCACGGAGGCGCCGACATGGACATCGGCCGCAGAGCGTTGGCTGGTCCTGATAGGCATCAACGTTTGGTAGTTCGATCTCCTCGCGAGAGGGGGAGGAGAAACACGAGGTGACAGTCTATGGCTCGGCCGCGGGCGCGCGCAACTGCTTCGGTCAGCGATATTACCTATTAATTAAGTCAAGGCTAGAGCCAAAAGGGGTAAGCGGCGCGTTAAGCGCACACGATGCGCATAATCGTTCCTATTCTCATCTCCCTTTGTCTGACCTCTATAGCCGCTTACCAGAGGGGCTTGAAAAACCTCGGCGCTCCGTTTCCGGAGCGCCGAGGTTTACGCGAGATCTGTGAAAGGACTAGCCTTCCGCGATGGCGTCGGCATCCTTACGCAGGAAGTCCAGCGCGGCGGCTTCCTCAGGAGTCAGTTCGGGGGCCACAGCCTCTTCTGCAGGCTGCGGAGGAGGAACCTCAACCAGGAGCTCGATATTGCGATAGCGCTCGAGGCCGGTGCCCGCCGGAATGAGCCGTCCCATGATGACATTTTCCTTGAGGCCACGCAGGTAATCCACCTTGCCGGCGACAGCCGCTTCGGTGAGCACGCGCGTCGTCTCCTGGAAGCTCGCGGCGGAGATAAACGAGTCGGTGGAGAGGGAAGCCTTGGTGATGCCGAGCAAGAGCGGACGACCTGTCGCAGGGCGGCTCCCCTCACTGATGATGCGATCATTTTCCTCGCGGAAGCGGAATTTGTCGATCTGTTCGTCCAGCAGGAAGCGGGTGTCGCCCACGTCTTCGACTTTCACCCAGCGCATCATCTGGCGAACGATGGTTTCGATGTGTTTGTCGTTGATGTTGACGCCCTGCAGGCGGTAGACCTCCTGAATGGAATTGACCAGGTAGGCCTGGGTGTACTTTTCGCCTAGGACGGCCAGGAGATCGTGCGGGTTGAGCGGGCCATCGATGAGAGGCTCGCCCGCATGGACGTGCTCGCCTTCCTGCACATTGATGTGCACGCCGCGAGCGATCGAGTATTCCTTCTGGGTCTTGCCGTCCTCGCTGTCAACGTAGATCTTGCGCATGCCCTTGCTGATTTCGCCGTATTTGACTACGCCATCAATTTCGCTGATGACGGCGGGATCTTTGGGTTTGCGAGTCTCAAAGAGCTCGACCACGCGCGGCAGACCGCCGGTGATGTCCTTGGTTTTGGTGGTTTCGCGGGGAATCTTGGCCAGAACGTCGCCGGGCTGGACCTCGTCGCCGTCGGAGACCATCAGGTGCGCACGCGAAGGCATGAGGTACTTCTTGCGGCTGCGCCCAGCGGAATCCCGGACCTGGATGGTCGGTTGGTGCTTTTCATCGCCCGGCGGCAACGTGACCACGAGTTGGGCCAGACCTGTGACCTCGTCCACCTGTTCCTCGATGGTGATGCCAGGCTGCAGGTCCTTGAACTCGATGGTACCGCCGACTTCGGTGAGGATCGAGAAAGTGAACGGATCCCACTCGGCCAGAATCTGGCCGACATTGACCGACTGCCCTTCGTCCACGCGCAGGCGCGCGCCATAAACGACGTGATGACGTTCCTTCTCGCGGCCCTTCTCGTCCACGATGGCAATCAATCCGGACCGGTTCATGGCGATCAGCACATTGTTGCGGCCGTGAACGGCCTTGAGCTCGAGGAAGCGAATGAAGCCGTTGCTGCGGGCCTCGACTTTGGATTGCTCGGCCACCCGCGTGGCGGTCCCACCGATGTGGAAGGTGCGCATGGTGAGCTGGGTGCCGGGCTCGCCGATGGACTGTGCGGCGATGACGCCAACGGCTTCACCGAGTTCCACCATGCGGCCGGAGGCCAGGTTGCGTCCGTAGCAGCGGGCGCAGACCCCGCGACGAGATTCGCAGGTGAGCACGGAGCGAATCTTGACGCGCTCGATACCCGCGGCCTGAATCGCATTGGCCAGCTCTTCGGTGATCTCCTGATTGATGTCCAGGATGATGTTTCCTTCGTAGTCCTTAATTTTTTCGAGGGAAACGCGGCCGACGACGCGGTCACGCAGAGGCTCAACTTCGATGCCCGCCTCCAGAATGGGCTCGACGTAGATGCCATCCGACGTGCCGCAATCGATCTCGTTGATGATCACGTCCTGCGCGACATCCACCAAGCGGCGCGTGAGGTAGCCGGAATCGGCGGTTTTGAGCGCGGTATCGGCGAGGCCTTTGCGCGCCCCGTGAGTGGAGATGAAGTATTGCAGCACGGTGAGGCCTTCGCGGAAGTTGGAAGTGATCGGCGTCTCGATAACCTCACCAGACGGCTTGGCCATCAGTCCGCGCATGCCGGAAAGCTGGCGAATCTGCTGTTTCGATCCGCGCGCGCCGGAATCGGCCATGACGTAGATGGGATTGATGACGCCTTCCTTGTCCTGTTGCTCGAGAGCCTTGAACATCTGCTCGGCAACTTTCTCGGTAACGTCGCTCCAGATGGCGATCACTTTGTTGTAACGCTCGCCGTTGGTAATGGCGCCATCGAGATACTGTTGCTGTACTTTAACAATTTCGCGTTCTGTAGCTTCGACCAGGGATGCCTTGTCACCCGGAATGAGCATGTCCTCGATTCCAATGGAGATGCCCGAACGCGTGGCATAGAGGAAACCGAGTTCCTTGAGATGGTCAAGAGCCTCGACGGTGCGCTCAAGGCCAAAGCGCAGATAACAGTAGTAGACCAGTTGCTGAACCCCTTTTTTCTTCAGCAAACCGTTGATGAAGGGCATCTCCTGGGGCAGGTCGTCGTTGAAAATAACGCGCCCTACCGTCGTGGAAAGGAACTGACGCTTGAGGTTAACCGCCTCGGTGTGTGTAACGTCCTGATCGTCGTAGGCGGTGGTGAGATCGATCATCTCACCGGTATAGCGCAAACGAATCGGCGTCAGCAGTTCGACTTCGCCCGCTTCCAACGCGAGCAAAACTTCCTCCACCGAACCGAAAGCACGGCCCTCACCTTTGGCGCCGGGCTTGGCCTTGGTCAGATAGTAGATACCCAACACCATGTCCTGCGTGGGCACGGCCAAGGGAAGTCCGTTCGCGGGAGAGAGGATGTTGCGCGAAGAAAGCATCAAAACGGCCGCCTCAATCTGCGCCTCGGGAGAGAGCGGAATGTGCACGGCCATCTGGTCGCCATCAAAATCAGCATTAAAGGCTGTGCAGACCAGCGGATGGATGCGGATGGCTTTGCCCTCGACCAGCGTGGGCTCGAAGGCTTGGATACCCAGCCGATGCAGCGTGGGCGCGCGATTGAGAAGCACAGGATGCTCGCGAATGACTTCCTCGAGAATGTCCCAGACGATGGACTCCTGCTGCTCGACCATTTCCTTGGCCTGCTTGATCGTGGTGCAATGACCCGCGGCTTCCAGCTTGTGGTAGATAAAGGGCTTGAAAAGCTCCAGAGCCATTTTTTTCGGCAGACCGCATTGGTTGAGCCGGAGTTCGGGACCCACGACGATTACGGAGCGGCCGGAATAGTCTACTCGCTTACCGAGCAGGTTCTGGCGGAAGCGGCCCTGCTTGCCTTTCAGCGTATCGGAGAGCGATTTAAGGGGCCGGTTGTTCGTTCCCCGCAGGACGCGGCCGCGGCGGCCATTGTCAAACAGCGCGTCGACGGCTTCCTGAAGCATGCGCTTTTCGTTGCGCACGATGACGTCGGGAGCGTGCAGCTCCATGAGTTTCTTCAGGCGGTTATTGCGATTAATCACGCGCCGGTAGAGATCATTAAGGTCGGAGGTGGCAAATCGGCCGCCATCGAGCGGCACCAAAGGCCGCAGCTCAGGAGGAAGCACGGGGATGACGTCCAGGATCATCCACTCGGGCTTATTCCCGCTCTTGCGGAAGGAATCCACGACGCGCAGCCGCTTGGCATACTTGATGCGCTTCTGCAGACTGGGATCGTTCTTCATCTTCTCGCGCAGTTCTTCGCTGAGCTTTTCGACATCGACGTGGCGAAGGAGCTCTTTAATGGCTTCGGCGCCCATAGCGGCGCGGAATTGTCCGGCATATTCGGTTTGCAGCTCGCGGAATTTCTCTTCCGGCAAGAGCTCGCGCTCCTTGACGCCGGGCACTTCGCCGGGATCAACAACGACGAAAGCCTCGAAATAAAGAATGCGCTCGAGATCGCGCATGGAGATATCCAGCAAGTAGCCAATGCGCGAAGGCAGGCCCTTGAAAAACCACACGTGCGAGCAAGGCGAAGCCAGTTCGATGTGACCGAGGCGCTCGCGCCGCACTTTGCTGAGCGTAACTTCGACGCCGCACTTATCGCAGATCACTCCGCGATGCTTCATGCGCTTGTATTTCCCGCACAAGCACTCCCAATCCGTTACCGGACCGAAAATCTTGGCGCAAAACAGGCCATCGCGCTCCGGTTTGAACGTGCGGTAATTGATGGTCTCCGGCTTGGTCACTTCGCCGTGGGACCAGGAACGAATCTTTTCCGGGCTGGCCAGGCTGATGCGAATGGAATCGAAATCCGCGATCAGGCTGGCACGGTCATAGGGGCTGCTACGATACAAGGTTTCCTTCCTCCCTGCCGCGGCTCGCGCCGCGGCGCTCCCGGTCACCCGGGAGGTGGAACTGGCTGGCGCAAAAACGGCTAATCGGCGGCGGCTTCCGCTTGCGGCTTCTGCCGCTTCATCAACTCGACATCCAGGCACAGCGATTGCAATTCGCGCACGAGTACGTTGAACGATTCGGGCACACCGGGCTCGATGCCGGGCTCGCCCTTGACGATGGCTTCGTAAATTTTCGCGCGGCCGTAAACATCGTCGGATTTGGCCGTGAGTAGTTCTTGCAGGATGTGCGCGGCGCCGTATGCTTCGAGCGCCCACACCTCCATTTCACCGAAACGTTGCCCGCCGAACTGGGCCTTGCCGCCCAGCGGCTGCTGGGTGATCAGCGAATAAGGCCCGATGGAGCGAGCGTGGATCTTGTCGTCGACCAGATGCGAGAGCTTCAGCATGTAGATGTAACCGACGGTGATCTCTTGAGCAAAAGACTCCCCGGTCATTCCGTCGAAGAGTGGAAGCTTGCCAGACTCGGGTAGCCCGGCGACCTCCAGCAAGTGGCGGATCTCGGATTCGCGGGCCCCGTCAAAAACCGGCGTGGCCATGGAGATGCCATCCCGGAAACTGTCGGCGAGTTCGAGCAAGTGCTCGTCTTCCATCGCGGAGACCGAGCGCCAGATGGCCGTGTCGCCGAAGACCTCGCGGAACCAGCGGCGGGCCGCTTCGGCTTTCGTGGCTTGGTTGAAAATGCGGCCGATGCTGCGGCCGAGTTCTTTGGCGGCCCAACCGAGGTGCGTCTCGAGGATTTGCCCGACATTCATACGGGAAGGAACACCGAGCGGATTGAGCACGATCTCAACGGGAGTGCCGTCGGGCAGATAGGGCATATCTTCCTCGGGCACGATGCGCGCGATCACGCCTTTATTGCCATGACGCCCGGCCATTTTGTCGCCAACGGAGAGCTTGCGCTTCATGGCGATATACACTTTGACCAGCTTGATCACGCCGGGCGGGAGCTCATCGCCCTTCTTGAGCTTTTCCTTACGCTCGTCTGTAATCTTGCGCAGCACATCGATCTGGCGAGAGGTCATCTCCTCGATCTCGTCGATCTTCTCGATGAGCAGCGGGTCCTTGTCGGCGAGGCGGAGGCGCTTCAGGTTACGTGTCGAAATTTTCTCGATGATTTCGCGCGTGAGCGCGGTGCCTTTGGTGAGCAGACGCTTGTTGGTTTTTTCGTCGTGCAGGTCGGCGACGAGTTTCTGTTCATTCAGCAGACTGGTCAGGCGCTTGAGCCGCTCGTCGGTGAGGATGCGGATCTCATCGGCCAGGTTTCGCTCCAGACGAAAAACCTGCAGGGCCTCGATGGCCTTGTGGCGTTCGTCCTTTTCGGCGCCCTTGCGGCAGAAGATCTTGACGTCGACGACGGTGCCTTCGATGCCGGGAGGGCAGTAGAGCGAAGCATCGCGAACGTCCCCGGCCTTCTCTCCGAAGATGGCGCGGAGCAGCTTCTCTTCCGGCGTAAGCGTCGTTTCACCCTTGGGAGTGACTTTGCCGACCAGAATATCGCCAGGACGAACTGTGGCGCCGATGCGAATCACGCCACTCTCGTCGAGGTTGCGAAGGAATGTTTCGCTGATATTGGGGATATCGCGGGTGATCTCCTCGGGGCCGAGCTTGGTATCGCGGGCCTCGATTTCAAACTCCTCGATGTGAATGGAAGTGTAATAGTCTTCCTTGACCAGCTTCTCACTGACCAGGATGGCGTCCTCAAAGTTGTAGCCTCGCCACGGCAAGAAAGCCACCAGCACATTGCGGCCCAGCGCCAGCTCGCCGCGATCGGTGCAGGGACCATCCGCCAGCACCTCCCCCTGGCGGACGCGATCTCCCACGCGCACCAAAGGCTTCTGGTTAATGCAGGTATTTTGGTTCGAACGCTTGAATTTGATCAGCGAATAGATGTCCGCGCCGACTTCGCGGCTGAGCACGCCGGAGTGATCGGATTCCACGCGAACGATAATGCGCTCGGAGTCCACCTGATCGACAATGCCATCGCGGCGGCAGATCACTACCGCTCCGGAATCGCGAGCGGTGACACGTTCCATGCCCGTACCCACGAGCGGCGCTTCGCCACGGATGAGCGGCACGGCCTGACGCTGCATGTTGGAGCCCATCAAGGCGCGATTGGCGTCATCGTTTTCGAGGAATGGAATTAGGCTGGCGGCAACGGAGACGAGCTGCTTGGGCGAAACGTCTATGTAATCGACCTCTTCGCGCTGCTTGAGGACGAAGTTGCCGGCCTGACGGCAATTGACCAGTTCCGTGGTGATACGGCCGCGCTCATCGAGAGGCACGTTCGCCTGGGCGACGACGTAGCGGTCTTCCTCCCAGGCCGAGAGATAGAAGCAGTAGGGCTCTGCGGTGACACGGCGCCGCTTGAGTTCTTCGTTTACGGCATCCACTTTGTCGCGCTCGATGATTTCACCGGCTTTGAATTCGCTGTCTCCCGAGTTGACTACTTGCACGTAATCCACCACGCGGCCGCCCCGTACCTTGCGGTAGGGCGATTCGATAAATCCGAACTCGTTGATGCGCGCATAGCAGGAAAGCGAGCTGATCAAGCCAATATTCGGGCCTTCCGGCGTCTCGATAGGGCAGATACGGCCGTAGTGGGTGGGATGGACGTCGCGGACCTCAAACCCGGCGCGCTCCCGGGAGAGCCCCCCGGGACCTAAGGCGGACAAGCGGCGCTTGTGAGTGATTTCACTCAGCGGATTGGTCTGGTCCATGAACTGCGAAAGTTGTGAACTGCCGAAGAATTCGCGAATCGCGGCCATGACCGGCTTCGCGTTCACCAGGTCATGAGGCATGGCCGTGGACATTTCCTGGTAAACGGACATCTTCTCTTTGATGGCGCGCTCCATGCGAACGAGCCCGATGCGGAACTGGTTTTCCAGTAGCTCGCCGACGGCACGTACGCGGCGATTACCCAGATGATCGATGTCGTCGACGGTGCCGATGTTCTTGCGCAGCTTGAGCAGATAACGGATGGCGGCCACAAAATCCGTGGAATCAAGCGTGCGCGTCTCGAGCGGGGTCTCCAAGCCAAGCTTGATATTGAATTTGAGCCGGCCGACTTTGCTGAAATCGTATTTGCGCGGATCAAAGAACATGCCGTTGAAAAGCGCGGTAGCGGTCTCCAGCGTGGGCGGGTCGCCGGGACGCAGCTTGCGATAGATCTCAATAAGCGCCTCGCGCGAAGAGCGAATGGAGTCCTTGTCGAGCGTGCGCGTGACGACCACGCCGGTATCATCGCGATCCGGAAAGAAGATATCCACACCGGTGATGCCGGCTTCCGGCAGAGCTGCCCAGATCTCCGGTGTCAGCGGCCTATTGGCCTCGAGCAGCACCTCGCCCGTCTGGCGATTGACCAGATCAGCGACGGTGAAGGCGCCTTCCAGGTCGCCGAGTGAGACACGCACCTGAGCGATTTTGGCCTTTACCAACTCCTTGTAGACCGGCTCGGTAATTCTGCGGTGTGCCGCGATCAATACTTCTTCCGAACGGGGGGCTTTGATCTCGTGCGAAAGCTTGCGATCGATCACGCCTTCCGAGAGGTTCCAATAATATTCGCTGTCGCGCAGGGTAACGCGCTCAACCTGGAAAAACGTGCGCAGGATCTCTTCATTGGACTTCATGCCCAGCGCGCGCAGGAAGATGGAACCGAGGAACTTGCGCTTGCGGTCGATGCGCACGTAGAGAACGTTCTTGGTGTCGTATTCGAACTCCACCCAGGAGCCCCGATAGGGGATGATCTTTCCCAGGAAATAAGTGCGATTGTTGGCGGTCTCGTAGAAGACACCGGGCGAACGGTGGAGCTGGCTGACAATGACGCGTTCGGTTCCGTTGATGATGAAGGTGCCATTGTCGGTCATCAGCGGAATATCGCCGAAGAAAACTTCCTGTTCTTTGATGTCGCGGACATTTTTCGCGCCTGTGTCCGGGTCCTTATCGTAGATGGTCAAGCGGATGGTGACCTTGAGCGGGGCGGCGTAAGTCATGCCGCGTTCCTGGCACTCATTTACGTCGTATTTGAGCTGCATGGCGACGGGATCGCCGCACTTATTGCAGAAGGTCGGCGTGTTCTTGTTGAAGGTGCCGCACTTCGAGCAAATCACGTCGCCGGTCTGATAAGGATTGGTGACCACCGAAGCGCCGCAATTGCGGCAGGTGGCGCGCAGATGGTGCAGCCCTTTAAGGTTGCCGCATTTGCATTCCCAATTTCCGATGGAGTAATCGACAAAGTCCAGTTGCGAGAGCCCTCGAAAATCCTGGATCGGGAATACCGACGTGAAAACCGATTGCAAGCCGGTGTCTTCGCGCTCCGAAGGCAGCAAATCCATTTGCAGGAAGCGTTGATAAGAGAGTCGCTGGACTTCGATCAGGTTCGGAATCTGGATCGAACTCTTGATCTTGGAAAAATCCAGGCGCTCGCGCTCCCGAACGGCATTATTTCCGTTGCGATGATTTCCATTCTCCATGCTATTACCTCACGGTACCCAAAAGGGTCAGGACGGAACGCACGGCGGCGCCTACACTTCCGCCTACGGTCCGGATTGGACAGGATCGAAGTTCAAATTCCCAAGAATTCGGCTTCGTACGAATTCCTTTGCGCGCCGCTCGGGCGCTCGCCGTTTACTTGACTTCTACTTTGGCGCCGGCGTCTTCAAATTTCTTCTTGATGGCAGCGGCTTCATCCTTGTTGACGCCCTCTTTGATCGGCTTGGGCGCGCCATCGACGAGGTCTTTGGCTTCCTTCAAGCCCAGGCTGGTCACCTCGCGGACAGCTTTAATGACATTGATCTTGTTGGCGCCCACCTCGGTGAGCACCACCGAGAACTCCGTCTTCTCCTCGGCCGGCGCGGCTCCCGGCGCAGCGCCTCCACCGGCCACGACCACTGGCGCGGCGGCCGCAGCAGACACGCCAAAAGCCTCCTCCATTTTCTTGACCAAGTCGGCCGCCTCGAGCAGCGTAAGCCCCTTGATCTCTTCCAGGATCGACTCCACTTTGCTAGCCATTGCCTCGTTCTCCTCTCGCTAGTGTGCGAATTTCTCCGCCTTGACTGCTTCCTGCACCGTCACAGCCAGATTCCGGTTCACTCCGGCAAGAGCGCTGACACTGCGCCGCGCAGGTGCCTGCAGCAAGAACATGATCCTGCCAATCAGCTCTTCCTTTGAGGGCAGAAGAGCCAATTGCTGAATTTCAGCGATAGATAAGACGCGGCCCTCGACCACGCCCGCCTTAAAGCGAAATGCCGGGACATCTTTGGCAACTTTCGTGAGAACCTTCGCCAACGACACCGGATCCGTGCTGTAAGAAATGGAGTTGGTTCCCGAAAGGCCTTTGAGCATGCTCTCGGCTGACGTTCCCGCTCCCGCTTGTTCGGCGAGCGTATTCTTCACGACGCGGTACTTCCCCCCCGCGCCCTGCACCGCCCGGCGAAGCTGCGTATCCTGCGCCACGGTGATGCCCTGGAACGTAGTAAGAATCACCGTGGAGACTCTGGCCAAGTCGCTTTTCAGCTTTTCGACGTCTTCCTTTTTCTCGCTGCGCTTTTTCATCTGAATCTCTCCCGCACCTAGGCGGCGGTGGCCATGGCCGCTTCCGCCTCCGCCAGGTCAATGGCAATGCCCGGACCCATCGTGGAGGTCAAAGTGATTTTCTTGACGTAGCGTCCCTTTGCAGCTGCGGGCTTGGCTTTGATGACCGCGGCGAGCAAAGCCTGTGCATTTTCCGCAAGTTTTGCGCCCTCAAAACTCACCTTGCCGATGGGGGAGTGAATGATGCCCGTCTTATCCACGCGGAACTCCACCTTGCCGGCCTTGATCTCCTTCACGGCGTTAGCGACTTCAAAAGTAACCGTGCCCGTTTTTGGATTGGGCATAAGGCCGCGAGGACCCAAAACTTTGCCGAGACGCCCAGCGGACCTCATCATATCCGGGGTGGCGATTACGGCGTCGAAATCGGTCCAGCCCTCCTGAATTTTTTGCACCATGTCATCGCCGCCGACGAAATCCGCTCCCGCCTCCTGCGCCTCGCGAATCTTTTCGCCGCTGGCAATCACCAGCACGCGCTTGGACTTGCCCAGACCGTTGGGCAATACGACCGTGCCGCGCACCATCTGGTCGGAGTGTTTCGGATCCACGCCGAGGTTGATAACCAACTCCACCGTCTCGTCGAATTTCGCGAAATGGGCTTGTTTCACGGTTTCGGCAGCCTCGCCCAATTTATAAGGCCGGGCCTCGACCTTCTTTCGCGCATTGACCATATTTTTTCCGGCTCTTCGCGGCATGATCTCTCCCTCAGCCTTCCACCTCGAGTCCCATATTGCGCGCCGTACCCATAACGGTGCGAACAGCGGATTCGAGATTCGAGGTGTTCAAGTCCACAAGCTTGGTGCGCGCAATGTCTTCCACTTGCTTTCGCGTTACCTTGCCGACTTTGGTGCGGTTCGGTTCCGCCGAGCCTTTGACAATTCCCGCCGCGCGCTTGAGCAATTCCGATGCGGGGGGCGTCTTGGTGATGAAGGTGAAGCTGCGATCGCTGAAAATCGTAACCAGCACGGGGATGATCATTCCCTCGGGCTCTTTGTTCGTCTTGGCATTGAATTGCTTGCAAAACTCCATGATGTTGACGCCCTGAGGCCCCAGTGCGGTGCCCACGGGCGGCGCGGGCGTAGCCTTGGCCGCCGGCAACTGCAGCTTGACCATGGCTTGAACTTTCTTGGCCATTTTTTTCCCTTACCTGCGATCCAGGGAATATTCCCTAGGTGATTTTTTCCACTTGGGCAAAGTCCAGTTCGACCGGAGTCGAGCGCCCAAAAATCGTCACGTAAACCTTCAGCGTGCTGCGGTCTGCATTGACCTCTTCTATCTGCCCGGTGAAATTGGCGAACGGGCCATCCACGATGCGAACTTGCTCGTTGCGCTCGAAAACCAGCTTGGGTTTGGGCTTCTCGGCCGAGGTGGTGACGCGATGGAGGATATTCTCGACCTCCTGTTCGCTGAGCGGCGAGGGCGTCTGCCCCGAACCAACAAATCCGGTGACGCGAGGCGTGGAGCGCACCACATGCCAGGTGTCGTCGTCCATTTCCATTTCCACCAGGACGTAACCGGGATAAAACATTCGCGGCGAAACGATTTTTTTGCCGCCGCGCACCTCCATGACGTCCTCCGTAGGAATCATCACGCGGCCGATGCGCTCACCCAAACCAAATGCGGCCACGCGTCCTTCCAGGCTCTCTTTGACCTTTTTCTCGAAGCCTGAATAGGTATGGATGATGTACCACTGCTTGGCCATCGACACGCCGCGCCTCAGTGCTTGAAAATATTGAACACGCGATTAAGCACCCAGCCTACGGTGCTATCCACGCCGAAAAAGAAAACTCCAAAAAAAGCGACTGCGACAATCACCACAAACGTCGTGACTACCACTTCATGCCGCGTGGGCCAAGTGACTTGGCGCAGCTCCACGCGCACCTCGTGCAGAAACTCGCCCCAGCGCTTGGGGTATTGCATCAAGCGGTCCCAAAGCGCGCGTCCGCGCGATTCCGGGACCTCACCCGACATGGCCTGGCTTTTCAATCGTTCCGCCTGTAACGCCATCGATCCTCGGTTTCCTACTTCCGGTCTGGCAGGGGAGGAGGGATTCGAACCCCCACATCCGGTTTTGGAGACCGGCGGTCTACCGTTGAACCTACTCCCCTTTACCCTGAACAGCCGACTCAGCGGCTGTGAAGGGTTTACCCGGTAGTGCGCCTCCGGCTCAGCCGCTTTCATCTTGTCGACCCTTCGAGTCGCTACGCGCCTCTCAGGGCAAGCCGGCGGTCTACAGCATTCAATGTGCTTCAGCAACGCAAGCGTGTTCCCGCTTAGCGTTAGCTTTCCCGGCTACTCCACCCGCAGCAATTAGAGAAAGCTTCTTCTGTTTGTTCCAGCCCTTGATCTCTTTCTCTCTCCGCCGCGCCGCCTGAGAATCTCCAAACTGCTTGCTCCAGAGCAACTCAACTGGTCTTCGTTTCGCCGTAAACTCTGCACCTGTGCCGGAATTGTGCCGCCTAATTCGCTCTTCCAAATTCTGCGCGATTCCCACGTACAACGAGTCGTCATGGCATCGCGCGATGTAGCAAAACCAGGGCTGCGCCATTAGCAGCACTCTGCTCATTTCACTTCACGGTGGGCGGTATGTTTTCTACACGTATTGCAAAATTTCTTTGTCTCCATCCGGTCGGCATGCTTCTTTTTGTTCTTGGTGGTCGTGTAATTCCGGTTCTTACAATCGTTGCATTGCAAGGTAATGATTTCGCGCATTCAGCCGGCCTCTTTATGGGTTTACTCGATGATTTCGGTGACTGCTCCCGCGCCCACGGTGTGGCCGCCTTCGCGGATGGCGAAGCGCAGCCCGCGTTCCAGAGCCACCGGCGTGATCAGCGAAATCTCCGCCGATACGTTGTCTCCCGGCATGACCATCTCCACTCCCGAAGGCAGCTTCACGTCCCCGGTCACGTCCGTGGTCCGAAAATAAAATTGCGGCCGGTACCCGCTGAAAAACGGCGTGTGCCGCCCGCCCTCTTCCTTGGTCAGCACGTAAGCCTCGGCCTTGAACTTGGTGTGCGGCGTGATCGAGCCCGGCTTGGCCACCACCTGCCCGCGCTCCACCTCTTCTTTTTCCGTGCCCCGCAATAGCAATCCCACGTTGTCTCCGGCCATCCCTTCATCCAAGAGCTTGCGGAACATCTCCACCCCCGTCACCACCCGCTTGATGGTCGGCCGGAAACCCACGATCTCCATCTCTTCCCCCACTTTCACCTTGCCCCGCTCGATCCGCCCGGTCACCACCGTGCCTCGTCCAGAGATCGAAAATATATCCTCGATGGGCATGGCAAACGGCTTGTCCACATCCCGCGGCGGCAAAGGCACGTTCTTATCCACCGCCGCCATCAACTCCAATATCGTCTTCTCCCATTTCTCTTCCCCATTCAGCGCTCCCAAAGCCGAGCCCCGAATCACCGGCAGCGTATCGCCCGGAAACTGATAGCTCTTGAGCAACTCGCGCACTTCCAACTCCACCAACTCCAATAGCTCCGGATCTTCCACCGCATCGCACTTGTTCAAAAACACCACGATATACGGCACCCCCACCTGCCGCGCCAGCAAAATGTGCTCCCGCGTCTGCGGCATCGGCCCATCGGTCGCCGCCACCACCAGGATCGCTCCATCCATCTGCGCCGCCCCGGTGATCATGTTCTTGATGTAATCGGCGTGCCCCGGACAATCAATGTGCGCGTAGTGCCGGTTGGCCGTCTCATACTCCACGTGCGCCACCGCGATGGTGATGCCCCGCTCGCGCTCCTCCGGCGCGTTGTCGATCGAATCGAAGGCGCGAAACTGCACCTTGGGATTGTTCTTCGATAGCACCTTGGTGATCGCTGCGGTCAAGGTGGTCTTGCCGTGATCGATGTGCCCGATCGTGCCAATGTTCACGTGCGGCTTGCTGCGCTCGAATTTTTCCTTCGCCATGCTTCTCTGAACCTCTCTCGAGTGACTGGAGCGGGGGACGGGATTCGAACCCGCGACCATCGGCTTGGAAGGCCGAGACTCTTCCGCTGAGTTACCCCCGCCGGCCTTCGGCCAACTCTGGAGCCTGGGACCGGGATTGAACCGGTGACCTCGTCCTTACCAAGGACGCGCTCTACCAACTGAGCTACCCAGGCCGAACCGGGTGCCCTTAATCTACTCAGATTCTCTAAACTACCTCTCGTCTTGAGTTGTGCTGCACTTGCGTTGCTTTTTGTCGTGTGCTGTGACACTTGGTCCGGAAAATTCTCCGGATTCTTTTGGCGACCGACGCTGCGGCGAATGGTGGACGGGGGAGGATTCGAACCTCCGTAGCCCGCAAGGAGCGGCAGATTTACAGTCTGCTGGTTTTAGCCACTCACCCACCCGTCCGCACGGGAAAATCGCTATCGAGATCGAACGCGCCGTCTCCATCCGCGGAGAGACACCCGCTCGTCTGTGTTATTCACGCAGGAAACAGTCTGTCCTTCTTGCTTGTTATCGGAGATCCGCCGCCCCAACACCGCTACGATTCCAAAATCAGCTGGCGGAGGGATTTGAACCCCCGACCCTCTGATTACAAATCAGATGCTCTACCACTGAGCTACGCCAGCGCAGCTCAAACCAAAAGAAGATACCAAAACGGCACCTCAATTGCAAGGGCTTCGCCGCCGTCAGCAATTCAGATGCCCTAACGAATTATTGGAGAGCACATTGTACAACACTGGAGGTGGGCTAAGGCAACTTAAAATTCGGCAATCTAACAAGCCGCCGCCCCTTCGGATACTCAGCTTGTTCCTCAGTAGGACTTCGGATTGTTCTTAGTGCAAGCCGGGATCGCCGTCACGTGAGCTTTGCGGGGGGGCGCTCGGTAGAGCCGAGTCCTGATGCTGTTTCCGACGAGCCAGGAATCAGTCGGCTTCTGCTGAGGAGGTAAATCGGAGATAACGCATGGGGTTCACCGGCGCATCGTTGATGCGAACCTCATAATGGACGTGAGGTCCGGTGGTACGGCCGCTAACCCCCACATAGCCGATGATATCGCCGCGCTTCACATGAATACCAGGCGGCACCGTAAAGGTGGATAAATGGCCATACCAAGTCGTCACGCCAAAGCCGTGATCGACGATAACGAGGCGGCCATAGCCCGAGTGCATCGCGGCTTGAATTACCACACCATCGGCGGCCGCACGCACGCCTTCGCCGTATTCGGCGGAAATGTCCACGCCCGTGTGAAACGCACCTTCACCGCTAAAGGGATCCAGGCGCTCGCCGAAAGCTGCCGTGATGCGGCCGACCACGGGCCAGAGCGTCGGCGTGAAAGTCAGCTCGCCTAGGCTGAGGGCAGGCATTAATCGCGGGCCGCGGCTGGTTAGAGCCGCGGTCGTCGCGTTCTTGGCCAAAAAGTCGAACTCCTCGAGCGTGTGATCAAGCGCAGGTTCCTGGGCGACAGCCGATTCGCTCAATCCAAACGGACTCGTGCGCAGATACATGAAGCCGTAAGTCATGGCAACTTCAGTGGCAAGGGATTGCAGAGAGGAAAGGCGCTGATCGGTGTTCTTAACCGTATCCTGCAGCTGCTGATATTGCTGCTGCAGGTGGTCTTGTTTGCGCAATAGCGCATTGTAATCGCCAACCTTCCATAACATGCGTGTGTAGGAGGCAACTGCCACTGCGATGGTGATTCCGCCAACCAAAGACAAAACGATCAGCAGATGTAAGACATAGAGGGGGATGGTGATGCGACGGACTCTTCCCCGGTGGTTTGAAGCCACGAATAATGTATAGGTTTGCCGCTTCATAAAGAGCTATGAAATCCCGAGTTGCTTAACGCCGAACAAAAAAAACGCCGAAGCGCTTGCCGCTGGGCCGGCGAATGCAATACGAAAGCTTTGGACCGCGAGCCTTGGTCCGAAAGCGACGCCAGTCTAGAAAAGGACAGTCTCCCGCGTCAACCAAATTCTAACGGGAAGCGCATTTCATATAACCTGTTCGAAAGTTCGAATTTGGGCCAGCTGTCCGCAAGTACCTTCCAAAAATCATAGCAATGGCCCGCCTAACATCTCTACAATCGAATCTTCGGCTGCAGGTATAATTCGGCCGCCGGTAGCGATCCCGTCCTTGCGAATTCTCGAAGATGAATTGATTGAACGCATACGCCGCCGGATCCCATCGTCGGAGGGCGGCGCGCTGCGGCTTGGGATCGGCCACGATGCCGCCTTGATTCATGCGCAGGGCTGGGATTGGGTCGTTACCTGCGATCAGTTCCTCGAGGGCGCGCATTTCCTCGCAGACAAACACCCGCCTCAATCGGTGGGCTACAAAGCCCTCATTCGAGCCGCAAGCGATGTCGTGGCCATGGCCGCGCGGCCGCGTTTTTTTCTCTTGAGCCTTACTTTGCCTGCCGAACGAACCGGAGCCTGGCTCAACCAGATGCTCTCCGGCATGGCTCGAGCGAGCAAACCTCTCGGCGTGAGGCTCGCCGGCGGCGATACGGCCCGCGGTCCCGGCGAGGGGGCGAGGATAGCACTCAATGTGATGGTGCTCGGGGAGGCCCGCCGCGGATACGGCATCGGCCGCGCAGGCGCAAGGCCTGGCGACGGAATCTATGTGACGGGGATTTTGGGAAGGGCGCAACTCGGGCTCGAACTAATCCTGAGGGAAATGGGCGGACAGCGCAGTTATCGGAAATTGCTCGCTCCACACTATTATCCGACTTTGAGCCTCGGTTTTGCTCTCTGGTTAGGCCGCCACCACTTACCCTCAGCGATGATGGATATTTCGGACGGCCTCTCTACAGATCTCACGCGGCTCTGCGGAGCGAGTGGCGTCGGAGCTCGAATCTATGCAGATCAGATACCGCTGGTAGCTGTTCCCGGGTCGCTGCAAGGAATACCCGAACTCGATCCTCTTACTCTCGCGCTTCATGGCGGCGAAGATTATGGTTTGCTCTTTACCGCTCCTAAGCGGAGGGTTTCACGAATTCCGAGCATTTTTGGCCGCACGCGTATCACACGGATTGGCGAGATTGTGCGTGGTTCGGGAGTGAAGATCGTTGCAGCGGGCGGAGAAGTTTCATCGCTCATACCAAGCGGATGGGACCACTTCGCGAAACGCTGAGGCGCTTCCTGGCCGGGCCATCAGAATTTTCTTAGCCGCGCGAGAAAGGCAGGCGAACTGTTTCGCAGCTGCGGCTTTATCTAATGGGGGCTAACCAGGAAATGCACACAACCCACAGGGAGGTGACCATACGCGGCCCCGCCGGCCGCCTCGAAGGCCTGCTGTGGGTACCGAAGCCACCACAAGAGATCCAGTTGGCCGCGGTGGTGTCTCATCCGCACCCGCTTTATCAGGGGACCATGCACAACAAGGTGGTCTACCAGGCTGCCAAGGCGCTCGACTCTTTGGGCATTCCGGTGTTGCGCTTCAATTTTCGCGGCGTGGGCGCAAGCGAAGGGAGCTATGATCATGGGCGCGGCGAAGAAGATGACGTCCGCACCGCCCTGGATTATCTCCAAGCGCAATTTTCCGGCATTCCCTTGCTTGCTGCCGGCTTTAGCTTCGGCGCGTGGGTCGGCCTGCGAGCAGGTTGCCTGGATCCCCGAGTCATCGAATTGATTGGACTCGGCCTGCCCGTAGACGATCGCAAATTGGGCTTCGATTACTTAAGCACCTGCACGAAACCCAAACTACTGATTCAGGGAGAAAGCGATCAGTACGCCGCAAGATCTCATTTCGAGAGCTTCGTCCAGACGTTTAATCCTGAAGCTGCGAAGGCGACGCGCGTCGTTTTTATTCCCGCTGCCGATCATTTCTTCACTGGGCATCTTGATGAAATGGCCGACGCGCTGCGCCGCTGGATGACCGCTCGCCATCCGAATTTGAAGCTGGCTCCGCCTCAGGAGTGACTCTATTGACCGCGGGGATCCGGTGGGCCTGGCGCTCCGGTGGACGGCGGGTCCGGTGGGTTCGTAGGAGGTTGCGGCTGCGGAACCGCTGCCGGTTGCGGAGTCAAGCCGGGCTGCGGCATCACTGCGTTGTGGCCGTTGCCCTCTTCCGATCCCTCCGTCGGAGCAGTATCCGGCGTATCCACGTGGACTTCTTTGGTCAGCGCAATCTTCTCGAGCGGCTCAACATTGGGGAAATTCTCGACCGGCATGCCCGCCAGGGCATTTTGCATGAACTCCAGCCAGATCGGCAAAGCGGCGCGCGCTCCGGTCTCGCTGCGTCCCAGTGATTTTTGCTTGTCATCAAATCCGACCCATACCCCGGCGGTAAGCTGCGGCGTGAATCCCATGTACCAGGCATCGCTGAAATCGTTCGTAGTCCCCGTTTTGCCCGCGGATGGCCGGCCGAGTGCCTTGGCGCCGACTCCCGTCCCGAAGTTGACCACGTCTTCGAGCATGGCCACCATGGTGCGCGCAACCTCAGGTGAAATGACATCATGCACGGGGGGACGCGCCTCCTCTAGCAGGGCTCCGTCGTACGTCGTGACGCGGCGAATCAGATGCGCATCGATGCGAATCCCGTCGTCGGGGAAAACGGTAAAAGCCGAGGCGTGCTCCATCAGATTCAAATCCGCGGCACCCAACGTAATGGGCAAATAGGGGGGCAGGGGGCTATTGATGCCGAAGCGCCGAGCTACGTCAATGACGTCATTGATGCCGATCTTGTCTGCGAGCTTCACGGCTGGGACATTGCGGGAACCCGCTAAGGCCCGGCGCAAGGTGATCATGCCTTCGTATCGTTCGTCATAGTTGTGGGGAGAGTAGGGCTGGCCGCCACTCATGACCGTGAATGGAGCATCAAGGATGGTGTCGAAGGGAGTGAAGCCCTTCTCCAATGCTGCTGCGTAGAGGTACACCTTGAAAGAGCTGCCTACCTGACGCTGCGCTTGCGTGGCGCGATTGAATTTCGAGTCCTCAAAATTATAGCCGCCAACCATGGCCTTCACTTCGCCCGAGCCGTTATCAATGGCCACCAGGGCAGATTGGGGGCCGGGATCTTGTTCCAGCGTCGCGTGCGCTGTGTTGCCGCCAAGGTCTCGGATGTAAAACTGCGCGATGTCCCCCACGTGGAGTAATTGGCTGGGGAGGCGGCGTCCGGTCCAGGCGAAATCCGGCTGAGTGAGAACGGCGCGGTAGGGGCCGATCTTGATCACCGCTGCTTTGTCATCAACGGCCATGACCAAGCCGTTGACGTAACCGGCTTTGGAAATGGGTTGGTGCCAGTCGTCCTCATCATAATTCTGCAGCGAGGCGTGCTGGTCGCGGATGACGTTGGGCAGATTGCCGCGCCAGCCGTGGCGCCGCTCATAGGCGTGCAGACCGTCTCGCACTGCGGCATTGGCGGCGCGTTGCATGGCCACGTTGAGGGTCGTATAGACCCGCAGGCCGCGCTCGTGCACCGCTTCGGTTCCATAGGTCGATTCCAGATACTTGCGAATCTCTTCCACGAAATAGGACGCCAATTCATTCCGCGCTGATTGCACGTTGAGATTGATGGGTTGCAGCCGCGCCTCGCGTTCCTGCTGCGCGGTGATCTTGCCATCCCGCTGCATCAGATCGAGCACCAGGTTGCGCCGCTCCAGAGCGCGGTTTGGATACATGATCGGCGAATAGGCTGGACCACGAATGAGCGCGGCAAGCAGCGCGGCTTCGGGCAAAGTCAGCTTGGCCACGGGCCTGCCAAAATAAAACTCCGAGGCGGCTTCAAATCCGTAATTGCCATGCGCCAGATAGACCTGATTGGCATACATGCTGAAGATCTGCTGCTTGGTATAGTTGCGTTCGATCTGGATCGCCAGAAGGGTTTCCTGAATCTTTCTGCGAAAGCTGCGGTCCGAACGGTCTAGAAAAAGCCCGCCGGCGAGCTGCATGGTGAGCGTGCTCGCCCCTTCCCGAATGCGGCCGCGGATTACGTTGCGCCACGCTGCTTCCACAACGCGCGGCAGATCAACGCCCCAGTGCTCAAAGAAATGCTGGTCTTCGGTCGAAGTGATGGCGTCTTTCAGCACCGGAGGAATCTGTTCCCAGGTGAGCAGAATGCGACGCTGCAGCGCGAAATTCCCTATCTGCTGGCCATCATCGGAATAGAGCTCGGTCACGACGTTCGGGCGATAGTCCTCGAGAGCGCGGATTTCCGGCAAATCCGTGGAGTAAACAAAAATCAGGCCGGCTGCGGCCCCAAGCAGGACCACAGCCACAAAAACAATCGTGAATGCCAGGCGTCCCGCGAGCGTGCGCCCTCGGACCTGCAGAGTAATCGAAGGCAATGGGAACATTGTATTTAGTCGATTCTAATCCCAACGGGTTTAGCAGGGAGAGAAACCGGCATGTGAAGGCGACCCGATTCTATAACGAACTTAAGCCTGGGACTTCCGGGCGCGATGCGAGAGAAATCCTCCCACGCTGACGGCAAGGGCCAGCGCAAGCAGGCCCGCGTCAAGCATCAACTCCCTGCTCGGTTTTACGCTGCTATTGCCGAAGCAGCCGCAATTGATCTCCAGGCCTCCGAGCGCGGCGTGCGCCAACGCAACCATGAAGACGACGAGTAGCGCACTGACGACGAGGCCTACCCAACGCACGCCTGCCCCAATGACCAACAATGCGCCCAGACCGAGCTCCAGCCAGGGCAAAATCCGCGCCATCCACTCTACGATCACCAGCGGCAGCATCCGATAAGAATCGATTCCCATGGCGAATAAGAAATAGTAATCCCGCAGGTGCCAAGCGCCATTAAAGTGCAGTTTTGCATACGCTGCATACACAAAAACCAAGCCGAGGAGTACTCGCGCCGCGATCAGAAAGAATCCCACTTTGCTCCGCGTGCGCGGCCGCTCCATGGCGATCGAGCTGGCTTGGCTCATAATTCAGCGCTGTTGCAAGAGATAATCAATGTATTGCTTCAGCAGCGAATAATTGACGCCGCCCGGGGGCAGCGGAGTCATCTGGCCCTTGTGAAAAACATAGATCGAAGGCGTGCCATTAACGCCGCGCGATTCGCCGAGAGCCATATCACGTGCAATGGCCGCATCAATTTGAGCGCCCTGGGTGGCTTCGATGGTGCGCACTTTCTTCATGTCGGCGGGAGAAAGGGCGCTCGCAAGCGTATCTTCGATTTTGCCCGTTGAGCCCCATTGATCCTGTTTGCTGTAAAGCGTCTCCTCGGTGCTTTGAAATACGCCCGCAATAGCCGCCGCATTGGCCCAGCGAGCGGCTTCACGAGAATGGGAATGCATGGAAAGAGGGAAGTCGCGATGAACGTAATAAACCTTTCCGGCCGGTATGTACGTCTGCATCAATTGACGCGCCGTATCCAGGTAAAAAACCCGGCACTGCGGACATTGATAATCACTGAAGACCTCGATGGTAATGGGGGCCTCGCGCGACCCTGCGGACTTGAGTGCCGTCAGATCTTGCGCGGGAGCAGCGGACTTGGTCCCGAGGCTGCTCTGCCCTGACCCCGCGCTCACGAGCGCCGGCAGCAGCGACCCACCGAGCGCAATCAATGCAAGCACCTTCACGCAAAAACGGTTCACATGCCCTCCCCAAAGATGGCAGCTGATCCGATGGGAAACGGTATTGTAATAGGATGCGAGCTCAGTTAGAAGTGTTTGGCTCCAAAAAATTGAGGTATGGAGCGCGGAGGGGCATCGCCAATCGCCCTCTTGA
>WNGR01000716.1_pt1 | contig 36993 bp, 29 predicted proteins | sample 5407581 | NCBI WGS metagenome assembly WNGR01 (sample SAMN13153383, study PRJNA577476) | soil metagenome | isolation source: 80 cm soil or saprolite under Garry oak tree replicate 2 | place: USA:California | collected 2016-06-15 | reverse complement strand
TTCCTTCGTCGGCCAAGCCGGCAACTTCGGTCAGGCAAACTATGCAGCCAGCAAGGGCGGTCTCATCGCATTCACCAAGGTCCTCGCCCTGGAACTGGCCAAATACAATATCACCGCCAACGTCATCGCACCGGGCTTTACAGCGACCGATATGTTGAACGGAGTTCCGCTCGATCGCCTCGAACAACTCAAGGAAAGAATTCCCATGCACCGCTTCGCAGAGCCCGAGGAGATTGCCAAGGCGGCCGCCTACCTCATCTGCGATGGTGACTACATCACCGGCCAGCAGATCAACGTCAACGGCGGGCTTTATATGTAGTCAAGGTCACCCGTGTTACCGGGAGCGCGACGCCAACCAATGGTCGATGTGCGGCCAGGTCAGCTTTTGTGCGCCGCTTCCTGCCATGATGCCAATGTGGCCTCCCGGCACACGGAAGGCTTCAGTGTCGGTGCTCGAGACTTTCGCGACGATCGCTTCTGACTGACAAGGTGGCGTAATGTGATCGCCCTCCGCGATCACCGTGAGCAGATTGGCCCGCAACCGTTTCAGGTTCACCAACTCGCCACGGATTTTCAATTCGCCTTTCATCAAGCGATTGTTGCGATAAAGATCCACAATGAGCTGGCGATACGCGCCGCCGGCAATAGGACAAATGTCGGTCACCCAAGTGTTCATGGCGTGCCACGATTCCACAGCCTTGGGACAGTCCAGATTGTCCCAGAGCTTCAGATAGTTTGCGATGTAATTCTCGACTGGCTTAAGAGCCTTGGCGCCGTAGTCGATCATCTCCCCAGGCATGTTTCCGAAGGTCGCCAGCACCCGGTCGACATCGAAGTGTTTTTCATCCGTCCAGCGTGCAAATGTCAGCTCCTGCGGCTCTGAAAAATCCAGCGGCGCTGTTAACAGGAGCAGGTTACGCAGACCATCATCAGGCCGCATCGACGCATAGATCGTGGTGAGAATCGCGCCAATACACCAACCGAGCAGACTGAACTCGGCCGATCCAGACAGAGCCTTCACCTTGCGGATGGCTCTCGTCATGTAGTCAAGAACGTAATCATCGAACTTCAGGTCCTTGTCTTCGAGGCCGGGCACTCCCCAATCCAGGAGATAGACGTCATATCCGCGCCCGACCATGTATTCGATGAAACTGTGACCCGGCCGAAGATCGAGAATGGTGGGCCGGTTCATAAGGGCGAAAACAAGAACAAGAGGAATCGGATGCCGTGATTCCGGCGGGACCACAGGGATATAGCGGTAAAGCTTCGTCTTATTGAGCGTCCACACAGTCTCTTTGGGAGTCTGCGCAATCGCCGCTTTTGTCGTGATTACTTTGTTGAAAGTTTGCAACCGCTGCTCGAGAACCGACCAGTGATCAGGCAATACCGCAGCCTCTATCATATCCACCTCATCGCATTTTCGTAGATGGTGTAGACCGAAACGATCACGCTCCCAGCCGCGACCACCGGAAGCGTCGGCCTCGAATCAAGTGCGAACAGCCAACAGTATCTCCAAAAACGCCTTAACCCTTCCTACGGCTCCCCTGTTGGTGAGATTTTCCCTTGGCCCTTGCTGCTGGTTTCACCTTGGCTTTCGCCTTAGCGTTCGCATTGGAACCGGCGCCGGCGGGCACCGGCTTGGCAACCGAGCATAGTTCGACGATTCGATCTAGCTTAGCCTCCATATCGTCCAATCGCATCTCGATGTTGGTGAAGCGTCCTGCCAGGGCAGCCACCTCCTGTCGCGAGGGCATGGATGACTGTTGCAGGGCCGCCGCCGTGGCCTTGTCGAGCGCCTCGCGGAAGGGTGCGGATGCCATCAGCGAGCTGTTGAGCATGGCGCCCGTAGCCTGCGCATACTCCTCACTGTTCACCGCATTGATCATCACCTTGGACACCGCTTCGAGATAGGAGTCCCGCATTCCGCGAAAGACTTCAAACGGATCGACAGGCTTTGTATCTTCATTCTCTGCAGCCATTGTGCAACTCCAGACTTTCCCGTCACACAGAGCATATACCTGTGCGGGGTTCGGGTAGGGGCCGGGTGCTCCTCCACGCGCTTGGGCCAGCATTACCCTTGCCCCGCACGGGTTCTTGGCTTATCACGAAATCAATGGACCTTAAAGGGCTCCTTCAGCACATCCAGCAGCTCCTTTTGAGCGTCAACCACTACTTCGAGCCCGCGCTGCATCGAGTCGGCTGCCGCTCCGGCGGGCGTGCCGGCGCAGGCGAATTGCTTCTTCGCCGTTTCAAACGCGGCCTTGGCCTGCTTGGTTGTGTAGTCCAGGGCTGTTTTCTGCGCTGCTACCGATTGATCGATGGCTTCCTGGGCTCTAGCCACGCTGTCATCGACAACCTTTCCCGCTTTCACCTTGCGCTCCTTCACCAGGCCGGCCAGTGTGTGGCTCTGCTCCACTACCAGGTCGATCGTACCCTTTTGGGTCTCTGCATAACGATCGAAAGCCGTCGTAGCCAGATCAAGCATGAAAAGTCCAGGAGCAGCCCAAGCCTGCTTCTTCCAGGTGTTCACCATCTCTGCGTTATGCTCAATGGCGGCATCGATGGCCTTCTTTTGAGCTTCAGCCAACCGCTCAATTCCGGTCGTGTAGAGTTGGACGGCCGATTCCACAAAGTCTGGTTTCTCGCCTGCGGCAGCCGTTACCGGTCCCTCAGGCCCTTTTTCCGTAGCCTTCATATCATGCTCCTTCGGGCGCATATCGCGCTGCGATAATTGCTGCACTGCAGCATAACGATATTTAGCTCTCTCCTCGTGGGTGCTGTCAAGGATAAAATGCAAACAATGGCAAAGAAGACGGTGGTCATCAAAAAATACGAGAACCGGCGTCTTTATGACACCACGAACAGCCGGTATGTGAATCTTGAGGAGGTCGCGCAGCTCCTGCAGCAGGGAAACGATGTGCAGGTGGTGGATGCCACAACGAACGAAGACATTACGCGATTGATTCTGACCCAGATTATCGTCGAAGACGCCAAGACACCGAATTCCAGCTTTCCCCTCGATTTACTGCGCCAGATGGTCATCACATCCGGCCGCGCCAGTCAGGAAAGTGCGTTGAAGTACATGAAAGCCATGCTCGACATATATCAAAACACTTATCGCGCCATGGCTCCTCCCCTCAACCCTTTCGATTTCATGCAGAATCTCCGGACGGACCGCCCTGTTCCCGAAGATGAAAAGGGCCCGGCTGCCGAAGAAGCTACACAGGGCTCAAAGGCAAAGAAAACTGGCCGACAGGATACTGATGAGGTAAGAGAGCTAAAAAAGCGACTTGCCGAACTCGAGAAGCTCGTTTCCCGCCTGGTACCCGGTAAATCATAGTTTCGGTCCGCCCACTCTGTTCTCCTTGCGGAATGCTTTCGAGTCTTTGGGCGTTCTCCAGGAGCAGTATCTCAACTGCCACGCGCACTCGCTTGTCCGGCGAAGGTGATCCCGACTGGGCACTGATTAAACTCGAGGGCCGAAAAGCCGGATAGGGAGGATTGGCGGTCGTTCGCCCGGAAGCGATGATACGCTTGCTCTCGCGCATGCCTCAGCACCCAAAAAACCAGGAAGAGCGACTCTTCAACACACCAGCCCAGCTAACTCGTCGAAATAACTCCATTCTGGATGGCGATCGAAACCGCTTCGGTGCGATCTGCGGCTTGTAATTTCTCAAGTATGTGGCTGACATGGTTGCGAACCGTTATTTGGCTGATTAGCAGAACACGACCAATTTCTTTATTAGTAAGACCCTTGGAGAGCATCGTCAGCACTTCCTGCTCACGGTGGCTTAGCCCCTTGCGCCCCTTACGCTCGGCAATTCTAAGTGCGATGCTTTCAGGGAAATGAAGGTTCCCATTTGCCACGGCTCGGATTGCGCCGATGATCTCCGCCCGGGTTGCGTCCTTCATCAGGTAACCGTGGGCACCGGCCATGGCACTTCGGTAGATTTCTTCATCATAATCAAAGCTTGAAAGTATGAGGACTTTGGGGGACGGCTTGAGGCTCAGGATATTTGGCAATACTTCAAGCCCGGATGTCTTCGGCATGCGCAGATCCAGAAGCACAACGTCTACCGAGTGCCGTTCGAGGAATGACAGGGCCTCTTCGGCGCCATCGACGCCACCTTCGAGACGGAATCCTTCTTCTTTCTTAAGAAGGGTTGCGAGCCCGGCGCGAACGATGGGGTGATCGTCCACAATCAGAATTCGAATCGTCGTTTGTTCATGGTGCTTATCCATCCGCCGCTACCTCCGCGCCACATTCCGCATTGTCTTGAGCCACCACGTCGACAGCAATGCCTGCGGCAACTTAGCGCGAACAATGACAGACGTTCCATGTCCCGGTGAACCATGAATCCGAAAGGTTGCGCCAATGCCGTCGGCGCGCCGCTTCATCCCGCGGATACCAAAACCGGCGCCTGTATTTTGCACCAAGATGCCATCGCCGTCGTCACGAATGGTGAGCTTCACGGTGTGTCTTCCGTAGACGAGACGCACCTGGATCGTTCGCGGCCGGGCATGCCTAACGGCATTTGCAATTGCTTCCTGACCGATGCGAAAGAGAGTATCGGCGATGCGGAGCGGAATCTGCTTCGGATCGCCGCGCACAGACACCACAATTGCGATGGGACCGCCCTTTACGATCGCTTCAGCGGCGTGTTCCAAGGACTTGGCAAGGCCCATTTGTTCAAGATTGCCGGGCCGCAACGCAGCGATATTGCGACGGGCTTCCATGTGACCAAATCGCACCAAGTCGACTGTCGCTTCAAGTTGCGTGCGCATGGATGTGCCAGCTTCGGCTTCTTCGCAGAGCGTTTCCAACTGGAATCCTAATCCAGAGAAGCTTTGAGCCAGCGTGTCGTGCATTTCGTGGGCAAGCCTTTCGCGCTCCTCGATGACAGCGCGCAGTCGCGATCGTTTAAAAGAGGCGTAGACCAGTTGCAGAGCAAACGACAGGGTGAGAACACCGATGATCAACTCAATCACATGCAGAGTGCTCCACCATGGAGGCGGCTCGACAACCTGCACATCTTCGAACGAACGGAGAAGCAAGGCGAAAGGAAGTTCGTCGTGTGTGAAGGGTCGGCCGGAGATGCAAATGCCGCGCAGGCGCAGGCGACTGCCTATCTCAAGGCCATGCGATCTGACTGCGGGGCTTCGGTTATCTGCCATAGCGATGAACGACTGGTTGCCCTCGTTCAACCTAAGTACCAGAGAGTTTCCTTCGGACTGCGGCTGGGCAGTCAGCTTTCCCTCGGTTTCAATGAACTGCGCATCGAATGCGCCGGTTGCAGCCTGTGCGGCACTCACGGCAACCGGCGGCTCCGGCGTATGCGACCACAGCAGCCTCACCGTGGCGTTGTGCAACTCCGAACTGAAGTCATGTAACTCGGCATCGCCGCTGGCTTCTACGGCATCGCCGATCTGAACCGGTTTGAGGGTGTGCGCCTGCGGAATAGCGATGCCGCCGGATGAATCCTGCACGAAGAGAATCGGTGACACCAGGGTGACCACTCCCTGTACTGTGACGCGGGAAGTGGTGTTCGGCGCGAGAAGACGCAGTTTTGCGATGGGCAAAGCGTGCAGATCTGTCTGGTACTCGCGCAGTTCGCGCTGGATTGGCTCGGTGTCGCGCTGATAGACGCCGAGATCGATGAGTGGCGGGGGGCCTGTTGGCTCATCTGGCCCGGAAGGCGCCTGATGCCCGATCATGGCCAGCAGATCCTGTTCGGTCGCCGGCCTCAGTTCAAGATTGCGCCAGACTGCCGCGGTCGAATACGATTGCAGGCCAAATCTGCCTTGCTGAATGCAATCGGGATCGCGCACCGAGGCGACTGTTGTTTCACCCTTCTCATTGGTTGCGCTGGCTGCGATGATGCAGTCATATGCAAGCACTTTCAGGTGATACCAGGTACCTGTGTACACACCCGGATGGACGGGTACCGCACGGAACTCATGCCACCCGTAGTCCGCACGGCCCACGATAAGAGTTTCGTCAAGATCACGCAGGCCCGCGAAGTAACCATGATACGAGTCAACCCCGACTTCTTCCTGCGTTGCGCGGATGACAAAGCCGGCATCGCCGGTCTCACTGAGTAACTGTATGTCGGCGTCGATGCTGTAGTTATGCCAATGAATATTGCCGTTCATGAGCTTGGCGCCGCGATCGTCGGCAATATTCTGCATTGTTCCGCTAACAACCTGCCAGGTACCGCCGAATGCCTGCCAGCCGCCTTGCTGCGTGCGAGGATCAGCATCGCGAGCGAAGTCATCATGGAAGAAAGGCACTCGCTGAACCCATCCGATGTAGGCGAATCGAGCGACCACGCCCACGCTGAGGAAAGTGACTGCGCCGATAGTCAGCCACAACAGCCATCGCTTTGTCAGCCTGCGCATCAGGGATAAAACCTTATAACCTGAACCAATTGAGGTCGAGAGTTTCTTTCACGTTATCTGAATCGATAGTCTCGCGGGTGACCAACACCGGCTGCACGATTACGTACTGCTTATTCGCGCCCACTTTGATCTCGTCAGCCATGAGGTTCATGGCGGCACGGCCCATCTGGTAGGTGTTCTGGATGATGACCGAGTCGATCTGGCCAGTGCGAATGGGAGCGAGGATGTTCTGATCGAATCCGACCAGAGGTGTGGTCAGCGTCCTATTGAACTCTGTCTGGGCGTAGAAGGCTCCGCGCGTTGATGCCTCGGTAAGGGCGATGATGGCGTCGACATGTTCGCCCTCGGCGAGCAGTCTCTCGGCTACCTGTTGTTCTTGAGAGACAGTTGGCAATGCAAGACTGCGGAACGCGACGTGAATCCCCGGAAACTCGTCTGCCAAGGTAGTTTCCAAACTGCGCGCCCGCTCGGCAGTACTGGTGAGTTGTTTGCTGATACCAAGAATGGCTACCGAGCCGTGCCCCTTGAGGAGCTGCCCGATGCGCCGCGCCGCCATTTGTCCTCCGCGATGTTCGTCATTGAGGACGTAGGCGAGTTTCGCACCTGGAGAGAGCCCCAGATCCGTGCCGACTACGACGACGGGAATTCCGCCATCGAGCGCGTTATGAACGGAAGTGCGCAGCGGCAGCGCTTCAACGGGAGAGACGATGACACCCTTGACGCCGTGCCGGACTGCCGTTGAAAGGATATCGATCTGTCCCTGCACATCGTCCTCACGCATCGGGGCATTCCAGTAAACGTGTAGCCCGTATTGATGGGCGGCTCGCTCGACCCCGGTGTGTTCAGCCTCCCAGAGCCAGGTGCCGCAGGTCCGCGGAATGACAGCGATCGCGATCGGCGTGCGGTGGCAGGCCGTGAGAAGTACCGCCGCACAGAGGGTAAGGGACAGGCAAGCCGGTTGCATTCCTTCCCCAACGCGCGTGGATAATTTTAAGTTTTTCATGGACTTACTGTCGTTCACATGCAAGCGCACCAAGCGGATTGAAGGTTCGCAGGCTGGATGAGCAATATGGTACACCTGCACCATATCCAACGGATATGTTCCGCGCCTAGTATTGGCGTGCCTTGAAACCCGCATTTCCACACAAGCCTATGTTTGCCTGAAATATTGGGGAGCCTGAGGAAGCGATGGGAAGGGGCATTTTGCGGCCGATTGAGAAAACGATTTCTGGACTGCAAAGCAGAAGAAGAGGTTTGCGCCGTGCTTTTGTTGAGTCGCGCGAGCGCCTCTTGTTCGTTATTCGCTAGGAGGAGACAGTGGACAAGCCGTTGGGAGTCACCATCCAGGCGCTTCGCCGGATGACACATTTGATAGCCGCGATGAAAACGCGGGCAAATCGGTGCGGCTTGTTGTGCGCTGCCCTGGTCTGCCTGAGTCTTCAGTGCCTGGCGCAGTACAGCGCCAATATTCAAGGAACGGTCCAGGATCCAAGCGGGGCCGCCGTCAACGGTGTGCGATTGCATCTGATCAACCTAAACACCGGGCAGAGCACCGAGGCGGTTTCGGATGCCAATGGGATATACCGCTTCATCAGCCTGGCGCCCGGAAAGTATCACCTGGAAGCGGAAGGGTCTGGATTCGCCAAGACCAGCGTGGCGCTGACGCTGGAGACGAATCAGAATCTGGCGGTGCCAGTGACTCTTACTATCGCTTCCGCTAATACCACGGTCGCCGTCACTGGAGAGCCTCCGGTTCTGGATACGGCCGAAAGCCGCAACCAATTGACGATCGAATCAGAAGCCGTTTCAACTCTTCCGCTCGCAGGCCGCAGCATGATTTCACTGGTCACGATGGCGCCAGGAGTGACAGGGCACGGCATTGTAGCCGGCGGATCACCGGGATCTGCAGCAGATAACTATTCCACCGAGACGCAAGTTGATTCCAGTGCCAACGGGCAGGGTGCTGTCGGTAATATGTACATCATCGACGGGCTTGATGTGACCAGCGCCATTCGCGCCGGGGTGCTGAATCTTACGCCCAATCCTGACTCCATTCAGGAAGCCAGCATCCAGGTGAATACCTACAACGTGGAGTACGGTCGCGCCAGTTCGATTCAGATGGCGATGACTACCAAGGCCGGTGGCGACAGGTTCCACGGAAACGTCAGCGACTACTTTAATAACCAGAAGTTATGGACGCACTCGCAGTTCAACGGTGGAGTGGCATTTGCTCCTTTCCACAGCAACAACATTTCCGCTACGATCGGCGGACCGATTGTTCCGCACCACCAGGCGTTTTTCTTTTTTGCCATCGAGCCTTTGCGCGAAGCGAGTTCGACGGGCAATGCGCTGGTGTCGTTTGAAGATCCCCAGTTTACGGCCTGGGCAAAAACGAAGTATCCAAGCTCGCTTGGAACGAGTTTGTTGGGAACCTATCCGGCCAAAGCATCGAACGCAACCGTTTCGCAAACTGCCGCGCAGGTTTTTGGCGCAACAGCGTGCGATAACACGGCCAGTGGCGGGTCGAACATCGGTAACGGCGTGCCGTGCGCGTTACCTGTCTTCGACAACGGCCTGTTCAATGCCACGAGCTTCCGTAATGGAAACCAGTGGAACGGGCGCATCGACAAGAATTTCACCAACGATCGCATCTATGGGAACTTTTACCGCACCACCCTCAACACAGGCGGTCCCGCGTTGCGGCCAGCGTTCACAAGCACTTCGAACTATTACACCGTCGCCTGGCAGGCCAACGAAGCGCACACATTTTCGCCATATACCATCAACGAAGCCATTGTCGGCGGAATGCGCGTAGAGGGCATCACTCCTGCTTCGGGTAACTTCAAAGTTCCGGTAGTCAACGTAAGCGGACTCGGGACCGGATTCGGCAATGGGTTTGCCCTGGGTGATTTCATCCAACACAACTATCACTGGCGGGATGTGCTGACGCACATTCATGGCGCTCACACCCTGAAGGCAGGGTATGAGGGATGGATGGGCGATGACGTCGAGCTATTCCAGGGACCCTACGATATGCCGACTTTCTTTTTCACGAGCATTCTCAATCTCGTGCAGGATGCCCCTTATAACGAGGGCGGCGTGATGTACAACCCTGTTACGGGAAAGCACGTGGAATGGAACTGGAATGCGGCCGGGCGCACGTACGGATTGTTTGCCCAGGACACCTGGAAGGCGCGCAAGAATCTGACAGTCAACTACGGCGTACGCTGGGATGACTTCGGCAATCCCTATTCGCGAAGCCCGCTCACGGTCTTTGGGAATTTTTATACCGGTTCAGGGGCAACCATCAACCAGCAGATTGCCAATGGCTCGGTCCGTCAGACTACGCATGCGCTCAGTCACTCCATCACCGATATTTTCAGTCCCCGCGTCGGACTGTCATGGGATCTCGCAGGAAATAGTCAATGGGTGCTGCATGGTGGCACAGGGTTCTTCCATAACTGGCCGACCATGGCGAACGTACAGGAGCAATATCGCGGCAACCCGCCGGGGCCGATTAACCCAACTTTCTATAGCGCCGATCCCGACCCCACGCGCAGACCAGTGTGGGGCTTGGGCACGACCAACAAACCACCGTTCGGATTTACGTACCCCACTCTCGCAGCCGCGCCGCTCAACGCGCAGGGCGGAATTACGGGACTGCAATTTGGAATCGGCGGCATCGATCCCAATCTCAAGACACCGGTAACCTATGTTTACTCGGCCCAACTGGAACATCCGTTGACCCACACATTTGTGGCGAGCGTCGGTTATTCCGGATCGCGTGCGAGTCGGCAACTCTCCGGCGGCGGCCAGGTTTACAACGTCAGCTATGGAGTGGACATCAACAGTTACCCGGGAGATCTGATCGTCAACCACAAGACAATTCCTACGCGGCTCAACCAGAGTTTTGGAGGCATCTACTACACGCAGAACGATCGTCGTTCCAGCTATGATGCTTTCATTGCGGATGTTCGCGGCCGTTTTGCGGGCACAGGTTTTATCGATGTCTCCTACACGCATTCCTCGTCAAAGGACGACACGCAGGTGTACCCGACCTGGACGAATCCCGGACAATACTTTGGGCCTTCGATCTGGGACGCGCCGAATCGGTTGTCCGCGACCGGCAACTATGAAGTGCGCGGATTTCGTCACGGGGAGGGCTTGATTGGACGCGTCACGGGCGGCTGGGGAATCAGCGGAACGATTATCGCGCAATCCGGCACTGCATTCACGGTTGCGAACTACAACGCCTTCAGCCCCGTCTGCGCTACGATGCCGTGCGCTCCCGACGCAGCGTGGATTGGAAACAGCGGAGGCGATTACAACGCGGATGGCGACAATTACGACTATCCGAATGTGTCGACCTATAGCATTCCTCACACAAGGAAGGACTGGCTGAAGGGAGTCTTCGCGAACAATCCATCGCAGATTGTCGCTCCGGCATATGGAAGCGGACTCCAAGGGAACGAGAAGTACGATGGGTTCCGCGGGCCAAAGTTCTTCGAGACCAACGCAAGCCTTCTCAAGGATACGAAGATTCGCGAGAGCCTCGACCTTCAGTTCCGCTTCGAGTTTTTCAACCTCTTCCAAAATACGAACCTGCAAAATCCCGACGTGAACATGACGGACGGCAACTTCGGGCGATCGACATCGCAGTATGAGCCGCGCTGGCTGCAGCTTGGCGCGAACCTCAAGTTTTAGGAAGCAGGCGTCAATACAAGAACCTTCATACTTCTCTCCTGAGAGTGGAGAGGCTGTCGAATCGGCCTCTCCACGTCCTTTCCTCATCGACTTCGTCTGAGTTCGTACTAACAGTGGCGGAAAAAATGAAAAAGGTTAGCTGTAGAAGGTTCTTCTCAATCGGAGCCGCAGCAGCCGGTTGCACACCGGGGGCACAAATCCTTATTGGCGCTGGCCTCGATAGCGAGCACGTTTCCTGCTTCGTCGATCGCGGTCACGCCATCGATCCGCACATTCGAGTACAACCAGGTGGAGTTGCTCGATGGCCAGATGCGCGAGCAGTTCGACGCCAATCACGGCTTCTTTTTTCAAACTCGATGATGACAAACTGCGCAAGCCATTTCGCCAGCGCGCCGGTCTCGCGGCTCCTGGCGACGACATGGGAGGCTGGTATGACAACGATCCGGCATTCAATGGAAAGGGCAGCTTTCACGGGTTCATTCCGGGACACAGCTGCGGTCAGTACCTTTCCGGCCTGGCCCGTGCCTATGCGGTCACCGGATCCAAGCCCACCCAGGAAAAAACATCGGCTTTCGAAGGGTTCGCTCCGATTGTTCGGATAATAGTTTCCGCACCAGGGAAATGGTTTCATTCTACAATTCGGTATTGTTCTTTCCGGTCCCTCTTGTTTCGACCGTTGGGAAGTGTCAGCCGACCGATCGGACCAGATCACAACTATCCAAATACTTCTCTGGGATAGAACAACGGAAGAAGTAGCGAGCTATTGGTTTTCACTGCCTTTGGTGACATCTTTCACGGCATCGGCAAATGACTTGGAGTCTTTGGTTCGGTGAATTCGACGCTTCAGTACATCGTCCCACGTGATGTAGGGATAGAGATTATGAGCTTTGGCCTGCTCTTCGAACTCAGCCTTAAGTGCAGCCAGTTTCTCGGGGTACTTTTTGGCTAAGTCAATTCGCTCTGTGTAGTCCTCATTCAGGTTGTAGAGTTCCCAGGCATTTTCATCGAAAGGCTGTGTGCTTTGCGCATTTCCAGTGATAAAGCTGCTCGGGTAAGCCAATTCAGCTTTCCACCCGTCGTGATAGATAGACCTGGAGCCAAAGATGTAGTAATACTGCAGCGTGTGACGGGAAGGCGCCGCGGCATCGTTGATCGAGTATGCCAATGACGTTCCCTCAATGGCATCCTGCTTGATTCCCTTGATCTGCTCAGGAGCCTTGATGCCTACGAGATCGATTGTCGTCGGAAGGATGTCAATGACATGACTGTACTGGGTACGAATTCCTCCTTTGTCCTTGATACCTTTCGGGTAATAGACGATGAGCGGATTGTGGGTGCCGCCTTCACTGTTCGCATCCTGCTTCCAATACTTGAACGGAGTATTGGCGGCCTGCGCCCAACCGAGCGGATAATTCCCCTGGGTGGCGGCGGACGTGCCGATCTCCCCAATCTTGCTCAAGTTGTAATCAATATTTTCTTTTTCCGATAAAGTATTGCCCCGCAAAGAGCGATCAATATCCCCGTTCAAAGTGCCTTCTTTGCTGGCGCCGTTGTCGCCGATCGAAATGAATATAAGCGTATTATCCAGTTGGTTTGTCTCTTTCAAGTGATTGATCAAACGGCCGACTTCATAATCCGTATATGTCAAATAGCCCGCATACACTTCCATGAAGCGTGCGTAAAGCTTCTTCTCGTCGAGTGATAACTGGTCCCAGGCCTTGATGTCCGGGTTGCGTTCGGGAAGTTTCGCATCGGCAGGGACCACGCCGAGTTTCTTCTGACGTTCAAAGACCTCCTCGCGATAGGCATCCCAGCCCTTGTCGAATTTGCCCTTGTATTGATCGCTCCAGTATTTGTCTACCTGGTGCGGAGCATGAGTGGCGCCAGGCGCGTAATAGAGGAAGAAGGGCTTGTCCCCGGCTGCCTTCTTCTGACGATCGATGTAGCTGATGGCTTTATCGGTGATCTGATCGCTGAAGTGGCGGCCATCGGGACGGACGTGAACCTGATCTTCCACCAGGTCCGGCTTGTATTGGTCGGTCTGCGAACCGAGGAATCCGAAGAAGTGGTCAAATCCCTTTCCGGTTGGCCAACGATCAAATGGGCCTGCATCGGTCGCATCTTCGTCAGGGGTTACACCATATTTGCCAACTGCGAATGTGTTGTAGCCATTCTCACGAAGAATTTCTGCAATGGTTCCAGCCGAGGAAGGAATCCTGCCGTCCCAGCCGGGGAATCCGGCGGACAGAATCGTGTGTGAAAATCCAGAAACGTGCACGGATGCGCTGTTACGGCCAGTCAGCAGAGCTGCGCGGGTTGGGGCACAGATCGCGCACGTATGGAAGTTCGTGTAGCGCAAACCATTGTTGGCAAGACTGTCAAACGTGGGAGTCTGGATGAGCCCACCGAATGTGCCGGCAGCGCCAAAGCCCACATCATCCAATAGGATCCACACTACGTTTGGGGCGCCGGCAGGCGCTTTCACAGGTTCCGGCCACCATTCTTTTGACTCGGCGAGGGTTCTGCCAACGACTCCCTGATACGGCTGTGTCGCTTGAGCATGCAGTGAGAGTCTCGCACTCGTCGCAAGTATTAACGTCGATGTCAACGCCTTCAGTACGTTTTTCTCTTTCATAGAGCTCCTGTTGATTTAAGTCATTCAGAGATGACTCGGGTAAAGGGTTGTTAACCGCTGTGCGGCAAAATTAGGAAGAATGGTTTAGTGCTGAATGCAGCCAGTTGGCCCACCCGCTGGCGAGATTTGCCTTTCGGTATGGGCACATCTATTCGGAGGCAACGAGAGGGTATTCAACAACAATTACGGCTAGACGCGGGAAAATGCATTCACATTTCTCCTTATCGGGCCAGTCGTCGGCTGAGGATTGAACAACCGTACCCATTCCATGACGCGCGCCGGTGCGCGGTCTTGCTCCAATTCGTGTGCCATAAACCGCATGTACGGATCGATGTGACGGAAGAATTGCTTGTAACCCGCACACAGATAATTCAGCCCGTACTCGCCTCTGGAAGTCGTCATGAAGCGGTGCTTGGGGCACTCGCCGTTGCAGGCAAAACGCACGTCGCATTCGCGGCAGTCGGAGGGCAGGCTAGTTTCCTTCGCGTTCCCAAACCGTGCCTGCTGCGGCGATGCAACCAGTCCGGAAATCTGCCTTTCAAGAATATTGCCGAGCCGGTTCTCTGGATATACGAAGTGATCGCAGGAGTAGAGATCACCGTTGTGCTCGACCACCAATGCCTGCCCGCACTTCGGCGCAAAGACGCACAGGCTTTGCGGAACATTGGCCCACGATTCCAGTGCCACATCGAAGATCTGCACGAAGACTCGGCCTACATCCTGCCGGACCCACTCGTCGAAGATAGTGTTGAGGAATTTGCCAAACTGGTGCGGCTCGACAGACCAGTCGGAGACCGATGCTCGCTGGCGCGAGTAAGGCTTGATGAGAACCAGGCCGTTGGAATCGGGCTGCTCGGCCACCTGTTCCACCACCGGAATGAACTGCAGATATTTGCTACCGATTTGCTTGAGGAACCGGTAGACATCTAACGCGAAGTAGGAGTTCTTCCGGTTGATCACCGTGAGCGTGTTGAACTCGACTCCGTGCTTCTTCAGGGCATCAAGCCCGCGCATGACGCGCGCGAACGTCGGCTGGCCGCCCTTGTCGACGCGATAGATATCGTGGATTTCCTGCGGCCCATCGACCGATAAGCCGATGAGGAACCGGTTGCGTGCCAGAAACTCGCCCCAGGCATCGTCCAGCAACGTTCCGTTGGTCTGGAAGGCGTTGTCGATGGTTTTGCCGTGGGCGTATTTGTTCTGAAACTCGAGGACGCGCTCGAAGAACGGAATGCCAAGCAGTGTGGGCTCGCCGCCCTGCCAGGCGAAACTCACGTGCTCGCCTGGCTGCGCTTGAATGTACTGGCGAATGTAGGCTTCGAGCACATCATCGCGCATGCGATAGTCGCGCCCGCTCTTGGCATAGAGATTCTCTTTCTCGAGGTAGTAGCAGTACGTACAGTCGAGATTGCAGATCGGCCCATGCGGCTTGGCCATGATGTGAAATGGCTTCATCGGTTGCGCTCCTGAGGTGCATGCAGATCGGGCAAAATTGCCCAGACAAAAGCCCCGAGAGTAACCCGGGGCATGCTTTGCACATCTCAGAAGTGGATTTGGCCTAGAGCCGTATATCCAGCGCATTCCCGCGAGTTCGCTCAATTGTCTTTGGCGTCACAGAGCGACAACAACAAGCGCGGAATGGGGTGAGATCTTTCATCGCATTGTCATCTTTCTGAATTGCGGAGGAATCACGCGCTTCAGCAAGAAGGATGTTTCGATCTTGCATTGAAGAGAGTTTCCTGTCAAGCAAAGTGCGAATTTCGTCACCGGACATGGCGGTTCCGATGAGTTCAGCGCCGAAATCAGCGCTCGCAACCGAACTTAACTTTTTGCATGAGAGTTGACATTTGACCAGGTTTATGGCGAGATAGACCGAGATGCGTACCCTGAGCCATGGCACCGCACGTGTATTACTCGCCGCGCGAACTCTCCATCGCGCGCATGGCTGTTGTTGATTCCTCGGCATCGCTTCCACTGCACTACGGACGCGCCGCGGGCGGCATCATCAATCTTGTTTACAAGTCAGGAACGGAACACTACCACGGCGAAGTCTTCGATTTCTTCCGTAACTCGGTACTCGATACCAAGAACTACTTTGATATGAGAGACCCGGCTTCAGAATGAACTCTTTCGGAGCAACATTCGGTGGTCCGTTGTTCCCGTCCAATCATCGGCGCACCTTCTTCTTCGCGGACTGTTGCGCGAAAGAACGACTGATGGCCTCTATTCGCAATCGGGCATGTTCCTTCGTACAGGACAGACATCGAGGCAGCGTTACATTGGTGGAATGCAGGATTTGAGCATTCAATGGCAGACCTGTCGCCATGCCACAGTTCAATTCTTAGGGGCATCACCGCTCCGCGTGGAATGTAGCCGTGAGCTTTGGCGTTGGCCTGGATACCCACTCGATATCAACAATCTCGCTCTTGCGGGGCTCAAGCTGCCGGATGACGTGATGCACTGCCTGATGAGTAGTTGGATATAAGCTTCCTATTGTTCCGAACACTGGTATCGTCTGGCAACTGATCTATTTCCGATTTTGACCCAAAACAACTTCTCGGCGTATTCGAGAATCGGGGAACCTTTGCGTTTTCGAACTGCAGATGAACGCCTTGAGGGTGCCCTTTTTCAAAGGCACCCGAACACAGTCATCTAGACACCGGTCATCTTCTCGAGGTGTTCCGGATAGCGATCGCCCTCCACCTTGATCTTCGAGGCTGCGTCATTGATCTGCTTGAGATCGTCGGGCGTAAGTTGTACTTTCAGCGTTCCGATGTTCTCGTCCAGACGAGACAACTTGGTCGTGCCAGGAATCGGAACGATCCAGGGCTTCTGGGCAAGCAGCCATGCGAGCGCGATCTGGGCAGGTGTTGCTCCCTTCTGCTTTCCTATCTGGGTAAGCAGGGCGACGACCGCCTGATTAGCCTTCCGGGCTTCCGGCGTAAAGCGAGGCAGGGTGCTGCGGAAGTCGCCCTTGCCAAGCTCAGTGCTTTCGTCCATCTTCCCCGTCAGGAAGCCTTTGCCGAGTGGGCTATACGGCACCAAGCCGATGCCCAACTCCTCAAGCGTCGGGATCACCTCCGCCTCAGGCCGTCGCCACCAAAGCGAGTATTCGCTCTGGAGTGCGGTTACGGGCTGAACCGCGTGCGCGCGGCGAATCGTTCCCACACCTGCCTCAGAAAGGCCGAAGTGCTTGACCTTGCCTTCCTGAATCAACTCCTTCACCGCTCCAGCTACATCCTCGATCGGTACGGCGGGGTCAACGCGATGCTGATAGAACAGATCGATCACATCAGTTTTAAGGCGTTTGAGCGAGGCCTCAGCGACCTGCCTGATACGCTCGGGGCGGCTGTTCAAGCCTTGCCAGCCTGGGCTTCCGTCCGGATTGAGATTGAACCCGAATTTGGTGGCGAGGACCACCTTGTCGCGTAACGGGGAGAGCGCCTCGCCGAGCAACTCCTCGTTGGTGAACGGGCCATAGACCTCGGCCGTATCGAAGAAGGTGATGCCGCGGTCCACCGCCGTCCTCAGAACTTCGATCATCTGCTGCTTGTCGTGAACCACACCATACGAAAAACTCATGCCCATGCAGCCGAGGCCGAGAGCAGAGACTTCCAGATTGCTTGTTCCTAATTTGCGTTTTTGCATTTGCTTCTCCTACCCATTGCTTAGAACTGCTTTGGTCCGAAGTACCCCCAATGGAATTGAGGGTGTACGTTTGGCCGTTACTCAGATTTCAGCGAAGCCATATCGATGGAGAAACGGTACTTCACATCGGACCTAGCCAGTCGCTCGTAGGCTTCGTTGATCTGTTGGATGGGGATGACTTCGACATCCGCAGTAATGTTGTGCTTGCCGCAGAAGTCGAGCATTTCCTGGGTTTCGGCAATGCCTCCGATGAGTGAACCAGAGAAGCTGCGGCGTCCCATGAGGAGACCGAATACGGAGACGGGTAGAGGTTTATCGGGCGCACCCACCATGATGATGTTGCCGTCGCGGCGAAGAAGGTTGATGTAGGCGTTGATGTCGTGCTCGGCGGCGACGGCGTCGAGGATGAAGTCGAAGCTGCCGGCGTGTTTCTGCATCTCGTCGGTGTTGCGTGAGATGACGACCTCGTCGGCGCCGAGGCGCAGCGCGTCATCCTTCTTCTTGGGTGACGTGGTGAAGACGACCGTGTGGGCTCCGAGCGTGTGCGCGAACTTGACGGCCATGTGGCCAAGCCCACCGAGACCGACGACACCGACCTTCTTGCCCTTGGTCACGCCCCAGTGGCGCATCGGCGAGTAGGTTGTGATTCCGGCGCAGAGCAGCGGCGCTGTTGCTGCAAGCTCGAGGTTCGAGGGAACGCTGAGCACGAAGCGGTTGTTCACGACGATGCTGTCGGAGTAGCCACCATAAGTGACGCCTCCGGAGTGCTTGTCGGGAAAGTTGTAGGTGAGAATCATGTTCGGGCAGAACTGCTCGAGTCCCGCCTTGCACTCGGGGCAGGTGCCGTCGGAGTCGACCAGGCAACCAACGGCGGCGAGATCGCCGGGCTTGAATCTGGCAACGGCCGAGCCGACCTTTGTGACGCGGCCGACGATTTCATGGCCGGGAACACAGGGGTAGACGGTCGGCATGAGACCACTCCACTCGTTGCGCGCCTGGTGAAGATCCGAGTGGCAGATGCCGCAGAAGAGGATCTCGATCTGCACGTCATGTTCGGTGAGATCGCGCCGCGTGATCGTGGTCGACGCAAACGGCGAAGTTGCACTCGAAACGGAATAGGCTTTTGCTTTGTACATGGGGGATCACCTCTGCCTTTCTTGAGCTTTGCGATCTGGGCGATTGCGCATGAAGGCGCAGTAGCCCTTATGGAGACGGAACATGGTACAACCGTGCGTGTAATATCGGCCATGATCTACTTGCGGAATCGCGATACTCAATCCCGCCCGGAGTTTTGCATGCCTGACACCGCAGCTCATCTCAAGCTAGAGTAAGGAAGGACCTCGCATTCTCGATACTCCGATCGTGCCTTTTTTTTGCCTATTCCTGTCGATCGGCAGAATTTTTGCGCGCACTTCGTTGAATCAGCGTTACGCTGGCTTTAAAGGAGCGACCGACGTCGACGTGGCAGAAGATTTACATGCTAATAGCGAACCGACACGCGTGATTGCAATCAGGGCTGAGTTGGCACGCAAAGTTGCGGCGCACATAGAGGTGGAGGGAACACAGGAAACCGAGATACCAGGTCTGAGCCTCTACCGCCGATCGGCACCGACAGCTTGCACTTCGGCGACGTACGAGCCCCGGCTGATTGTTTTCGTGCAGGGACAGAAACGAATCAACCTCGGCAGAACGACAATCCTGTGCGACGAGGCAACTTTCCTTCTCACCTCGGTGGATTTGCCTGTCGTGAGCCAGGTCATCAAGGCGACTCGCGATGAACCAATTCTCGGCTTGCTGCTCAGGCTCGAAATGCCCCAGGTGCGCAGGATTCTTAGCGAAGAGGAATTTGCATTGCCCGAGGAAGCATCCGGCGCTCGCGGCATGGCAGTTGGCGTGACTTCTTTCGAACTCCTGAGCGCATGCTCCCGGCTCATGGATCTTCTGGACGCGCCCCAGGATATTCCATTTGTCAGCAGGCTCATCCAGCGGGAGATCATTTACCGCTTGCTTCGAAGTGCCCAAGGGCCTCATCTCCGCGCGATTGCGACGTCGGGAGAGCAAAGCCACCGTACCGCCAAAGCTGTCACCTGGCTCAGAGCCAATTACACCAAGCCGCTGCGAATTGGGGAACTCGCTGCTGTCGCGCAGATGGGGCTGTCGACCCTGCACCATCATTTTCGATCTCTGACGGCGATGAGCCCTCTGCAGTACCAGAAGCACCTTCGATTACATGTGGCCAGAGAGCGCATGCTCAATGACGATCTGGATGCCACAACCGCAGCCTTCGAAGTGGGTTATGAAAGCATTAGCCAATTCAATCGGGAGTACAGCCGATTTTTCGGTCATCCACCCAAGCGGGATATCAAAGCACATCGTCTCGCTCTCACCGAAACGAATCGCGATTGACTTGCCTCACTTATTACTGAAATCGAAAAACTGCAATATGTCATGTTTTGTGAATTCGCAGATTTGAATGCCGGCATCGAATTGTTTGTCCGCCAGATCAACGGGGCCAATTAACAGTGACGACATCGCAATGCCTATGGTCGTGCGAATTAGCCGGCGACTCGCGTGGTGGGGCGCTTTGCGTTACCCAAGGACTTATGTCTTGGATTAAAGCCATCCCTTGACTCGGGCGATGCGGGCGGCTTCAACACGATTGGAAGCACTCAGTTTACTGATAGCTTCGGAGAGATAATTTCGGACAGTTCCTTCGGAAAGGTGGAGTTCCTCGGAGATTTCCAGTGAAGACTTTCCCTCTCCCGCACGCCATAGGACCTGCCTCTCCCTTTCGGTCAATGGATCAGGGCCGCCGTCCCATGCTCCGGCGGCCAGATCGGGGTCGACAACCTTTAGACCTTTGTGTACGCGCCGTACGGCGTCTGCCAGTTCAGCGGCAGGACGGTCCTTTAACAGATATCCCTTCGCGCCTGCGTCGAGCGCACGTCGAAGATAGCCCGGTCTCGCGAAAGTAGTGAGAATGACAACGCGAGTCTGCGGAAAGCGTTCGCGCACTTCACTGGCCAGGGTTAGGCCCGTCATCTCGGGCATTTCAATGTCGGTGACCAGAACGTCTGGGCGAAGCTTTGCGACTGCGGCGAGAGCCTCGCGTCCGTTTACTGCTTTGGCGCACACCGCGATATCCGGTTCAGTTTCCAGCAGAGCGGCCAAAGCGCCCAGCACCATCGCCTGATCTTCTGCGACAATCACCTGTATTTTTTTCATGCGTGTTCCGGAATCTCAACGAGGAGACGGGTTCCATTGTCGGAGTCGACTTGTAATCGGCCACCCAGCGACTCGACACGTTCGCGCATACCTCGCAGGCCGTTTCCTTCCTGGCGAATACCGCCGCGACCGTCGTCTTCGACGAGCAGAGATGTTACGGAGCCGTTGTTGAGTAGCTCCAACCGGCAGTGAGTCGCTTGAGCGTGGCGAACGATATTTGTAACCGCTTCACGCACAATCAAAGAGAGTACTGTCTCTTCAGCGGCATGCAGCTTTGGTGGCTTCGCCTGGCATACTAGCGTTACCCCCGCGGACTCAAGTGTCTTGATGGCGCGATCAATCTCAGCGGCCAATCCTTCTGCCCGGTACCCGCGAATCGCCTCACGCACTTCGGTTAGCGCTTTTCGCGCAACCTCTTCAACTTCGCGAATTTCAGTTCGCGCGCGTGCCGGATCGCGATCGAAGAGACGTCCTGCTAATTCTGACTTGAGAACGACTACTGAAAGTGTGTGGCCCAGCACATCATGAAGGTCGCGCGCAATGCGCTCACGCTCCGCCACTTTAGCGAGATGAGCGATCTCTTCATGGGCGAGTTCAAGCTTCCGGCTGGCTCGCTTCTGCTGGGCGAAGATGATGTTTGTGCCGCCAACCACCAAGGAGACGAGCGAACAGATGGCCCAATCCCATGGGCTCAGGTGCAGAAGCCAGCCTTCGAGAATCATCGCAGCGCATAAGGCGATGATGAGCGGCACAACGACGGTGACTCGCTCAACCAAGAATGGTAAAAACGCCGCGACGAACGTGATTACACCCATGGTGCCTGGATTTCTTGGTATATAGCAAAGGCCGAGCACCGCCATGGCACCGAGCGAAATGCGGCTCAACCACTTGGTCCTGGCGATGACCATAGTGGTATAGATTGCCAGGAACACCAAATAGAAGAGAGTGAAACTTACCCAGCCGGTGACGCTATTGCGCTGGACGGGTTCGATGAAAAAGAAACAGGAATAAACCAGCCAGACAAAGTCAACCCACCTGATGCGATCATGTCCGCGATTGAACGTTGCGGCCAGTCGCAGCGAGGGAGGGCTCTTGGGGCGAATGTCGCTGGAAGAGTCCTGCAGATCTTGATCAATCATGCCTTTGCCTCACTCCTTGTAAATACGATCCAGGCAATGCCGAGCACGATGCAGGTAAAGCCTATCAGAGCGTACCAATGATTGAGCATCGGTCCGGAGTTCGCGAAGCCAAAGATGTTTAGCGCCAATTGGGCGAAGTGATAGTTTGGCAATGCCGGCGCAATGCGCTGCAGCCAATGCGGCAGGATGTTCAGCGGCATCCACATTCCAGACGCAAAGGAAAGCGGCAGATTGATGAGGTTGATTACACCGGGGCCGGCATTGGGCGGCACGACCAGAGAAATCAGCAGTCCCATAGCTCCGAAGGGCAAAGAGCCGCCAAGCACAACAGCAAACAGGCGCAGCGCTTCAGACGCATAGACGTGCACGCCGCCCAGCGTCACCGACAACACGATCAGGACCGCCACAGTGACTAATCCAAAAGCGGTGCAGGAAACGGTCTTCGCTCCGAGGTAAGCCATGCGCGGCATGGGGCTCGCCTGCTTGAGTTCCAACCATCCTTGTGCGCGTTCCATCGCGATGCCCATGCCCATTCCAAAGAGGCACGAAGAGATTGCTCCGAAGCAGCTATATCCGGCAAGCAGATAGCGAGCGAAGTCTGTGTGTCGATTTGTAACCCCGAACAGAAGGTAAAACATGACCGGGAAGCCTATGACGGAGATTGAGAACGTGCGGGTGCGCAACATTTTGAGGAACTCGTACTTCGTCTCTTTGGCGAAGAGGTGAATGTAGTAGCCAAGTTCAAGCGACTTAGGACGATTTGTGATTGCGATGGTAGCCATTGGCTTCTCCTTCTAATTCTGTTGCGCTTCGGGACGCGTGAGTGCGAGGAAGGCATCTTCCAGAGCCGCTGCGGAGATCTCGAGCCCATGCAAAGAGTCATCGCGAAGCAGCATTTCTCTCACGACGCTCTCCGGCTGCTCCGCCGTGATGACCATCGCCTCGCGGTCCCGGTGTACTTCTGTAACTGTGGGCAGACTGGAGATGAACTCCTGATCCAATTGCGTAATGCAGCGAATTCGGCGTCCCGAGACACGATGTTTGATCTCTGAAGGAGTGCCCTCGCAAACGATTTTGCCTTTATTGATGACGACCACGCGACTGGCCAGAAGGTCAGCTTCTTCGAGATAGTGCGTGGTGAGAAGAACCGTCTTGCCGGCCGAAGACAAGGCGCGAACCTGGTCCCACAATCCGCGCCGGGATTCGATGTCCATTCCAACTGTCGGCTCATCCAGGAACACCAAATCCGGATTGCCGCACAGTGCGAGACCGAACAATACTCGTTGTTTCTGCCCGCCCGAGAGCTTGCCGAACATCTTGTCTTCAAGGCCCTGGAGTTTGGCGATACGAACAACGTCGGTCACGGACAAGGGATCGGGGTAGTAGCTTCGAAACAGATCGATGTGCTCGCGAACACGGAGCATTTCAGGAACGCGGGTTACTTGCAGCATGGCTCCGGTACGGACCCGGGCATCTGCATCACGTGGGTCGCGCCCCATCACGCGTATGCTGCCGGCGCTCGCCGATATGAGTCCCAACAGGAGTCGCACGGCCGTTGTTTTTCCTGCGCCGTTCGGACCAAGCAGGGCCACAACTTCGCCGGGATAAAGCTGGAGGGAAAACTGATCGAGAGCTTTAGTTTCTCTGTAGCACTTGGTCACGGAATACAGCGATGCAACGGGAGCGCCTTGATGAATCAAGGGCACATGCTCCAAATGAGCGGGCGTTGGGAAGACTGAGTTTGCTGCCATGGGCCGGTCTCCTGATGCCCGGGATCATTCACCAGGCTACGAAGACAGCATCTCGCGAACGGCAAGCGGGCTCCAGTGGGGTTCGTCATCAATCTGATATGACAAACGTCATCCGCGCTCCCCCAAAGCATTGAGTCAGGTGAACTTTCGGACGGACAGATGGCGGCTATTGGACCCGGCAGGATGAAAGGACGAAACCTCTTCTACACTGGGAGCGGGAGAACCTTATGAGCGATGGCCGCGAGGAAAGGGAAGAGCGAGAGAAGCGCCGCAAGCTGGAGGAGCAGGAAGACCGCGAAGACAAGATTGACCACTACCACATAGACGAGTGGGAGCAGGAGAGGCCCGACTCATAACGCTGGTCAAGTGCGGTTTTTTGCATTTGATCGTTGCCTGCCGGACCAGTTCAGGATCCTTTAAGCTTATCCGTAATCTCCCACCCGAGTTGCACCTCAATTGAGATCTTTTAGCTTTCAGATCTGAGTTTTTTGCTTGACACTGGCTGCGAAAGAGACCTACACTGCCCGGGATTTGTAACGCTTCCTCTCTTAGAATCACAATAAAAATTGAGCGTTAACATTTGCCGGAGGCCGGAAATGAATTACGGACGTTTTGTCGTTCGCAATCAGCAGGATAGGTGCGTCCGCACTTATGGCCTGAAGCGCGTTGCCGCAGTTGGCGCAATTACCCTCGCCTTTCTTGGTTCTTCTGTTTACAAGGCTGATGCACAATCGGCTCCTGAAATTGAGACGCAAGCCGCAGGCCAAGCACAGGCTCATCCTGCGCGTCCGCGGCACGATGTTCCAAAGGATGACGCTGCGCAACAATCACGGAATTCACGCCTTAACACTTCCACAATTACTCCAGGGCCGGCTGGCGCACACCTCACTTACTACGGCGGCCCGGTAGTTTCCAACGTGAACGTGGCAGTCGTTTACTACGGCAGCGGATCGTATCTGCCTGCTCTGAGCACCACCCTGCCGAGCTTCTACGCGGCCCTGTCAAACGGCACGTTCATGGACATGTTGAGCGAATACAGTACGCAGGGAGTAAGTGGAGGGGGAACTGTCGGAAGCCAGTTGATTCAACATGGCGGGTCGAATTCATTTCTTGGCAGCTTCACCATCACACCCAGCGCAGCTAACAACGGTTCAACGATCAGCGACGCGCAGATCCAAGCAGAACTACAGGCGCAGATCAATGGCAGCCACCTTCCCGCGCCCTCGTATGACAGCAGCGGAAATGCCAACACAATTTACATGATTTATTTTCCGCCGGGGAAGACGATCACGCAGGGTGGTTCGTCGAGTTGCGTGTCGGGTGGATTTTGCGCGTACCACGGGACGATAGCAAGCGGGAGCAGGAACATTCTTTACGGCATTCAACCCGACATGCAATCGGGTAGCGGTTGTTTCACGGGTTGCGGCAACTCCACAGTGATTAACAATTACACTTCAGTTGCCAGTCATGAGTTTGCTGAGACGGTTACCGACGCGGCAGTGGGGCTGGCGACAACCCTTTCGCCCCCGCTTGCGTGGTACGACAATACCAACGGCGAAGTGGGTGATATCTGCAACGCCATCCAGGGCGCGGCGGATGGTTATACGGTTCAGGCGGAGTGGTCGAATCTCCAGAACGGCTGCGCCCTTGGACCCGTTACCTTCACTGTCGGCACCCCCGCGAGTGCGGCCGCCGGATCGTCGATCAGCGTAACTGTCACCGCCAAAAAGAGCGACGGCACGAGTTTGTCGGCGTATCGGGGAACAGCTCATTTCACCAGTACTGACGCCTCTGCCACGCTGCCGGCTAACTACACATTTACTTCAACCGACGCGGGGGCGCACACATTCACCGGCGTTGTTTTGCGCACGACCGGCAATCAGACGATCAGTGCGGCCGGTACTGTGTCTACGGGATTCAAAGGCACGAGCGCAGCGATTTCTGTCAGTGGAGTTGCTGCCAATGATTTCAGTATCACTGCATCGCCTTCCACGCTCAGCATTGCTCCGGGCGCAAACTCAGCAGCAACGATTTCGACGGCGGTAACTTCGGGAGCTGCCGGTTCAGTATCGCTTGCGGTATCGGGCGCGCCAAGTGGCGTAACGGCAACAGTCTCTCCAACGACAATCACTGCCGGCAGCAGTTCGACCCTTACGGTAAGCACAACCGCGTCAGCAGTGGCGGGCACCTATACGCTAACGGTGACGGGTACCGAGGGCACGGCGGTACATTCGACGGCAGTGACACTCACGATTACCAGCAGCGGCGGAACGGGCGGCCTCACCAACGGCGGTTTTGAAAGCGGCTTGACGGGGTGGACGGGGGCAGGCACAACGAGTGTGACCACGAGCGGGTGTCATGGTGGCACCTCCTGTGCCATGGCCGGCGGCACTTCGGCAACCAATGGCGATAGTTCAGTTTCTCAGATCTTCACGGCACCGACGGGAGCGACCGGGCTCTCATTCTGGTACAAAGTGACGTGCCCGGACACGGTTACGTATGACTGGGCCACGGCTATCCTGAAAGACAATACCGCCGGCACAACCGCAACGGCACTTGGGAAGACCTGCGTCACAGCAGGTGTCTGGACGAATGTCACTGCCGCCCTTACGGCTGGGCACAGTTACACACTGACCCTTACCAGCCACGACGACAATTACGCAGGAGATCCCACGTACACTCTCTTTGACGACGTGACAGTGACAACCAGCGCACCGCCGCCGAGCGGGATCACCAACGGTGGATTCGAAGCCGGCACATTAACGGGCTGGACCACTGCCGGCGCGTCTGAGACTGTTGTGAACAGCGGTTGCCATAGCGGAACCTACTGCGCCAGGGCGGGCAGCACGGTACCCACCAACGGCGACAGTTCTATCACTGAATCGTTCACCGTGCCATCGGGGAAGACTCAGCTCAGCCTCTACTACAAGATGACCTGCCCGGACACGGTTACCTATGACTGGGCTACAGTCACCTTGAAAAACAACACGGCCGGCACCACGACAACCGTGCTCGCCAAGACGTGCTCAACCAGTTCGACGTGGCTCAATAAAACAGTGGGAGTGACCGCCGGCGCGAGCTACACGCTTACACTCACAAGCCACGACGACAACTACACTGGAGATGCGACATTCACCCTGTACGACGACGTGACGCTGAATTAGCAAACATTCAATGCTGAAGAGCTCCACTCTTTCTCAATGGAAGGGCGGAGCTTTTTAAGCACGAACCGCAGCGTCGATGTGCTTCAAATGATTAATCTGTCGAGCTCGCTCAGTCAGCGCGACGAAATGCTCGAGGTAACCAGGGATTACCTTTAAGCATTCATCAGCCGCTCGATCGTACCGTTGATTTTGTTTCGACTTGGATGCGAATTCCGCACCATCATTCGGCGCAGTATCTCCTTGACAATGCAGGGGTCGGCCGGTAAACTCCAGCCATTCTTTGTCAGCTTCTCCCCTTGGGGCTATTCCTTTACATTTCGATTTGAGAGGTCATGCCATGCTCAGAGGTAGGTCATCTCTGGACGGCCTTGCTAGCCTTGGAGCAATTGCAGCGTGCGTTGTATTCGCGACTGCGATAGGGCTATCGGGCTGCGGGACAACTGCAGTATCAACGAGCCCTCCAGCAAGCGCGAGCGCAAGTAAACCAGGCGCAGCAGTTTCGGGGCACGTTTGGGATTCGCGGATAGCCGGACTGCGTCCGGTTACGGGCTCGCTAGGTGCGGCCCATCTTGCAGGCTCGATCAGCGGTGCGACCTTCTCGGCGGCGGCCCCTTGCAGCAGCAAAGACTTCGCCTTACTCGCGGACCCGACGGGCGCCGTAACGATGATGTCGTTGTCGTCAGGACAGCAGTCACAGCTTGCAGCGCCAGTCGGAAAGAGTGAGCGCATTCTGCTGAGCCCCTCATGCTCGAATGCACTTGTCTATTCGCCTGGGATCGCGAGCGGAGTTCTGATCAGCGGGCTGCCTTCTTCACCGCTGGTGCAGTCTCTCAGCTTTGCGTCGTCAGGCTCGATCGTAGGCGCCGCAGTGAGTGATCTCGGCACAGTTTTACTGGCCAGTCGCAACAGCGACGGGTCATCTGCAGTGCGGTTGCTGCCGGTTGCCGGATCGAGTCAAACGCTCACGCGATTGAAGCAGTTCGGCGCGATGACATTCCTGCCAGGCGGAGATAATGCGGTGATCGCTGACGCCGGCACGAACATCGTGTCGCTTGAAAAGCAGCTCTCGGGGAATCCAACCCTTTCTCAGTTGGCGTCTTCCGCAACGGGCATTTCAAAACCAGTTGCAGCATCTGCATCTGCCGACGGGCACTTCGCATTTGTCGCGAACGGGACCGGGGGAAACATTTATCGATTTGACATGTCCGGCGCGTCGGCTCCGATCAGAATCTCGTGTGCCTGCACTGCCTCTGAGCTGCTTCCTCTGTATGGCAATGCCAGCTTCCAGTTGAGTGATCCCGCGGCGGGAACCATCTTCGCGCTGGATGGAGATGCATCGGTGCCGAGGACTGTATTCATTCCTACCGATAAGATCGCAAGCGTTCGCGGAGGCGCACAATGACAAGCACTCGCGTGCCTCAGGTTCGATTTGCCGTTGTTGCGATTCTGTCGATGGCAAGCTGGACAGTGTTCCAAGCTCAAATTTCGCCAAAGCTCGAAGCGCAGGTATTGGGCCAATCCCCGAGTACGACCAATCTCACCGCGACTCCGTCCCCGCTGGTTCTTCCCGGAGGTCTGCAGCTGACCTCGACCGTCAACCAGACACCCACAGGAGCCGCCGCACCGAATGGCACAGTAAGTTTTTATGCAGACGGCTCGGCGTTGCTCGGTACCGCTTCTCTCAAAGTTCAGCCATCTACACAGACATGGACACGGATACCGTTCCCGGGAGCTTCGATCACTTACCCGATTGGAGTTGCTTCTGTGGTGCTGGCGCCGGGCATTCCGCCAGTAGTCGTGAGCGCGCAGAGCCCCAGCACGGCAGCATACGGCATTGGCGAGGCGATCATAGGCTTTCCGAGTGTCGCTTTGTATGAAGCTTCACCCGATGGCACTTCGCTGAACCAGTTCACTTATACCGATCCCAATCAGACAACGACAGATGCCATCGCAAGTGGATATTTCCTGCTGCCCAAGTCTTCAGGGGTTCAGAGTTTTCTGGTGCATGAGAACTTCAGTTACCAGGTATTCGACGGATCTACCACAGTGACTGCGACCAGCCAGAATCTCAATGCTCCGAAGCAAACGAGCTTTTCAGGGTGTGATTGTGCTTCAGATCCTGAATCCATTGCCATCGACGACTTCGACAATGACGGGTACTCCGATGTTGGAGTCTTGCTTCAGCCGTATTTCTATGTAGAGTCATTTACAAGTCCAGCGGCAGGGATCGCGGTGAATCTGGGGGCAGCGAAGCCCGGGGCTTTTGATAACTTTATCCAAGCGCCAAATCCCTCGTCGTTTCCCCCGAACGATCTATTCTGCCCGATCGCGGTCACGACGGGGCATTTTACCTCGTCGGCAGGAGCGCAACTTGCGGTTCTGGCTTCAGACTCCACGACCACATGCCTGGGGTCCAATGGCTCAATCGCCATCTATTTTTATGCGTACGACAGCACCAACAAGGCCCTGGTCGAGGTTGGAACTCCGCTGGCGCTTTCTGACGCGAATGCCAATACGCTTGCGGCCGCGGATCTGAACCACGACGGAATCACGGACCTGATTATTGGCGAAGCGATCTCCAATCCTTCCAGTGAGATTCCTTCGGGGGGAATCAGGACAGCCATCGGAAATGGTGATGGCACCTTCAAGACGCCATCAGCGCTTTTGGACACCTCATTCCAACCGGAAGTGTTCGTGACAAATGACTTCAATGGTGACGGCTTCGTAGACGTGGCCTACACCATGTTTGGCGCACTTGGCGTCACGTTTGGGGATGGAACCGGGGCTCTGACGAATAACGCGGTGTACGCGTACGTTCCAGCGACTAGCAACACGCCGGGCGGTATCGCGAGCGCGGACTTCAATGCGGACGGACTTGCCGATATCGTCACAGTGCCAGGCAATTCGTACTCAAGCTCCGACATTATCGATGTCGATTTTAGTACGGCTTCTTCTAAAGCTGTACTGTCAATCGCGAGCAAACCGCTCACGGCGGGGACGCATACACTTACCGCGGCATACTCAGGCGACGTCAATTTTGCGGCGAGCCAGTCTGCCGGAGTAACAGAGGTAGTTACCAAGACTGCGCCCATTGTGACCTGGAATCCGACTGTAACGACGATTGTTTACGGAACGTTGCTGAGTGGCGCCCAGTTGAACGCTTCGGCTAGTGTTCCAGGGTTATTCAGTTATAGTCCTGGTCTGCAGGCGCTTCTGCCCTCGGGAACAGATACTGTCACCGCGACGTTCACGCCAACTGATAACTTCGATTACTCAGCTGTCATTTCAACAACAAACATCGTTGTCACCAAGGCGACGCCCGTCATCACCTGGAATCCGTCTGCAACAACACTTGAGTACGGGACACTGCTGAGTAGCACCCTGTTGAACGCTGCGGCGAATGTCCCGGGAGCCTTCAGTTATAACCCTGGCCTTCAGTCGCTGCTGCCTCCGGGTACAGACACTGTTACGGCGACATTTACTCCGACGGATAGTTCAAATTATGGGGGCGCGGTGTCCACGCACCAGTTCACCGTTGGCTCGCCTTCGCTCACAAGCGTTCTGCCTGGGTCGGTGAATGTCGGCAGTGCGAACACCACAATTACTGCTACAGGTCTCGGATTTGTTTCGGGGGCCGTGGTCAAATACAACGCCAGCGCTCTGGCAACCACATATGTGGACCAGCACCACGTGACTGCGGTTGTGCCGGCAGCGCTTTTGCTCAATCCGGGCACAGCCACAATTACTGTTACGGATCCGGGCGGCCTGGCTGCCTTTGGTTCTCAAACTTTCGTCATCACCGCGCCTCCACCTGTAGCCAACGTGTTGGTGGCAGAAGCTACCGTGACGGCTGGAAAGCAATCGACGGTGACGTTGACCGTCAATCCCTACCCGCTTGCGATTACTGCAACAGCGACCCTGTCGTTTGTTCCATTAGCGCCTATCACGGTTCCCGATCCGGCAGTGCTTTTCTCGAACAATACAACCACCGATGTTGTGACTATTGTGCCGAGTACCACTCCGACAGCGAGTCAATTCCAGTTCCAGGCGGGATCGACGGCGGGAACGATCACGATCACCATTCATCTCACCCTGGCGAGCGGGCTGGATATTACGCCGGCTAACCTCACTCCAGTCACGATCGTCGTACCTCCCAGTCCTCCGGTGCTATCGAGTTCCACATTGACTCGGTCGGGGCAGTCGTTGCAGATCACGGTGATTGCGCTCTCGTCTACGCGAGAGGTGACGGAAGCGCGCTTCCACTTCACTGCAGCCACGGGCAAGTCGCTCAAGACGACTGATGTGACCGTGCCGCTCACCACAGTGTTCCAGGCGTGGTATGGATCCACCGCGTCGGAGGCATTTGGAACAAACTTCATGTACACCCAACCATTTACGATCGATGGCAATGCTAGCGATATCGCGAGTGTCACGATCACCCTGGTCAATTCAAGCGGCCCGTCGGCAGCGTCAACTGTCCAGTAACAGACCGAGTATCGGGAGTGCAATGCAATGAATGGTTTTCACTCTAAGCTTCGCGCGTTGACTGCGATGATCTGCCTTGCCGGCTTACCTCTCACGAGCGTGACCGGATTTGGGCAGGCGCCCGTCGCACCCAACAGAATGTTTATCCAGATACTGGAGGGCGAGGGGGCGCTGAACGACATCCGCGGCCGGACGGCAAGGGAGCCGATCGTTGAAATTCAGGATGAAAATCACAAGCCGATCGCCGGAGCCATTGTTATCTTTACCACTCCGGGATCAGGGCCGAGCGCGACATTCGCGAACGGTTTGAGCACCTTCCAGACCACTACTTTGGCTGACGGCCGGGCATCTGCAACAGGATTCAAGCCGAATACTACCTCCGGGTCTTACCAGATACAGGTAAGCGCGTCGTTCGGATCGTTGTCATCGGTAGCGGTGATCAATGAGATCAATGCTGCCGGCGGATCTTCAGCACCGGCGCATAGTGCGAGAGCGTTTCCGGTGAAGGTGATCGCGATTGTCGGCACAGTGGCAGCGGGTGCGATCGTGGCCGGATATCTGGCCACGCGCGGTCAGCACTCCGATACGGTGACAGCTGGAACGCCAACGGTCGGCGCTCCGTAGCTAGATGAGGCTACGATAAACTATCGTTCCTTTTTTAATTGAGCGAGGGCACGGGGAGCGAGCTGGGGTATCGCTCCCCTGCATTATGTAAAGCGTTAATATGCAAAGCATGGGGATGACAACGCGAGAGGAAGAGCAGAGGCTGCAGTTGGAGTCTCTCATCGGCAGCAAGTATGAGGTGCTTCGCCGCCTTGGGGGCGGAGGCATGGCGCAGGTTCTGCTTGCGCGCCATCGCGGCCATGGCGGGCTGGTTGCCATCAAGATACTGTCGGATCATCTTTCTCAGGACCCCAGGATCGTATCGCGATTCAGGCAGGAGGCTACCACGGCCGCGTCTCTGTCTGGGCATCCCAACATCGTGCCGATCTACGATATCGGCGAGGGTAACGGGCTGCACTATCTGATCATGCAGTTTGTCTGCGGGGAAGACATGGGCAGTTACCTGAACCGCGAAGGACATCTGTCGCCACCGGATGCAGCGGGAGTGATTACCCAAGCCGCCGAGGCGCTGGTGTGGGCAGAGACAAAAAGAGTAGTTCATCGCGATTTGAAGCCCTCGAACCTGCAGCTGGATGTCTCGGGGCGTATCCACATTCTCGATTTTGGAATATCGAAGACCGTGGACCTGGCGGATGGCCTGACGCGGCCCGGCGAAAGTCTGGGTACACCTTTCTACATGAGCCCGGAACAGATCAGAGGAGAGGGATGCGACGCGAGAAGCGATCTCTACTCGCTAGGGGTAATATTTTTCGAACTCCTCACGGGAAAGCGGCCATTTGAAAACGAATCGGTTACGGCCATCCAGATTGCGCACCTCTCGGCACAGCCGCCTTCGATCCTTGAGCTTGCCCCTCATCTTCCACCAATGTGCGATGAGATCGTGCAGAAGCTGTTGAAGAAGGAGAAGAACGAACGGTATCAGAGCCCACAGGAACTGTTGAACGACCTGCACCGGCACGGCGCAAGTAGCGGACCGACAAATCTGCGACCGATCGTCGATCCAGACCTGCAGGCGCAAGTTGATTCTCCTCCGACGAGAACAATTCAGGAAACGACAGGATCGAAGTTTGAGACGGCGAGTGCGACGGCCGCAACCATAGCGGTGATTAGCTCGCCGAGCAGTGCGGGCTTACCTGCGTCGGCGCCCGTTCCGGAGAAGATACATGAACCTGCGAAACGTTCACCGATTCTCAAAATTGCGATCGCGGGCGTTGCGGTTTTGTTGATTGTGGCGGCGGGCCTGGTGTTCTACATGCGTCCCAAGGCACTCGCGCCGGTATTGAACGACCCGCATGGAAGCATGGTGCTCGTGCCTTCGGGGAGTTTTGTTTTCGGAGAGAACGCAAGCGATTCACCACACCCGCGGCAGTCGGTCGAACTTCCAGCTTTCTATATCGATCGCACCGAGGTCTCGAACGCGGAGTATTTAAAGTTCGTGGAAGCTTCGCACCGGAATTTCGCCAGTGCAACATACGCTGCCGAACATCGCGATGAGCCGGTGACGAATATCTCGGCTGCGGATGCTGCGGCATTTGCAGCGTGGGCAGGCAAGAGACTACCAACAGAGCAGGAGTGGGAAAAGGCTGCGCGCGGAACTGACGGGCGGCCATTTCCGTGGGGCTCTGATGCATGGACTCAAGGCGTCCCTCAGCAGATGCAACCGGTCGATTCCCTCCCGGAGCGGAAGAGCCCGTATGGAGCCTTGAACATGGCTGGCAATGCGTGGGAATGGACGGGTACAAAGTATGTTCCGGAGGAGCGCGAACTGGCGGACATGCGCGGCGTGCTCAAGTCGGATGCATTTTCCAGGACGTGGTACAGCCTGAAGGGCGGAAGCTTTTCGCCGAGTGGTACTTTCTTTGTCCGGGCGTATATGGTGCGCGGGTTCCCTGAAGATCAGCTCTCAAAGCTAGTGGGATTCAGATGCGCGAAAGATGTTTCAGCAGTCAGTAAGTAAGTTGGACGATTGTCCGTGGAGACTCGAATGTCGATGTCAAGGTTTCGGAATTCATCTGGGCGCTATTCGATAGCGCTGGGCGCTGTAACCGCCATGCTCTGCAGCGGGATGCTCTCAGGTCAGCAGTCGTCTGCGCGCAATGTTTTCTGGTCGGCTAGCGACTTGGTTCAGGTGTCGGAGAATCCGGCAGCGAAGGTAAATGCGAGCGCATCTCAGCCCGCCGCGCCAAGAAAGAAACCTGCGCAACCGACTGCTTCGCATGCGGCCTCTCATGTGGATGCCGATCTCGTGGCAAGAAACGGATATGGTCAACAGCCGCAACTGGTAAGCGTTTCAAACGAGCAGATCGGGATTCGCTATGCGCTGCTGTTACGGGACAGCACAGGGCATTATGCCGAAGTGTCTCCCAGCACGATCTTTCATAATGGAGATCATCTGCGCTTGAGCGTGATGGCAAACCAGCCGGGTTTTCTTTACGTGATCCAGCAGGGATCGAGTGGGACCTGGTCACCCATCTTCCCTAATCCTGCCGCTACGCCTGGAAACAACAACGAGATAGACCAAGGCCATGTTTACCAGATACCAAGTGGAAAGAGCTTCTTCCGCTTCGACCAGCACCCCGGGCGGGAGAAGCTGTTTCTGGTTTTAAGCCGGCAGCGAATCAGCGATCTTGACAGCACGATCAAGTCGTTGAAGGAGCCAGCACAACCAACTTCAACTACACCTGACGAAACCGCTGCGCAGCCTCCGTTGCTCGAAGCTGCGAACCACATACCGGATGCATTTGTTCAGAGCCTCGCAAGCCGCGATTTGAGCCTGGAGGATGAGCAGGAAGTAGACGAGCCTCAGAAGGGTGATCAACCTGGAGAGAAGGCGGTTTATGTAGTGAGTAAAGTTTCGTATTCGAAGAATGAGAGCCCGCGAGTGGTGGCAGCCGTTACCTTGCATCATGAGTAGAAAAGACTAGGGGGAAGACGATAGGGCGACGTCGATCTTGCTGATATATTGACGCGCACGCGCGGCCTCTTCAGTATCAGGATTAGCCGCGACCACTTGCTGGAAGTGCGTTCTTGCCGCACTGAGAAGCGCCGGGGATGCACTCAAGTTAGACTGCTCGATGTAGATGGTTCCGAGGCGGTAGTTTGCCCACAAGTCCTGCGGGGTGTAGGTAAGGGCCTTCTGGCAGTAGGGCAAGGCGGCCGCGAAGTTCTTTTGCAAGGCTTCGCAATCGCAGATACCGAGGTTGGCTTCGCCGCGCAATTCGCGCCAGATGTCGGCTTGCGCGGCGCGCCGCTTTTTTCCAACGCCCAATGTATATCCGAGCAAGTAATAACTCACCTTGCCGGACTTGCCGGAATCGTAGTTCGAGAGTTCGAGATACCTCTTGTATTCGAGTTCTGCCACGGCAAACTGGTTGAGGTGGCGCAGGCATGTTGCCAGCCAGAAATGCGCCTCGCCATTGCCGGGAGTGAACTTCACAGCCTTCAGCGCCGCATCCTTGCCTTGTTCGAATGAACTTTTACGTGCGTAGGCCTGCGAGAGCAAATACCAGGCGGTGGCATCATCGGGAACTCGCCTTGTAACGACGTCCAACTGGCGAACGGCCTCATCGAGATCTCCCTGATCGAGAAGAACGGCCGCATAACTTGATCGCGCGTCCATGTAATCGGGGTCGATCTCGATTGCTTTGCGAAACGCATCGTTGGCTTTAGCATCCTCAAAGAGCGCGCCTTCTACGCGGCCGAGGTACACGTACGCCGTACTGTAGTTTGGATCGATGGCAATGGCCTGCTGCAACAGGCCTGCGGCTTTCTGGTAGCTTTCCTGCGAGCCATTCTGATAGGCTTCGATGCCTTTGTCGAGCAGATCGACGGCTGCCTTGTTCCTCATTCGAGGGATCAGAACACGCAGACTTACGGTTGAATCCTGCCCGGGATAAACTTGCTGGTCGCGGGGTCCATCGGGCTCGTACCCCTGGTGGACGCCCTTGATGGTGTGAGTACCCGGCAAGAGTCCGGGGAGGCGGAGACTTTGATTTTTGTTGACGACGCCGACACTCTTGCCGTCTACCCAAACCTCGGTTCCGTCGAGGTTGGCCTCGATGATGAGGTTGCCGAATTTTGGAGCCTGGAGCGGTGCGGCCTTGGCCATGGTCGGGTTATAGGCGAGGATCATGTTGGGATCGAAGCTTCCCCGTTCTGATGTGGGATTCTGCCGACCCTTGGTGGCCTGCTTGACGTTGGTGTGAACATATTCGCTGAGCTCATCGGCGGTTACGATGCCATCGCCATTTACGTCCGCGGCGCCGTGCAGGCCTTGCACGACATAGTAGGTAAAGATGCCGTGGCCACCGCCCCACTCTGCGCTCTCAAAACTCTGCTCGCGATCGCGGCTTGCCGTCAGCGACAAGAGCGACGAGTGCAGGTCGAGCAACTTCTGATTGAGTTGCGCGGGATCGTCTTCAGGAGTGATAGCGCCAGAATGGCAGGCGTCGGTCACCAGCACCTTCCACTTGCCCTTGATCTGAGAGCCAACCACCTCGCCTAGTTTGCTCATGGGATAAGCAGTCTGAGCGATGTTTTTAAGGTCGATGTCGTACGGCGCGAGATACGCTTTCCCGGCCGAGATGAATCCATGGCCTGCAAAGTAAATTACTACGCGATCGTTGGGCTGGGTGACGCTAGGGAGCCATTGTTCCAATTCTCTGTGCAAGTTAGCCAATGTCACCTGATCGTTCACTAACTTGTGCACATGCTCAGGCGGAAACTGGCCGCCCTCGGGACTGATGAGAGTGGAGTACATATCGTCGGCGTCGCGGACGGGAAAGAGCAGTTGCGCGGTCACGGGCAGATTGGGATAGTGAGAAACACCGATCACCAAGGCGTAGCTTCGCGGTATGTCAACAACTGTACCGGTTGAACCCTCGGTTGGTGGACGAAGCGGCTTGAGATCGCGGGACGACGGCTCGTCGGGCTTGGCTTGTGCCGGATCGGGATTCTGGGCCAGGGCACCGGCAACGAACAGGCACATGGACGCTGCCAGGATTGAAGCGATTGATGCTCGAACAGCTAACGACCGACGGCCTAATCGTAATTGCATGTGAGTTCTCATTCTCGAAGATTTCAGGAGATATCCGACCACTGCGGTCATGCCTGCACAACCTCCATGCAGAAGTGCCGCACTTGTGAGACAAGTTGCGGCTGTCCGATGCGTTGATTCAATGATGAGCAAGCCGGAAGATGTAGGCGACCGGAGCGGCGGA